>Ga0070714_100004302_pt1 | contig 10732 bp, 11 predicted proteins | sample LARL83metaG_FD_65450 | JGI IMG/M metagenome (GOLD analysis project Ga0070714, IMG submission 65450) | Corn, switchgrass and miscanthus rhizosphere microbial communities from Kellogg Biological Station, Michigan, USA - LAR L8-3 metaG | ecosystem: Host-associated > Plants > Roots > Rhizosphere ... | reverse complement strand
CAAGCTGGCCCCGATGTACTCGCAGATGATGGTCGGCATGGTGGCGTTCACCGCCCAGTGGTGGCTGGACGCGCGCAAGCCCAAGCTCGAGCAGGTCGCGGCGAACCTGATCGACCTGGCCTGGAACGGCCTCGCCCAACTCGACGCCAAGGCTTAGTAGCTTGGCCTAGGCGCCCGGGACATTCCCGCTCAGTACGCGCGGGACGCCCCGGGCGCGATCGCTACGGTGCGCTCCTCGGGACGGGCGGTGGGCAGCCCGGCCGCCTGCCAGGCCAGGTAGCCCCCGGCCACGTCCGTGGCCCGGGCGAAGCCAAGCTCCTGCAGGGCGGCGGCGGCGAGGCTGGACGTGTAGCCTTCCGCGCAGATCACGATCGGCCGAAGGTCGTACCCGGTGACCCAGGGCAGCCGGGCATCGCTCTCCGGGTCGAGCCGCCATTCCAGGTGGTTCCGCTCAATCACCACCGAGCCGGGGATCTCGCCGCCGGCGGCCCGCTGCGCGGCGGGCCTGATGTCGATAAGCACGGCGTCGCCACGGGTATCGGAGAACGCCTGGTCAGGCGTTACCCGGGTCAGCCGCGACCGCGCGGCGGCCAGCATTTCATGTACAGACAACGCACCGGGCGGACGGGTCGTCACCAGTCGTCAGCCCCTTCGGTCCGGAACGGCACCAGGCCGTTCGAGGTCAGATCGTAGCGGGTCATCGCGGACAGCGGCGGCGAGTACGCGTGCACGCTGACCGCGACCGAGTCCGCCGAGGAGTTGCGCACGTCGTGCACATGGCGCGCGCCGAACGAGCGCACCTGCCCGGCAGGCACCGCGCGAATAGCCGTGCCGACTGAGCCAGCCGACCCGCCCGCGCCGCGCGAAACCATGTGCTCGTCAAGCTCGCCCCACACCACGCCGAACGCCCCGTTGGCACCGCCGTGGTCGTGGAACCCGGTCGACTGGCCGGGCAGCCAGCTGATCAGCCAGAGCTCGCACGAGTCGTCCACCCTGATCTGCTCGTACCAGCGGCCCTCCGGGTCTAGGCGGACCCGGGCCACCCACTCGGCGGGAACGGAGGTCAGCCGCCGCACCTCGGCAGCGAGTTGCTGCGGCGTGAGAAGCCGCTGCTTAACGGGGGTGATCGTCTGGCGCACCAGAAAATCATGCCACGGATTTCCTAGTAATTCAATAGGAATAGTCTGTTTACCGGCTGAGCGTCGTGCCCGCCCGCCGCTATGACATCGCCCCCTGGTAGGCGCGCGTCCCCCACCAGACCGCCAGCGCCGCCACCACGCCGGTGACCAGGAAGCCCAGCCCGACGGTCCCGGTCGCGACCGAGCCCGCGGCCAGCGAGCGAGCCGCCTGCACGGCGTAGTACATCGGGTTGAGGTGGCCGAGCACGCGGAGCCAGGCCGGCCCGAGTGACAGCGGCAGCAGGATGCCCGCGAGCAGCGTGAGCGGCAACTGCGCCCCGGTGACCACGGCGGCGAGCGACCCGATCTGCCGCAGCTTGAGTCCGAGCGCGGACGAGGTCGCCGAGCAGGCGGCGGTGAGCAGCGCGAGGAGCAGGAACAGCAGGGCGAGCCCGCCCCAGTGCACGTGATAGCCGAAGGCGGCGCCCACCGCGATCACCACCAGGCCGGGCACCAGGAACATGACGATGTCCCGCAGCACCGTGCCGAGGAGCAGCGCGAGGCGGCTCGCCGGGGTGACCCGCAGCCGCTCGATCACGCCGGACTCCAGCTCCCAGATCACCGGCCAGCCGGCCCCCATGCCCGCACCGAACGCGATCAGCACCAGAATTCCCGGCACGAACACGTCCAGCACGTGCCCGGGCGGGAACGCGGGACCGCCGGCCAGCGACCGGAGCAGCGGCGCGAAGAGCGCCAGGTACAGCACCGGGGTGATAAGCCCGGTGATGATCCAGACCGGCTGCCGGAGGGTCTCGAGCAACTTACGCCGGAAGAACAGGCCGGACTGCACGGCCAGCCCGGTCACGCCGCCACCTCCGCGGCGGCGGCGCCGGCGATAGCCGCCGGGGAACCCGCGTCCCGCAGCGACCGCCCGGTCTCCCGCAGGAACACGTCGTCAAGTGACGGCCGGGCGACCGACGCGGCCCGCGTCGGCACCTCCCGTCTCGACAGCGCGCAGAAGACCGCCGCCATGGCCCGCGTCGCGTCCGTCGCCGTCACCCGGATGGTCCCGTGCTCGACGGCCAGGGACGAGACGGCGGGGTCGCCGGCCAGTTCCCTGGCGACCGCGTCAAGCACGGCTGGCGACGCCTCCGCGGTGACCGCGATGGTGTCGGCCGAGTACCGCTGCTTGAGCTCATCCGGGCTACCGAGCGCGATGACCCGGCCGTGATCGACGATCGCCACCCGGTCGCAGAGCTGGTCGGCCTCGTCCAGGTAGTGCGTGGTGAGGAAGACCGTGGTGCCGCCGTCCCGAAGCAGCCGGAGCTGCTCCCACAGGTTGGCCCGGTTCTGCGGGTCGAGCCCGGTGGTCGGCTCGTCCAGGAACAGCACCCGCGGGCGGTGCATGATCCCGAGCGCGACCTCGAGCCGGCGCCGCTGACCGCCCGAGTAAGTGCGGACGGGCCGGCCGGCGAGCGCCTCCAGGTCGAAGACCGCGCGGAGCTCGGCGCAGCGCCGCGCTGCGTCAACGGCGCTCAGCCCGTACAGGCGGCCCGCGAGCAGCAGGTTCTCATTTCCCGTCGCCTCCTTGTCGGCCCCGCCGAGCTGCCCCACGTAGCCGATCCGGCGCCGGACCTGCGCGGGCGCGCGGAAAACGTCGGCTCCCGCGATGACGGCGGAACCCGCGTCAGCGCGCAGCAGGGTGGTAAGGATGCGCAGGGTGGTCGACTTACCGGCGCCATTGGGCCCGAGCAGCCCGAAGATCTCCCCCGCGGGAACAGATAGGTCGATGCCGCTGACGGCCTCGACGGCCGCGCCGGCGGCCCTGAACGACTTGCGCAGCCCGGTGACCTGGACTGCGGGCATTGGTGGTGCGGACATGCCGGTAACTCCTCGTCTGCGTTGCGGTGTGAGTCACGCGCGGGGTGAGGGCATATCCTCGAAGGTGCGAAAGTCCTCGGGTAGCGGCCTGGCCGCGCGCTCATGGATTTCCAGCGGTCTCCGGGGTTGCCGCCCCGGAGACCGCATCTTCTCTGGCCGGTTAGCTCATGAAGCCGTCCTCCGTGAGCTCGTCGGCGGTCGGCCACGGGAGCCTGCCGTCGCGCACCTCCGCGACCGTGCCGCGGACCCAGGCGAGCTCCGCCTGGCGCATCGCCTGCGCGTACTCGTCCTCGATCCCGAAGATCCGGGGAAACCGCGGCATGTCAGCCAGGACCGCCCGCCGGAACGCCTCGGCGGACGAGATATCCGCCTCAAGGCGCGCGGCCCGCTGCTGCAGCGCCGCGATCGCCCGGTCCCTGCCGAGCGAGTAGATGAACATCAGCGGCGCGGCGAATGCCGGGTACTCCGCGGGCGGCTCGCTCGCCAGCTCCCACAGCCACACCAGGAGTTCGTCGCGCCCTGCCTCCGTGATCGCGTAGACCGTGCGCTCGGGGCGCCGGCCCTCCCGGTTCACCTCGACCGGCTCGATGAAGCCACGCTCGGCCAGCCGGGCCACGGTGTCGTACACCGAAGGCTCCCTGATGCGGAAGGCCCGGTCATGCCCGCGTTCCCGCATCAGGGTGCGCATCTCGTACGGGTGCATCGACCGCTCGTTGAGCAGGCTGAGCACGGACAGCGCGGCCGGCGTGCGCGGCAGCGGGCGCTGGCGCCTGCGCTGACCCTCACGGGTGTCGCTCATCCCGGACCACCTGCACAGTGTCTACTACTCGATGTCGATTACTCAGTGGCGAGTATGTCTCGACTATATCTCGAGTTGCGGGTGGCCGCGCAACCCGTCACATCAAAAAGAGCCCGTCAGCCCGCGCCGGGCCCGGTCCGGTGAACGACCGCGAACACCCGGCGGAAGGGGAAGACGGTACCGAACGAGTGCGGGTGGTACGCGTCAAGCACCCGCTCCCCGTACTCGCGGAGGAAGGCCTCGGCCTGCTCCGCGTCGAGCGCGGAGAGCACCGGCCGGAGCGTGGTGCCCTTGGTCCATTCGAGCACCGGGTTCTCCCCGGGCAGGATGTGCAGGTAGCTGGTCTCCCAGGCGTCCACCTCGAAGCCGGGCCGGGCGAGCAGGGACACGTACTCGGCGGGGTCGCCCGCCTGCCGGTTGAGTACCGCGTCCGCGAGCGGCGCGCGCCAGCGCGGTGAACGGGCCATTTCCTTGACGATCTCATGGCTCGGCTGGTCGAAGTTGCCTGGCAGCTGGAAGGCGAGCCACCCGCCGGACGCGAGCTGGTCCGCCCAGCGCAGCAGGATCTCATCGTGGCCGGGCACCCACTGCAGCACGGCGTTGCAGACGAGCACGTCGACCGGCCGCCCGGGCCGCCAGTCCCGCACGTCGCCGACCTCGAAGGAGAGGTTGGCGGCCGGCGGTGCCGCCGCCCGCGCGGCGGCGATCATCTCCGCCGAGTTGTCCACGCCGGTCACCGTCGCGCCTGGCCAGCGCTCGGCGAGCACCGCCGTGAGGTTGCCCGGCCCGCAGCCGAGGTCGGCCACGTAACGCGGGCTGGTCGCGCCCACCTGTGCGACCAGGTCGAAGAACGGGCGAGCGCGCTCGCCGCCGAACCGCAGGTACTGCCCGGCATCCCACATGATTCATCATCTCCACATGAAGAATCTTGATGTTGAGATATATCTAGCAGGTCAAGCATCTTGACGTCAAGAGATAAGCTGGGCCGATGGAGCAAGTCACCGGCGTGGAGCGCGACGAGGTCGACGACCTGGTCGCCGCGTGGCGCGAGCAGCGGCCCGACCTCGAGGTCGGGCCCCTGCAGGTGCTGAGCCGGGTCTCCCGGCTGGCCAGGCACCTGGACATCGCGCGGCGCGGCGCGTTCGCGGCGCACGGCCTTGAGCCCTGGGAGTTCGACGTGCTGTCGGCGCTGCGCCGCGCCGGGCCGCCGTTCCAGCTCACCCCCGGGGCGCTGCTGCGCGCCACGCTGGTTACCTCGGGCACGATGACCAACCGCATCGACCGGCTGGCCGACGCCGGGTTCGTCTACCGCGAACCCGACCCGCGCGACCGGCGCGGCGTGCTCGTCACCCTCTCCGAGCACGGCATGACCGCGGTAGACGCCGCGTTCACCGACCTGCTTGAGCGCGAGCGGGTGCTACTCGCCCGGCTCGGACCGGACGAGCACCAGGTGCTCGCCGACCTGCTCCGAACCCTGCTCGTCCCCTTTGACGAGGGAAGCCCGCCCGGCGGCAGGTGAACCGGGCCGGATGATTACGGCAACGAGCCGGCCAGAGGCGGCCGGTTGCCACAACCCATCGCCCCGGCGCGGCACCTCCGGTCTAGCCGCTTACCCCCACGGCCGTCTTCTGCGCCTGGCCGGCGAGGATGACCGCCTGGTCCGCGGTGACGCCGGTCATCGTGATCGGCACCAGGCCGGTCGCCAGGTTCGCGACGCTGAGGAGTACCGCACTCGTCGTGGACGGCGTGAAGGTGACCGGGACGCCGAGGATGGAACCGGACAACCGCGTCGCGTACATCGTGACGCCGCTCGCAGAGAACGACGCGTCGGTTTCCGTGCCGGTCTGCCCGTCCTCGGTGATCTGCGTTACCGCGTGCGTCATGGTCATCGAGTCAACCGTGAACTCCATCATCTGGATGGTCCCGCCGCCGGCCAGGGGCAGGCTGATGTTGCCCTTATAGGTGAAGCCGGTCAGCGTCGCGGAGTCGACGGTCATCGTCCACGTGGCGTTGGACACCACGAGCCCGGGGGCGGCGCGGGCGTCCTTGGGCGTGGTCGGCGACGGCGACGGGCGGCCGGGCGACGACAAGCCGCTCACTGCCGCCCTGGCCGCCGAGGCCAGCCCGGAGGGAACGGGCACGGATATCGACGGCGTCGGCAGCGACGGCCTCGGGAGTGACGGCGTCGGTAGTGACGGCGTCGGCAGCGGCAGCGATGGCGTCGGCAACGACGGCGCGGCCGACGAACTTGGGCTGGAGCTCGGGGACGAGCGGAAGCAGATGATGATCAGGATGCAGGTCTGGCTCGGCGTCGGCTGTGCTGCTTGCGGAGCGGCCGACGCCCGGATTCCGGTGAACCCGATAAGCCCGGCGGCAAGCAGCGCGATGACGGCCAGCGGGGCCAGGCGCTTCATGACAGCGCGGCCTCGCCCTGCGCCTGGGTGGCCTGGACCGGCTCGACCGGGGTCCACGCGAACGCGACCGCCCCGCCGATGATGGCCAGGAGCATGCCGATAAACAGCCCGCCCAGGTTGGACGCGGGGAAGGATGCGAGGCCGAGCACGACCCCCGCGATGCTGTAGAAGGTCTTGTGCATGGCGTTGAACCAGGTCGCCAGCCCGGCCACGATCAGCAGCACACCGATGAGAGCGCCGAACACGCCGCCGATGCCTATGTAGATAACGAGCTTGACCGCGCCATGCACCAGGACACTGCTCAGTGGGAGGGCGAACAGCTCAAGGCCGGACAAGACCATGAGCAGGCCGCCCCAGAAGGGGCGGCTGCGCCGCCAGGCCCGCCACTGCGCCATCCAGGCCCGCCGCTGCGCCATCCAGGCCCGCCGCTGCGCCATCCGGGCCCGCCGGTGCCGTGGCGCGGGCCCCGCCACGGCCAGGCCGGGAACCGCGAGCGGACCGGTGCCCACGTCGTCTGCTGTCATGGCGTCAGCAGCTCCCGCCGAAGCCGAGGCTGAGGTTCGGCAGGGTGAACGTGCCGGCCGTGGTGTACCAGGTGTGCTGGACCAGGTTGTTGATGGTGACCCCTGAGGCCGCCTCGCCGAAGGTGCCCGCCGGGCCGCCGAGCGAGCCCGCGTCCTGGCCGATGCTGATGTTGTCGAACACCGCCGAGCTGGCCGTCTGGCCACTGGCGTCGACGACCAGGTCGGACGCGCTCACCGGGGAGCCGCTGCCGCCGGCGGTGAGGTGAACGGTCATGCCGAGGACCGTGACGCTCTGGCAGAGGTTGGTCATCGTCGCGTTCTTGATGGAGGAGACGATGACCGGCGTCTGTCCGCCCTTGCTGTTCGGCAGCGCGCCGCCGAACTGCGCGAAACCCGTGCCCTTCAGCTGGTCAGCCGTGATGATGAACTCCTGGCCGGAGACCGAGATGCTCGATGCGAGCGCCCCCTCGGCGGTGAGTCCGACGAGCGTGGCGGCGACCACGGCCGCGGGGATCGCCACGATGGCGAACCGCCGCCAGTTGACCTTGCCTCGTGCTGAGTTGCTGCTCTTACCGACCGACATGACGCTCCCACTTGGGTGTGCATGGTGCGCGTCCGTCCGGACCGGACCGGGCCGGGACGCCGTCACCATTGGCGGGCCTGTGCCGGGTGTGAGGCAGCACACACCGGGGTATTTCCCGGAAAGTTACCCCTCGGTAATGTGGCAGGTCAAGCACTTTGGAACAGATAAGTCAACAAAAAACTTCACTTTTTTGAAGAAACAGGAGTTTTCACCCATTAACCGGGAGATTTCACCCGTCAAGTGAGCTGGCGACCTCAAGCCAGCGCTCCTCAAGCTCGGCCCGCTCGGCTTCCGCCGCGGCGAGCTGAGCACCGAGCTGGGTCAGCCTCGCGTAGTCCGCCGCGTTGGCGGCCAGCTCCGCGTGCAGCGTTGCCTCGCGCTCGCCGGCCCGGGCGATCTGCCGGTCGAGCCGGTCAAGCTCCTTCTTCGCCGCGCGCTCGGCCGCGGAACCGGGCGTGATCCCGCTGCTGGCCGGCACGGGCGCCGACGGCGCGGGACGCGCGGCCGCCGCGCGGCCGGCGCTCGGCTGGACCTGGGCCAGCCGCAGCCTCAGGTACTCGTCGATGCCGCCGGGCAAGTGGCGCAGCCGCCCGCCGAAGATCGCGTACTGCTGGTCGGTCACCCGCTCGATGAAGTACCGGTCGTGCGAGACCACGATGAGCGTCCCCGGCCACGAGTCGAGCAGGTCCTCGATGACGGCGAGCATGTCGGTGTCCATGTCGTTGGTCGGCTCGTCGAGCACGAGCACGTTCGGCTGGTCGAGCAGGATAAGCAGCAGCTGGAGCCGGCGCTGCTGACCGCCGGAGAGGTCCCTGACCGGAGTGGACAGCTGCGCCGCGGAGAAGCCGAGCCGCTCGAGCAGCGCGCTCGGCGTCAGTTCCTGCGCCTTCGAGCCGGTGCCGATCGTGTAGCTGGTGCGCAGCCGCTCGATGATGACCCTGACCGGCTCGTTCATGTGGTCTTCGAGATCGCCGAGGCGCTGGGTGAGCGCGGCGACCTTGACCGTCTTGCCCCGCCTGACCGTGCCGGCGGTCGGCACGACCGCGCCGGTGATCAGGCCGAGCAGGGTGGACTTGCCCGCACCGTTGACGCCGAGGATTCCGGTGCGCTCGCCGGGCGCGATCCGCCATTCGACCCCGTGCAGCACCTCGGTGCCGTCGTAGCCGGCCGAGGCGCCGAGCAGGTCGACCACCTCCTTGCCGAGCCGGGCGACGGCGAGGGACTGCAGCGACACCTTGTCCCTGATCTCCGGTACGTCGGCGATCAGCGCGTTGGCCGCGTCGATGCGGAACTTGGGCTTGGACGTGCGCGCCGGCGCGCCCCGGCGGAGCCACGCGAGCTCCTTGCGGGCCAGGTTCTGCCGCTTGGCCTCGGCGGAGGCGGTCATCCGGTCCCGCTCGACGCGTTGCAGGATGTAGGCGGCGTAGCCGCCATCGAACGGCTCGACGATCCGGTCGTGCACCTCCCACGTGGCGGTGCAGACCTCATCGAGGAACCAGCGGTCGTGGGTGATGACAAGCAGGCCGCCGGCGCTGGCCGCCCAGCGGCGCTTCAGGTGCCCGGCCAGCCAGGTGATCGCCTCGACGTCCAGGTGGTTGGTTGGCTCGTCGAGCAGCAGCACCTCCCAGTCACCGGCCAGCAGCCCCGCAAGCGCGACGCGGCGGCGCTGGCCGCCGCTGAGCACGGTCACCGGCGCGTCCCAGGGAATGCCGTCGAGCAGGCCGCGGATCACGTCGCGGACCCGGGCATCGCCGGCCCAGACATGCTCCGGCGTGTCGCCGACGACCGCGCGCTCGACCGTGAGCGAGTCATCGAGCGTGTCGCCCTGGTCGAGCACGCCGACTCGCACCCCGCCGCGGACGGTGACCCGTCCGGCGTCGGGCTGCTGCCGGCCGGCGAGCATGGCGAGCAGGCTGGTCTTGCCGTCGCCGTTCCTGCCGACCACGCCGACCCGGTCGCCCTCGTTCAGGCCAAGGGTGACGGAGTCGAAGACGATCTTCGCAGGAAACTCAAGGTGCAGGGACTCGGCCCCGAGGAGGTGCGCCATATCGGGTTCAAGGCTATTCGGATTCTTTGTATGTGCTGTGCGCGGGGCTTGCGGGCGGGCTTGCGGTGTCCCGGGGTGCGCGGGGCTTGGGGGTGCTACCGCGCGCAAGTCGGGCCGCCCAATAAGACCGATTGGGCGGCCCGAACGCGCGCGGCTATCACCCCCGCGCCCCGCTTTGCACTCAGTGTCCGCAGGACCGGTTTCCGGGCCGGCTCGCTACAACGGAAGCTCCTTCGGCCTTGTCGGCGGGGACCCATCCCCGGCTACCTTGCAATCGCGGAAGTGCCTGCGGCCGGGCCGGCGGGGGGGACCATCCCCCGCTACCTCGCTATCGCGGAAGCTCTTGAGGCCGGGCTGGCGGAGGGACCAACCCGCTGCTAGCTCGCTATCGCGGAAGCGCCTGGGGCCGGGCCGGTGGCGGTCACGACCGAGCGGGAGACTCCCGCTCCGGAAATGCTGGCTGCCAGGTCGGTGGCGTGGGCGGCGTCGCGGGCTAGGAAGTAGCACGTGGGGCCTGAGCCGGAGACCAGGGCGCCAACCGCGCCTGCTTCTAGTCCGGCGTCTAGGGTCTTGCGCAGGGCGGGGAACAGGGCGATGGCTGGTTCCTGCAGGTCGTTGGTTAGCGCTGCGCCCAGGTTTTCGACGTGGCCGGTGCGCAGGGCCGTCATTAGCTCACTGCTCAGTTCTGGCGCTGGGACTTCCTGGCCGGCGCGCTGCTTGTCCAGGGCGCGGAAGACGGCTGGGGTGGACAGGTGGCCGTCGGCGAAGGCGAGTACCCAGTGGAAATCGACCGGGGAGGCGAGCGCGGGCGCGAGCTGCTCGCCCCGGCCCCGGCCCACCGCTGTGCCGCCGAGGACCGGGAAGGCCGCGTCGCTGCCGACTTCGCCGGCTATCGCGCAGAGGTCCTGCTGTGACAGTCCGGTGCCCCAGAGCTCGTTGCAGGCGACTAGCGCTGCGGCGGCGTCGGCGCTGCCGCCGGCCATGCCGCCGGCGACCGGGATGCGTTTCGCGATCGTCACGGCGACCCCGCCGATTCCGCCACCGACACCGGTGCTGCCGGACGCACTGGCAGTACCGCTAGCGCTCGCGGCACCTGGAGCATCCACGGCGCGCCGCGCCAGCGCCTGGCGCAGGGCCCGGACCGCGCGCAGCGCTAGGTTGTCGCCATCCTCCGGTACCAGGCCGGCGCCCTCACCAGTCACTGCGATGGTGTCGGTTTCAGCCGTCGCGACGGTCACGTCGTCGAACAGGGATACAGCGTGGAACACGGTTACCAGGCCGTGGTAGCCGTCCGGGCGCAGCGGGCCGACCGCTAGCTGCAGGTTGATCTTCGCGGGGACCCGGACCGTCACACTCGTCACGAACA
>Ga0070714_100004300_pt1 | contig 10732 bp, 9 predicted proteins | sample LARL83metaG_FD_65450 | JGI IMG/M metagenome (GOLD analysis project Ga0070714, IMG submission 65450) | Corn, switchgrass and miscanthus rhizosphere microbial communities from Kellogg Biological Station, Michigan, USA - LAR L8-3 metaG | ecosystem: Host-associated > Plants > Roots > Rhizosphere ... | reverse complement strand
CGACCTACCAGCTCGAGCCGTACGTGGGCGCGCGGCTGGAACGCGTCAGTGCCATCTCAGGCACCGGCGACGTCTGGAGCCTCCTGGAACGTGACGACTCCCTCGGCATGCGGCGGCCGAATCCGTCCGTCGAACGAGGCGATCTGCGTTCCGCGCTCGCTGGCGCCGATTGGACCGTCGATGCCAGTGGTATCTCGGGGCACGGATACGTGCGCGCCGAGCAGGGCGTCACCAGCCCCGCCGGCACGTCGCGCTTCCTGCAGCTCACCTTCCATGCGTCGGCCCAGTTTCCCACGTTCGGTTCGCAGTCGCTGCGCATGAAGGCACACGGCGTGGCAACTACCGGTGACGCCGCGCCACGAGCGCGTTACGCGTACCTTGGCGGCAGCGGCACCCTGGCGACCATGGACCTGCTGGAGCAGGGCGGGGACGCGTTGCTCTTCCTCGAGAATCGCTACCTGATCCCGATCGAGGCGATCCAGCTTCCCTTCATCGGCTCGCCGGTACTGTCGGTCCGCGATGCCTTCGGCGCCGCCGGTATCGGCTCACTCCCGTCGCTGCAGCACGAGATCGGAGTGGGCATCGGCCTCAGCGCGCTGCATCTCGACGTCAACACCGCCGTCGCCGGCCGGAAGCGCACCAAGGTCGGCGTCGGCATCTCGCTGTCGATGTAGCGTTCGACGTCGTGACCGGGAGAGGGATCATCCTCCGCGCCGGTCTCGTCCGCTCGATTGCGCAACTGTGACTCGCGCCGTATCTTGGCTGGCGTGAAAGTTGCGTCCGGCGCGCGCTCCGCGCACACCTTCCCGGCGGCTGGCCGCCCCGGTTGCACGTGAAGACGCTCGCCGTCATACCGGCGCGTCTCGGCGCCACGCGACTCCCGCGCAAGCCCCTGCGGCTCCTCGCCGGTACCCCCCTCGTCGTCCGCGTGCTCGAGCGGGTCCGCGCGCTCGCCCTCGCCGATCGCGTCGTCGTCGCCACCGACAGCGACGAGATCGCCTCACACGTGCGCGCCGCCGGCGGCGAGGCAGTCCTGACCCGGCCCGACCACCCGTCCGGCACCGATCGGGTGGCCGAAGTGGCTGCCCTCCCCGAGATGGCGGGATTCGACGCCATCGTCAACGTCCAGGGCGACGAGCCGTTCGTGCCCGAGGCAGCCGTCCGTGGCGCCCTGTACCAGATCTCTCGGGGTTTTCCACTCGGCACGGCCGCGGCGCATGCGGGCGAAGCGATCCTTCGCGTCCCGGACGTCGTGAAAGTCGTCGCTGCCGACGACGGCGCGGCGATGTATTTTTCGCGTGCTGCCATTCCGTTCCTGCGCGATGCGTCCGACGTGGAGACACTTCACCCGCGCGTGCTCCATCACGTCGGCGTCTATGCCTACACTCCGGGCGCCCTTCGCCGCTGGGTCGGCTTGCCGCCACATCCGCTCGAGCGGATCGAGCGCCTCGAGCAGCTCCGGCCACTCGCCGCGGGGATGCGGATGGGCGTGGCCCTGATCGACGGGCCGGTGCGGGCCGGCATCGATACCGAGGCCGATCTCGAACGCGCCAACCGAGAGTGGTCGAACTTCCTTCCGAGCGAGAGTTGATGCAGACGAGTCCGCGACAGTTCCCGACCAAGTTCATCTTCGTCACCGGCGGCGTGGTCTCCTCCCTCGGCAAGGGGATCGCCGCTGCCTCCCTCGGGAGGCTCCTCGTGGAGCGCGGGCTCCGCGTGACGATGATGAAGTTCGACCCCTACCTCAACGTGGACCCGGGCACGATGTCGCCCTTCCAGCACGGTGAGGTCTTCGTCACCGACGACGGGGCAGAGACCGACCTCGACCTGGGGCACTACGAGCGCTTCATCGACCGATCGCTCTCGCAGGCGAACAACGTCACGACGGGTCGCATCTACCTCAACGTGATCACGAAGGAGCGTCGCGGCGAGTACCTCGGCTCCACGGTGCAGGTGATCCCGCACATCACCGACGAGATCAAGAGCTGCATCCGGCGTCTCGCCCCCGAGAACGACGTGGTGATCGTCGAGATCGGCGGCACGGTCGGCGACATCGAGTCGCTGCCCTTCCTCGAGGCCATCCGCCAGTTCCGTCACGACGTCGGCCGCGAGAACGCCATCTTCGTTCACCTCACGCTCATTCCCTACATCGCGGCCGCCGGTGAGCTGAAGACCAAGCCGACGCAGCACTCCGTGCGCGAGCTGATGGAGATCGGTATCCAGCCGGACATCCTCATCGTGCGCACGGAACGGCCGGTTTCGGACGAGATCAAGCGCAAGATCGCGTTGTTCTGCAACGTGGAGTTCGGCGCGGTGATCGAGAGCCCGGACGTGAAGACCATCTACGCCATCCCCCTCGCTTTCCGCGAGCAGGGGCTCGACGACAAGGTCATCCAGAAGCTCGGTCTCGAGCGCCCCGCGCCAGAGCTGGCCCCATGGCGCGAGATGGTCCAGCGCATCGTTCAGCCACGCGAGCGGGTGCGCATCGCCGTCGTTGGCAAGTACACCGACTTCGTGGACAGCTACAAGAGCGTCCAGGAGGCGCTCATCCACGGCGGTATCGCCAACGACGTCGGCGTGGACATCAGCTGGGTCTCGAGCGACAGCTTCAGCAGCGCGGAGGCGGCACGGGAGATCGTGTCCCGATACGACGGCGTGCTCGTGCCGGGAGGCTTTGGAGTGCGTGGCGTGGAGGGAATGGTGGAAGCGATTCGCGAGGCCCGCGAGTCCGGCGTTCCCTTCTTCGGCATCTGCCTCGGCATGCAGACGGCCATCATCGAGTTCGCGCGCAATGTCTGCGGGCTCGACGACAGTCATTCGTCCGAGTTTGCCCCCGAGTGCTCGGACCCCGTGATCTCGCTCATGGAGTCGCAGCAGCACGTCACCGACATGGGGGGCACGATGCGCCTTGGCGCATATCCGTGCCGCCTCACCCGTGGCAGTCGCGCCGCCGAGATCTACGGCGTCGCCGAGGTGAGTGAGCGTCACCGCCACCGCTACGAGGTCTCGAACGCCTACCGCGACACCTTCGTCCAGCACGGAATGCGACTGAGCGGCCTGTCTCCGGACGGTCAGCTCGTGGAGATCGTGGAGCTTCCGGATCACCCCTGGTTCATCGGCTGCCAGTTCCACCCGGAACTGCAGTCGCGGCCGACGCGCCCGCATCCGCTCTTCGCGGGATTCATCGCCGCGGCCGCCGGTGCCCGCCGGCGCCGGCGCACGGAGCACGAGGCGGCGCCTCGCACGAGCGCGGTCAACGTCTGATGACAGCACGCTTTCGGCGCGATGCACTGTTTCTCATCGCCGGCCCCTGCCAGCTCGAGGATGACGCGCTCAACCTGCGGGTCGCCGAGCACCTCGCGCGGCTCGCCGAGCAGGTACCGGGCGGCATCATCTACAAGGCGAGCTTCGACAAGGCGAATCGGTCGAATCCCGGAGCGACTCGCGGTCCGGGACTGGAGCAGGGGCTCGCCGCGCTCGATCGCGTGAAGCGTGCGAGCGGCCTTCCCGTGCTGACCGATGTCCATCTTCCGGAGCAGTGCGAGCCCGCCGGCCAGGTCGTGGACGTGCTGCAGATCCCCGCTTTTCTCTGCCGCCAGACGGACTTGCTCGTCGCCGCCGGCGCGACGGGCAAGCCCGTGAACGTGAAGAAGGGGCAGTGGATGCATCCCGAAGGCATGCGCGGGGCGGTGGAGAAAGTTCGCGCCGGATTCGGCGACGCCGGTCGCTCCGGGACCGCGCAGGTGGCCGTGACCGAGCGCGGCACCTTCTTCGGCTACGGCGACCTGGTCGTGGACTATCGCTCCTTCGCGCGCATGCGTGCGGCGTGCGACGCGCCGGTGATCTTCGATGCCACGCACAGCGTGCAGCAGCCGGGTCGAGGCGAGGGTGGCGCGAGTGGCGGCGCGCGCGAGTACATCCCGTCGCTCACGCTTGCCGCGTGTGCGGTCGGCGTCGACGGACTGTTCATGGAGACGCACCCGGACCCTGCGCACGCGCCGAGCGATGGCCCCAACATGATGCCACTCGATCGGCTCGATGACCTGGTGCTGCGCGCCGTGGACGTCTGGCAGCGGGTTCGCGCATGATCGACCAGGCGCGCGCGCGCTCCATTCGGCTCGTCGGGCTCGACGTGGACGGCGTCCTCACCGACGGTGGTATCTACCTCGGTGCCGTCGATGGGCAGCCGATGGAGTTCAAGCGCTACGAGATCCAGGACGGACTCGGCATCTACCTCATGCGCAGCGCGGGCATCCGCGTCGCGATCGTCACCGGTCGCGTGTCCGACAGCGTGAGCCTGCGCGCCGCCGAGCTCGGGATCGAGGACGTCGCCCAGGACGCCCAGGCGCAGAAGCTTCCCAGCTTCCTCGCCATGCTCGAGCGGCACCGGATCGCGCTCTCGGAGGCGGCCTTCATCGGCGACGACTTTCCCGACATGGCCGTGCTGAAGCGCGTCGGGTTGCCCGTCGCCGTCGGCAACGCCGTTCCCGAGGTCAAGGCTGCCTGCTCGCTGCAGCTCCAGCGCTCCGGCGGTAGGGGCGCCATTCGCGAGTTTTCCGAGCTGCTCCTCAAGGCTCGCGGGGAGTGGCAGGCGGTCACGGACAAGTACGTTGCCGAACGGTCGCTGCCGCACGCGGAGCCGGTGGCGTGAGTCCGGACGAGATCATCCAGCGCGGGCGACGAGTGATTCGCCTGGAGCGGGAGTCGCTCGTGGCAGTGGAAGAGCGACTGTCGGAGCCTTTCGCGCGCGCGGTGCTGATGATCGCGGACTCGAAGGGGCGCGTGATCGTGGCGGGGGTGGGCAAGTCGGGACTGATCGGCCGCAAGATCGCCGCGACGCTCACGTCCACCGGCACGCCGGCGTATTTCCTTCACCCGGTCGAGAGCGCGCACGGCGACCTCGGCATCGTTGGCCCCGACGACGTCGCCATCCTCCTTTCCAAGTCGGGTGAGTCCGACGAGCTGCTCGTGCTGCTCGAACACCTGCAGGGGCTGGGGGTACGAACCATCGCCATCACCGGACGTTCGGACTCCGCGCTGGCACGCCTCAGCGATGTCGCGCTGGATGCGTGGGTTCGCGAGGAGGCCTGTCCGCACGACCTGGCGCCGACCACCAGCACCACGGCTGCACTGGCAGTGGGCGACGCGTTGGCCGTCGCGCTGCTCGAGCACAAGGGTTTTCGTCGGGAGGACTTCGCTCGTCTTCACCCGGGTGGGGCGCTGGGCAGGCGGCTCGTCACGCTCGTGGACGACGTGATGCTCAAGCAGCCGCTCCCCGTGCTGCCGCCGAGCGCGACGCTTCGCGAGGCGGTGGTGGTGCTGGCCGAACAGCGGGGGATCGTCATCGTCGCCGACGCCGACGAGAACGTGCTGGGTGTGCTGACCGCCGGAGACCTCACTCGATTCATGGAGCGCGAAGGCGATGTGCTTGGCCAGCGGGTGGAGCGGATCATGACGCGGGAGCCGCGGAGTGCGCGCGCGGGCGAGCTGGCCAGCGCGGTCACGTATCGCATGGAGTTGAACGGCATCATGGCCATGCCGGTGATCGGCGAGCGCGGACGCCTCGTCGGCGTCGTGCATCTTCACGACCTGCTCCGGGCGCGGGTCGCATGACTCGGTTCATCGCGCTGGCCGCCGCTGCTCTTGCCTTCGCCGTCGCCGGTTGCTCGCGGCAGGGGAGCAAGCCGCCCGTCAAGACCGGAGCGTCGCTGGCCGACAGCGCGGAGCAGGTGATGCAGAACGTGCATTACGTGCTCACGGGCGACGGGGTGCGGCGCGGCGAGCTGTTCGCCGACTCCGCCTACATCTTCGACGACAATACGCGGTACATCCTGAAGAACCCGCGCACCACGTTCAACAGCGCGGAAGGGGTCAAGAATGGCACGATGAAGGCGGATCTCGGCAAATACAACCTGCGCCAGCAGGTGCTAGAGGGGTTCGGCAACGTCGTGATCACGTCGACGGAAGGACGGAAGCTGACGTCGCCCTACGTGAAGTACAATCAAGCGATCAACGAGGTGTCGAGCGACACCAGCTTCACCATGGTCGAACCTGGGCGTACGCTTTCGGGAATCGGGTTCAAGGCGGATCCGCAGCTTCAGCACGTGCAGGTGCTGCGCAACCCGAGCGGGCGCGGCAGCTTCACCCTGCCAGGGCAGTGACCTTGCGCGCCTTTCTCGCTCTCGCCCTCCTGCTCGCCTCTGCGCAGGGCGCGCTCGCGCAGCGGGCCGGCGCACCCACGGGCCGTTGTCAATTGCAGTTCAGAGCCGATCACCCGCTGAATTCGTTCAAGTTGCCGAGCGGGCAGCGGAACAACTTCCTCGGTGGCAACGTCGTCGCGACCTGCGAGAGGCAGGGTCAACGACTTCGAGCCGATAGCGTGGAGTCATATGGCGACGACGGTCGTCTCGTGTTCATCGGACACGTGGACTACCGTGAGCCGCGTCTCAAGCTGAAGTCCGACTTGCTCACCTACTTCCAGCGTGACGAGCGCGTTCTCGCCACGCAGAACGTTGTCGCGACTCTGCCGAGCGGCTCGACGCTGACCGGCCCACAGGTCGAGTTCTTCCGTGCCGTGCCGGGCGTGCGCCCCGAGCAATCTGCCACCGCCATCGGGCGCCCGACCATCAACCTTATCCAGCGCGACTCCGCCGGCCGGCCGCAGCCGCCCGTGAAGATCACGGCGAACACCGTCTACCTCCAGGGTGACAGCATCGTCTCTGCCGTGGGGCAGGTCGTCGTCGTGCGCCCCGAGCTCACGGCCGTCGGCGATTCCCTCTACGCAGACGGCGGCGCCGGCCTTCTCCGCATGATGCGGCAGCCGCGCATCACCGGCACGAAAGGTCGTCCCTTCACGCTCGTCGGCGAGACGATCGACCTCAACACGAAGGAGCGGAAGCTGAACCGCGTGATCGCCAAGAACGCCGCGCAGGCGCACAGCGAGGATCTGGACCTCAAGTCCGACACCATTGACCTACGCGTCGCCAACGACCTGTTGCAGCAGGCAGTGGTGTGGGGCAAGAGCCGCGCGCACGCGACCTCGCCCACGCAGTCCATCGTCGCGGATTCGATCAACGTCATCATGCCGGCCCAGCACGTCCGTGAGCTGCACGCCCTGCGAAGCGCCGTCGCGGAGGCAATGCCCGACACCACCAGATACAAGACGAAGGAAAAGGATCGCCTGACGGGCGATACCATCGTCGCCTATTTCGATTCCATTCCCCCGAAGGACACTACCACCAAGCCCCAGATTCGCCTCAGCGTCGCCACCGGTCACGCGACGTCGCTCCAGCACGTCGCGCCGCAGGACACCTCACTGTGCGTCCCGGCGATCAGCTACGTGACAGGTGAAGTGATCACTGCCCACTTCGATTCGGGACAGGTCAAGACCGTCGATATCAGCAAGAAGGCGACAGGCGTGCTCCTGCAGCCCGACTCCACTGCCGAAGGCGCACGATGCCACCGCACGGTTGCAGGCGCATCCGCGGATTCCTCCTCGAAGGCTCCGACTGGTCGCCCCGCGCCGACCGTTCCGCCGGCGAATCCTCCACGCCCCGCCACTCCGGTGGTCGTTCCCAAGCGCCCATGACCACGTCCGGCATCACGCCGCGTCTCCCGGCGCTGCTCGAGCACCTCGCAAACGGTGATCGCTCCACCGCGCTGGCCCTTCACGCGCTCGTGTGCGCCGCCGATGCGTCGGGCGTCGCCACCTTCGAGGACATCGCGGTCCGCTACCGCATGGATCACCTGGCGGCGCAGCGCGCCGCAGGCCGCGACGCGGAGCGCGAAGCGGGAGAGCTGAGCATGGATCAGGTGCGCGACCACCTCGCGCGCTCCGTCCTGCCGCGTCTCGCGTCGGAACAGATGGTCGCGCTGCCTCCCGGCGAGCTGTTGCCCGAGAGCAGGGTGCAGATCGCCCCACGTATCTGGAAGGACGTGGTAGCTGTCCGGCAGGAGATCGCCGACGCCCTCATCCAGACGGGTGAGCATTCGGCGCCACGCGACGCGCGCCCCACCCCCGCCGCGTCCCTTCCCGCCGTGACCAGCGTCCTCGAGGCGCGAGGCCTCGTCAAGATGTACCGCCGGCGCCGGGTGGTGAACGACGTGGCCCTCCGATTGCAACAGGGGGAGATCGTCGGACTGCTGGGTCCGAATGGCGCCGGAAAGACGACGACGTTCTACATGATCGTCGGGCTCATCCAGCCCGACTCCGGGCAGATCATGCTGGATGGGGCAGATATCACCACCATGCCCATGTACCAGCGCTCCCGCCGCGGGATCGGCTATCTTTCCCAGGAGCCGTCCATCTTCCGGAAGTTGTCCGTCCAGGACAACATCGTGGCGATTCTCGAGACGCTCCCCCTCACCAGGGAGCAGCGCGAAAAGCGCCTCGAGACCCTGCTGGACGAGTTGAGCATCAGGCACCTGCGCGAGAGCAAGGCATTCCAGCTCTCCGGTGGAGAGCGGAGACGCCTGGAGATCACGCGGGCGCTGGTGACGGAGCCAAAGTTCATGATGCTGGATGAGCCGTTCGCCGGCGTCGACCCGATCGCCGTGCACGACATCCAGACCATCGTCGCCGGCCTCCGACACCGTGGGATCGGCGTACTGATCAGCGACCATAACGTGGAACAGACTCTGGACATCGTGGATCGCGCGTACATCATGTTCGAGGGCCAGGTGAAGGTCTCGGGCACCGTGCGCGAGCTCGTATTCGACGACGAGGTGGCGGACATCTATCTTGGTCCCACCCTCACGGCACGCCTCCGGGCGCGCTTCGCGACCGAGACCCAGGGCACAGGAGACATCCGATGAGACCCGGCCTCGGCCAGCACACCCAGCTCAAGCAGGAGCTCAAGATCAATCCACGCCTGTACCAGGCGATGGACCTGCTCTACATGCCCCTGCTCGACCTCCAGCAGCACCTCAAGCAGGAGCTGCTCAACAATCCCTTCCTCGACATGATCGAGCCGGAGGAAGAGGACGAGGAAGAGGGCGAGACCCAGCAGGAAGAGGCAAACCCGGAGACGGAAGCCGAAAAGGAGGAGAAGGGGGAGATCGACTGGGAGGAGATCCTCCTCGACGGCTTCGACGCGGGCGGGCGCCGCGAGGAGCACGAGGAGCGTGAGTACTACGAGCCGGTCACCGTGGACACTCGCGATCTCTCGGATCACCTGCGCGACCAGGTCAGCCTCCTCGACCTGAACGGCCGTCAGATGTACCTCGCCGAGGAATTCATCGGCAACATCAACGAGGACGGATACCTCGCCTGCGGGCTGGAGAAGATCATCGCCGGCGCGAACGAGAGCGTAGCCAAGGCCGCCGAGGAGACGGAGCTCGAGGTCAGCGACCTCCCGCTCTATACCATGGCCGAGGCTGAGCACATGCTCGCCATCATCCAGAGCCTCGATCCGCCGGGCGTCGGCGCGCGCGATCTGCGCGAGTGCCTCATGCTCCAGCTCCGTGAGGCGGGGCTCGAGCATTCGGTGCCGTTCCGCCTCGTGCGCGACTGCTTCGACGAGCTGATCGCCCACCGCTGGAGCGAGATCTCCAAGCGCTTCGGCATCAGCCCGGTGGATGTCCAGAAGGCCGCCGACGAGATCGCGAAGCTCGACCCCAAGCCCGGCCTCGTCTACAGCGACGCCAGCGACAACTACATCATTCCCGATCTCATCGTCGACAAGATCGACGGTCGGTACCACGTCTTCCTCAACGACGCCAACCTGCCGCGCCTCAAGCTCAGCAAGGCGTATCAGGAGATTGCGCGCGACAAGAAGAAGTTCGAGGGAGAGAACAAGGAGTTCATCTCCAACAAGCTCAACTCCGCCAACTGGATGATCCAGGCCATCGAGCAGCGTCGCCAGACCATGCTCAAGGTCATGAACTACATCGTCGAGCGGCAGCGCGAGTTCTTCGAGAAGGGCGTGCAGTTCCTCAAGCCGCTCACGCTGCGCGAGGTGGCGGAGGTCATCAACATGCACGAGAGCACCGTGAGCCGGGTGACGAACGAGAAGTTCGTGCAGACCCCGCGCGGTGTGCTTCCGCTCAAGTTCTTCTTTTCGTCCGGACTTTCCACTACGGCGGGCGAGGACGTCTCTGCGCGCGGCATCAAGGCACAGATCCAGAAGCTCGTCGCGGACGAAGATCCCAAGCACCCGCTGACGGATCAGGCCATCGTGAACATCCTCAAGGAAACGGGCGTGCAGATCGCTCGTCGAACCGTGGCCAAGTACCGGGACCAGCTCGGCGTGCTCTCGGCGCGGATGCGCAAGCGCGTATGACCGGCGAGCGCCGCGAATCGCTCGTGGCGTATGCTCCCCTCGCCGAGCCCCGGCGCGCGGACGTGTCGGTGCTCGTGCCGGCGAAGGACGAAGCGGAGAACCTTCCCCTCTTCATGCAGCTCGCCGCGGAGGCGTTCGCCGCGGATCCGGGTGTCGCCTATGAGGTCGTCGTCGTCGACGACGGCTCAGTGGACGACACCTGGGAAGTCCTGCAACAGCTGCGATTGCAGTATCCCTTCCTGAAGGCCGTGCGCCACCGCGCGAGGCGTGGTATCGCCGACGCGCTCCGCACTGGCTATCTCAGCTCGAGCGGCGCGGTCCTCGTCTTCTATCCCGCCGACCTGCAGTTCAAGCCGGAAGACATTCCTCGGCTCGTCGCGCCCATCCTGGCCGACTCCGCCGACATGGTGACCGGTTTCAAGGAAGGGAAGTACGAGAAGGCATTCGTGTCG
>Ga0070714_100004298_pt1 | contig 10735 bp, 8 predicted proteins | sample LARL83metaG_FD_65450 | JGI IMG/M metagenome (GOLD analysis project Ga0070714, IMG submission 65450) | Corn, switchgrass and miscanthus rhizosphere microbial communities from Kellogg Biological Station, Michigan, USA - LAR L8-3 metaG | ecosystem: Host-associated > Plants > Roots > Rhizosphere ... | reverse complement strand
GCGAACTGGCTGGGCGGCGCGATCGGGATGCCGCTCACCGGCAACCTGTGGCCGGGCGGGTCCTCCGCCACGGCCAACGGGATCCTCACCGTCGTCATCGTGACGATCGTGGTGTTCGCCACCACGCGCCTGGTCGCCTCCGAGATCGGCCTGGAGATGTACGTGCTCGGCGTTCACGAGAAGACCGCGCAGGCGATGGGAGTGCGAACGGCTCGACGCCGCCTGGAGCTGTTCATGCTCGGTTCGGTGCTCGCCACGCTCGGCGGCGCCGTCTACGCCGGCACGCAGCTGTTCGTGCCTCCGACGCTGGTGCAGGCCACCGCTGAGCTGTCGCTGCTGATCATGCTGTTCGTCGGCGGCCGCCGCAGCGTGCTCGGCGCCGTCCTCGGTGCGGTCGGCATCCAGTACTTCATCGGTGCCTCCAACACGATCAGCGTCCACATCCTGCTCATCGAGGGTGTGCTCATCACCGTCGTGCTGCTGATCGAGCCCGAGGGGATCGCGGGCATCGTCTCGCGGTTGTGGCGGCTGGCCGCGGCCCGGACGCCCGCCATCGCCCGCCTCACCGGGACCGACCCGTCCATGGTCCCGCCGCCGATCCTCGACGGCGATGCGGGCGTCGGGGTCTCCGGAGAGCTCGCGGCCACCGCCGAGGCGGAATCGACCGCGTTTCGCCGCCACTTCGCCGGTCGCCGGGCGGACGCGGGCACAAGCTCCGAGGCGCTCCTGGAATGCCGGTCGGTCAGCAAGGTGTTCGGCGGGCTGACGGTGCTGCGCGACGTCGACATCACGCTGCCCCAGCGCGGGATCTTCGGGCTGTGCGGACCCAACGGCGCCGGCAAGTCGACGTTGCTCAACGTCGTCGGGGGCAGCCTGGCTCCGACCACCGGCACGATCGCGCTCGCCGGCCAGGACATCACCGCGCTGCCCGCGTCTGAGCGCTTCGGGCGCGGGGTCAGCCGCACCTTCCAGGCGGTCCACCTCATCCGGGGCCGCACCGTGCTCGACAATGTCGCCGTCGCCTGTCTGCGCTCGCACGGCTCGAGCCTGGTGCGCGGAATGGTGTCCAGCCGTCTGTCGCAGGCCCGCGCCGACGCGATCGAGGCGCTGGAGTACCTCGGCCTCGACGACCTCGCCCACCACGAGGTGTCCTCGCTCACGCTCGAGACGCAGCGGATGGTCGAGCTTGCCCGGGCGATGGCGTCGCGGCCATCGCTGCTCCTGCTCGACGAGCCCGCCTCGGGCCTGTCCACGCCCCAGCGCGAGCGGCTGAAGGACGTCATGCGCTCGATCGGCGAGGTGACCTGCATCCTGCTCGTCGAGCACGACCTCGACCTGATCGCCGCGATCGCGGAGCGGATCTACGTACTGGAGAGCGGGGCACTCGTGTTCACCGGCACTGGGGAGGAGTTCCGTTCCTCAGGGGCCGTGAGCTTGCTCCTCATGGGGGCATCACCAACCACCACATCAGGAGGAGAACAGTGACGAGCAAGAGCCGGATTGGGCGAGCGCGCCGCGGCGCCATGCTCGGCGTCGCGCTCGCGACTGCGGCAGTGCTGCTGGCTGCGTGCGGAAGCTCGAGCAAGACCGTCGCGAGCGCGAACAGCCCGATCAATGTGTGTGGGGACCTGGCGCTCTCGGGCGCGTACTCGCAGCTCGGGCAGACCAACAACTGGGGCCACGAGGCCTACTTCAAGTGGGTGAACGCCCATGGCGGCCTCAAGGGCCACAAGGTCCACTACACCGTCATCGACAACCAGTCCCAGCCCGCCCAGGCGGCGCTCATCGCGCAGAAGTGCATCAAGCAGGACCACGCGGCGTTCATCGTCGGCCCCGAGTCGGGCGCCGACGCGGAGGCGGCGATGCCGATCGCCATCGCCAACAAGACGGTCATGATCACCGAGTCCTCGGGGTGGCAGACCAACGGCTACAAGGACCTCACCTCGTACGGCTTCCCCGGGTTCTATGACGTCTTCTACAACGACCAGCTCGCGTCGGTGCAGAACGTGATCGTCCCCCAGCACATGACCCGCGTGGCGCTCATCGACAACGCCTGCGGGCCCGTCTGCACGGCCAACCAGCAGACCGTGCAGCAACTGGCCCAGAAGTACCACTTCAAGCTCGTCGCCACCCAGACCGTCCCGCTCACGGCGACCAACATCACCCCCCAGGTGCTGTCGCTGCTCAACGCCAAGCCGCAGATCATCCTGTTCGGCCTCGTGCCGGGACCGCCGTCCATCACCGCGATCCGCGCGATCCGCGACCAGGATCCGAACATTCCCATCAGCGAGTGCTCCGCCTGCGAGCTGCCGAGCTTCATCTCGGCCGCCGGCGGCGCGACGAACATGCAGCACATCTACGTGCTCGGGTCGATGCAGACCTGGCTCCAGCACGCGCAGCAGGGTCACACGGCTCTCGACAAGGCCACCGCAGCCTCCATCTCGCTCTATTTCCAGGCGATGAAGGCGGCGGGCTTCAGCGCCGAGAACCAGCTCGACAACAGCCAGGTCGGGTTCGACTCGGGCCTGGAGCTCGGCTGGGCGGTCACCCACGCCAAGTCGCTGTCGGAGGACGACGTCTTCCACACCCTCCAGCACCTGAACACCAACACAATGGGCATCCACTGGGCCCGCACGCCGCAGAACTACGAGAACATCCCCGAGGTCGACGCGGCCATGGAGATCATCAAGCCGGACGGCAAGGCGGTGCTCTACAACCCGTCGTCAGGCGGCTGATCGCCTGACCCCGGCGGCTAGGTGTTGAGCCCGGTGACCCCCCGAACGCGTTGGATGGGAGGGCGGTTGCTGCGCGCGCTGTGGGTGCGTCGCTCGTTGTAGTGGCGCACCCAGTGTGGCAGCGAACCCGAACCGGACCTCACCCAGAGCTTGCCGCCACCCACCCACTGATCGAGGTCAACCAGCACCCTGCCCTCGCACCGCTCCGAGCAGAGTGGTCGAGCCGCACGAGACGTTGTCCGGACAGCGAACGCTGACCGGACAAGGGCGCCCGCCTGCTGGCCGGGGATGCGGCGAGGAGCAGGTGCCCACGCACTGCAGCGGAGACCTTCTTGAACGCGACAGGACCACTGCGCGTCCAACCGCGCGCGGCGCCTAGCGGCGAGCTGTCATTCGCTGCTCATCGGGGTTCGTGCAGGATCTCGCGTGCGTCTTGCGCGTCCTGGGGGCTGACCATGATGTCGTGCGCTCCCACGGTGCCCAGCCCGTCTCCAGCCCCGGCCCCGCTGTTCGTTAACCGCGGCACGCACTCGATGCCGGCGCCACGCAAGACCGAGCAGAGCAGCTCCGCTTCGGGCTGGCTACCGGCGACCTTGACTACGATCCAGTCGTCCATCTCAGTTATGCCGAGTCGGTCGAGATTGCGCGCATGGATTCGCCGGCGCCTTGACCGCTACGCCTTTCGCCTGCAGGCGCTCGATCACGCCGTTCCAGCTCGAGGCGTCGGCGAAGGCGGCGTGCACCAATTGGGAGATGCTGCTTCAGACATGCGTGTTCCCTTCAGATAGGAGCTGGCGAGGGTGCGTCAGCGGAGCGACCTGAACGCGGCGCGAATCTCCTCGGCGAAGAGCTCCGGCTCCTCCCAGGCGGCGAAGTGGCCGCCTCTGTCGACCTCGTTGAAGTAGCTGAGGCTGGGATAGGCCTTCTCAGCCCAGCTGCGTGGGGTCCGCCAGATCTCGCCCGGGAAGGTCGTGAAGCCGACCGGCATGCCCGGCGGCGGGAGAGGCTGACGGCCCGCGGCCGGCGCGTCCGCGCCGTAGGCCTCCCAGTACGACCGGGCCGCGGAGGCGCCGGTGCCGGTCACCCAATACGCCATGATGTTGTCCAGGACGTTGTCCCGGGTGAGGTTGCCCGAAGGCTGCCCGTCGACGAAAGCGCGGGCGATCTTGTAATAGGCGTCGGTGTCATGGTCGAGCATCCACGCAGCCAGGGCAACGGGCGAGTCGAGCAGGCCATAACCGATCGTCTGCGGCCGGGTGGCCATCTCGACGAAGTAGCCGTTTCCAGACTGCTGGAAGGCGGCGATCTGCGCGGCCGCGGCGCGCTCCGCGTCGGTATCCGTCGGCATAGGGCCACCCAGCGCCGGCACCAGCAGGTTCGTGTGAATGCCGATCAACCCCTCGGGTGCTTGGCGGCCCATCGCGTCCGAAACCCCGGCGCCCACGTCGCCGCCCTGGGCAACGTAGCGTGTGTAGCCGAGGCGATCCATAAGCTCGGCCCAGGCCCGCGCTGTCCGGTCCAGGTCCCAGCCGACCTCGGCCGGCTCGCCGGAGAACCCGTACCCCGGCAGCGAGGGCAGCACGAGGTGGAACGCATCCTCAGCGCTGCCGCCATGCGCGGTCGGGTCCGTCAGCGGGCCGACGGAGTCGATCATCTCCATGACAGAGCCCGGCCAGCCGTGCGTCATGATCAGCGGCAACGCGTTCTCGTGCGGTGAGCGCACGTGGATGAAGTGAATGTGCACGCCATCGATCTCCGTCGTGAACTGCGGCAGCGCGTTCAGCCTCGCTTCCACCCGCCCCCAGTCGTAGCCGGTCGCCCAGTAGGTGGCGAGCTCCTGAACCGTCGCCAGCTGCACGCCCTGCGACCGATCTTCGACGAGCTCTTTGGACGGCAAGCGCGTCGCCGCTATGCGTTGGCGAAGGTCCTCGAGGGACTCATCTGGAATATCGACGTGGAACGGACGGATCGCGCCGTTCTCGCCCGTCGTCGACCGATCGGTCCGCGCAGTGGCAGAGACTCCGGCAATGGTCATAGGAAGTGCTCCTCAATGAGTTCGCGACCGTCAGGCGCGCCGCCAGCGGGACGTCCTCGGTGGTTGGAGTGGAGCGGAGCCCGAGCAGGATGGCGCGTCAGCTTCGGTTCGTCAGAGAGTCCAGCCGCCGTTCCAGTTACCACCCTACTCCTCACAGCCAAGCCCTGAAGCTGGCGCACTCGCCGATGGCGCGCACTACACATGCGCGGACGCGAGAAGCCTCGCTGCCGCTCCGCGCGTGAAGGGAGCCGCCTCAAATCAATCGGCGTGAGACCTGCTTCGCCGCCCAGACCGGCATCTGAGCGGCTGAGTCGCGCGCGCTCCCTTCGCGCGGCAGGGCAGGGCTCGTCGCACAAGGCCATCGTTCAGCGGACGTACGGCAGCCGTCCCGGTGTCTCACGTGCGAACCCTCTGCGAGCAACGCGAGATGCGTTCGCCCAGCGGGGCGCGCGTCGCCAACGGCACCGCTGGCGCTGGGGCAACCTCCGATCGACGCGTGGACCCGCGCGCCGCCCACCGGATCGGCGTTCAGCCCGCGACGACGACGGGTACCCCGACCGTTTCGTAGGTCGGTTTGGCGCGGGCGTCGCGGGTCGCGAGGCGAGCGCCATGCTCGGCTGCCGCGAGTGCTACCAGCGCGTCGTATACGGCGCCGCCGGCGATCCCGAGCCGACTGAGCACGTCCGGGAGACGCCGCGTCGCGTCGGATCCAAGGATCAACGGCTCGGCGAACCGCTCGGCGATCAGCCGGGCGGCGTCGGTCGGTGTCAGTCGCAGGTCACCGGGCAGTCGCGTGAGCACCGAGTACGTCTCGGCCAGCGCATGACCACTGAGAGCGATCTCGCGTCCATTCCACCAGCGGACGACCTCGGCATGCGCCGTGTGGGTCTGAATGAGCAGCGGGACGGCGACGCTCGTGTCCACGCCCAGCGCGGTCACCGGCGTCCGGCGTCAATCAGCCCGAAGACGTCGTCGTCGTCGATCACGTTGTCTCCGGTCGCGACGAGCGCCCCTGACTCATCAACTAGTCGAGCGGTGCGTCCGGTGGGGACGAGTTGAAGTCCGGCGCCGTAGCGCGAGACGTCCACGGTCGATCCCGGGGTGAGTCCAAGGGCGTCCCGAAGCGGCTTGGGAACAACGATCCGTCCGACCGAGTCGATTGTGGCCTCCACTGGGAGGACGTTACCAGCTGCCTCCCAGTATGTCGACCCAACCCTTCAGCTCACGGCGCCCCGGGATCAGCGTGACCCGTCGAATCGCTTCTGGGCCCTCCGCGGTCAAAGCTAACGGCAGCCCGAAAAGGAGAAACGACGGCAAGACGCGACAAGGCAACCGAGGCGAAGTGGCGCGAGCAGCTGACGCTTGAGCAGTACAACGTTCTGCGGCGCAAGGGGACCGAGCGGCCCTTCAGCGGCGAGGACGTCGACACCAAGGACGACGGCACGCCCACAGCAAACCAGGCCTCCAAGACGTGTCTCTCGCGGGATCCGCTGATCGAACGCCGGCACCGCAGCTGGCTCTCTCACGAAGGAAGGATGAGCGGACGCCGCGGACGAGGGCGTCCGAGCTTTTGCGGCTGCTGCCGCGCTTCTGGGCGGCACAAGGGTAGTCTGCGCCCGCCCGCCCCCTGCGGAGCTGCCGCCGTTTTCTGGCCAGCCTTCGTGATTGGCCATTCCGTTTCCGATGCTTGATGCTGAGCTACGGTCGCACCGGCGACTGGCGTCCCGTCCGTGTCCTATCGCGGATCAGCTGGGGAACGATGACGCGTACTGGCTGTAGGAAACTTGACCGGTGGGGCTTTCCGCGATCGCGAGCGCCACCTTGGCGGGGATCGGCGTCCACCAGGCTGGCATCTTCGCCGCCAGGCTGGGGTTCAACGTGTAAATCAGCGCGAAGTTCACGATCCAAAGGGGGGGCGCCATCGACATTCCCACGATCGTGCCGGTCGCGCGCTTCTGGTTGGGGACTAGCTGGGCGACGCCCGATTGCTGTTGTGCCTTATTGCCGTAGGGAACCTCAGAGGTGTAGGCCGACCGATAGAGCATCCGGAGCGATGCGCTCGCACCGTTCCGCCTGCACCACGTCGGCAGGTATCCCCCCGGCACAAGGAGGGCGTTGATCTGTCTTGTCGGTGCGTCGGTGTTCGCGGGGCTCTCCAGCATCCCGGCGGTGTTCACCATCAGCCCGTAGCTGCCAACGACGATGGGCGTCAGCTTGCCGTTGACCTTGGCGAAGAGCGGGGTCCCTGTCGTGTTCGTGAGGATGCGCACGCTTGCGTCCACGAGCTTCGCGGCGGCCAGCTTGCCGTCGACGCCCTGGCCAGTGATGAACAGTCTGTATTGCTTCGCCGTGAACGCATGCCCCTTGTTGAGCCCGAGCTCGTGCGCGATCCGATCCGCCGCCGTCATTCCCAGCGGTCGGTTGACCCGGCGCGCGCTCGTCGCTTCGGTGGGCGCGAACTTCTCGTACTTCGGCGTTCCGGCAAATGGCTGCGCGAAACCGGTACCGGGAGGGACCGGACGCGCGACTGCCTGAGAGGCCGCGAGCGCTGTGACGGACAGTGCCGCCACGACAATCGGCGCAGCGAAGCTGAGCCGGCGATTGGTCTGTGCGTGGTCAGCGGGGGTTCGGGCACTGCTCTTCATGGGCTTTCACCAATCTTTCTTCACCGGGCGCGAGCGGTGCTTGCGTCGCGTCGTTCTGGCTTCGTATGTCGGTGTCATCCGCTGCCTGTCGATTGCGGCCTCGAGCACAGCTGACGACCTGCATCCAGTCTGTGACGCTGCGCGCAGCGTCGTCGTCGGAGACGATGCCGCCGGATCGGCTCGCTGTCAGGATCGATTTCGACGCTCACGCGCAGTTGCGTCGCACGAGTCGCAGCTTCTATCCGGCGCCTATCTTCGCACTAGCCAGCTGGTGCTCTGTCACGATCAGAGCGGCACTCCCCGCTCCGGCAGGCCGAGCGGTCCGACCTCTCCCCGTCAATCGTGGCGGTCTGATTCTTGGCGCGGTAGCGGGCCTGCTGTCGCGCCAACGCGTCCTCAGATGGTGTTGCCGCCTCCGCGATGTGCTCCGGGGCTGGCTGCGGCCATCCGTTGCCTTCTGCAAGATTCTCCGGCAGCCTTCCAACCGACGCGTTCCGCATCCGACCGCCGGTGGCTCGCAGCCAGGGCACCCGATTCGACCTGCGCTTGAACATCCTCCCTGGAGCCTACGCCGTCGCCGCGACGTCTGTGGCAGATGGCAAAAAGGTTTGGTCTTGTCGGAGCTCGGGCCTGGCCGACCGCGGACGCGCTGCGGTCGATGTGGCAAGGTGTACATGAGAATGTCGCGTCGGGGCTAGAGCAACGCCCACGGCCGCGAGACCCAGTCTCAGAGGGGATCGGTCAGCGGACGGTCTTCGTAACCGAGGTGCCGGTTCCCGACTCCTTCGGGCCTCGAGCGAGCTCTCGGTAGATCGTGGCGCGGCTCACTGAGAACAGTTCGGCCAGTTCTGCGATGGTGTGGTCGCCGGCGGCGTGGAGGTTGAGCAGGACCGCGCGTTTAGTGGGGCTGAGCTTGGGCGGTTTGCCTTTGAGTCTGCCCTTGGCGCGGGCGATGGCCATGCCTTCGCGGGTGCGCATGCGCAGCAGGTCGACCTCGAACTCGGCGAAGGTCGCGAGGATGTTGAAGAAGCATTTGCCCATCGGGTCGTTGGGGTCATAGACCGAGCCGCCCAGCGACAGTCGCACCCCGCGGGCCGCCAGGGAGTCGCCGATCGCTCGGGCGTCGGGGACCGAGCGCGCTAGGCGGTCGAGCTTGGGGACGACCAGGGTGTCGCCCTCGCGTACGGCGGCCAGTGCGCTGTTGAGTCCTGGGCGGGAGCGGCTGCGGCCAGTCATGCCGTGGTCGAGGTAGATGCGGTCCTCGGCGACGCCGAGCCCGCGCAGGATCTCGCGTTGTGCGGTGAGGTCCTGGCGTTCTGTCGAGCAGCGGGCGTAGCCGATCAGGATCCCGGACCTCTCCGCGAAAGGCGGCTCAAGAGACCTGCCGGTCGGCGTGATCGCCGCCGTGCCTGGTGCGGCAGTTTCGGTCATTCGCCCTCTCGCCCAAACCACGACTGCCTCTCAACTCCGTCACTGTCCCCCGCAAAACGCCCCAACCACGCGGCCGATCAAGTCCGGTGCGGAAGGTTGAGCGAGACGGCGCGCGTCGTTTGAAGAACCCGGGAGTGTCCTTGTTTCGCGCCGCTGTCTCACAGAGTTTCAGTGGCGCTCCGCGTTGCTGCTCGTTGGCGTTAGGGCGCGAGCGGCAGAGGCGGGCGACTAGGGGGTCAACGGTTTCAGGCTAAGCGCCAAGGCCGCCCTCAGCCTGGCGATAATCATCGCGCCGGCGCAAGTGGTTGTCTGGCGGGCGCTGGAACATGGCCACGTTCGAGTCGTGGGCAGCTGGAAAGGCGGGCGCCCTCGCGGCCGCGCGCGTGTTTTGGCCGAGTTCGATCAGGCGATGGTGCGCGTCGCTGGCGCGGTTGGGCAGCAGGGTGGGACCGGTGGCGGGCATCCGGGTGAGCTGGTCGGCTCGCCGGTAAAGCGCGATCGGCATCGGACCCGCGGCGGCCCTGACCAAGTGCGCCCAGGCTGTGACCGTCTCATCGGCGAGCTGCCCGCCAGCGATCACGATGAGATCGGGGCGCCGTGCCTGGATTGCGTCACCCAGACCGGCGGCACCGCGGACCGACAGGCTCATTACCTGCACCCCGGCCCGGATGCTGAACAGCTCCAGAGCGCGGATGTGCGGGGCGTCGAGGTCCAGCTCATCGCGCGATGCGTCGCCGAGCACGATCGACACAGAGCATGACCGCGGCGCGACGAGCCGGGTGGCGCGGCGCAGCCAGTCAGCCCCCCATCGTGCGGCAAACGCCCACGCGGCGGATTCGAGCGTGCGTTGCCGCGCGATCTGCTCGAGGGTGGGGAGCAGCACTCCCTCCACGCACCGCTGCAGCGAATGTGACCTCAGCGCCGCCTCCATGGCACCGTCCGCTCGCCTGCGGTCATAGCCGCCGAGCGCGGCGATAAGCGAGCTATCGGGGCCGGCGAGCGTCTCGCGCGCGGCGCGGACAGCTGACGCGGTCGAACCGCCGGCGCGTAGCGTGTCGCGCAAAGCGATCACCTCGCCATACAGGTACATCCGATGGTTACCGGCAGATCGCTGCGGCGTGGGGAACGCGAATCTCGCCTCCCACATGCGCAGGGTCGCCGGGGTGACGTTGAGCAGCGTCGCCGCCTCGCTGGTCTTCAGATAACGCATCGCATAGTCAATGTCGCGCGAGGCCTGCGCCCGTCGCGGCAGAATTGGCCACAGTCAAGCTATCCCCTCAGCCTCCAGCTCAGCGCCGATTGGACGAAAGTCGTAACCCGCGCGCCGCAAGCGCACGCCTTGTCCACTCCCACGTGCGTCGTCAGGCGGCCGCGACACAGACAGCAAGATGAGCCATCAGGCCAGTCTCACCAAGCAACGCTGAGCGGACGCCTCCGACCACGCGAAAGGACAGACGGAGCGGAGACCGAGGTGTGATGCGATGTCGCCGTGGGCAGCTCGCGCTTACGCCGCGTGGGTGGCCGCGCTGGTGTCAGCGTTGCGCTCGTCGTGGTGGTCAGCCGGCCTTTCTGATCACGCCCCTCATCTCGTCGGCGGTGAAGGCGCGCAGCGTGGTGGTGCGGATGTTCCCCTGACCAGCGACCGCCAACAGAGCGGCTGCGAGCGCTTGATCGTCGGGCGCCTCCACCACGCTCACGATGTCATGGGCGCCGAGGGTCCAATAGATGTTCGTAAATTCGACACCCATCGACCGCATCTGGCTCTGAGCCGTCTCGTAGCGATCGACGCTGTCCTTGAAGTTCTGGACACCTTGATGGTCCAGTCGATCAGCGCGATGTAGGTAGCCATAGCCACCCTCCGTTCCCGTTGGGGGCTGGGCGAGCGGCTC
>Ga0070714_100004296_pt1 | contig 10739 bp, 9 predicted proteins | sample LARL83metaG_FD_65450 | JGI IMG/M metagenome (GOLD analysis project Ga0070714, IMG submission 65450) | Corn, switchgrass and miscanthus rhizosphere microbial communities from Kellogg Biological Station, Michigan, USA - LAR L8-3 metaG | ecosystem: Host-associated > Plants > Roots > Rhizosphere ... | reverse complement strand
GGGAGCCAAGCAAAGGTCGCAATCAATGTTGGAGCTTACGCGGATGAGAGTGATCCAGGACCTAAGCCAATTCCTCCCAATGCGCTGATCGAAGGCTACCCCAAACCGGGGAACGGCGACCGTCACGTGCTGGTCCTAGAAAAAGACGGATGCTGGCTCTATGAGCTGTATCGCGCCGGCGTCAAGAACGGAAAGTGGAGCGCGGACGCCGCTGACGTCTGGGATATGACGATCAACGAACAACGCCCCTACACATGGACTTCGGCGGATGCAGCTGGCTTGCCCGTTTTTGCAGGCCTCGCGCGCTACGACGAGGTCGCGGCCGGCGCCATCAATCATGCTCTGCGTTTCACCGTGCCAACGACGCAGAAAGCCTTTGTGCTTCCGGCTACACACTGGGCGTCAACAACAATCGATCCCAATGCTCCGCCCATGGGTCTTCGGCTTCGCCTCAAGGCGAGCTTCGATATTTCCAGTTTCCCCGCAGACGATCAAGTGATCCTGACTGCGATGAAGAAATACGGATTGATTCTTGCGGATAACGGCAGCGCAATCTTTGTGAGCGGCGCACCTGATAATCGCTGGAATAACTCCAATCTGAACCTCTTGAAGCAGGTGACGGCCTCAGATTTCGAAGTGGTTCAAACCGGCACCGTCTACACTCCCGCGAACGTTCCCACCGGTCCCTCCCCTACGATCAGCAGTTTCTCCGCGAATCCTTCAACGGTAACGAAAGGTCAACCTGCAACATTGAGTTGGAGCGTATCCAACAGCACTTACAACATCATTAATCCGCAGGCCGGGCCCGTGCGAGGTGGCACCGTGGTGGTCACGCCATCGGCAACGACTACCTATACCCTCTCTTCAACCAACCAATTTGGACGCACAACAGCGACCGTGCAGGTAACGGTGCACTGAAGATGGCACGAGTCTTATAGGATCCTTCGGTGAACTTCGTAGATGAACAGGGGCGAGGTCCGAGCCCTCGCCGCTTCACTGCTCCTCAAGAGACTCGTCCCAGATGCAGGCGCTGTGCGCAATCTTGCAATATCTCCGCTTCCCAAGAAGGGCGCATTGCACTCTTTGGATGGGAGAGATCCGTTGGAATTCTGCCGGTGAGACGAAGAAAGACAGCGGCCGAATGTTTGTAAGCGGGAATAGGTTCGCGGAACGCAACGTTGCCCAGATACTGCAGTGCGTCTGAAACCTCGTAGTAGCGGGCATCGCCAGTTTCCCAGAGCCGGTCGCGCTCCGCAAACTTTTCAGGTGCGAAGGTGGCGAGCCCCAGCAAATAGTCGGAACCGTATTCGATCATGTTGATGCCCAAGTCATTTCCGGTGAAGATGCGGAAATCCGGTCGGTGCGCGTCGCGAAGGGCAAGGCGATCAAGTTCCAGCAGGCGGTCGAGAGAAGAATGCTTCATCCCCTTCAATTCGGGAATCTCCATCAGGCCACGCACTGTGCGTTCGTCAAAGATCTCGCCGTTGGGCGCGAACCTCGGACTCAATTCAAATGCAAGGACCTCTCCATAGTCCTTGCAAACCGCTCCGTATGTTGCCACTTTTTCGCTTGCCGACTTGCCGTGTAGTCTCGCGGTCTGGAAGAGTATGGGCAACGCCCCGAAGCTAACGATAGTATCGAGTTGCCGATGGTAGAGGGACACCACATTGCCCTCTTGGTTCTCAATATAGGCCCCCGCGACAAACTGCACACTCTTTCCCAAAGCGTCGCGAGTCCAGGACAGCACGTCTTGCTTTTCCGTCTCCGTGAGCAGATTCACGTAGCCCGTATCCATGTTCACTGCGTTGATCAGTTGGGTTTGCTGCGTCGCTACGAGGTGCCTCTGGAAAGACTCGACATCGACTCGTCCGCTGGTCTGGTACGGCAAAAGGGCCGCGGCAATGCCGTAGACCTTGTGACGCGGTTTTTGCTGTCTGGTGACAGCTTCAATCGTTCCGGGTTGGAAGGATCGTTCCACGCTTCTGGTCACACGTGTCATTGCTTCTTCAAATCGGTCAGTCGCTCCGCCAGATCTGAACGCTTGTAATAGTCGTCGAGGGGGTAGCAACCAGATGGCAGTCCCTTGCGCGGCGCCGTGGTGCAGTCGCTAAAGGTTCTGCAGATCCGCTTGCGCTGCATCGGGCGTCCCTCCGTGGCATCCCAGAGAACCTCAGGATAAGTCAGAACCATTCGACCGAGACCGACGCAATCAACCCACCCCAGCCTCACCGCCGCCTGCGCCACGTGGGGCAAAAAGTCCTGCAAATAGCTGTATGCGGATCCGACAATAATCAGCTTGGGAAATTTCTCTTTCAAGAGACGTGTCGCCTCCATCTGGCGAGCCACCCCAATCAGCGGATCCTCCGGGGGTTGATATCCGTCGGATGGTGGGTAGAGGGCGGGTCGCTGAATGTGAGGATTGTAATAGGGACTTCCTGCGGTCAGATTCACTAGGTGAATTCCCAACTCTTGCAGGAGAGAAAGGAAACGAACTGTCTCAGTGAGATCTGCTTCGATCGGATTGGATTCGTTCACCGCAAATCCATAGCGATATGGAAGCAGGGCGTCGAAAGACTCGGGAATTCCAGGTTCGGCCTTTCCGGGAGAGGATCGCTCCGGGTCATCTCGGAATGGAACGGTATCAAACGCAGAGAGTCGAACTCCAATGCGAAGGCCCGGCGCAGCCGTGCGTATTCCCTCGACAACTTGCTGCAAGAATCGAGTGCGATTCTCGAAGCTTCCCCCGTAGGGTCCTCCTCGCGTGTGCGCAGCTAGCAACTCATGAGCTAAGTAGCCATGACAGTGCTTGATGTCGACAAAATCAAATCCCAATTTCCACGCCCGGGCCGCGGCGGTGTGAAATTGCTCCACGATTGCGTCCAACTCGGTCTCGGCCAGCAGCGGAAAATCATTAGGCAGTCGAAGCCGTCGATCCAAAATCGGATGGTGAAAGGCAATTCGTGGCTCAGGTCGGTCATGTTTGTTCGGCCGACAGAAGCGTCCCGAGTGCGTGAGCTGCAATCCTATCAGCAAACCGTCCTCAGATCCGGTTGCAAGCCTATGTTCCTGGATCAGTTCGCGTCGCAATTGCGCCAGACCCTTTTCGGTATGGTCCGCAATGAGTAACTGATTGGGATTTGCGCGACCTTCATGTGTGACGGCGACCGCTTCTCCACCCCAGATCAATTTGGCCCCACTGGCGCCAAAGCGGCGCCAACGCCGCATAGTGCTCTCACTCGGAGAGCCATCTGAGGTGCCGTCCCAACCTTCCATCGGTTGAACGGCGATGCGGTTTCCGATTTTGATTTGGTCTTGGCGGATTGGGAGTCGCAGCGGAGAGTTTGGCCCCTGCACGATCTCTGGATCGCAGGGGATGGAGACTCGAAGAGACGCCAAATGCTCCTGAAATCGTTCGACGTCTTTCAAGGTACCGATTCGAAGAATGGCTTCTCCAAGGTTGCCGCGAACTGGGTGACAAAACTTTTGGGGCAACGTGAGGGAATTGTAGCACTCACACGGCGTGCGATTTCGATGCGAAGGTTCTGTTCCCTGGGATGAGGGCATTAGGCGCCAGCATGCACTGGAAGAGTTCCTTCGCGTTGCAGAACTAGCCGCGTCCAAAAATCACGTTTAGCGACTCGGCATCACCACTTCGATCTTGAAGCGCAGTCGACTCTACCCGGAAGACCGACCAACCGAAGGCCGCAATTTACGGTCGGTTGGTCGGCCTTTTCCAGAATCGCTTTCCACGCCGATCTTAGAAAGCATGCACTACGGAGAAGGAACCACGGCCTGAGCCTGATTGGAGTAGCTGCTTTCCAGACCAGAGGAGTCCACTGCCGTCGTAACGAAGTAGTACGTCTGGCCTGCTTGCACGGTGCTGTCTGAATAGTAGGGCGCTGTATTCAAGGTTGAATTGATTCGCGTGTAGGGGCCTCCGGAAACTGTTCCCCGATAGATGTTGTATCCCGCCACGTCACTCGAAGTACTGGTGTTCCATGACAAAGTGACGCTGTGTTGAGGCGCAGTCGCGGTGCCGCTGAGCGATTGCACAGTGGGAGAATTAGCGGCGTTGCTAACAAAGGTGACGTTCGAAGAAGCCGCGCCCGCCGTCTGCGGCGCAAAGGCCACTTGGAACGAGACGCTACTACCGGCCGCAATCGTGACCGGCAGCGAGATGCCGCCTACGGAGAATTGAGATCCGCTGACTCCCACCGAAGACACGGTTATTGCGGAACTTCCCGCGCTCAACACACCCGTTTGGCTCTGTGTCGTTCCGACCATCACACTCCCAAAGTTCAAGGACACAGGAGTAATCGTCAACTGACCAGGTAGTGACCCTGTGCCGCTCAAAGGCACGGAGAGTGGAGAATTCGAACCCGTGGAGGTAATTGTGAGGTTCCCAGCAAAACTGCCGCCACTCTGTGGCGCAAAAGTTGCACTGAAAGTTGTGCTCTGTCCCGCCGCCAGGCTAAGTGGTAGAACAATTCCGCTCATGCCGAATCCAGCCCCGCTGGGCGTGATTTGCGAGATCGTTAGAGCTGAACCGCCCGAATTCGTTAAGGTTTGAACGAGCGATACAGTGCTACCGACCGGAACACTAGCGAAGTTTACACTGGCTGGGCTCGCCGCCAATTGACCCGGCGCAACTCCCGTCCCGGACAACGGGATGCTTAAGGCCGTATTCGAAGCATTAGAGATGATACTGACACTGCCACTCGCCCCTGTTGCCGATGCCGGAGTAAACGTGACCGTGAAGGTTGCGCTCTGCCCGGCCGTCAGCGTCACTGGCGTCGTGATCCCGCTGATGCTGAACCCGCTCCCGCTGATGCTGGTCTGAGAAATCGTGACACTCGAACCACCCGTGTTCGTCACTGTCTCTGAGAGTGAGTTGTTATTTCCTACGGCTACACTGCCAAAGCTGAGGCTGGTTGGATTCGACCCCAGCGAGCCTTGCGACACTCCCGTGCCCGACAGCGGAATGTTCAAGGTCGCATTCGAAGCGTTAGAGATGATGCTGACATTGCCACTCGCCCCGGTTGCCGATGCTGCAGTAAATGTGACCGTGAAGGTTGCGCTCTGCCCAGCCGTCAGGGTCAAGGGTGCCGTAATCCCACTCAGGCTGAATCCTGTGCCGCTTGCGGAGACTTGAGAAATCGTAACGCTCGATCCGCCGGTGTTGGTCACGGTCTCTGACAGGGACTTATTGTTTCCAACGGTTACACCACCGAAGCTCAGGCTCGTTGGATTCGCCCCCAGCGTGCCCTGCGAGACTCCTGTCCCCGATAACGGTACATTTACAGTTGGGTTGGACGCATTGGACGTGATCGTCATGCTGCCGGCGACCGTGCCCGAAGAGGTAGGCGAGAAGATGACACTAAAACTCACACTTTGACTCGCGCTCAGCTTTATCGGAAGACTCAAGCCGCTTACGACAAAACTGGACGTAGTGCTGACCGCCGAGATGGTGAGGCTGGCCGCGCCAGAATTCGTGAGAGTCTCGGTAAGGGTTTGAGAATTGCCCATCTGAATATTGCCGAATATGAGGCTTGTGGGATTTGTGGTAAGTAGTCCAGTGCCCACCCCTGTACCCGACACCGGCAACGTTACGGTCGAAGTGGTCGATATTTGGCCACCATGCCCTTTGCCGTTACTTTGAGTGCTGTACCAAACCGACAGATTGCCGCTGACACTGCTCGTCGACTGCGGATTGAACGTCACATAACAGGTCGCGCTCTGCCCACCAGACAAGGTAACAGGATAGTTCGGACCGCTCAGAGTGAAGCCGGTTCCTGACACAGTCGCTTGCGTGACGGTCATCTTCGAACCGCCTGGATTTGTGACAGTAACCGCCTGCGTCTGGCTGGTGCCAACGCTAACGGCGCTAAAGTTGATCGTTGAAGGATTTAACATGAGTTGTCCGCCGCCCGCAAACGCGGTCGAGGACAGAGAGAAAATTGCAAGGAACAAGCAGAGACAAACAAATTCAAATGGAATGCTATTCTTCGAACCAAGGTTCCTCACAGCACGACCTCAAACGCCGTGCCAGAGCTGCGCGGCTGGGGGGATAGAAGCCGCTGTGTCCCGAATCGTGCAATGCTCTTCCCGGAACACGGCGATTTCAGTGTGCGGCGAACAGGCGATGGGTGCTAGGTACCAAGAGGACGCAGTCAAAACGAGAATTTGGACAAACGATCACATGGCTGTAAAAGAGGTGTGCCTCACCTCGTACTCACGCTGCCGGTCCTTCGAAGTGCTGAAATTCGCAACACTTACGTCAGTACCCTCTATTGTCCTAGTGCCGATTCTCCCCATGTACCTCCGAAACCTATTCCCAATACGGTTCCAACCCGCAGAATGATGTTGAGCCTTATTAGTCCAGACGTTGGCAAGAACGTGGTGGAATACGGCTCGTAGACATCATGCGAAAGAATCCGTCGGCCGAGGTTTCGACTCTTTGCGGGAAAGCAGCGGCCCTATTGCTTGTGGTCGGCCTGAGTTGTCTTTTGGGATGCCAAGGAGTCAGCACTGGGGCTTCGGGCCAACAACAAAGCGGCGCGCTTTCGCTCGGAGTGCAGAGTCTAGACTTCGGCACGTTGACCGTCGGGAATAAACAGACGCACTCAGAAACGGTCACGAATTCAGGGGGGGCTAGCGTCACGGTTTCTGCGATTGCAGTTACCGGCACCGGATTCACGTTAAGTGGCGCTACGGCGCCTTTGACTCTGGCCGCTGGGCAGAGCGCAACTGTCAGCGTTTCATTTACCCCGCAATCTGCCGGAGCAGCGAGCGGAAGCGTGACGATCACTTCCACAGCGTCTAACGCGACGTTAACGATTCCCGTGTCCGGAACCGGGACAACCGCCTCAGCACAGTTAAACGTGTCCCCCACAACTTTGGGTCTCGGCAGCGTTGTCGTCGGAAGTAGCGGAACGGCTTCTGGAAGTCTGGCCGCAAGCGGCGCGAACGTCACGGTCACGGCCGCAACCTCGAACAACTCGGTATTCAGCGTAGGCGGTCTGCCACTTCCCGTTACAATTCCGGCGGGCCAAAGCGCTCCATTCACGGTGACGTTCGGTCCGCAGGTCGCAGGAGCCGTGAGCGCCGTACTCACCTTCAATAGCGATGCTCAGCCGGCGACCACGACGGAAACCCTCACGGGAACCGGGACGGCGGCCTCCAATCATTCGGTCAACCTATCCTGGAACGCCAGCACGTCATCCAACATCACGGGATACAACATCTACCGCGCGCTCTATCAGACGTCGTGCGGTTCGTATTCGAAGATCAATTCCGTTCTCAACACGAGCACTCTTTATACAGACTCCTCCGTAGCGAACGGTAAGTCCTATTGCTACGCCTCGACTGCGGTGAATACGAGTAACGAAGAGAGCGGCTACTCGAACATCGTTTCCAACGTGCAGATTCCAATTTCCTAGCCCGCGCAAAACAAGCGACAACCGAACACACGCGCGGATTACCCTGCGGACTTCGCACGAAAGGTGAACCTAAGGGCTTGTCCTGCGACCTTCTGCCATTGTCCTAACCGCCCTTGATTACGCGCGTTCGGAACGTCCCTGGGGTGTACCTCGGACATCTACCGCAACTCAATATGCGGCCCCAAACTCATGATGAGCCCGCCCCGGGGTACGAACAGTTGCAATGGTCGGGGACGCTCCAACGGCCGACAATGCAAAAGACCACAAGAGCAACCCTCAAGAAGAATCTCAATAGAGCGGCAATCACGTTGCTTCTTCTGGCGAACCTCACGGTTTTGATCGGCTGCCAGGGTGTGAGCGCTGGCGGCTCAGGCGGCCAAAAACAAGCCAGCACCCTTTCGCTATCCCTCGTAACGTCGACCTTAGACTTTGGCAGTGTTGCAGCGGGAAGCAGCAAAACGCTGACAATCACGGCCACCAACTCCGGACCCGATTCCGTCACCGTCAACAGCGCCGCGATCTCGACTCAATCTTTTGCTCTTGTCACTCCCAGCCTTCCTGTTTCTGTCGGCGCAGGACAGAGCACCACGATCAGCATCATGTTCACGCCCACTACGGCTGGGACCTTCGACGCCACGCTCTCCATCAATAGCGACGCATCGAATTCCGTCATGAACATTTCGCTGACCGGAATCGCAACCGGGATCTCGGCTGGCCAACTAACGCTCAATCCCGCCAGCGACGATTTCGGCAACGTGACCGTGGGAACCAAATCGTCGCAGACGGTAACAGTCACGAATGTCGGTGGGTCAAGCGTAAATATCTCGCAGGCTTCCGTGAGCGGTGCGGGATTTCAGCTCACCGGGATCAGCCTTCCCCTAACACTCAATCCCTCGCAAAGCACGACTCTGGTGGTTTCCTTCGCGCCGCAGGCGAGCGGGAACGCGAGCGGCACTCTAACAATCACATCCGACGCTGCGAATTCCTCGCTTACCAGTTCACTGTCGGGCACCGGAATAGCCCTGGGAACACTGGGATCGAATCCAGCAAGTCTCAACTTCGGCAGCGTGGCCGTAGGTAGCAAACAGGCTCTGACCGAGACGGTGACCAACACGGGCGGTACGAGCGTTACGATTTCTCAAGTTTCAATCAGTGGCGCCGCGTTTAGTCTGAGTGGGATCACGGCTCCGGTGACTCTGACGGCCGGGCAGACTGCGACCTTCACAGTAACTTTCACGCCGACGTCCGCCGCCAGCGCGAGCGGGAGCGTAAGTATCATCTCAAACGCTTCGAATCCGGCCCTCACCATCGCTTTGTCGGGGACCGGTCTTGCATCGGGAGCACTAGGATCGAGCCCAAGCAGTCTAAGCTTTGGCAACGTGATCGTTGGAAGCAATAAGTCTTTGTCAGAAACGGTGACCAACACTGGCGGTTCTAGCGTCAGCATTTCTCAAGTCGCGGTAAACGGTACAGGATTTGACGTTAGCGGAATCACGGCACCGGTTACACTAACGGCCGGGCAGAGTGCGACTTTCACAGTCACGTTTACTCCGGCTTCCGCAGCGAATGCCACAGGCAGCATCGTCGTCACGTCGACCGCATCTAATCCAACTCTCACGATTCCGCTCACCGGCACGGGAGTCACCAAGGGAACACTGGGATCGAGTCCGACTGCGCTTAGCTTCGGCAGCGTAACCATTGGCAGCAACAAGTCTCTTTCAGAGACGGTAACCAACACTGGCGGCTCCAGCGTCACAATTTCTCAAGTCTCGGCAAGCGGGATAGGATTCAGCTTTAGCGGAATCAGCACGCCGGTAACACTAAATGCCGGTCAGAGCACGACCTTCAATGTCACGTTCAGTCCCGCTTCCGCCTCAGGTGCGAGTGGCAACATTAGTATCATCTCGAATGCCCGAATCCGACTCTGAATATCGCGCTTTCTGGAACAGGAGTCTCACCAGGCACGCTGGGCGCGAACCCGACAACACTCAGCTTCGGCAGCGTGACCGTTGGCAGCAACAAGTCTCTTTCAGAGACGGTGACCAACACTGGGGGATCGAGCGTCACGATTTCTCAGGCCAGCATTAGCGGCAGCGGGTTCAGCATGAGCGGGATCACGACACCGTTGACTCTGACGGCTGGGCAGAGCACAACCTTCAATGTTACGTTCACTCCAGCAGCGGCAACAGGTGCGAGTGGCAATATCAGCATCATCTCGAACGCCTCGAATACGACTCTAAACATCCCGCTATCTGGGACAGGAGTCTCACAAGGTACGTTGGGGGCGAACCCGACAACACTTAGCTTCGGCAGCGTGACCGTTGGCAGCAACAGGTCTCTTTCAGAGACGGTGACCAACACTGGCGGCTCGAGTGTCACGATCTCTCAAGTCTCAGCAAGTGGTACAGGATTCAGCCTTAGCGGAATCACCACACCGTTGACACTGAACGCTGGTCAGAGCACAACCTTCAACGTCACGTTTACGCCCGCATCCGCCTCGGGCGCGAGTGGCAACATCAGTATGATCTCAAATGCCTCGAATCCAACTCTGAATATCGCGCTCTCTGGAACAGGGGTCTCACAAGGCACGCTTGGAGCGAACCCGACAACGCTCAGTTTCGGCAGCGTACCCGTTGGTAGCAACCAGTCTCTGTCGGAAACGGTGACCAACACTGGCGGTTCTAGCGCTACGATCAATCAGGCTACTATTTCCGGTACAGGCTTCAGCCTAAGCGGGATCAGCACTCCGTTGACGTTGGGGGCCGGACAGAGCACGACCTTTACGGTCAAATTTGCACCTTCGTCCGCTGGAAGCGCGAGCGGCACCGTCACCATCACTTCGACCGCATCTAACCCAACTTTGACGATCACGTTGTCTGGCACCGGTACCGCGGCAACGGGACAATTGACCGTCAATCCCACCACCCTAAATCTCGGAAGCGTCGTCGCTGGAAGTAGCGGAACCGCTTCCGGGAGCCTGATCGCCACGGGCGCGAACGTTACGGTCACGGCAGTAAGTTCGAACAACTCCGTATTCAGCGTGAGCGGGCTCGCACTTCCGGTGACCATTCCCGCGGGCCAAACCACTCCGTTTACAGTAACCTTCAGCCCACAGGTGGCAGGGGCGGTCAGTGCAACGCTTACATTCACCAGCAATGCGCAGCCCAACACCACGACAGAAACTGTGACAGGAACTGGCACGCCCGCGTCCACACATACAGTCAACCTATCGTGGAACGCCAGCACATCATCCGATGTCACCGGCTACAACATTTATCGAGCGGTCTTCACGACGTCGTG
>Ga0070714_100004294_pt1 | contig 10741 bp, 9 predicted proteins | sample LARL83metaG_FD_65450 | JGI IMG/M metagenome (GOLD analysis project Ga0070714, IMG submission 65450) | Corn, switchgrass and miscanthus rhizosphere microbial communities from Kellogg Biological Station, Michigan, USA - LAR L8-3 metaG | ecosystem: Host-associated > Plants > Roots > Rhizosphere ... | reverse complement strand
GAGCTGTCGTTCTCCAGCTCGTAGATCACCAGGTTCCGCATGCCGATGGCCCAGCCGCCCAGGCTCACCAGGAATACCGTGAGGAACGGCAGGAACCAGTGGTAGAGCAGGCTCGAGATGAAGGTCCAGGTCAGCGCGGGCAGCAGGGTCTGGTCGTAGGGCCCGGAGACCGGGAACACGTGCCAGATCTCGCCGAGCAGGTAGGGCAGCGCCAGGGCCAGCCACGGGTAGGGGATGGCCTGGAGCACGTACCCGGCGGGTAGCACGGTGTTGTCGAGGGACCGGCGGCGTGCCGCCGCGGCGCCGAGCCGGTTGCCGAGGACGTACGACGCCGCGATGGCGGGTACGAGCAGCGCCAGGGTGTACGGGATGGCGTCGAAGATGAGCGTCGTGACCCGGGCCGGGAAGTCGTAGATGCTGACCCCCAGGTCGCCGTGTACCAGGCCGGCCCAGAAGTGCCAGTACTGGTCCCACAGCGGCAGGCTGGTGCCGAACGCCTCGGACATGGTCTTATACAGGGCTGCGTATCCGCCCGGCTGGAGCTGGAACTTCGACAGGTACAGCTGGACCGGGTTGCCGGGCATCAGGTGCGGGATGCCCCAGTCGATGGTCGCGCCGACGAAGAAGGCCAGCACGTAGGTGATCAGCTTCCTGGTCAGATAGCGTCGCACTCGCCCTCCTGGGCTGCGTCGGCGGCCAGCGGCCCGTCATCCCCCGCCAGGTGGGATGACGAGCCGCGGCTGATCGGCTACGACTTGGGCGCGGGGGCCGGCGCCAGGGCGGCCAGCGCGTACACGGTCGTCATGGAGCCGAGATAGCCGTACCACATGACCGGGGTGTTCTCGTTGCTGGTGCCGCTCGCGGCGTAGTTGGTCCAGTACTTCGTGTTGCCCTGGAACCAGGCGCCGTTGAACCAGACCGGGATCACCGGGAGCTGGCTGAGGAAGTCCTTCTCCAGCTGGCTGTAGATCGAGTTCAGCTTGGCCGTGTCGGTCACCGGGGTGCTGCCCGCCTGCTGCACCAGGTTCCAGTCGGACGGCGAGCTGAACCGCTCCCAGTTGAGCTGCGCCGTCTGCTGCTTGGCGATCGGCAGCGCGTACACCCGCTGGAAGTAGCTCCACGGCGTGGAGTCGAGCTGGGCGTTGTTGTCCAGCGCCAGGTCGTAGCTGCCGTTCGTCAGGTCGGCGGTGCGCGCCGCGTACTGCGGGAAGGTGGGCGTGACCTTGATGCCCACCGCCGCGAGATCCTGCGAGATCACCTGGATGCCCGCCATCCAGTCGGTCCATCCGTCCGGGACCTCCAGGGTGAGATTCTGGCCGTGGTACCCCGACTTGGCCAGGTACTGCTTGGCCTGGGCCTGGTTGTAGGAGAAGCCGTTCTGGCCGACCACGCCCTGGTCGATGTACGGCTTCAGGTTGGGCAGCAGGCCGGTCGGGCCCGCGGGCTGGGTGATGCCGCTGTAGACGACCGACACCAGCTGCTGCGGGTTGAGCGCGTAGGCCATCGCCTTGCGGAAGTTGACGTTGTTCATCGGGGCCTTGGTCGTGTTCGGCTCCAGCCACACGGTGTTCGCCGGCAGCATGTACGGGGACTTGGCGTAGAACGTCTTGAGGCCGTATCCGGCGTTGCCGCCCAGCCCGCTGATGAGCTCGTTGATGCCGGGCAGGAAGTTGTTGCTCCAGTCGACCTGGGCCGCGGTCAGGGCGGACAGCTCGACGTTGTTGGAGCCGTTGACCACGTCGACCAGGTACTTGAACTTGAACTTCAGGCCCAGCTGGCTGGCGGCCCACCAGCCGGGATTGTCCTTGTAGGCCACCTCGGTGGCGTTGTACGTGTCGAGCAGCATGGGACCCGTGCCCACCGGGTGGTTGTTGGCTCCGGTGATCTGCTGCGCGGCCGAGAGCTTGGACCAGACGTGCTGCGGCACGACCGGAGCCTTCCACAGGTAGTCCTGCCACTCGCTATAACCGGGCGGCGAGCCGAACGCCACGGTAACCGTATTGCCGCTGGCGGTCGCGCTCTTCACGGTCGACACGTTGGAACTGAACGGGTCGGACGTGTTCGTCCGGGCGAGGTTGATCGAGTAGGCCACGTCGGCGCCGGTGAGCGCCGTTCCGTCACTCCATTTCACCCCGTCGCGGACATGGATGGTGTACGTCGTGCCGCTCCACGTGCCGCTGCTGGCGAGCCACGGATCGTAGCTGTTCTTCACCGGGTCGTACAGGAACAGCGGCTCATAGATCAGCCCCTGCGTGCCGGTGGCGAAGTTACCCAGGTCGAACGGGTTCCAGATGGTCGGCGGCGCGTAGGCCGTGCCGCTGGTGTACAGGGTCTGGCTGCGCGGGAATCCGGACAGCGCCGCCGTCGATGACGGCGACGGCGCGGTGCTGGTCTGGGGCTTGCCGCTGGTTGATGAGCTGGTGCAGGCACTGGCCGCGGCCAGGGTCAGGGCGCCTGCCACCGCGACGGTGGCCCACCGGGCGGCCCTGGTTCTCGCCCGCTTCATGCTCATCGCCGTCGTGTTGCGTCTCACCTGCTCCTACCTCCTCGTTAAGGAGTCCTGTGCGCTTCCCGGGCTGATCCGGACGGCCGCCGCGGACAGCGGCCGGCCGTCAGGGATGGCCGTTTCACTCAGAATTGCCAGGTACAGCTATACCGGTTAAGTGTCGTCAGCGGGAAGCGCCAAGTAAAGCGGCAGGCATATATCGCTAAGGTCACGATCGGGTATCGGCCAGGAAAACGGAATGAATGACCGGTGGCCGGGACCCGTCCTTCGGTCCCGGCCGCCATGCGGTCCCGGCGGCCAGGCCTATCCGGGATCCGGGGCCGCCGGGCGGCGAGGCCCGCGGGTGCCTGGCGCGGCCGCGGTGCTGTCGCGCATCAGGAGAACAGGCGGCGCCTCCTGGAGGGTGCCTGGCGGGCGGCCCGCCGCCGCCTCGCGGAGCATCCGGGCCGCGCTCGCGCCCGTCGCCGGGATGTCCCGGTGCAGCGCGGTGAGCGCGGGGTGGACCAGCTCGCACAGCGTGCTGTCGTCCCAGGCCACGATGGACAGGTCGGCGGGAACGCGCACGCCCATCCGCTGCGCCGCGCCGAGCCCCGCCACCGCCATCACGTCGTTGTCGTACAAGATCGCGGTCGGCGGTTCGGCCTGCTTGAGCAGGTTCCTGGTCGCCTCGGCGCCGTGCTCGGCCGTGTAGTCGGCGGTCACCGAGACCGCGTCGATGCCCGCCGCGACGGCGACCTGGGCGAGCGCGTCTGTGCGCAGCTTGGAGTGCCAGTACCGGGCGAACCCGCCGACGCGGGCGATCCTCCGGTGGCCGAGGCCGGCCAGGCGGCCGACGACGGCCTCGGTGGCGGCCTGGTCGTCCTGCCAGACGGCGGGCAGGCTGCCCGCCCCTCGCGGCGTGCCGAGTACCACCGCGGGCATGCCGAGCTCCTCAAGCACGCGGACCCGCCGGTCGCGCACCTGCAGGTCGACCACGAACACGCCGTCCACCTTGCGCTGTGCCCACCAGGTCCGGTACATGCGGATCTCCTCGGCCTGATCCTCGGCCACGGTGAACAGCAGGGTCACGTGATTGCGCGCCAGTTCCGCCTGGATGCCCGAGATGAGCTGCATGAAGAAGGCCTCGCTGCCCAGGGTGCGGGCGGGCCGGTCGATGACCAGGCCGAAGGCTCCGGCCCGGCCGTCGGACAGGGCCCGGGCCGCGCTGCTGGGCTCGAACCCGATCTCGGCCGCGATGGCCAGGATGCGCGCGCGGGTCGCGGCCGACACGCCGGGCTGGCCGTTCAGGGCGAAGGACACCGCCGCCTTGGTCACGCCCGCCTGCCGAGCGATGTCGGCGATCGTCGGGCGCCTCATCCGGCGGCCCCCCTTCCGCTCCGGCGGCGGCCCGGTGCAGGCCCCCCGCTGAGCACCAAGCCTAAGGCTGCCGGGCCCATCGTACGCAATTGACAACTAAACCGGTATAGTGATTCGATCTCCGCAGCGGCGGGCGTCCGGCCGCTACGCCGCGCGGCGCGGGCGGGCGGCGTCCGGGAAAGGACAAGCGGGCCGACCGGAAAGGGGCCAGCGTCCCATGCGCAGGAACAGCGCCAGAGTCGAGGTGGGCGGCCAGCCGGTGAGCTGGGTGGGAGCCAACTTCTGGTCGCGGACGGGCGGCCCGTTCATGTGGCGCGGCTATGACCCGGACGTTGTCCGGGCGGAACTGCGGGTGCTGCGCGAGCACGGCCTCACCATGACCCGGTCGTTCTTCTTCTGGCCCGATTTCATGCCGGAGCCTGACGTCATCGACGAGGACATGGCCGCCCGGTTCGCCGACTTCCTCGACCAGCACGCCGAGTTGCGGATGAGCACGGTCCCCACGTTCATCGTCGGCCACATGTCGGGCGAGAACTGGGATCCGCCCTGGCGGGGCGGCCGCGATCTGTACGCGGATGTCTGGATGGTCGGGCGGCAGGCCTGGTTCGCGGGGGAGATGACGCGCCGGTTCGGCCCGCACCCGGCCGTGGCCGGCTGGCTGGTCTCCAACGAGATGCCGATCTACGGCGGCAGCCAGGCGGCGCCGCAGACCGTGGCCGCATGGGCCCAGATCATCAGGGACGCGGTGCGCGCGGCCGGCGGGCGGCAGCCGTTCTCGCTCGGCGACGGCGCCTGGGGGATCGAGGCCACCGGCCGGGAGAACGGGTTCCGGCTCGCCGACGCCGCGCGGCTGTGCGACTTCCTCGGCCCGCACGCCTACCCGGTCGGCGACGACCAGATCCGGCAGCACTACGCGGCCGCGTGGCAGTGCGAGCTGGCCGGCACGTTCGGCCGCCCGGTGGTGCTCGAGGAGTTCGGGGTCAGCTCGGACTTCGCCTCGGAGCCGAACGCGGCCCGCTACTACCGCCACGTCCTGCACCACAGCCTGCTGGCCGGCGCGACCGGCTGGATCGCCTGGAATAACACCGACTTCGACCTGCCCGGCCAGGATCCGTACCGGCACCACGCCTTCGAGCAGCGCTTCGGCCTGACCGACGCGGCCGGGCGGCCCAAGGCCGCGCTGGCCGAGATGGCCGCGTTCGCGGCCACGCTCGACAGGATCGAGGTGACCCGCTGTGCCCGGGCCGGCAGCGATGCCGCCCTGATCGTGCCGAGCTACCTGGACACGGCGTACCCGTTCGCCGACCCGGCCGACCGTGACCACGTCGCCCGCTCGCTGGCGCAGGCTTACGTATCGGCGCGGCTGGCCGACCTGCCGGTGGCGCTGACCAGGGAGACCGACGGCCTAGGGCAAGACGCGCGACTGTACCTGGCCCCCTCGGTGAAACAGCTGCTCGCCCCCACGGCCGCCGCCCTGGAACGGCTCGCGGCCGGCGGTGCCTGCGTCTACCTGTCCTACTCGCCGGGTGACACCACGTGGCACCGCGGGCCGTCGTACGGGCGGCTGAATGAGATGTTCGGCGTCCGGCACCAGCTTGACGTCGGCCTGAGCGACCTGGTCGAGGACGACATCGTGACGTTCACCCTGCAGCAGGAGTTCGGTGGCCTGGCCGGCGGGACGACCCTCACCTTCAAGGCAGCGGGCGACCGGCACAGCCGAGGGTTCCTGCCCGTCGAGCCGGCCGGCGCCGAGATCCTGGCCACCGACGCCCGCGGCCGTCCCGCGCTCCTGCGGCGGCGGATCGGCCGGGGCTCTATGATCCTGTGCACCTACCCGGTCGAGCACATGGCCGCGCTGATTCCCGGGGTCAACCCGGACGACACCGTGACCCTCTACGACGCGCTGGCCATCCAGGCCAGGGCGCGCCGCCCGGTTACCGTCGCCGACCCGCGGGTCGCCTGCGACACGCTGATCCGCGACGACGGCATCGTCTTCGCCATCCTGGCCAGCCACGCAGCCGAGCCGCTCACCGTCAAGCCGGTGGTCAGCGCGGACGGCGGCCTCATGACCCTGGATGGCCAGGAAACCGTGGCAGGCATCACCCTCGGCCCGTTCGCCATAGAGGTCTTCGAAGTGACCTGAACTGACTAGCCGGCCGGCCGGCCCCCGCGGGCGGGCGCCGGCCTGTTGCGGGGGCACCAGGCATCGCCTTACCGTGGCCCAGGCGATCAAGACCCTACCGGCGGGAAGTGGCACGCAGTGACCGAACGCGCTCAGCAGCCCGTGGCCCCCTACATGGCGGTGGGGCTTTCCACTATCGTGCACGGCATCGGCAGCCGCCAGGACATCGAGCGCAACCTGCAGATCGTGGAGGACGGGATCCACGCGGCTGCCTCGATCATCGGCATCAACATGCCGGTGCGGCTGATCGCGCTGGCCGAGGGGGCCCTGACCGGGTTCACCGACGAGATCTTCGATATCCCGCACGTCACCGCCGCGCGCGATCTCTTCATCGATATCCCAGGACCGGAGACCGAACGTCTCGCCGCGCTCGCCCGGCAATATGACACGTACATCGTGGTCCAGTGCAAGGCACGCTGGCCCGAGGTCATCGACGATCGCTTCTTCAACACCCTGTTCGTCATCTCGCCGCAGGGTGAGATCGTGCACAAGGCCGCCAAGAACCACCTGTGGTGCCGTGAGCGCTCATGCGTCCCGCATGACGTCTACGACCGCTGGGTGGAGCTGTTCGGCGACGGGATCGACGCGTTCTACCCGGTCCTGCGCACGAACGACATCGGCAATATCGGCACCATCTGCTGTTCCGACGGGGAGTACCCGGAGGCCGTGCGCGCGCTCGCGTTCAACGGCGCGGAGGTGGTCTACCGCCCGAGCGAGGCGGTGCCGATGACCCAGATGGGGATGGAGCCCGGCGGTACCTGGCTGCTGCAGAACCGGGCCCATGCGCATTTCAACAATGTCTACATGATCTGCCCGAATGTCGGCCCGGTCTACGTGCACCCGAAGATGGAGCACCCGTACGACATCGGCGGCGGCAACTCCCATATCGTCGATTACCAGGGCAGCGTGCTGGGGCACACGACGTCCGGCGCTAACACGTTCGTTGCCGGGATTATTGATGTCGAGGCGTTGCGTCAGTTCCGCACGATGAATCTCAATTCCAACTGGATGAAGGACCTGCGGACGGAGATCTTCCGGCGCATGTACGACGAGCCCGTCCACCCGAAGAACCTCTGGCTGGACACCGAACCACAACAGCACGCGGACGTGGACGAGATCTACCGCGCCAACATCGACCGCCTCGTCGCCCGGGGCAGCTTCACCCGCCCGGCCCAGGCCTTTCCCGGCGCCCGCTACATCGCGCCGGCGGAATCCCCCGACGAGGCCGACTGGGAGAACATCCGCAGCCTATGGTCCCCGCCCGCAGCACAATAGCGCGTCCTTACCTGGGGACCTCGTCGTGCGACGGACCTGGTTGGCGTCGATGGACGCCCGCTCCGCGTCGGTCAGCCCGGCGGCGGCGAGGATCCGCTGGACCATCGCGTTCTTCCCGCGGCCGTACTCGTCGATATTCGCGGCCGTGGCGCCGACCCGTCTTTTGACCGCGGCGTACTGCTCGCGCAGGGCCGGGCCGGCCCGGAGAGCATCGCGGACGGCGAGGTGGTTGCGGAGCGCCAGCGAACCCTCGACGACGACGTAGGTGTTCGTCCCGGTCATACGAGGCCGGCTAGCCGACGCGAGGCGAGCCGGCGCCACGGCGCTAGGGTGGCGGGATGACCGGGGATCCGCGCTGCGCGGTGGGGGTGCCGAATGTAGGCCCGTTCGGTGACCCGCTGCTGCTGGTGGAGCTGGCGGTGGCGGCCGAGGAGCATGGCTGGGACGGCTTCTTCGTCTGGGACCACCTGCTGTACCACGATCAGGGCTGGGACGTCGCCGATCCGGTGGCGGTGATCGCCGCGGTAGCGGCGCGCACGGCCAGGATCAGGATCGGCGTGCTGGTGAACGTGCTGGCCCGCCGCCGGATCGGCGAGGTGGCGCGCGAATCGGTAACGGTAGACCTGCTGTCGGGGGGACGGCTGGTGGTAGGGGCCGGGCTGGGGTCGCTGGCGGCTGAGTTCACCGCGTTCGGCGAGTCCGCCGATGCCAGGCAGCGGGCGGCCCGGCTGGACGAGTCGCTGGACCTGCTCGACGCGCTGTGGAGCGGGGAACCGGTGACAGTCCGCGGCGAGTACCTGACCGCCACCGATGTGCGGATGCTGCCGCGCCCGGTACAGCGGCCGCGGATCCCGGTGTGGTGCGGCGGCCGGTGGCCGAATAAGGCGCCGTTCCGGCGGGCGGCCCGCTGGGACGGGGTGATGCCCACCCATGCCGATTACGGCCTCGGCCAGACCATGCCGCCGGAGGAGCTACGGGCCGTGGTGCGGTACACGCGCCAGCACCGCACCGCGGACGGCCCCTTCGATGTGGTCCTTGAGGGACGTACCGACGGCGCGGCGCCCGGCCGTGGCGCCGTGCAGGTGGCACCGTACCTGGAGGCCGGCCTGACCTGGTGGATCGAGGCGCTGGGCTGGTGGCGAGGCAGCCCGCAAGACGCGATGACCCGGGTCCGCCAGGGGCCGCCGGCGCTGACCCGCCACCAGCCTTGACACCGCTAACCCTGAAGAAGCCTGCTTCGGGTTGCCAGGCCGCATTCGCTGGCGGGATCATGGCAAGCAGCCGCGGCACATTCCGCATGCCGGCTGCGGCACGGGCTCGCTGGCGCAGGGACCGACGGTCCCGGTGCAGGCCATGATCCCCAGGGATGGTCATGTTCTTGTTCGAATGCTTAACGGTGTTCGAGGCCGATCCGGACGCGGTCTGGAAGGTGTGGACCGATGTGGCGGGCTGGCCGGAATGGGATGTCAGCAAGGAGATCGCGCAGCTGGACGGCCCGTTCGAGCCCGGTGCCCGCGGCTGGGCCAAGCAGCGTGGCAACCTCGGCGGGCCCTTCACCATCACGGCGGTTGACCCGGGGCGGCGCTGGGTGAGCCAGTGCCCGGTGCCGCTGGGCGCGGTCACCTTCGAGCACCTGCTCGAGCCGGCCGCGGCCGGGTGCGTCCGGTTGGTGAAAAGAGCCGACGTGCAGGGCGGAACCGGTCCGCTGCTGCGGCTGCTCGCGCCCCGGATGCGCCGCGACACGGCCGCCTCCTTCGCCGCCCTGCAGCGGCGGGTCTGCCATCAGGAGCAAGGCCCGGTAGCGCCCTTACCCTGGCCGCTCGCACCAGCCCGCCGCAGGCTGAACCTCTAAGCCCGCTTGCTCAGGCGGCGGAGCCAGAGCAGCCCGAAGACCGGGAGGACGAGCGGGACGAATCCGTACCCGCTGCCGTAGCCAGACCACACGGTGGCGTCAGGGAACGTAGCCGGGTCCGCCACGCTCCAGGTGCCGACGGCCAGCACCCCGACGAGTTCGACCGAGCACGACAGGACCGCGATCCGCCGAGCCAGCGGACTGCCGACGCCGAGGGTAACCGTAGCCAGGATGTAGACCAGGCCGGCGAAGGCCGACAGCAGGTAAGCGACCGGTGCGTCGCCGTACTTCGTCGCGATCTGCACCCCGGCCCGGGCGGAAGCGGCCAGCGCGAACAGCGCGTAGATAGCGACCAGCACCCGGCCAGGACCGCTCCTGGCCGAATCCGGCTCCGGCGCCACAGGCTCCGGCGCCACAGGCCCGGGCGAAGCCACAGGCTCGGGCGAGGCCGCGGGCTCAGACGGCGCGGTAGGTTCAGACATGGATGACCGGCCAGATCTGATGCAGCCGGACCACAAGCACGGCCGCGACGAGCCCGGCCACGACGATAACCGCCGGGCCCCATCGTGACCGTTCGAGCAGGCCCCAGAATCCGGCGGCTACCGGGACGACCGGCATGGCGATCAGGTATCCGATGAGCGTGCCCAGCCCGGCCGGGCGCGCGCCGCCGGCCAGCTTGGCCACGATAAGGCCGACCAGGACGAGCACCAGAACCTCGAGGACGCCGAGCGCGACCAGCAGGTCGACCTCCATCCGCCGGTTCCTGGCGGTCGTCACCCCCGCGTACCCGGCCAGCACGAGACCGGCGACGATGACCGTCGTCGGCACGACACCGTTCACAGACCAAATGTTACTACGTTCCGTAGTAGCCGGCGATGGCCCGGCCGTCGGCCGGTTTCGCGCCTGATCCTGTTTCTTAGGCCGCGATTAGGAACTTCTTCGGGCCGCCTGAGTCCCGCCTGATTCCCTTGGGCGCGAACCGCAACCCGAGGAGGATTCGCATGCGCAACCGAACCAGGATGATGGCCGCCGCCGCCGCGGTCGCCGCGGCGCTCGCCGCGGGCAGCACCGTCGCGGCCGCGTCAGGGACCGCGCCAGCGTCAGGGACGGGCGGCAAGCCCGGTGTCCCCGCCAAGACCGTGGCCGCGAGCGAGAGACCTGGCCACGACGCGATGGTGGCGGCGGTAGCCGCGCAACTGCACGTCAGCGCGGCTCGTGTCGCCGCGGCGCTGCAGCCGCTGTTCGCGGCGGGTCACGCCGAGACGTCGTCGCCGGCCTTCGCGGCCGCCGCCGGTGCGCTCGGCGTCAGCGCCGATCAGCTGAACGCCGCGCTCGTGCACGCCAAGGAGAGCCTGGCCGGAGGCCCGCAAGCCAAGCTGCGCCCGGCCGGCGCCAAGACTGCTCCGCCCGGCGACAAGGCCACGCAAGAGCGGCAGGGCCACGACGCGATGGTGGCCGCGGTGGCGGCCGAACTGCACGTCAGCGCGGCTCGTGTCGCCGCGGCGCTGCAGCCGCTGTTCGCGGCGGGTCACGCCGAGACGTCGTCGCCGGCCTTCGCGGCCGCCGCCGG
>Ga0070714_100004293_pt1 | contig 10741 bp, 11 predicted proteins | sample LARL83metaG_FD_65450 | JGI IMG/M metagenome (GOLD analysis project Ga0070714, IMG submission 65450) | Corn, switchgrass and miscanthus rhizosphere microbial communities from Kellogg Biological Station, Michigan, USA - LAR L8-3 metaG | ecosystem: Host-associated > Plants > Roots > Rhizosphere ... | reverse complement strand
CCCCACCAAAGTTGCCGGGAGATGCACCAGGGCTGGATCTTGCGCATCCAGTCGAAGAACGTGTTCTCCCACTGGCGCGGCACGAACTGGGTGCGTCCGTCCTCGACCGCCGCGAGCGCGGGGGCGGCAAGCACTCGGGCATCGCAATACCATTGATCGGTCAGCCAAGGCTCGATGACCACCCCCGAGCGGTCGTGATGCGGTACCATCAAGGTATGGTCTTCGATCTTTTCGAGGAGGCCGGCGGTCGCGAGGTCGGCGACCACCTTCTCACGCGCTGCGAACCTGTCGAGACCGCGATAGGGTGCCGGTGCTGCATCGGTGAGCTGGGCGTCCTGATCGAAGATGTTGATCAGGGCGAGACCATGCCGACGGCCGACTTCGAAATCGTTGAAATCGTGGGCCGGCGTGATCTTGACTGCGCCGCTGCCGGTCTCCGGGTCGGCATACTCGTCGGCAACGATCGGGATGAGGCGGTCGGTCAGAGGCAGCCGCACCGATTTGCCGACGAGTTCGGCAAATCGCGGATCGTCCGGATGGACGGCGACCCCGCTGTCGCCGAGCATCGTTTCCGGCCGGGTCGTGGCAACAACGATAAACCGGCCCGGCATTTCCGCGACGGGATAGCGGATGTGCCACAGCGAACCCTTGGTCTCGCGGCTGTCGACCTCGAGATCCGAGATCACCGTATGCATTACGGGATCCCAATTGACCAGCCGCTGGTCGCGGTAGATCAGGCCTTCCCGATAAAGCTGGACGAAGACGCGGCGGACCGCCGCGGCCAGTGCCGGATCCATCGTGAAGCGCTCGCGCCGCCAGTCGGGAGAAGCCCCGAGCCGTCGGAGCTGGCGGGTGATCGTGCCGCCCGAATCTTCCTTCCATTGCCAAACTCGCGCAACGAACCGGTCGCGGCCAAGGCCTTGTTTGGTGTCGCCTTCCGCAATCACTTGGTTGCCGACGACGATCTCGGTGGCGATGCCCGCATGGTCGGTGCCCGGCTGCCACAGCACATCGCGGCCCCGCATGCGCTGATAACGCACCAGCACATCCTGCAATGTGAAGGTCAGCGCATGTCCCATATGCAGGCTCCCCGTGACGTTCGGGGGCGGCATCATGATCGAGAACGGCGGCTTGTTGCTGTTCGGGTCGGCGGCGAATGCCCCCGAGCGTTCCCAGAGCGCGTAGCGCCGTGCCTCCATGGCAGCGGGCTGATAAGTTTTGTCCAGCATTACGCAACCGTCCCGCATGAGCAGCGGCTCATGTCAATTGCGGCTCGCCGCAGGGCAGCTGGGCAATTGGGGGCCGCACCCCGGCGGGTCAGCGCAGCCCTGCCTCACCCACGACGCGGGCGATCTCTTCTCGGACCAGCCGCTCGACGATGCCGGGGAGATGTTCGTCGAGCCAAGTCTGCAGCAACGGACGCAATATATCGCGCACAACGTCCTCCAGCGTGCGGTCGGCACCTCCGAGTGGAAGCTCGCCTTCCTTGCGACGCTCGCGGGGCAACGCGCCGAGTTGGGCAAAAGCCGCGGCTGTTGCTTCCGAAGTCGCCGATGAAAGGATACGCTCGTGGGCGGGTCCCGACTTCATTTGCGCTCCAATATCCGTCGGCGTTGCTTCCGGGTTGATCGGAGTAGCCGCATCCGCGGCCGCGGGATCCACAGCCGCACCAGACCCGGCCGAAATTGCTCTCGGATTATCAGCCGAGGGCGTTACGCGCCTGACCGAGCCGTCTTCGTTGACCGCCTCGGTCAACTCGAGAATGTCGCTTTTATCCTCGTTCACGGGACCGACGGGCTCGCTCGACTTCTTATCCTCGGTAATGATGCGGCTGATCGAGGCGATTATCTCCTCCATCGAGGGTTCCGGCGACGATTTGGCATTATCCGGCATCGAGGCACCGTTAAGCGGGATTCTCGTTCTAAGCTAGGTAGGTCAAACCGGATTTGCTAGCGGAACCGCCCGCACCAGCCAGCACACTCAGCCCATTCACTCAGAAAGGCCGCCGCGGAAGCCGATCCATTTGTCCTTCACCTCCTTATAGTGCTGCTCCATGTCGTAGAGCTTCACCGGGAGGTTTAGTTCGGGCGCGATCAGCCGGCCGACGGCTGCGGCCAGGTTGAATTCTGCGAGTGCAGCGTCGTGTTGCGCGGTGACGAGCTGAGACTGGGTCGTCAGCAGCTGCTGGTTTTGGATGAGGACGTCGAGCGTTGTGCTTGTGCCGACCAGCGCCTGCTGCTGGACGCCCGTGAGCGCGATCTGAGCCGCGCGCACCGCCGCCGCGAAGGACGCGATGCTGGCTCGTCCCGCCTGCAAGGTCGCCCAGAACTGGGTCGCCGTCTGTACCGCCGCGCGGCGTGCATCGTCGACCTGGCTGCGCCGTTGCCCGACCGTCTGTTGGGCTTGCCGCGTCTGCGAATAGATGGCACCTCCTTCGTAGAGGGGCATCGTCAACTGTGCCGAGATCTGCGCTTCGTTGAGCAATGCGCCCTTGAAGGTCGGCGAAATGTCGTAGTTACGGGAAAGAGTGCCGACAAGCGAGACCTGCGGCAACAGCTGGCCGCGGACGACGTCGATGTTGTCGCGGGCGGCGAGCTCGGCGAAGATCGTTGAGATCACGCTGAAATTGTTGTTCGCGGCGAGGCTTAGTGCCTCTTCGCGCGTGGCGGGAAGCGCCGGACGCTCCCGCGGCAGCATCAGCCTTCCGGGTGGATGCCCGACGGCGCGGACATATTCGGCCCGGCTAATCTCGAGCGTGCCCTGCTGCGAGACCAAGGTACCCTGGGCTTGCGCCAGCGAGGATTCGGCCTGCGCCACGTCGGTGCGCGTGACTTCCCCGACGCGGAACCGGTCCTGGGTCGCCTCCAGCTGCTTGCGCAGCACCTCCACGTTGTTGCGGTCGACCTCGACCAAGGCTTGGTCGCGGACCACGTCGAGATAGGCCATCGCAACCGCCTGAAATACCGAGGTCTCAATCGCCAGAGTTTGCGCGCGCGTCGACTCGACGGTGTTGATCGCCTGGCGGGTTTGCGCCACGGTCCGACCCCCGCGGTAAACCGGCTGGATCGCCTGGAACTGCACCAGGTTGGGTCGGGTGATTATGTGACGGCGATCACTAGTAGCGACGGTTGTGCCGGTAAGAGTGCTGAGCGACGGGGCGACCGGAGGAGTTTGCAGCGACGTCGTATTCAGGCCGACTTGTCCGGTAAAGGTGACCTGCGGCCGCCAGAACGACAGTGCTTGCGGGACTTGCTCGTCGGTCTCCCGCAACAGCGCGCGTTGCGCCAGGAGCTGAGGATTGCTGTTGTAAGCCTCGGCCAGGGCGTCGGTCAGCGTTTGCGTGTGCGCCGAACCGGCGGCAAAGGTCGTAATGAGCCCGGCAAGCACCCCTAGACTAACGATCCACCGCGACGAGCCCTCAGCGGCGCACCGCCGAAGGCGGGTAAGACCAGCGCGCCCGTTCACCGGCATTTTCCTCCGCTCCAGATCACGACCTCAGCAGAACTCGAAAGCGGGCTTCGGCGCGAAGCCCGGCAGTCGGGGAGTGGCGGCATCAAATATAACGCGACGCGCAAGCACTCCGCCAGTCCGTGTCGTCAGAGTGGCACGCCCCACTGCGTTGCCCGGCTTCACCACAGCGAGAAGCCGGCCACCGTCCGCGAGTTGCGCGGTAAGCTCGGGCGACACCTCGGCGACCGCTCCGCCGAGCAGAATCGCGTCATAGGGACTACGCGGCCGATATCCCTCGCGCAATGAACCCTCGACGACGCTGACCGATGCGATGGCATGCTCGACCAGAGCCGCCCGTGCGTGCCGCGCCAACTCGGGATCCTCTTCGAGAGCGATGACGTTCCGAGCGAGCATCGCGGTCACCGCCGCTTCGTATCCTGTTCCGGCACCCACGATCAAAGCGGCGTCCATGTCGTTTATCGCTGCCGCCTGCAGTAGCCGGCCGGCCACCATCGGTTGCATCAGGTAACGCCCGCCACCGAGCGGCAAATCGTCGTCGATATAGGCAACCTGGCGAACCTGCTCGGGTACGAACAGCTCGCGCCTTATGCTGGCGAAGGCGTGGAGCACCCGATCGTCACTAACTTTGTTGGGTCGGAGCTGGCTCTCGAGCATATGTGAGCGGGCGAGGTCGAACAAACTCATGAAGCATCCCGTCCGTCCGTAGACGAGGCGTTTATATCTCCCGCGTCAGGGAGGCACAATTGACGGAGCGGAGGACACATGGACTGCCTGAATTAAGCGGGAAGCGGGTCGAAGAAAGCACGGCGGAATGTGCGCCATCTCGACAGCGCCGCTCCGGTCTTGTACCATTCGAACGAATCGTGAACACAGTAGGCGCCCGAATGATACGAGCATCGAATCAAGCGCGGCCGCAGGCGGAACGGCGGTTTCCCGTCCGGGTGCGGATCGCCGTGCCACCCGAAGGGCTGGGCCATCAGATTGAGATCATGCATGCCTGGCTCGACCAGACCTGCGGCGCCGACGGTTGGGCGATGGCTCCCGCCGGGTTTGTCGGCATCATCAATGATGCGATTGCGCTCTATTTCGAGGACGATACCTTCGCTCACGCATTTGTCGCCCGCTTTTGCTGCGGCTACCGGGTCGAAACGGTGGAAGGCGCGGTTGCGATACGCCAATGACACACCACCGGCGAGGCGCGGAGCGGGTACACAAGACCCCGCGAAAACAGTTACATCCCAATTCAGGAAATAATTGTTTGATCTGACGACCCCGTTTGGCTGGGCCGGACTGGCTGGGACGACCTTTGGCGCGGCACTCCTTTATGCTGTCAGCGGGTTTGGTTTCGCCTTGCTCGCGGTACCGCTTTATCTCCTGATCGTCGACCCGGCACTGGCCGTCCAATTTGCCATCATCGTCTCGACCGCGCTCGCGATCGCCGTGGTTCCGGGATTGCGGCGGACCGTCGCTCCGGCATTGTTGCTGCGCCTGAGTGTCGGCAACCTCGCCGGGTTGCCGATCGGGCTGTTCTCATTTCGTTACGCCGATCCGCTGCTAGTGCGGCTCGGGGGCGCGAGCTACGATCCTCGTGTTTGCACTGATCATGGCGGCCGTTCGACGGCACGGCGGGCAATTCTGGCTGCTTCTCCGTCGGTCACGGAACCGCGATCTCTTCGCTGGGGCCGTTGCAGGGATCGCGACCGCACTGATCGGGATGGCCGGACTGCCGGTGCTGATTTATCTGCTGCTGGCTGGCACGGCGGCGCAAACCGTGCGCGCGACCCTTCTCGCATTCTTGCGCTGTCGTACGGGGCAACGCTCGCAGCCCCCGCCGCGACAATCGGCATTCCTCGCCCTACCTGGATAGCTGCCGGCATGCTCGTTCCATTCGCCTTGCTCGGCGGCGATGCCGGGCGGCCGATCGGTGACCGACTCGGAACCGAGGGCTTTGCCCTGTTGGCGATCGGGCTGCTCACCGCCGCGGGGCTTTATACGGTCGCCGGGGCTAGTATCGGACTTGTTACTCGTCAACCATGAAATCGCGCCGCCGCCGCAGCCGATCGGTAAGTCACGATGCAGAGCCGTGACGCGATCGCCAAAGATGGATATTATCGGCCACAGGCCGCGAGCGTTCGCAGCCGACTGTTTCGCGCGTTTTGGGCGATAACGGATCCGGCCTTCGCGAACATCGTTAACGAACACTGTGAAGGCGTGGGTGATATCATGATCGGCCCTCCGGGTTTGCCGAAATACGGACGCCGGGTCTTTGCGTTTGCTGCACCGAACCGGAGCCGATCGCGTCAGCGTCAGCACGCATGGAAATGGGTGACCGGCCTATACCTTGCCGGCGTGCTGGCGCATTTCAGTCACCACATGGTCGGGCTGCCTGACGGCAGCAACCCGTCGAGCGAGGCATTGACGAGCGCCCCGTTGAGCCTGGTCTGGCCGGCCGATCTGATGAAAACACTGATCACACTGGGCTGACTGGATTTATCAGCAGAGGAGTCTCGCCCCGTTTGCTGTCGCTCGCGACAGCTCACGGGTGAGTTCGGTTGACGCCTTTCCCGCCTTATCCGATTGCATGGTTGCCGTTAACGCTACTTTCTGGCGGGCGGTCGGAGTAAAAGCCCCGAACCGTGCGATAAGGGGGACAATATGATGCACACATCGATCGTGGTAGGGATCGGATTAGCGCTCGCTTTGGCGGTCCTGCCGGCAAATGCGGCAGCGAAGACGCCCGGCAGGCCGGCTCCGGCTTGCTCGGCGATCAGTTTTCGGCCGGTTCCGCCGGGCATGGCGGATGGCGAGCAACAGGCCGGCATGTACAAGTCGCGTCATGGGCGCCTCGAACTGCGCGCCGAGGTCAAGCAAGGCAACCCGGTCGACTATTACGTCACGTCCGCGGGCAAACGGGTCGGTGCCGCTCCGTCCACGCTGCCGGAAGCCGCCGCGAGTTGCGCTGCGGCAAAGAAGATGCCGAAACCCGAGGCTCCGGCCACATCCTGCACCGGCCAACGATTTACGGTCGTCGTCTCCCATTCCGGGGACCAGCGCCTGGCGCTGCTTTACGGCCAGAACGGCGGGAGCTGGCATTTTTGCTCCGCCGGCACGTTCTAGCTAGCCGAGCATCGCACAACCCAGGGCACAGTCGCGTTCCCACGGGTGGCTCTCATCGCGCCGCCAACAGCGCCATTGCGACCAGGTCGACGGGCCAGAAAAGCGCGGCCGAGAAGGCGACTGCGATTTCGGAGAACTCGATAGCCTGATTCCCGGTGCGCAGATCGTCGATCAGATGGTAGGTGAAGTCGCCGCTGGCCGCGAGCGCGTAGAGTATGAGCGCTACCAGCCAAGCCGAGCGATACGCGTCGGATCCCTCAGACGACGCGGATGTTCTTGAACTGCCACGGATCATCGCGGTCGAGATCTTCAGGGAACAGCCGCTCGCGGTCGTCGAGCGGCGTCCAATCACCCCACACACCGACAACATCGCCCAGATACGGGCGCGCGATTTCGAGAACACGTTCGAAATCCATCTCCTCGGGTTCGACAATTCCCTGCCGCGGCCGTTCGATGGCCCAGATCATTCCCGCCAGCACCGCCGCGGTGACCTGCAGCGAGGTAGCGTTATTGTGCGGCGCCACGCGCCGCGCTTCGGCGATCGACAGGCGCGAGCCGTACCAATAGACACCCTTGGCTTGCCCCATCAGGAGCACACCCAGCTCGTCGATGCCTTCGGCGATTTCCTCCATCATCAGCCGCTTGCGCTGCTGCAGCTGGAAATTCTTTCCGGCGAACTCATGCAGACTCAGAACCGCGTCGTCGCAGGGGTGGTAGGCATAGTGACAGGTCGGACGGCTGCGGACCGTGCCGCCGTCCCTGACAGTCAGATAATCGGCGATCGAGATCGATTCGCCGTGGGTGATCAAAAACCCATGATAGGGCCCCTCCAGAGGGGTCCAGCTGCGCACGCGAGTAACCGCTCCCGGCCGCAGCAGGTATATCGCTGCGCCAGAGCCAAAGTCGTGGCGGCGCCCGTCCGGCGGGAAGTGCCGTTCGTGCGTCCCCCAGCCGAGCTCGGCCGGCTGCGAGCCTTCACTGACGAATCCGTCGATCGACCAGGTGTTGACGAATTCGCCAGGCGCCTTGGGCATGGTCGAGACTTGCGTATCGCGCTCGGCGATATGGATCATTTTGACGCCGAGTGTCTCGGCGAGGCGGGCCCAATCGCCGCGCGTCACCGGGGCTCCGCTCTTCAACCCGGTATTCCCTGACAGGTCGATAAGGGCCTGTTTGACAAAATGCGACACGAGACCGGGATTGGCGCCGTGGGTCAGGACCGCGGTCGGGCCGTGCCGATAACGAGCACGAAGCGCGAGCGCGCTCTCGCGCAACGCATAGTTCGAGCGCGCCGATGGCGGCAGGCTGGGGTCGGTGTACCCGCCCGGCCAGGGTTCGATGCAAGTATCGAGGTAAAGCGCACCTTTTTCCTGGCACAGCTCAATCAGTGCGACGCTCGACACGTCGACCGAGACGTTCAGGAGAAAATCGCCTTCACCAAGCTGAGGCTCGAGCAGCGCTCGGTAGTTGTTCCGGGTTAAAGCGGTTTGGATGAAACGGATCCCGTACTCGGCTGCGACATCGTGTCCGCGCGACTCGGCTGTGATGATCGTGATCCGCTCGGCAGCAATTTCGAGGTGCCTCAGCAACAGCGGCAGGACACCCTGTCCTATGCTGCCGAAGCCCACGATGACGAGGCGGCCGGGGAAGGCGACGTGCTTCTTGTCGAGCATGCGGGCGAAGGCTGTTGGAGATACTGGAGCGGCTAACGTCGCCGATCGGGGAGAGGATTACAACCGCCCGACGCCTGGGCTAATGTGCGGCCGCTTGTAAGGAGATTGCGACAAATGCGGAAGCTGGGCGCGGCGCTCGCAGTGAGCGCAATGCTTGCGGCGGGCCCGGCCCTGGCGCAGGCGAAGACTTCCAAGAGCGGGGGTTACGAGCAGCTGAACCTCTTCAGCGAAGCCTATGACCGCATCCGCCAGGATGCGGTCGAACCGGTCGGCGAGGGAAAACTGATCGGCGCCGCGATCGCCGGAATGTTGTCCGGCCTCGACGCTCGTTCGGCATACATCAACGAAGCCGCGTACCGGGCGATGCAGACGCCGGCCAATGAGGACCAGGCAGGTCTTGGTCTGGTACTGACGATCGAAAATGGGCAGCTGAAGGTGATTGCACCCCAGGATGGCTCGCCGGCGGCGCAGGCCGGGATCAAACCGGGAGACCTGATCTACGCAATCGACAAGGATCCGACTTACGACCTGACGCTCGGTGAGGCCGAGCAGAAGCTGCGAGGCCCGATCGGCAGCGAGGTCGAACTGAGTTTACGCCGCGACAATAAGGGCCTGATCAAAGTCACGATCAAGCGTGAGCGCTACAAGCTCCAGACGGTGACGGCTCGTCTTGAAGAGGGAAATATCGGCTACCTCCGCATCGCCGGTTTCGACGGTGGGACATCGGCGGCGCTCATTAATGCCGTGCAGGACTTGCGGCAACGCGCCGGCAACAAAGTGATCGGCTTTGTCCTCGATCTGCGGAACAATCCCGGAGGCAATTTCGATGCGGCGGTCGCGGTAGCCGACGCCTTCATCGACAAGGGCGACATCGTCGTCGTCAAGGGCCGCAAGCCAGCCAGTCTCAGGCGGATCAGCGCCACTCCCGGCGACATCGCGCAAGGCGTGCCGATCGTGGCGCTGATCAATGGGGGAACCGCGCGCGAAGCAGAACTCGTGGCCGGCGGACTGCAGGACAATCGGCGCGCGGTGCTGCTCGGGACGAAGAGCTTCGGCGAGAGCTCGATCGAAAGCCTGATCCCGCTCCAGGGAAACGGCGCCATCCGACTCACTACCGCGCGGTTCATAACCCCGAGCGGCCAAAGAATTCAGGGCAAGGGTCTCGCTCCGGATCTCGCGGTGATGCCGGTGAAGCTGGCGAAACTCCCGCAGGGAGAGCGGCGTCGCGAGGCCGATCTGCGGGGCGCGCTGAAGAACACCGACCCGGTATCTGCAGCCGGGAAGGATTCGAGTGGCAAGGCGGTTCCGGGGAAAAGCGACACAGCCGCATCGGACACAGCACCCTCGCTCGCGACGGCCGATATTGGTTCGGCAGCCGACGAGCAGCTTAGTGAAGCCGCAGACGTGCTGCGCGGCTTGGCGCTGGTCAGCGGCCGGTCGGGGTAGCAGGCGTGAGCTCTGATGTGCCGCGCTTTCTGGTGCTCGGGGCCGGCGCAGTCGGCGGATATTTCGGCGGACGGCTCGCGGCTGCCAAGGCGGACGTGACGTTTCTGGTGCGTCCTGCGCGTGCCGCAGCCCTCAACGAGCGCGGCCTCGTCATTGAAAGCCCGCTGGGCGATCTGCGGCTCCCGGTTCGAGTGGCAACCGCCGACACCCTCAACGAGGTTTTCGATAGCGTGCTGTTGGCGGCAAAGGCCTATGATCTCGAGCCAGCGATCGCAGCCATCAGGCCTGCGGTTGGTCCGGAAACGGCAATACTGCCGGTGCTCAACGGTATCAAACATCTCGACCGACTCGATGCGGCTTTCGGACGCGAGCGGGTCCTCGGCGGCGTCGCCTATATAGGAGCGACCGTGACCGCGGACGGAGCCATTCGCCATCTCAACCGCGCGCACGGGATTGCTTTTGGCGAACGCTCGGGCGAAGAAAGCCGCCGGGTCGAGACGATCGCTCGAGCTTTTGCCGCATCGTCGGTCAGCGCGTCGGCGAGCGAGAACATCATGCTCGAGATGTGGGAAAAGTTCGTCATGATCAGCTCCCTGGCCGGCATGAACTGTCTGATGCGCGGGTCTGTCGGCGATATCCTGGCCGCCGACGAGGGCGAGAGCCTGATGCTCGAGCTACTCGCGGAATGCGAGGCGGTAGCGGCCGCCTCGGGGTTTCCGCCCCGCGGCCAACATCGGGAGCAGTGTCGCGCGATGCTAACCGAGCGAGGCAGCGATTTCAGTGCGTCGATGCGGCGCGACCTAGAATCCGGCTTGCGCACCGAGGGCGATCAGGTTCTCGGCGACATGCTGCGGCGCGCCCGCGCCAAGGGAATCGCCACACCATTGTTGCGGACCGCGGTTTGTCATCTCCAGGTGCACGAGCACCGGTTGGCCGCGCGGTACTAGGAACCTACCGAATGTGGGCCCCGCCCGGCTCCGGCGCCGGGCAGTTTTTGGACGGCTGGTCTGCCATAGCAACGGCGACCCTCTCGC
>Ga0070714_100004292_pt1 | contig 10742 bp, 8 predicted proteins | sample LARL83metaG_FD_65450 | JGI IMG/M metagenome (GOLD analysis project Ga0070714, IMG submission 65450) | Corn, switchgrass and miscanthus rhizosphere microbial communities from Kellogg Biological Station, Michigan, USA - LAR L8-3 metaG | ecosystem: Host-associated > Plants > Roots > Rhizosphere ... | reverse complement strand
TTGCCTGCGGGCGTTCGCAGGGGCTGCGCTGGGACTTTACGCCATGCACAGCAGTTCCATTGCGGCGTATGCCGCGGAGCCGTTCTTTCAGGGCAAGACGATCACGGTCATCGTCTACTCCGACGCCGGCAGCAGCTACGATACCTACGCCCGCGTGCTGGCGAAGCACATGCCGAATCACATCGCCGGCCAGCCGACGATGATCGTCAAGAACATGGTCGGTGCCGGCGGGCTGACGGCGACGCGGTATCTGTACAACGTTGCGCCGCGCGACGGCACCACGATCGGTACGCTGAGCCGCGGCATCCCGTTCGAGCCTCTGCTCGGCAACACCGTGGTCGAGTTCGATCCGCTGAAGTTCATCTGGCTCGGCAGCATGAGCAAGGAGACGACCATGTACGTCTCCTGGTACGCCTCGAAGATCAAGACGGCTCAGGACGTGATGGATAAGGAGTTCCTGGTCGCCGGCACCGGAGCGGGCGCCGATTCCGAGGTGATCAGCCGGGCGCTCAACGGCGTCCTCGGCACGAAGATCAAGCTGATCTCGGGCTACAAGGGCGCATCGAACGCGGCGCTCGCGCTCGAGCAAGGGGAGATCGAAGGAATCTACTGGACGTGGAACGGCATCAACACCACCCATCCCGACTGGATCACCGATAAAAAACTCAACCTTCTTTTCCAGACCCGCAGCACACCGCATCCGGAGCTTCCGAACGTCCCGCTGGTCACCTCGCTGGCCAAGACGGACGAGCAGCGCCAGTCTCTCAGACTGATGTTCGCCCGCGACGTCCTCGGTCGTCCGTTCCTGGCGCCCCCGGCGCTGCCCAGCGACCGCGCCAAGACGCTGCGGGACGCGTTCGACGCCAGCGTCAAGGATCCGGCGCTGCTGGCCGACGCCAACAGGGGGAAGATGGAAATCGAGCTCGTCACCGGAAATGAGGTCGAGGACATCATTCGCAAGGCCTACGCCACACCAAAGCCGATCGTCGAACGCGTCCGCGAGGCGATGAACCGCTAGGCCGATCTCAAAACCCCTGAAGCAGCTTCGAATAGGCGTCGACCAGAGATTCGAATTCGGCGATGCACTGTCTGGTCGGCGCGATCAGCTTCTTGCGGCGATCGTTCGGGGCCGACCGCCATTCCAGGTAGCCCTTGGCCTCGGCGCCATTGATGATCTTGCGCACCGTATCCTTCGATATCTTCACCTCGTTGATGCACTCTTTGAGGCTCGGCAGCTTCTGCACGTAATGCCCGCGCATGACGATCATCCACAGAACGCTGTGGTGTACGGTCTGGCGAAAATAGCGGAAGGTTTCGCTGGTCGGCTTTGCCCGATGCTTGGCGATCCGGAACTCGGCGTAGGCGAGATAATGATTCATCTTCGCCTCCTCGGCACGATCCCCTATTCCGGCATCAGCTCGCGAGCGGCCTGCTTGATGGGCTCCGGCATCGCGTAGAGCCGCTTGACGACCTTCTCGATGTCGGCCGCCGGAATCGGGTCGAGATCGAGGTTCTGCTTCTTCAATGCCTCGGCGAAGCGCGGATCGTTCATCGTCTTGACGAAGGCGGCGCGGATCGCTGCAACGCGCTCCTTCGGAACGTCCGGTCCCATGAACGACGGATAGCCGGCCTCCGACGGAGCGCAGATCAGCTCCATGACCTGACGATCATCGGGCGATTTCGCGTAGTCGAGCGCGAGCGGCACGCTGGCCGGAATGTCGTGTGCCTTGGCGAGGCCGAGCTGGACCAGCACCGTGACCGTGCGGTCGGACACCCAAACCGCGGTCCGGCCGCTGTTGAGCGAGCCCCAGGTGCTGCCGATCTTGCCCTGAACCTCGCCGCGCTCCATGGCGAGATCGACGTCGCCGACGCTCTTGTAGCCGCTGACGATCTTGAACCGGGTGCCGAGGAAGCGGTTGAGCATCGTCGGGTAGACGCCGGTGTCCTGGGCCAGCGTCGTCGCGCCGACGACGACTTCCCGCTTCATCGCGTCCTCCAGCGTGCGCACGCCGGTCGACGCCGTCCACACCAGGCCGACGGAGACGGTTCGCGCCGGGCTGCCGATCCACTGGAAGCGCTCCGGCTTGAAGGTCGCCTGAGGCCGGTTGAGCATCGGCGCCAGCATGAAGCCGCGGGTGATGAAGCCCCACGTCAGGCCGTCCTGCGGCGCGATTCCGTAGATGTAGTTGGCGGCGACGATGCCGCCCGCGCCGGGCATGTTGCGGACGACGAAGGCGGGATGCCCGGGAATGTAGTCGCCGATCACCTGGGACAGGGAATGAGGGTAGGCGCCGACCGCGCCGGAGCTCGAGCCGGTGCCGATGATCATGTTGATGGTCTTGCCGCGATAAAATTCCTCGGCCGTTTGCGCCGACGCAACCGCGGCGACGGAGATCGCCCCCACAGCCACCATGATGGCGAGGACGCCCGAGCGCATTGCCGATGCCAAAGTCATCTGTCGTCTCCCACTCTCAATTCCACCCGCTGCGCGGGCCTCTACCGTCGCACGCGGCCCGCGGCATCGATCCGCACGCCGTAGTCGCGCTCGGCCTCCGCCTTCGAGATGTAGCCGCGGTCGAGATCGCGCTGGATGAGCGCCGGTTCGCGCTCCTCGGGCGGGCCGTAGCCGCCGCCACCGCCGGTCTCGAGCCACACCACATCGCCGGCGCCGAGCTTGTAGCCCTTCGCCTTGCAGACGATCTCGTTCGTCTCGGCGCCCTTCTTTCGGACAACGACGCGGCCGGGCTTGGCCGGCTTGCCGCCGAGCACGCCCCAGGGCGGAAACTTGGTGCGGTCGAGATTGGTCTGAAGCAGGCACGGCGCCAGCATCCGGTAGACCTTGCGAAAGCCGAGCCCGCCACGGAACTTGCCCGGCCCCGCCGAATCCTGGCGCAGCGTGAACTCCTCGATCCGGAACGGCAGCAGCGATTCCTGCAATTCGATCGGGATCAGGCGAGTGTCGCCGTGGGCCATGGTGCGGAACGGCCCAGCGCCGTCGTGCGTCTTGCAGGCGCCCCAGCCGCCATGACCGCTGTCGTGGCCGTTGAAGGCCGATCCGTCGGCACGCTTGCCGTGCAGGCGGAATCCGGAGTGGGTGGCGAAGTGCCCGCCGGTGACGCGGTCCGGCAGCGCGCCTTCGAGCGCCTTGATCACCGTATCGATCACGGTCGGGAACGGCATCGAATAGTTGCCCATCGGCGCCGTCTCCTCCGCGCTCAGGATCGTACCGGGCGGCAGAATCAGCTTGAGCGGACGGAAGATGCCCTCGTTGGCCGGCTCGCCGGGCATGACGAGATACTTGAAGGCGACCCGCGCCGTCGTCACGCCGCCGCCGTAATAGCCGGAATTGACACAGCCCGCCGCCTGCCCGGCCAGTCCCGAGTAGTCGATGGTCATCTCGTCGCCGGCGATGACGATCTTGACCCGGATCGGGATCGGCGTGTCGTTGTCGCCGTCGTTGTCGAGGAACGTCGAGGCCTCGTAGGTGCCGTCCGGGAGCGCGCGTATCTTTTCCCGCGCTGCTGCCTCGCCCTGATCGAGGATGGTCAGGACCGCGCTGCGGAACGTCTCGATGCCGTATCTCTCGACCATCGCCACGACCTGGTCGCGGCCGAGGAGGCATCCCGCGAGTTGCGCGGCGATGTCGCCCATCAGCTCCGTCGGCAGCCGCGTGTTGTTCTCGATGATGCGGTAGACCTCCTCGATCGGCTCGCCCTTCGACCACAGCTTCACCGACCGGAGCTGCAACCCTTCCATGAAGATGTCGGTCGTCTTCGGCGTCGAGCCGCCGATGTCGATCCAGTGGACGTTGATGGCGAAGAATCCGATCAGCGTTTCGCGGTTGGGGCCGACGCGGATCGGCGTGTACATCACGGTGTTGTTGAGGTGCTGGCCCTGAACCGCAGCGTGGTTGCACACCACCACGTCGCCCTGGTGCAGGCGATCCTTGCCGTAGATCTTGAGGCCGTCGCGCACCGCCGTACCGACCGAATCGGCGACAAAGGGCGGCATGCCGCCGGTGCATTGGGCGACGAGCTGGCCGTCGGCGTCGGTGATGCCGACAGCGAAGTCCTTGTACTCATAGATGTACGGGCTGAACGCCGTGCGGGTGATGTTGGCATCGATCTGATCGGTGATCGAAATGATGCCGTAGCGGATCACCTCGAGCGTGATCGGATCGACCGTAGGCCGCCCAGCTATGGCCTCTGAAACTGCATCCATATCCTTCTCACTCGCTCGCAATCCCACCCTGCGGACCTCGATGGCTCTAGCGGGGCGGCTGGACGATGGTATTCATTTTGTCGATGACCTCGCGCGGCATCGCGACAAGATCGGCGACGATGCGATCGACCTCGGGGCCGGATAACGGATCAACCTCCGTGTCCCGACGCTTCGCCTCGGCTAGGAACTCGGGATCCCTGACCGCGGAATCGAATGCGTTCCGCAGAGCCGAGAGCCGGTCGTCGGGAATCTGCGGGGTCGCCGCGATCGCGTAGCCGATCGTCAGCGTGCCGGCGAACAGCTTCATCACGTTGCGGTCCAGATCGTTCTTGGCGAGTTCGACGATCGTCGGAACCTCGGGCAGGGAGCGATAGCGCGCAAGGCTGATGGTGTAGATTGGCAGAACCATCTTCTTCTCGACCCAGTCGGGCTTCGAGACCGGGAAATAGTCCCACACGAGACTTCCGATGCCCTGAACTTCGCCACGCTCCATGGCGAGAATCTCCGTTGCCATCGACTGATAGCCGCGCACGACATTGAACTTGGTCCCGATAAGGCGATTCAGCGCCCATGGGATCGTCGCCGCATATCCCGTCGCGCCCGCGGCACCGAAGATGACTTCCTTTTGCGTCGCTTCCTCGACAGTGTGCGCCGGAGCGGTGTGCCAAACGACACCGACAGTGACCACCTCACCCACTCGGCCCAGCCACTTGAACTCACGAGGCTCGTACTTGGCGGTCGGGTCCGTGATCTTGTTCAGCACGACAGTCGGCTGGACGAACGCGAGAGATGTGCCGTCGCGCGGCATCGCGTTGTAGAAGTATTCCGTGGCACGGACGCTCGACGCGCCCGGCATGTTGCGCGGCACGATCGTCGGCTGGCCTGGAATGTAGCGCTGTAGATACTGGCCGATCAATCGGCCGACCAGATCGTAGCTCGCACCTTCGCCGGAGCCAATGATGAGCGAGATGTTCTTCCCACGGTAGAAGCCCTCGACGGTATCGGCCGACGCATTCACTGCATGCAAGCCGCACACGAACAGCCCCATCGCAAGACAACGTTCCGCTATGCGCTGAAATGTCATCATCTTCTCCCCTCGCCACGCGACATGCGCGCGGGCTCTTTATCCAATTTGGATAGCACATCGGCGTCGAACGACTTGCCGTATTCGACGAGCGCGGCTTCAGCAGAAACATATCCGCGCATGACGTCGCGGCGCACCAGCAACTCCGAACGCTCCGAAGGCAGGCCGTACCCTCCGCCACCGGCGATTTCGACCTGGATCGTGTCGCCTTCGCCCAGGGCATAGCCTTTGGTTTTGTGAACGGTCTCGACGGATTCGCCTTTCGCCTTGCGGATCGCGACCCAACCCGGCTTGCCGTCGCGGCCGCCGCACACGCCCCACGGAGGATACTTGATGCGATCGAAGTCCACGCGGAGCGTGCACGGTCCCGTCATGCGGTACGTCTTCCGGTAACCGAGCCCGCCCCGAAACTTGCCCGCGCCGCCAGAATCGCCGCGCAAGGCGAATTCTTCGACCTGGAACGGATACAACGATTCGAGCAGCTCGACGGGAATGGTACGAGTATTGCCGTGCGCCATGGTCCGGAACGGGCCATCGCCGTCGTGGGCATGACACGCTCCCCACCCGCCGTGTCCGGCGTCGATGCAATCGAACCGGGTTCCATTGGACCGTTTGCCCAGGAACCGCACGACCGCGAAGTTTCCAAAGTGACCGCCGACGACGCGATCGGGCAACGCCCGCTCGAACGCCTTTATCACAGCGTCGATGACGGTCGGGAAAGCACGCGAGTAGTTGCCCATCGGCGCTGTCGGATCGGCGCTGAGGATTTTGCCCGGTGGCAGGACAAGCTTGAGCGGCCGGAACGTGCCCTCGTTGGCGGGTTCATCGGGGCCGAGCAGATACTTGAACGCAACCCTTGCCGTGGTTCGTCCCCCGCCGTAATAGCCGGCATTGATGCACCCGGCGACCTGATCGGCGATAGCCGAATAGTCGATGGTGAGCTCATCGCCCGCGACGAGGACTTTGATGCGAATCGGCAGAGGCACGTCGCTCTCGCCGTCCCCGTCGAGGAACGTCTCTGCCGTGTAGCAACCGTCGGGAATGCTCCGGATGAAGGCACGCGCCGCTGCCTCGGACTGGTCGAGGACGGTCGCGATCGCCCGACGGAAGCGCTCGACCCCGTACTTCTCCGCCAGCGCCGCAACCGAGTCGCGCCCAAGCAGACAACCGGAAATCTGCGCCGCAATGTCGCCGAGCAACGCCTCCGGAAACCGCGTATTGGTTTCGATGATCCGACAGATTTCCTCGATCGGCTCGCCCTTCGACCACAGCTTCACCGAGCGGAGCTGCAACCCTTCCATAAAGATGTCGGTCGACCGCGGCACCGAGCCGCCGATGTCGATCCAGTGCATATTGATGGCGAAGAATCCGATCAGCGTTTCGTGGTTCGCACCGACGCGGATCGGCGTGTACATCACGGTGTTGTTGAGGTGCTGGCCCTGGACCGCGGCGTGATTGCAAACCACCACATCGCCGTGGTGCAGCCGATCCTTTCCGTAGACTGAAAGGCCGTCGCGGACGGCCATGCCGACCGAATCGGCCACGAACGGCGGCATGCCATCGGTGTTCTGAGCGATCAGGTCGCCGTCCGCCCCGACCAACCCGACCGCAAAGTCCTTGTACTCGTAAATGTATGGGCTGAACGCCGTGCGGGTGATATTGGCGTCGATCTGATTGGCGATCGCGATCACGCCGTGACGAATGACCTCCAACGTGATCGGATCGACGTCCGTCGCCTTGCCTTGGGAAACGCGCGCACCGTCCATGGTCGGCCTACGTTCGGTTGCAGTCGATGCGGATTTCATGAAGCGGCCCGATCGCGAAGCGGTCGCCGGGCGCCACCAGCGTCGTCGAGCCGTATTCCTCGATCACCGCCGGGCCGTTGGCGGCAAAGCCCGGGCGCAGCACCGCGCGGTCGTAGACGGCGGCTTCAGCCCAGCCACCGCCCGGATCGCCGAAGTAGACCTGACGGGCGCCGCGAGGCGCCCCCGTCTCGGCGATCTGGGGCAGCCGGCCCAGGTCGGGCCGCTTCTGGCGCGCGAATGCCGACAGGTGAAGCGCCTGCATCTCGCCGGCGGCGCGCGCATCGGCATGTCCGTAGCGACGCTTGTAGTCGCGCTCGAAGGCGCTTTTTATCGCCGCCGGATCGGCGAGCCCCGACACCGGAACCTTGATGCTGTGGTTCTGCCCGACGTAGCGCATCTCCGCGTGACGCTCGAAGAACACCTCGCTCGCGCCGAACTCCTCGGCGAGCGCCGCGGCGGCGTCCCGTTCCATAGCCGCGAACGCATCCTGCATGGCCGTCACGGTATCGTCGCCGAGACGGGCGGTGAACGTCTTCGATGCATCGATGCGGGCGTCCGCCAACAGCATGCCGATCGCGGAGAAGTTGCCCGGCGCCGGCGGAATGACGACGGTCGGAATGTTGAGCTCGCGCGCCAGCGCGCCGGCGTGAAGCGGCCCGCCGCCGCCGTAGCTGAACAGGACGAAGTCGCGGGGATCGAGCCCATGCTCAACCGAAACCTGGCGGATCGCGCCGGCCATGATGACGGTCGCGATGGAGAGAATGCCGTCAGCCATGCGGACGAGCCCGTCGCGGCCGTGGTAGCCGAGCGGACCGGCGATTCGCTCGGCGATCGCCCGCTCGGCGGCGGCGGTATCGAGCCCGAGCTCGCCGCCGAGGAACCTGGCGGGGTTGAGTCGCCCCAGCACCAGATTGGCGTCGGTCACGGTCGGCTCGGCGCCGCCGTGGCCGTAGCACACCGGCCCGGGCGTCGAGCCCGCGCTCTGCGGCCCGACATGGAGACGCTTCTGCGCGTCGAGCCAGGCGATCGAGCCGCCGCCCGAGCCGACCTCGACGATGTCGATCACCGGCGAGCGGATCGGGAATCCTTTGACGTAGCCGCCAGCGTAGTAGATCGATTCGACCGAGAAGCGCCCGTTCTCGACCAGGGCGCACTTCGCCGTGGTGCCCCCCATGTCGAAGGCGACGACGTTCTTGAAGCCGAGCGCCTCGGCATAGGCACCGGCACCGATGCAGCCGCCGATGGGGCCCGATTCCACGAGCCCGATCGGCTGGCGGCAGGTGCGGTCGACCGAGAGAAGTCCGCCGTTCGAGCCCATCATGAACAGCGAGCCCTTGAAGCCGCGCTCTTCCATGTCGGATTCGAGGCGGCGGATGTAGGCGTTGACCTGGGGACCGACGAACGCGTTCGCCGCTACCGTCGACGTGCGCTCGTACTCGTACCACTCGCGCGTCAGCTCGGTGCTGTGGGTGACGTAGACGCCGGGCAGCAGCGCGTGCAGGCGCGCGGCGGCCGCCTCCTCATGCGCCGGGTTGGCGTAGGAGTTCATGAAAAAGACAGCGACGGCGTCGACGTCCTGCGCCTTGAGATCGACGGCGAGGGCGTCGAGCGCCGCAAGATCGAGCGGCACCACCACCTGGCCGCGGTTATCCATGCGCTCCGCCACCTCTAGACGCAGCTCGCGCGGGATCAGCGGCTCGCCGCGCTGGTAGTGGAGGTCGAACGGATCGGGCCGGTTGGCGCGGGCGATCTCCAGAACATCGCGGAAGCCTTTGGTCGTCACCAGCGCCGCCTTCGCGCCCTTGCGCTGGATGTAGGCATTGATGACCAGCGTCGTGCCATGGTTGAGGAACGTCGCCTGGTCCGGCCGGATCTTCGCCTTGCCGAAGCAGTCGAGGATGCCGTCGACGAGATTGCCGTAGGTCGTCGGGCTCTTGGTGTAGGCGACCTGATGGCTGTCGTGGTCGTAGGCCACGAGATCGGTGAAGGTTCCGCCGATATCGACGGCGACGACGTAGGACATGGAAGCTCCCGGGACGCGGACCGCGGCGGCATCGCCGCCCGTTCAAGCCGCAGATGATGCTAACCGAGCGGCAGCGAAAAAAGACTAATTTTTAGGTCTACCTGCCCTGGATCGTGAGCGTCGGACGCCGAGTATCTCCGGAAGCCGGAGGTAGCCGTCGACCATCGCCTCGTACTCGGCGACGCACTGCTTCGACGGTACCACCAGCCGCTTGCGGGCGTCGCCGGGCGCTTCGCGCAACTGGAAGTATCCGCGTGCCTGGGCGAGCAGAATGATGCGTCGCGCCGTCTCCTTGGAGCAGCGCACCTCGGCGATGCATTCCCGGATGGTGGGCGGCACTGCTGCGTAGTGGCCGCGCATCACCGTCGACCAGATCACCGTGTGATCGCGGGTCAGGCGGAAGAAGCGGACGCTGCGGCCCCGGCCGACCCGATGGGTTCCGAGCCGCCACTCGGCGAAGGCGCGGTAGCGATTGCTCATCTCCTGCGGCTAGGCCTGCACAACGACCCGGCGCAGGAGCCGGCGCTCCTTGTCGCTGAAGTCGGTGCGGGCATGGAGCGTGCAGCGGTTATCCCACAGGATGAGGTCGCCGACCTTCCACTTGTGCGCGTAGACGAACTGCGGCTGCTCGATGTGGTCGAACAGTCCATCGAGCAGCGCCTTGCTCTCGCCGTCCTCCATTCCTTCCACGTTCCAGGTCATCAGGCGGTTGACGTAGAGCGCCGGGCGGCCGGTGTCGGCGTGGATGCGCACCATCGGATGACTGGCATGGGGATGGACGTTGAAATCGGGCTTGTTGCCGTCTCGGCTGGTCGAGCCGTAGAGGAACACGTTGACGGCGGTCCTGCCCTTGAGCCGCGCCTTCACCTCCGGCGCAAGCGTCTCGTAGGCCTTGTACATGTTGAGGAACAGCGTGTCGCCGCCTTCGGATGGAATCTCGATCGCGTAAAGGAACGTCCCCTTGGGCGGCGTCGGGATGTAGCACATGTCGGAATGGAACTGCATCTCGCCGTCCGGCAGCGAGCCGATCGGCTTGCCGTTCTCGCGGATGTTGGAGACCAGCATCACCTCGGGATTCTTGACCTTCGCCTCGGCGCGCAAATCCTTGGGCCGCGGGCGCTGCTGCAACTCGCCGAAATGGCGCGCGAAGCGGACCTGATCGTCCTCGGATAATGTCTGGCCGCGGAACAGCAGCACCAGATGCTCGTTCCACGCCGCCTTGATCGCCGCGACGGTCGCCTCGTCGAGTGGCTTGCCGAGATCGACGCCGACGATCTCGGCGCCGAGCGCCGGCGACAAGGGCCGCACCGACAGGGACGTAACTGCACTTGCCAAGGGACGCGCTCCAAAAGCTGGGTTTTCATCAGTTAACCGTCTCGCACGGCGGGTTGCAACGGGCGCCCGCAACCCGTTTGGACGGCGACAGAAAACAGCGCAGCGTATCTCCGATCGTGCCATTCAAACCACCGCGCCCTCCCCACCTTTCGATGGGGAGGGCTGGTGAGGAGCGGTGGGTCCGTCGGTCGGGCGCTACCCCTTCGTCCGGGCACACGTCGGCGACAGCGGCTTCAGCCTCGCCGCCTTCTCTTCCCTGGGAGTGTCGATGGGG
>Ga0070714_100004290_pt1 | contig 10744 bp, 3 predicted proteins | sample LARL83metaG_FD_65450 | JGI IMG/M metagenome (GOLD analysis project Ga0070714, IMG submission 65450) | Corn, switchgrass and miscanthus rhizosphere microbial communities from Kellogg Biological Station, Michigan, USA - LAR L8-3 metaG | ecosystem: Host-associated > Plants > Roots > Rhizosphere ... | reverse complement strand
TGTCCGTCCGCCAGGTCGGCGGCACGACATGCTGGAGGAGGCCCCATCATGTTGACGCACAACGCGGATGTCGACGTAGCGCACGTCGATGCCGCCCACATCGAAACACCGGAAGGGCTCGCGCGGGTGCTCCGGCACCTGCGTCGCCGACTGGCCCGCCACCGCAGCGATGCGCCGTTGACCTACCGGGAGCTGGCCGCGCGTACCGGATGGGCACACGGCGTCATCGGAGATTATTTCGCCGGAAAAACATTACCGCCGACCGATCGGTTCGACATTCTCATCGACCTGCTCGGCGCCACACCCGCGGAACAACGACAACTGGCCACCGCGCGGGACCAGGTCGAGGAACTGCGGCGGTCGTCGCGCACGGCGACCGCCACCGCGGACAGCCGTCCGGACGGCAACGAGATGTTCGTGGACATCGCCCGCCGGGTGGCGTGGGCGACACTGACCACAGTGGATGCCGCGAACCGGCCCCGGTCACTCGTGGTGCAACCGCTCTGGGAGCACCGGGCCGACGGCCTCACCGGTTGGGTGTTGGTCCGGTGGAACGGAATCAGGACACACGTCGCGAACGCACGGCGTGTGTCGCTGTCGTACTGGCATCCCGGCCACGGGGCCGCGGTCGCGCAGTGTGAGGCCCACTGTGCCGACGAACACGAGCGGCGCCATGTCCGGCGATTAGCCACGCGCCCGCCGCCGCACGGACTCGAGTCGGCAACGGTGTGGCCGCCCGACGTGGACAGCCCGGACTGCGCGTTGCTGCGGCTGTGGCCGTATCAGGTGATGTCGGCGGACAGCGGATCACGAACCTCACCGGACGGATAAGTCGACCGGTTCGGGCGAAGGGGCATGGATGTTCCGCTGTGGTGGAATTCGAGACTCCACGAGGCGTCGGATCCGCCTGCGGCCGGGCTCCTCGACGAACCGGTACAGCAGCCACGCCAGCACGAACGTGACGCCGAGCACGACCAGTACGAGCAGCAGCAGTGGCGTGCCGGTCGGATGCACCGCGATGTGGTGCCACAGCGCCAACAACGCGGCCACGACGAGGCCGTGCACCAGGTACAGGCTGTAGGAGATCTGGCCACCGAACACGAACGGCCGCAACGCCAACAGCCGGGCGATCCCGGTCGTGCCGACCGCCAGCGTCACGACCAGCGGGAGGAACAGCACGTTCACCAACCCGACGGAATCCGGAATCCCGTCGATCGGGTGGGTCGCCAGCACGAACACCAGCACCACGATCACCGCGACCAGCAGCACCGACAGGTAGCCCGCCACGCGACCGATCCGATCCGACGGCCGCATCCGCGTGATCGCCGTGCAGGCCAGCGCGCCCGCCGTGAACTGGGCGAGAATGCGCACCACCCAGCTGTACGGCGTGTAGAAATGGCCGGTGCCCACCAGCAGCATCGAGGGCGCGAGTGAGATCAGGAACGCGAGCACGAGCAGCGACCGGGTCCGCATCCGTCGACGCAGCCGGAACAAGATCAGCGCCAGCGCGGGAAAGAGCAGGTACGCCAGCCATTCCGCGCTGATCGACCAGGCCGGACCGTCCCAGGCCACGTTGTCGAAATACGGCTTGGACCACAGCTCGACCATGAACAACTGCCGGACATAGCTCAACGGGCTGACGTCGAGCACCGTGGCATGTTCACCGAACCGCGTCTGCAGGAACAACAGGGCCGCGGCCAGGTGCAACGTGACCACGTACACCGGCCACACCCGCGCGATCCGTGCACCGAGAAACCGGACCGCATTCCGTAATCCCGCGCGCTCACCGATCCGTTCGGTGTAGTTGAGCGCCAACACGTAACCGCTGAGCAGGAAGAACAGGTCGACGCCCTGCGCGCCCGAACTGATCAACGGTCCCAACAACGAAGTGGCGCCCGGCGCGGCGATCGTGAGCAACCAGCTGAGGTGGAACACGACGACCCAGGTCGCCGCGATGCTGCGTAGCCCGGTCAACGCCCGAATTTCGCCGATTCGGGCAGGTGGCGCGCTCACGTCGTCCACGGCAACAAACGATCACTTCCCTGCGGTCGCGCCAGTTTAGCGTCGTGGTCAAGACACTCAGTCAGGGACCACGCGCATGCCGAAACGATCGAGGCGATAGATGCGGCGACCGTCCACCCACAACCAGGCCGTGGCGAACACGGTCGTATCGGCTGTCTCCAGTATTTCCAGCTCGATGGTGATCAACCGGTCTCCCGGCACGATCTGTCCGCGATACGTCCACTTGAGCCGTTCGCCCAACGCGACCGGTTCGAAATTCGCACCTATGCCGCGTTCGAGCATGTACCACCGCAGAAGCTGACACATCGCCTCGACGCCGAGCGAGCCCGGCATGACCGGGTCCTGGAAGAAATGCGCCCGGAAGAACCACGCGCCCGGGTCGACGTCGGTCTCCGCGCGCAGCCGACCCAGTCCCGCCGCGCCGCCGGCCGGCCAGTACCCGGTGATCCGGTCGAGCATCGACAACATCGGCCCGGGCAGCGGTCGGACACTGTCGAGCATGGGTACCGCCGGCGACGGTTCGAGTGGTTGGCCGTGTTCGGCCGGTGGCGCCGGTAGGCCCGGTTGGTCGGCCAACGCGGCCGCCGAGAAGTAGCCGAACACGGCCGTTCCGCTCAGCAGCGGAGCACCGTCGGCGTGGCACTCGATCGCGAACGACTCGATGATCATCCCGTTGATGTGGGAGATCGCGGTGATGGCGATCTTGGTGTGGACGACGCGGGTGCCCGGCCGGACTTCCCGCATGACGCGCACGTCGCCGTCCAGGTTGCGGAACAGCAGTTCCGTGTCCATCTGCAGCGGACTGCCGACGTAGCAGCCCAGCCAGCCGCACGGTTGCAGCACGATCTCCATCAGGACGGCGATCGGCATCGTGGGACTGACGTTGTCGGCGTAGAACCACGCCTCGTCTGGCACGTCGTATTCGGCGTCCATAGTGGATCCGACGGTCATGCCCTGGTACGGCCCGGTCACGCCGGTGATCCGGGTCATGAAGTGGTACGGCGGGCCGGGCAGGCGCGGCGGCCGGCGCGACCCGAGGAACGCCGCCGCCATCGAACCCAGACCGTCCGTCGGCCGGCCCCACGCGCAGGCCAGCAACGACGCGTATCCCAGCGGCATGCCCTCGATCTCGGCGACCGGGCCCGCGTCGACGTGTCCGGCCAAGCCGCCCAATTCCGGCAACGGCACGGGTATCGCCGTGCGCTGGACGGCGGGCGGACCGAGGTGGCGCCAGTGGTCCAGCGGCCAGTCCGGCACGAGCCGCACGGCGCAGTCCGCCACATGCAGGGCTTTCACGCCGTCGACGGTGACGAGGACGTCGGCGACGACCGTCGGGATGGGGCCCGCCGTGACCGACGAGACGAACACCTCGTACGTCAGGCCGCGGCTGTCCGGTGTCGCCTGGCCCCGACAGCGCATCCGGGACGGTCGGCCCGGCACCGGCTCGAACCGCCAGCCGTCCTTGCCGATGGTGAAACCGCAGGCGGCCATCCAGAACGACACGGCTTGGAAACAGCCCTCGGACATCAGCGTGCCCGGCATGCACGGGTCGTTGTGGAAGTGGCCGTCGAAGAACCAGTCGTCGGCGCTGATCGCCGTGTGGGCGCGCAGGTAGCCGCGCCGCCACGGGCCACCGGACGGGTCGAACTCGGCGACCTCGTCGAGCAGCCGCATGTGGCCCGACCCGATCCGGGGACTGCGCACGTCGGCTCGAGTGGCCTCCCAACCGGGGCCGAAGCAATCGGCCGGGCGGCCCTCGGTGAACGCGCCGACGGCCGTCGCGTCGAACGAGCCGGCCGTGCACCGCACCATGGGCGGGTCCATCGGCGCGTCCGGGTCGGGCTCGGTCGCTGCCGGATCCCACAGCACGCCACCGGTGTTCGCGAGTTCCTCGTCGGAGAAGAAACCGGCCTGGCCGTGGCGCACGGTCAGCACCAGCTCGCCATTGCTGCGGCAGTCGTACTCGAAGAAGAACAACCGGATCGCGCCGTGCGTGACGTGATCGACGACGCGAATCTCGTAGTCGAGCCGCGTGCCCGGTGCTGGCGGCGCGGCGTGGAAGGTGACCTCGCTGCCCAGCAATCGGTAGACGCGCCGGCCACGATTGTGCAGATCGGCGCCCAGCCAGCTGATCAGCAACAGGTCGGCCTGGCCGGCTTCGACGAGCAGCCCCGGCGGCATCCGGCCGGTCGCGTCCAGATACCAGGCGCCGTGCGCCACGTCGGTCTCGGTCCAGATCGTGCCGGTGCCCATCTGACCGGGTACCGCGTCGATCCCGGTGACGCGATCGGCGAGCAACAGCGGCGGGCGCGGCATTCTGGTCTGCCGCACGTCGCCGTCCTGCACGGCGAACATCGGCCCGAACAGGTCGGAGATCCGCCCGACGGCGAGGTGCTCCAGTTGCGCCCGGTCGAATCGCGGACCGGGACGTCCGGCGGGACGCTGCCGGGTGAGCGCGCGCATCGCGGCGGCTTGGGTGTCGAGAAACTGTTGGTGCGCGGCGGCTTGCAGGGTCAGGTGCTGATGGTGGGCGTCGGTGACGACGTCCAGCCATGTCCGGCGGACAGGCAGGGGGTGGAGTTCGGGCGCTCGCTCCAGCACCGTGTAGAAGATTGGTGCCGGGAGGCGAGCCGGCAGGGTGATGGTGGCGTCGTTCTTGGGGGGACGAGTGCCGAAAAGCTGGGGCAGGGCGTCGATCCGCACGTCGACACCGGCCGCCGCGAGTTCGGCGACCACAGTGGACAATGGCCACAAGCCGTTGCCCTGGGCCGCGTCCATCGCGACCGCGATGTGTTCCCGGTCGCCGAGGATGCGCCGGATCCAACCCGTGCACTGTGCGCCCGGTCCGTGCTCGATGAACACACGGACGCCGTCGTGCCAGGCCCGTTCGATCAGGGCGGGGAAGTCGACCGACGCGATCGCCTGTTCGGTGAGCGCGTCGGCGACCGACTCCGTGGTCGGGTGGTACCACTCGCCGGTCGCGCCACGGTAGAACCGGATGCCCGGTACGTCGGCCGTCGGCCGCCGATGCAGTGCGTGCCAACGGTCCCGGACCTCGGCGACCTCCGGCGCGTGGGCGACGAGATCGTAGTTGATCCGCACGCAGGCACCGGGTTCGAGCCGCTTGACGAACGACTCGCACGCCTGCCGCTCCCCCGCGATGACGCACGTGCCGGGCGCGCAGACCGCCGTCAGGTGGACACCGATCTCGTCGCGTACGAGTTCGCGGATCTGCGCGGCGTCGGCCGACACCACGAAGCCGGCCCATTCCTCGCCGACGATGCCGGTGCGAGCCCAGAACCGGCGTACGGCACGGAGCTCACCGCCCAGTTCGTGGGTGAACAGTTCGCTGGCTCGCGCGTCGGCGGCCAGCGATGCCGGATCGCGCCACACGTCCAGCGCCACCAACGCGGCCGACTCGCCGGACGAGTAGCCGAGCGCGGCATCGGGCCGGATGCCCAGGACTTCCCGGCTGATGCGGGTGTGCAGGCGTGCGAGGTAGCCGACGCCGAGGATCTGTTCCAGCGAGTCGTTCGGCCGGCCGTCACCCCGGTATGCCCATGCGGCCAACTCCGCGCCGTCCATGTCGGCCTGGGGTGCGAAGGCGAGCATCAGGTCGGCACCCATGCCGGCGTAGGCGGCGGAGCCCTTGGTGTAGACGAAGGCCGTGTCACCGCCGATGGGAGCATCGCGGAAGGCGATACCGTCCGGACGCGGGCCGCCGTCGACCAGCCATCGCCGGGCGGCGGCGAGTCGCGTGCGCAGATGGCCATCGTCGCGTGCGACGACGGCCAGCCGTGCCGGGCCGGTCAGCAGATCGGGCAGGTCGGCCGCCGAGTACACGTGCACCGTGGGCGCCGGCGTCGGCGACCACGGTTCGGCATCGCCCGCGTGCAACCGGGTCCGATGCGGTGCGGCGCCCAGTACGGGCGTGACGACATCGACCGTTCGCACGTTCGGCCACGGTGCGGCGCTCGTTCCGGTGCGGGGCAGGGCGCGGTGGCGCAGCGCGAGTGCGGCCGACGCCACGGCCAGCAGCCCGCGTGCGGCATGCGGCACGCCGAACAGGTCCGTGGGTTCGAAGTCGTCGCCGAACACGAAGTCCGGTTGGGTGTCATTCTTCGGTGCCACGATGGCGATCACCGCGTCGCAGTCGGTGCGCGCGTCGGCCAGTCGCTTGACCACCAGGACCACGGCCGCGTCGCAGTGCTCGGCCGGCAGCCCGAGTTCCGCTGCGGCCGCGCGATGCACGGACTCGTCGGACAGGTCGACGGCGCCCACGACGGCGGCGTCGATCTCCCGCGCCCGCAAGGCCCGAGCCGCGAGATCGAGGGCGACGCAACCGGAAGCCTGCTCAGCGCAGACCGCGAAGGCCGGACCGGACAGGCCGAGTTGGCTGCCGATCCGATTGGCGGTGATGTTGGCCATGCTGCCCAGCACGCGAGCCGCCGTGAGCGACGGGCTCACCTCCGGACCCGCGTTCAGGCGTTGCCGGGCGTGGATGCGGGCGGTGTCCGGGTCGGTGCCCATGCCGATCAGGACGGCGGTGCGCTCGCCCGGCAGTTGGATGTTCGCGGCGGCGTCGCGCGCCGCCTCCAGTACCAGGACCTGCTGCCCGAGCGTTTCGGCGAGATCGTGCGGCGGGAACCGTAGGCCGGGCAGGGCCACGTCGATGTCGTGCCGAGCGTCGAGAGACTGTCCACTCAGGAGTGGTTCCCGGAACTCGTCGGTCGCGTGGCCGCCGATCCTGGTGCCCAGCGCGACGATCGCGATCTTGTCGGTCGGCCGGGGCATGGCGACGGTGGTCGTCGTGGGGTCGCCGTCGAACGCCTCGACGACGAGGTGTGCGTTGTTTCCACCGAAACCGAAGGCACTCAACGCGGCCCGACGCCGGCCGGGCCATGGCTCGTTGGCGGTCAACAGCCGCATCGGGTTGGTCAGATCGTCGATCGGGTCGAGGTCGCCCGCTGTTGTCGGGCGTATGCCGGCGCCGATGGCGCCGAGCAGTTTGAGCAGACCGGCGGCACCGGACGCGGTGAGCAGGTGGCCGACGTTCGATTTGGCCGAGCCGACCGGCAGATCGGCCGCGTCGGCGAAGAACGTGGCCGTGGACCGCGCTTCGACGGCGTCGCCGACCGGCGTACCGGTGGCGTGACATTCCAGCAGCGACACGGTTTCCGGACCGAACCCGGCCTGCTCGTAGGCCGCGCGCATCGCCCGGATCTGGCCCTCTGCTGCCGGCACGAGGAAGCCCCCGGTCCGTCCGTCGTTCGACAGGCCGACACCCCGTATCACGCCACGGATCGGCACGCCTGCCGCGATGGCGTCGCGCAGCCGCAGCAACGCCACGATCGCCACGCCTTCGGCGGGCACGAGTCCGTCGGCGGCGCGGTGGAACGGCCGGCTGCGGCCGGTGCGGCTCAGCCCGCCGAGCGCGTCGAAGCCGAGATTGATGATCAGCCCGTCGCACCCGCTGACCGCGCCGGCCAGCATGAGGTCGGCGGTCCCGTCGTGCAGTCGGTCGCACGCCAATTTGATGGCGTACAACGCCGACGCGCACGCGGCCTCGACGGTGACGGCGCCGGCACCAAGGCCCAGCGCGCGAGCGGCGGTGTGCGCCGGCAGTCCAGAGCAGAACCGTTCAGCGGCGGTCACGCCAGGCGGTTCGGGGACGGTGGAGCGCAGGTCGGGCCGGTCGGCCAGCCAGATCCGTTCGGCGTAGGCGGCCAGTCCACGGCTGGGAAAGCCGAGATTGCCCAGGACAAGGCCGGCGGTCGGCAGCGGTCCGTCACGACCGGCCTCGCGCAGCGCGGCGCGGGCGGCGTGCAGGACCCAGCGCAGTGCCGGATCGAACCGGGCGACCTGGTCGGCGTCGACGTGGAACCCACCGTTGTCGAAGACGTCGTCGAAGCCGCGCACCAGGCCGGCGATCGCGTTCGTCGTGCTGTCCGGCGGCAGGCGCCAGTCGGCCGGGAGCACCGGGCCGGTGCTGATCCGGCCGTGCAGCACGTTGTCCCAGAACTGATCCGGATCGAGGGCACCGGGCAGCACACAGCCTCGGCCGACGATCGCGATCGGCTCGAACGCGGTCATGCGTGCGCCGCCAGCACCAGATCGGGCCGGCGAATCAAGCTCACGCCGACCAGCTCAACGCGGAGTGCACCGTCCGGGTCGAGCAGGGCGATGTCGCATCGTGTCTGGCCGTCGGCGAAGGTGTCGGCACGGACCAGGCATCTCAGCGGCGTAGTTGCCGGGCCGGCGCGGTGGAGGCGCAACCGATCGACTCCCATCGGCAGTGTCGCGTCGCCGACCGTCCGGCTGGCCCAGAGCACCGCCGCCTGCAACGCGCCGTCGACGGCGGCCGGGTCCGTCCACCATGGACCGTCGGTCCAGCCCAGTTCCCGCACCCCGACGACCTGGGCGTCGACGCCCTCCGCCGACAGTCCGTCGATCCGTCGCAGCGCTTGGAATCGCGGTCCGTGGAACAGCACGGGGCTGTCGTAGACGTCGTCGATGCCGGTCGTGTCGGTCAGGTCGGTCCAGGAGCGCGTGTGGTGCGGGTCGGGTGTGACCAGGCGGGCTCGGTAGTGCGTGGCGCCCGCAGAGCGCAGGCTCAGGTCCCCTTGGTGGCATTCGATGGTGAGCCGGTGGCCGGTCGCGAGGTCAGCCAGGTCGACCCGGCGCAGGACCCGGATGTCCCGGAATTCGACGTCGCGATCGGGGCACATACGGGCGAACCACTCCAATGCGACCGCGAGTGGCAACACCGGAGTACCGGCGGGCGCATGATCCGCGAGGTGCGCGTGGGTGCTTGTGGCGACGGTGATGTCCGCGGCCAGCTCGCGTTGTGGCGGGTCGAAGCCGGCCGCGATCAGCACGTTGGTCGCGTCGGCACTGTCCACTTCGGTCACGAATGCGGCTGCGCCTACGTCGACCGGGATGAGCGGAATGCCACGGCCGGCGAAATGCGCGGCGAGCGATTCCGTGACCATGCCGCCGGCCCACGGTCCCCAGCCGATCGAGATCACGCGGCAGTCCGGTCGCCTGGCGCGTTCGGCCGTGGCCAGATGGTCGAGGGTCTCGTTGGCCATCGCGTAGTCGCTCTGTCCCGGATTGCCGAATCGCGCCGCGACGGACGAGAACACGCACAACAGCCGCAGCGGATCACCGGCCGTCGCTGTCATCAATGCGTGCCAGCCCGCGACCTTCGTGTTGTACACGTGGTCGAACTGGTCGTCGGTCTTGTCGGCGATGCGCCGGTCGGCGAGCACACCGGCGCCGTGCACGAGTGCGGTGACAGGTCCCCAGTCGCGACGAACGCGGTCCAGTTCGCGGTCGAGCGCTGTTTGATCGGTGACGTCGACGGCTGCGTAACGGACGGTCGCGCCGGTCCGCTCGATCGCGGCGACCGTCGCGCGGATCTCGCGAACGGCGAGGATGGCGCGGGCCTGTGCGGTCAGTTGCGCGGGCGTGCTGCCGGGCAGTAAACGGACGAGGGCCGGTTCGTCGGTGGCGTCGGTCAGGCCGGGTGGTTCCTCGGTGAGCTCGGTACGGCCGATCAGAAGCATTCGGGGCCGGTGGGCGGCGGCGAGTGCCAGTAGCGCGGCCGCCGTGACGCCACGTGCCCCGCCGGTGGCGACCAGCACCGAGTCGGCCGTGATGACCGGTTGTGTTCTGGTGGTCGGAGCGTCGGAAAGGCCGACGGTCCAGCGTGATCCGTCCGCACGGAGGCCGACGTCGAGCGTCGCGCCGCCGGTCGTGAGCTCGGCGACGATCGCGGCCGCCACGGCGTCGGCGGTACGTCCGCCGCGTTCACAGTCGATGGCTTTGACCGTGGCCAAAGGCCATTCCAGCGACGCGGTTCTGGCGAGTGCGGCCAAACCGAAACCGCCGACGGTGTCCTGCACGGTCACGAAGACGCCACCGCGCTCGGTCATGGTCGCCGCCAGGGTCCTGGCAGCGCGAAATGCCGCCCGGTGATTGGCATGACGGGGATCGGCCATGCCGTGCAACAGGATGACGCCCCACGAATCGGGTTCGGGCGCGTCGGCGGCAATGGCCGTGATGCGGTGGGCGGCGAGCTTGTCGACAAGGACCGCGGCCAGCCCACTACCACCGTCGACGACGACCAGTGGTGCGTCCGTGAGCCCGGACAGTGCCAGGCCGCAGGCGGGCGCCGCGATCGGATACGGCTGGAGTCGGCGGAGCGCCGGTGGTCCCGGATCCCCGTTGCCGCTGCGGTCCTGGGTGGTGTGTTGCACGGTGGCGTGGCCGTTGCCGGCCCAACGCACGATCTCGTCGAGCGTGCGAAGCTGGAACAGTTGAGCCATCTGCGGTGAGTCAGCCGGCGGCATGCCAGCGACGCGCTGGCGCACGGTGGAGAAGATCTCCACCTTCTTGATCGAGTCGATGCCAAGGTCCGCTTCGAGATCCATGGCGCCACCGAGCATGTCGACCGGATAACCGGTCTTGTCAGCCACGATGTCCAGCAGCAGCCCAAGATCCAGCGCGGCGGCTGGTTCGGGTCCCGACTGGGGCAGCGGCACGACCACGGTGGTCAGCGGTGTCGCGAGTCGGGACTGCTCAGGCGCCGGAAGCGGGACGGCCTGCGGTGCGATGAACGGTGCGGGTTGCGAAGCGATCAACGGTGCGGGCGGCGGCGCAATCAGCGGCGCGGGTTGCGGCGCGATCATTGGTGCGGGTTGCGGCGCGATGGCCGGAG
>Ga0070714_100004286_pt1 | contig 10747 bp, 11 predicted proteins | sample LARL83metaG_FD_65450 | JGI IMG/M metagenome (GOLD analysis project Ga0070714, IMG submission 65450) | Corn, switchgrass and miscanthus rhizosphere microbial communities from Kellogg Biological Station, Michigan, USA - LAR L8-3 metaG | ecosystem: Host-associated > Plants > Roots > Rhizosphere ... | reverse complement strand
GCGCCGTTCGTTGACGCTGCGCGCATCGCTAAGAAGACGGCGAGCGCTCAGCGTGAGCGCGTCGGCAGTCGCGCGAGCGGTCGCGACGACAACAAAGCCGTTCGTACATGGCTTCGCTGGCAAGGTCACGAGGTGAAAGACCGCGGTCGCATTCCGCCGACTCTGCTCGCGATCGTGCCGCCGAACGTCGCTGCGATCGTCGCTGCCGGCCAGAACGGCACAGGCGATATCGTGCCTGAGAAGTCGCCGGCGACGGCGACTGACGGCGAGATCAGTGTCAAGCTAGTCGAAGGCGGCGAGCCGTATTCGCCAGCCGGCGACGACGAGCCGAGAGGCGAGTCGCCGACCGACGACGAGCGCGCTCAGCTCAAGGCGCACACGACGGCGCTCTTCGGCTCGCCGGCGACTGACGACGAGCCGTCGGCCGAAGGTCTCGACGCGACCGGCGAGACGCAGGCCGACGACGACACGAAGAGCGCCGGCGACTCGCCGAAGTCGCCGGCGAAGTCGTCAGCGCGCAGCTCTCGCGCGAAGGCGACGAGCACGACGAAGGCGGCGAGCGCGAAGCCGGCGACGACGAGCACGACGAAGACGAGCACGAGCGCCAGGCGCACGACGAAGGCGACGGCGACGAGCACGAAGGCGTAACACCAGAGAAACGAAAAGGCGCTCTGACTGGAATCTCAGTCAGAGCGCCTTTCGTTTTGCGCAAAGTAAAGTCTACAGAAAGGGCCGATAATGCCGAAGAAAGCATCTCACGACTGGCAGCCGAAGAGCGCCGCTCAGAAGCTTACTGCTACTGAGATCAGAGTCTTCTTTCTCATTCAGCGCTTGCATGAAGCTGCGAAAAACGCAGAGACAGCGACGACGATGCTAGAAAATGCCATGGGCAGGTTTGCCGGCGGCGTGACTCAGCATTACAAAAGAGTTCTCGCTGAGCGAGACGCGCAGATCGTAAAAGAAATAGAAGAGCGCTCGGCAGCATTGAAAGCCGATCTCTCGGAATCCGCAGAGATCATCAGGCAGAAGACAGACGGGGTTATAGAGCACGTCGAAAGGCAGTTTAACAAACTGCTCGCAGCGGAAGACACTCATGATCTGTTGCACGCGCTCGCGCTTGAAATACTGTCAAGCGATGCCCTGCAAGAAATACTGAGCGGGACGATACAGACCGCGATAAAGAGAGTGGGGCCGGAAAAGATACTCAAGAGAGAAGCGCGGGAGGTCATCCTAGATATCCTGATACCCGACCGAAATAAGGACATGGAGCATGTCGTCGTTTACGATATCTCGAATGTCCTGTCGCGCCTGAGAGGTGTAGAGGAAATAAAAGAAGAACTCAAGGAATCGCGAGAGCGCGCGTCGGCAACTGACGAAGCCGACGCGCGCTCTGATGACGGGGTTATGCAGTTACCTTGATCGACGCATGAGGCGGGGCGACTTTGCCGCCGTTAGCCCAAACGCGAATCTCGTATTTCTCGCCTGGCTTTAGCCCTGCCAGAGTGACGCTATTCGTCGCCGGCTCTGCCGACGACGCTACGTCGCCGTTGCTGTCAAGAGCCTGAACGGCGTAAGAGGTCGCCGGCTCGCCGTTCAGGCTGACAGCATCCCACCTGAGCAGAAGAGCCTTTGACGACACGCTGAGAGCCGTAGGGGCGGCAAACTGATCTGCCGTCGTCTTCGCGCTCGTGCTCGTGCTCGCAGGCGGCTTCGTGCTCTTGCCTGCGTCGCTCTTCGCCGGTGGCTTAGCGCCACCAGGTCGCGGCCACTGACCGAAGTCGTCTTTCTCGCTCGTGTCGATATCGACAGAAGCGCCGTCTACCTTTGCGCCGTTTAGCGTCTGACGAATATGCGCGCGTTGGTCCCACTGCCCGCCCGACCAGGCGTAGGTTTGCCAGGCGAATTTCGCCTTTCCGGCGTCCAACGCGCGCTTTACTGGATAGAAACCGCCATAAATTCCGACGCGCTCTCGCCCGATAACGGACGCTGCGCCGTCGAGATAGTTGTTAATTGCCGTCTGATTGCCTGGCGTCGCGTCGAAGTCGCATGCGAAATAGATCGGGATTCCCGGCATGCCGAGCGCCTTTGCTACTGCGTCGGCATGCTGAGCGTCGGCGACGCCGGCGCTCTTGCCGCCTAGCATGTGACTAGAACCCTCTTCTTTCACGAGCACGATAGACAGGCCGGCGCTGAGAAGGCTCGCTTTCTCTGCCGCTAGCAGATTCTTGCCGTTATGATCGTTCGGCTCGTAAGCCGAGACGTAGCGGCAGACGAAGGTAAAGCCGCCTGATTTCAGCGCTGACGGCGACGGGTGCGGTCCGAATGCGTAGTCAAGTCCTTTAGCCATTTACTTACTTCTCTTCTTTGCTGGTCACGATCGAAGGCGGCTGCGTCTTCGCTGTCGGGGTGACGTGCGAGTGAACGAGCACGCCTAGAAGCGCGGCAACGATGCCGGCTATGTAGACGATCTGTTCGCCTGTCACGTGCAAGCCGAAGTAGGCGCACGCGACGACGGCGATATTCACGAGAGCTGCGCTGATCGCTGGATACGTCTTGAGAAACGTCTGAATGGCGCTGAGAGCGCTCGCTAGCTTCGTCATGAGATCCGCTGCAACATGAATGCGGACTGAGCATGCACGATCGTCGCTGTTGCGTTGCTCGTGTTCTGTGCCCACTTGAATTGAACTACGCCGCTCGTGCTACCCATTATCAGCGTTCCGACTGCCGACATAGCGCAGGTATTGCCGGCACCTAGCGTGTTAGCGGAAGGCGTGTCTGTCGCCGTATTCGTGTTCTGAACGACGGCAGAGCCGCCGGTACCCTGATAGATCGGCTGATAGCGCAATAGTGCGCCGGTCGGCACGCCCCATCCGAATTTGAAGAAACCGGCTGCGTTCGCGCCTTCAAAATTGATGTAGATACTAAGCCAGTAGGTCGCGTTAGTCGCAGGCGTCAATACGAGCGCGGTATCGTTGACGAGGGTCGTATTCGACGTGACAGACTGGTCGGACGTCTTTACCGCCGTCATCGGCATAAACCAATTGTTGCAGTCGGTCGCCGATAGAACCTGCCCCGGCGAATAGGTAGGAACAGCCATTTACCCGATCCTTTGCAAAACCATCTTTGAGCGCGCTGTGAGAGTGATCGTCGGTGTTGCCGAGATGCCGCCCCATGAAAGCGCGAAGGTACCGGCCGTGACGCCTATCGCGAGAGTTCCGTCAATCTGAATCGGATAGATGACGCCGGTAGTCGAAGCTGCCGATGTGTGAAGATCTGCCCATTGATCGGCTTCGATCAGTTCCGGCTGGCCTGTCGCGGTGCTGAAATACGATGCGTAATACAAGCCGCCGGCCGTGCCGGAAGGAATGTTGAATTTCCACTGAATCGAAGCGTCGATAAGCGAGCCTTTGAAATACAGAACGCAGTCCACCGAATAGACGGCGCTCGCAGCGACGGATACTGACAAGTCAGGATCGGCAGACGTGCCGTTGACGGCTCGTGCCGTATCGCTGGATTTGTAAGCAGCAATCGGCACGAACCAACTATTCACGTCAGCCGCGGCTAGAACCTGCCCGTCTACCCAAGTAGGCGCAGCCAATTTGAATCTCCTTAGATCGACAGAGCGTTATTGTCCAGCCGTCCGAGCGTCGAGTTATCCAGCGTCATAAACGACCCGTATTTCGTCGCGTCTTGCAACGTCCAGGTCGTGAGCCACGTTGACATTTTCCCGTCAAAGGTGTGGGTAACGCCGGCGATAAAGCAGTCTTTACCGACAGACCCGCCTGTCTGCGAGACGATATCGCCGACAGCCAAAACAGCCTGAGCATTAGGCGAGAACGTGACTGCGGTATTACCGAAAAAGTCTGACCCGATGACGGTAATAGTGAAGGTCGTATTCTCTTTGAGCGTTACGCCGTCAGACAGGTAAATCTGGAAATCATCGCCTACGTCTAGCAGAGGAACGCTCGTCGTCGGAATCGTGAAATTGTTCGTCGGCGCAGAGCCGAAGTTATTAGTCAGGTCCCATGCTGCGCCGTTGACGACGTTAGGCGGACGGGTCCATATCTGGATGCGGTCGCCTATCTCTCGGCCGAGAACTTGCGGCCAGAGATTAAACGGGTCGGCTTGTGGGTCGATCGACAGCGACTCGAATCGGCTCTCGCCTGTCTTGCCGATGTAAAGCACGTACTGAGCCCATGAGAGCGCGCTCAGATCGTCTTGCAAGATCAGGTCCGTACGGCTGTAGGTCCGCGGAAAGAGGTATTTCGCGATGCTCGCCGTATCCTTGACTTCTTGCAGCGAGCCGCCGACGCGCGTCGCCTGAACGTCGTTGATAATCGTCGTGTCGTCGTCTGCGCGCACGATCGAAGCGCACGCGAGTTCTGTACCTGCCGTATGCACGACGTCAGGCAGGTCGCCGAATACCGCCTGAACGGTATTCGATCTCGCGTCGAGAACGAGCGCTCGCCGCCTGCGAAAGACGATCGCGCCAGAGCCGTTAACGTACAACTGCCCTATCTCGCTATCGACGGCGATTTGCAGCAGCGACAGAGCGTCTGAGCCGAGCGTCGTCGCTTGCAACGTGGAGTCGCCGGTATCGATGTCTGTATATTCAGCAGTCGAGTACCAGCCTGCGCGCGACAGGATATCGGTCACTCGTGCGCCCGTATCGGCCGCTGCGCCTTCTGCGCCGACTGTCGCTAGAGTTATGCCGGCGAGAACCTTAAAGGCGTCTGTCGCGTTCAGAGTGATCTCTGCATAGTCGCCCTGATAGGAGACCTGCCCCGGCAACCATCCGTCAGCGAAGCCAGAGTAAAGCGGGTACGTGACGCCAGAGAAGGTCGCGCGAATGCGGATCGGCACCATTGCCGTTAGCAGCGTCGAGCCGCTAGCCGTGAAAGGGCCGGCTAGGTTTTCCGGATCGAATACGCCGTCTGCGTTATCTAGCAGAATTGAGCATGTACCCGCCTGATAGTTCCATAGCGGTCCCTGCAAACGGGTAGACGCTCGCGTGATAGTAAAGCTGATCACATACTGAGATATGCCGGTCCAGACAACAGAAGAACCTAGCGTGTCTGTTCCGAGCAATCCGTTTGTTCCGCTGCCGAGAACGAACTCAGTACCGCCGATGACAGACGGGTCATTTACTCCGAATCCTGCCTGAACGAGAATGTCAGGCAGGATGATCGTTGGCGTGCTCATGGCTTCCGCCAGCCGCTACCTGAGCCTTTCTCGAATTCCTTGATAGCGCCGACGACTTCGCGACCGATATCTCTCGGGTGCGCGAGCGGGGTAGGGCTGATGTTGAGAATGTAGGTGTTACCGCCTCGGCCGCCTACCGGCTCATATCGATTCGTGCCGTTGACGGCGAGAGTCGCAGAGCGCGGCGGGAGAAACCCGCCGTTATCGAATAGCACGGGGCCGCCTAGCGCGTATCCGTGGCCAGAGCCGATCTGTCCTGCGCCGGTACCGAATCCCCTGCCATTATGGGCACCATAGTTCAATGCTGCTGCGATATTCGCTAGCGGGTCGTAAATGTTGTAAGAAGTGCCCGGCCAATGGTACGCGAGAAACGTGCTCATAATGGTCTGCATAAGTCCGCGGGAAGGGTCGCCGCGAGCAGCGTTGCTATCCCAGAGGTTAATTGCATTCGGATTTCCGCCCGATTCAGTCATCATCTGGTAAAGCACGTCGAGAATGAATCCGGGATTCAATCCTTCCATTGCGAGCGCTTCTCTGACAAGTGGTGCCCAGCGCGCTACGCCGCTTCCGACATTCGCAACGGGTACGCCAAACCCTGAGCCGCTATACTGATTCTGAACTTGCTTCTTAATCAGCACGGCGAGCGATGCCCATAGCGAGCCGGTAATCTGGCCGGCGCTCGGCAGGCCAGGCGCGACGATAAGGCCGCCGCTTGCGTACCTGCCTGCGTTAATGGCATCCATGGCTGCGACGCCGTATTTCCTGACGCTGGACGCCTTGACGATGTACTCGCCGTTAGAGACCCATGCGAGATTGCTGTCAGAGGTCGCGGTGCCTGCGCCTTGAATGTAAGAGCCTTTAGCGGCATGGCGCACGCCAGGCGGAATCCCGACTGTCACGCCGGGTATTCCCTGCCCCGTGTTCAGCCTGACTTGCACGCTGACGGTATGACTTCCGATGCCGTTGATAGCGTTATTGACGTTCGCCCGGAACTGATCGAATTGCCGTGCTGCGTCTCGCAGCTTCGGCCCTAGGCCGGGAATCCAGCCGAAGGCCGACGCTGCCGCATGAATGATAAAGCTGAATACCGCGCTGAACGTATTCCAGAGCGCGAGAATCGCAGGCTTTAGAATTGCGTTCCAGACGAAGCGGAAAGACGTGGAGATGATATTCCATGCATTCTGGCCAGCCTTATACAAAGCGACGAAGATCGCAGCTATTACCGTAAACATCAGCTCGAAGAGCGGCTTCAAGATTGACCATTCGACCCGCCATGAATCGACCAGGATTTTCCATGCCTGCTTTCCGATTGCCATGATCAGATCGAATATGCCGGAAATGAAATCCCATGCGATCTGAAAGGTAATCTTCGTGCCGGCCCACCATAGCTTTACGGCTGCAATCAGGAATTGGCCGAAGAAATTATCTTCGATCGAGTGCCAGACGCCTACGGCGAAATTGCGTATGTCATCGAAAGACGAGACGAAGAAATTAGCCGTCGCTTTCCAGCCGGTCATTATCGCGTTGCGCACGGCGTCGAATACCGGCTGAATCGTCTTCCAGTTTCTGACGATAATGCCGACTGCGAGAACGATCGCAGTCGCCAGCAAGACCCACGGGTTAGCGGCTGCCGCGATTTTCATCGCTATTCCGAGAGCGATAATCGCGACTGTCGCGATTCTTACCGGGGCGGGCAATTCGCTAAAACCCTTGACGATCGTCGTCAGCCCGGTAACGAAGTCACTGAAACCGATCTTGAATATCGGCTGAATTTCCTTGCCGAAGTTCAGCACGGCCGGTAGCGCCGTCGTGCTGATGTAGCCGGCGAACTTCGCCAGCGGCGGCAGGAGTGCCGTTCCGAGCCGGATAGACAAGACGTCAAGATTGCTCTTGAGAATCGCGAACTGAGCTGATGCGGTCTGACGCTGCTTAGCTACGGCGTCGCCGTATTTGCTCGTGCTCGAATTGATCTGCTCTTGCTTTTTCTTCAAGACGTCGAGATTGTTGACGAGCGTCAGAATTGCTGAGGAGCTCCGACCTCCACCGAAGGCGGCAGAGAGAATCTGAGCCTGGCGGCTCGCCGACAGTCCCGAAGCGTCGAGATGACTTTTGAGCAGCGTGATAGCGCCGATGATCCCTTGCGGTCCGCGCATCGCCTCGGCTAGCTGCAAGCCAGTCAGGCCGATTTCCCCGAGAACCTTATTGGCTTGCTTGCTAGGCGCTCCAAGAAGCGACAGAGACATTCTGAGCCGCGTAGCAGCGTCTACAGCCGGCACGCCTTCGTCAGTCATCAGCGCGAGACCTGCGCCGACGCTTTGCAGCGAGACTCCGAACGTCTTCGCGCTCGGCAGGATTCCGGTTCCGATAGCGGCTACGAAATCTTCCATGCGCATGTTGCCAGCGCCGATGATCGCGTTTACCGTGCTCGCTGTCTGGCCGAAGGACTGAGCGCCTTTGATGCCTGAGCGCCATGCGCCGGCGAGCGCGTTCGTCGTCGCTTCGAGATCTGCCCCGCCGACTGCCGCTAGGTCAGTCGCCGTCTTAAGCGCTTTCATCGCGTCTACGTCGTCCATGCCGACGCTCTTAAGGTGATAAAGCGCTTCGGCTAGCTGTTCCGGCGACTGCTGCGCGGTCTTGCCGAGATTCAGCACTTGCTCGGAAAGCTTGCTGATTGACGCCTGGCTAGCGCCTGCCTGCGTATGAACCTTTTCCATCGCAGACTGAAAGTTCGTAGCCGCCTTGATCGACTCTGCGCCCCACGCGATAGCTGCGCCGGCAATCAGCGTTCCGGCCATCGATGCCGCTTTGCCGACTCGCGCGAAAGCGCCTTCGGTCTCGGCCCCGGCCTTCTTGGCTACCGGCGACAGCTCATCGCGACCCAAGAGAACGTAAGTAAGAGTCTTGCTCATCTCGGCTTGCTAGCCTCATTCCTCATTCTCTCGACAACTTGCGTCATCTCGATAAAATCCGTGTAACCGAGATCCCATATCGTCAGCGGCGTAAGGCCGTAGGCTTCATAGAATGGCTGATAGTAATAGCGGACCTGCGCGGCGAGTCCGCCTTTCTTGTCAGGCCACTCTAGGTTTTTGGGTCATTTACCGCCGCATCGTTTGCCGCTTGCATTCGCTTCTCTAGCTCTTCGATGCCGCGCTTTTCCTCTTCGGTGGCTTCCATCGCGAAATCGGTAAAGTCGATATCGACGTCTTCATAGCTGACGTTGATCTTGTCGCGCTTATGCAGAACGACAAGAAGAGCCGCGGTCGCATCAGGATCGCCTTCGTCGCCGGCGGCTGCGAATGATTTCGCACCCATGCCGGTAAGCGCCTTGATAGTGCGCAGCTCTTTCAGTGTCGGACCTTCAAAGATCCACTCGTGCGGAATGTGGCACGTAAGACAGTTCTTAACTCTGATGATAGGCATTGTCGGGATACCTTTACTCATGCGTAGTTGCTGAAATACGGGTTTTACTCGTTTTACTCAGAGAGAGCGCTCAAACTCGCTCAGCGCGAGCGAGATCTCAGTCGCTATATACGGCTGCTGCTTTTCCATGGTTTCGTAAAAGAACGGCTCCGGTTTCTGCTGAACAACCGGCCCATGGCCGAATGTCGGATGCTCCCATGGGATTTCACCTTCGAGAACCCGGCCGAGATTTGATTTACCGCCGCGCGGGACGACGGTAATCAGAATCATCATGCTTCGAGACGTCAGCTTGACTTTTCGCGTGACTGAGTTCGCTATCGCGTTGCGCAGCGAGCCGCCTGGCGTATTGCGTCGGCTTCGGCCAGACGGCAACGCTCGCGCAGCCTGGCGGACTAGACGCTGACTAGGCGCTGTCGCCTTGAGAAGCGCTTTGCGCAAAGCGGGTTTCGCGTTAGCTTGCTGTAGTTTTCTCAGCGTGCGCAAACCCTGCGCGTCTAGCTCGCCGCGGATCGACCCGGAATTAATGGCCTTCGCCATGGCTCAGAGAGCCGTATCGCTGCTGACGTACTTAATCTGAATAGGCGCGTTAACGCCGTCGTTATAGACGGTAAACGTGCCGCTGACAGCGACGAGACCAGGACCAGAAACTACAGCCGGCGCAGCCGTGACCTTCGCAGCCGGAATGATGACGTTAAGCGCGAAGTTGTTACCGCTAGAGCCGATCTGCGGCCCCGTCGAGTCGATTTCGATTGCGATAGTCGTGCCGTTGCGGAAAACGCTATCCCACGTAGTCGAGTCGTATTCGCCTTCAAAGCTGCCGGTAAGCGCAACGAAGTCAGTCTCTAGCTGTTCCTTTTTGACGCCGGCATTCCCGAGACCATATCTATCGGTCGCAAGCGTGTATTTGCCTTCGAGAGTCAGCTTTGTGATAACGGACGGCACGACAGTCGCGCCAGAGATCGACGCTTCGCCAGAAGTCGTCGTTACGGTTCCGCCAGTCGTGAAGTTATTCACGTGAGAGAAGTTGTAAGCAAGATTGCCGCTCGTATAGCTCGCGGTCGCGAGCGCTGTCGCGCCGTCTTCGTTCCATGCGTCAACCGTCATATCGAGAATCGTCAGCGCGTTATCCTGCCACGTGATCGACCAATCGGTAATCTTGCAGCCGTTATAGGTCGTGGGCTTTACCGTGCCGGTTCCCGGCTCAGGCTTGCCGACCTGCGCGGTAAACGACTTGCCTTTCAGTCCTGCCGGCGTATGAACTTGCTTCCATGCTGTCGTTACGCCAATCTGAACGGGGGTAGCGGCCGAGCCGATAAGGTGCTGACACCACCAGCCGAATTTCTGCATATAGATCGGAATCTCAATCTTGCCGCTCGCGGTCTTTCGCGCGATACCCGCTAGATTGACATCCTTAAAACGAGAGCCGGCCTGAAGTGCCATGCCTTCGATGTAGGACGGCTGAAACGTCAATTCTGAGCTATTGAACGGCCAGAAGTGATCGACAGGCGTCGCAGACGTGCCTACCGTTGTTTCTGTCTTCGTTCCTAGCTGTGAGTCAAGCCCCGAACCGGTAGCCATTACTTATCACTCTTCTCAGCCGACGACGACGCCGCGCTCTCGTCGGATGCGGCAGAGGTCGATTTCTTCGATGCCGTCTTCTTTTCTGCGCCGTCTTGCCAAAGCGTGTCCGGCCAGACGGTTGATTCGGCGAGTTCGTCAGGCACGACAATTGATTCGCCCTGCTTTACTGTGCCGAGTTCGATACCGGCCACGACGACGCGCACGGCTTCGTCTGGACCGACATAACGCATTAGCATTCGGTCACTTTCCTTAAATGAGATTTGCTTCGCCGGAAATGACGAACTGAACGTGAACCATCGCGCCACCCGTTGTATTGAGAACCTGAGTGCCCGTTACCGCAGAAACGAGCATGTTGTATATCTCGTTCGTCGGGTGCTTATTGCCGGCTAGGTAAGTGCCGACGTCTTGGATAATCGACAGAGCGCTCGCGCGAGCCGTCGATATGCTGTTAGCCGTCGCTATGCCTACGGCGACGCACGGGATATCGAAATGCTCATCTCGCGCTATCTGGCCTAGGCCGCTGAATTGCTGAGTCATCGCAGCG
>Ga0070714_100004285_pt1 | contig 10749 bp, 5 predicted proteins | sample LARL83metaG_FD_65450 | JGI IMG/M metagenome (GOLD analysis project Ga0070714, IMG submission 65450) | Corn, switchgrass and miscanthus rhizosphere microbial communities from Kellogg Biological Station, Michigan, USA - LAR L8-3 metaG | ecosystem: Host-associated > Plants > Roots > Rhizosphere ... | reverse complement strand
CCGCCAGCCATGTTCCTGGGCATATTTCTCAATGCCGCGGTGAAGGCGGTAATCGTACCAGCCGAGCACGAGTAGCACGCGACGGGGTATGGTTCGCATACCTTATTACTCCATCGGCGAACGGGCCAATGGCAAGCCCTTTCATACGCTTTGCCGAATTTTCACACTTTTTTGCATCGGACAGTGGCCCTCGGTCGCGGTTTACTTAGAAACAAGGTCTCCCTTTGATGCTATCGGCGAAATCGGAATAACGGCTGGCACACTCGCAGTCCCTGTCACGTTCGCTCTTCGGCAATTTCTAATAGGGCGCAAATTAGAAATTAAACCTGAAACTTGCCGCTAATGTTCTTCCTCGCGGCAGGTCGGCGTGGAGATTTAACGGGTTCAAGCGATAATCGCGATCAAAGAGGTTCAGCACTCCCAACCGAATCTCCGCATAACGCCGCGGAAACCGATAGCCCGCAAAGAAATTGTGCTGCCAGAAATCGCTGTCGGCGAGGGACGACGAGCCTGAGTTGTTCTGGTGATACCAATCCGACTGCCATTGCGCAAAAAAGCCACACGGCAAGTTCATATTCGCGGCCAGTGACAACTGCTGGAGCGTTGCGCGGTCATTCTGCTCCAGCGCCGCCAGCCCATTCATGCCGGTGGGAATCGCCGGGAAATTTCCCACGAGATGCGCCTCGCTCAATCGATATCGCGCGCTCAGCGAAAAATAATTCCCCAGTAATTGCCCGGCATAGGCCGAAAGGTCCCGCTCCCGAAAATCCAGGCGCTGGCGTGTTCCCGATGGCGAATCCGGCACGCCAAAAACGAATGCGTTCGTGAGGACGCCCACGGTGCGGCCACCGTCCGAGGTCAGCCACTCGCCTTCGACGCCGAAAAAGGTCCCGCTCTTCAGTGATTGATCAAAACCCACGCCGGCGGTTTCAAATTCCGCGCCGGGCACAAGCCCTTCCACGCTTTCCGGAATCAGGCTGCGAAACGCCTGGTTGAAGCCGCCCACCTGCGTCGGTTCCAATCGCACGCTGTTGTCAAAGAACAATCCCCCGAGCGACTTCGTGTAATCAGCGCGAAAAAGGCCGCCTTTCCACGGCGCAAAGAGCAACCCGGCTTTGGGCTCGAACAATTCGCGCGAGCGCTCACGACTGGAGATAGGCGGAATATCGGTATTTTCGGGAAACCGGATGTGATCGTAAGCCGCACCGCCGATCAGTTGCAGCGAATCGGTGATGCGCCACGAATAGTAACCGTAAACGTCGCCGCGTTCCAGCGAGCCGCTTTGCGTTTGATCGGTTACCAGGCTCAACTCCGAATCCAGCCGGGCGTGCGTATCGACGGTGCCGAGTTGCCCGCGCGCGCCCACGACCAGCGATTGCCGCGGGGTTTCCCAGATTTGCTGCAGTTCGGTCGAATACAGCGTGAACTCGCTGGAAAAATGATTCGTGAACGGCGGCGTGACAAAATCCTGCGGCGCGCCGCCAACAAAGTGCAGAAAAAGCGCGGTCCCATTCGGATCGTAAAGCCGAAAATCATCGGTCAAGCGGCCGAAGAGAAAAAGGGTGTGACTGCCTGGCGCCCAGGTATGGTGCCACCCCGCCAACAACGTTGGCAGCTGTTTCTCGTGCACGTCGAGGCCACGGTCGGCCTGAGCGGGATCAAAGCGCTGGGCCACATCGCCGCTGTGGGTATGCAACGCGCCCACCTGCAAGTACAATTCGTCGTCGGCCGTCACCCGCTGTTTCATCGTCAGCGCGAACTGCCGGCTATCGAGTGCGTTATTCGGTTGTTGTCCGTTGAAGCTGTTATACTGCGCGTCAAAAGCGTAGCTGAATCCGTCGATCGTTCCGAAAATCGTGCCTGCCTCCAGCCAATTCCCGCCGCTATCATACTCCGTCAAGGAACTGACGCCGACCGGCCGGGGATCAAAAAATTGCAGGTGCTCCTGCTGCGAAAGTTGTTGGGACAAATTCCCGGCGCCCGGCGGGGCCAGAAGGTTCGCGACGAGCAATTCGCTTTCGCGGGCGGTTTCGAATCGCAGATTAAAACGGTTCACGTCCTCCATTGCCTGCAAACTATTCGCAAGAAACAGGTGGCCGGAAAAATTCGCGTAATCTTCCGTGACGGCGCGCACCGCGGTGTGACGGCTCACATCGCCGAGACCCGCGTCGTTGTAAATCGCCGCCAAATCCGCGCTCGCCACCGACCGGTCCTGGTCCAGCAACAGCCGGGAGCGGAACGGCGCGCGGTAATCATTCATGGCCTCCGCCTGTTCCAAGTCCCGGATCGCTTCGTTGATGCGGTTCTCCTGCCAGAGATGAAGCGCAGAATAGAACCAGGCGGTTGGGTCATGCGGGTCGAGAGCCTTAGCCAGACTAAATTCCTTTTCGGCCGCTTTGGCATCGCCCAACTCGCTGGCAGCTTTGCCGAGATACGAACGGAACAATGACCGTTGCGGTTCCAGTGCGGCGGCCGCCTGAAAAGCCGCACGGGCTTCGGCAAAATCCCGCTCGCGCAGCAGACACAATCCGCGTCCGAGCCAAGCCGGGCTGAAAGCCGCATCCAGTTCGCGCGCGCGGTCGAACGCCCTTCCCGCCGCCCGGACATCTCCTTGTTCCAATAGCACAAAGCCGCGCAACCCTTGGGCCGGCGCCAAACGCGGTGACAAAGCCAGAGCGCGATCCAATTCCGCAAAGGCGTCCTCGTGAACCCCAAACGCAAAGTCCATTTCCGCCAGGCGCGCGTGGGCGAAACCGAACTGCGGCGCGAGTTCAACCGACCGCCGCGCGGCGGCGCGCGCCTCCGGCAAATCGGCAGCGGCTTGCAGCGAATAACTTCGCGCCAGCCATTCGCTCGCGGAGCGAGGCGCTTTGCCCGGCAAAACCTTCTCGCCTTTCACAGTGGCGATGATCTCGCGCAACGCCCTCGCGCCCGGAGCGTCCGCAGGAAGTTGTTGCAATATTTCCTCGGAACCGGAGACCTGTCCCACCGAAAGCAGCAGGGCCGCACGAAAAGTTTGCACCCCCGGGCTCGCAATCGAAGACCCAGGCCATCGCGCGAGGGCGCTCAACAAATCCCCGGCGCGGTACGAGGCCAGCACCTCAGCCAATTCGCTGTTCTCCGCCGCGGTCAAAGAGAGGTCGTCGGGATTGAGAACGGCTGGGTAATAAAGCGCCCATTGGATGGCACCGTTGACATTCACCAATGCGGTTTTTGTGGGAGGCTGGCCCGCAATCCACTCAACATTTTGGCCGCGCTCCAGCGCCAGTTCCCCATCCCGCGTGTCCAGCGATACCGCGCCATCGATCAAAGCGAGCCGCACCTTTTGCTGCTGCTGCGCCATGGCCAGCATAAACTCCGTCCCCCGAATCGCGCCCGCCGCCAGCGGTGTGTCGAACTCGACATCGGTCGGTTTTTCGCGATCGAAAAAATAAATTGCGCCATCAGGCAAACCAAACCGTTTTTTCTCGGCATGGCGTGGCGGAAGCAGTTCCAGGGTGGTGCGTTCGTCCAGGCGGATGACGCTGCGGTCGGAAAGTTGCACCGCAGCACGGCTGTATTCCCGAGTGCGCACCCGGTCACCCGCCACCAAAACGGTTCCGACCACCCCGGTTTGCCAGTTGGTCTTCGCCGAGGAAAGAATTTCCACCTGCCCTGCTGCTTCAATCAACGTGCTCTGGTCCGTGTTGGTCCCGGCCGTGCCGGAGGATTGCGCCAAAGTCACCAAAGGCCGAAAGGAAATCCAAAGCAGGATCGCAGTACTGAACCAGCAGATGCTTTTTTGATTCGCTTTCAACGAGTTCTCTTAGCAACGAGCTTGCCATGCCACGCGCCCTCTCGAAAACACCTTATCGAGGGCCGGACTGTTCCGTTTGCGGAACAGAATCGGGCGTCGTGTTCCGTCTACGGCTTATTGCACGCTCACACGAAAATAACCATTCGTGGTGATCGGCAAATCGACGGTGGCCGTTTGGCCGCTGCCAATGAAAGTTTGGCCCAAAGGAAACCACGGGCCGCGCAGATCCGCCGCTTCCTCGATCGTATAGCTCAGCCCGCTTTGCGTGGGAAAAGCCATTTGCAACGTGTTGGAGACGGTCTGCACCAGGCTGCAACCGGGCGGCACCACGACGTGCAACGGCATCGTGGCAATGGCCTTCCCGAGGTCATTGGTCACGAGTACCGAGTAGTCCGCCGTTTGCGCCGGCGTCACGTGCGGCATCAACAAATAGGGCGAATAACCGTTCGTCATCGGCGCTGAATTTGTGCTCCAAAAGAAATGCATCGGCGGGGTTCCGGTAATGGGCGGCACCAGCAGGGCGTCCGCGCCATTCGACACCACCAGCGTTTGCGGCGCGCTCACGACTGCCGGCGGCTGCGGCAATTGATTCGTGTTCAGGTTATAATTCAAATAGGCCGTTCCCTGCGCCCCATTTACGCCAGCCACCACGACCACGTATTGACGCGATTTGGTCACGGCCAATTGCACGCGCGAACCGCCCACCACACTCGCGTGATCGCACGTCAGCGAGATCAAATTGTCATAAGTGGTCGGCGGCACGTTGTAACTGTAGACTTCCAGCACCGTGTCGTACGTGCTGCCGACGGTATCGAGGGTGACCGTGCCGTTCGTCGGCGGCTGATAACCCAGCCAATACGAATAGCCACCCGTCAGCGAACAGTGCCTCGGCTCGGTCGGATCGGTCGTCGCATATGTAGTGTTGAAAATTTGCGTACCGGTATACCCGCGCACCACGCCGATCGCCTGCGGGCTGGTCGCAGCGAGGATGGCAGATCGAATCAGCCTGGATACTATCAAGGTTCCATCGCTGCCCACCAACTCCGTCCCCGGCGCGTCGGGGAGCTTTCCCTGGGCCAATGCAGTCGCGCCCTCCGTGTTTATCTGGAGTTCGGTGGAAGAACTGAAAAATGTAACGCCTGACCCGAGATCAATCTGCAATTTATATCGTCCGACGTTCGTCACCTGCATGGAGGAGATCACCAGGTTTGTCGAATTCTGATTCAAAAGCTCGGCGCCGTTGAAAAACCACTGGAACCTGGTTCCATTCGGCACATTGGTGAGCGCCACCAGGAGGGTTATCGGGTCGCCTATTTTCAGTGTGGTATCTGGCGTGGTGCTGAGAATTGTCGGCGGCGGATTCGTGGTAATGTTCATGCTCCATTGCAACTCGATGCCTCCGACGGCGCCATAGTAACCATCCACGGCAATTTCGTAGCGATGCCCGGCTGTGACGCCGAAATCAATTTCGCTTTCCCGGTCGCCCAGTTCCTCCGAGTCGTCGTCCCGCGCCGCCACGATCAGCTTGTCGAACGTCGTGTCATTGGTGGAATTGAAGTAATACGCGGCCAGCAACGTATCGAAACTGCTGGCTTCGGTTTTGAAACGCGCCACGCCATTGGTCGGAGCCACCCAGGAAATCCACAGCGAATGCCCGCCTGGCTTGCCGGCGTGCAGCGGTTCGCCGGGTTCAACCGTGGCGATGCTGTTATTGCCCGTCAACGAGCCTGAAGCGGCGGTAAAGGTCTCGCGATTCGTGAAATAATCCTCAAAGGCTTGTGCGTGGCAATAATCCGCCAATCCGCAGCACGCCAGCACGAGCATTAAAACACGCGCTATGCTTCCGAGTTTCTTCACGGCATCAAGACATTCGCTCTTGGTATGAGGGGGCAACATCAAATAAGTTCCTAAAGCAGGCTGGTTGCCAGTTATCGGAAGCAGCGAAGATGCTCATTTTCAGGGAAAAACGGCCTTTTCACCATCCTGGAAATCAATCAGGTTTGTCGCGGAACGTAATCGTTCCGAAATCGGAACATCTGGGTTATTTCAAACAGTTTCTTTGCAGCGCAATTCCGGCCATTTTTCCAATCGCCGCAACAACGCCTGGGGCGACATACCGAGCTTGCTCGCCGCGCGCCGGATGCCGCCATTGGTTTGGGCCAAGGTCTCGCGAATCAAACGATACTCCTGCGCCTCGATCGGATTCAACTCCCGGCCAATCGGCTTCGCTTCGGGAGCCGGCGTGACCGCAGCCGCGGATTTCGCGGCCCGGTTCAGCCAGTTTAAATCCATCGATAACCATCGGCTTTCCGCGTCCGTTTTCAGCAACGAGCGCTCCAGCACATTTCGCAACTCGCGGACATTGCCGGGAAAATCATGTTTGTTGAGCGCTTCCAGGTCCTCCGATTTCAAAAGCGGTTTGGTTCGTCCGTATTTGTTCGCCAACTGGCTGAGCAACGATTCGGCCAGTTTCGGAATGTCCGCCCGACGCTGGCGCAAGGGCGGGAGTTCGACGCTGAAGACATCCAGGCGATACAGCAAATCTTCGCGGAACCGTCCGGCCTTGACTTCCGCCGCCAGGTCTTTGTTCGTCGCGGCCACGAATCGACCGGCGAACTTCTGGTTCGCCGTGCTGCCAAGCGCTCGATATTCGCGCGCTTCCAGCAAGCGCAGCAGCTTGGTCTGCATCAGCAACGGCACTTCGCCGATTTCATCCAGGAACAACGTGCCGTTTCCGGTGGCGGTCACGAGGCCCGCCCGCGATTTATCCGCGCCCGTGTACGCTCCGCGTTCGGCTCCGAACAATTCGGCCTCGAACATCTCGGCCGGAAGCGCGCCGCAATTCACGGCCACAAACGGCGCTTCCTTTTCACCAAAAGTCAATTGATGCAGCACCCGCGCCGCCAAATCCTTTCCCACCCCGGTTTCTCCAGTGAGCAACACCGTGCCCTCCGGGTGCCGGGCCACCTGGCGCAGCTGCGCCAGAATCTCGCGCGCCGCCGGTGAATCGCCCAGTATCTCTTCTCCTCCCGATTTCGAATCGCGCGAGGTGAGGCGCAGTTTCGCGCGTCCCAGACACGCCCCCAGTGCCTCCACGCTGATGGGTTTGGTGAGATATTCAAAAAGTCCGTTGCGCGTCAGCGCCACCGCCTCACCCAAATCCGGCACGCCAGTGATCATTACGACCGGTGCATCCGGATTGCGCCGCGCGAGCTGCTCGAAAAACGAGTAGCCTTTGCCATCGGGCAAATGATTATCCAACAGGACAACGTCGAAGGACTTCGCCGCAACGACCTCCCGCGCCGCGCCAATCGAGCCAACGCTCGTCGGTTCGCCACCTTCACTGCGGACCACTTGCGCGGCCATCGTTGCAAAGGAATCATCATCCTCGACGATGAGGCAGCTAAACCCATGGTGACTATTTTCCATTTTGGGTGCCATGCCGGCGGCATGTTAGCAGAATATCCTTTGTTTCCAAGATAAACTCAGGCACGCGGATGGGTTTCTTTCGCCAGATTTTGCTGAATTGAGGCCAAAATATCGGCGAGGGAAAATGGCTTGTTCACCACGGAAATGTTCGACGTCTGGTCGCCGCCGGCGTCGCCACTGGTCAGGATTACGGGAAGATTTGGATTCAGTTTTCGCATCGCAGCTATCGCCTCGCGACCGTCCAACACCGGCATGGCGCTGTCCGTTATAAGCAACCGCACCTCGGAGCGATGCTCCCGGAATAGCGCCACGGCTTCGGCGCCATTGCGCGCGGTCAAAACCCGATAGCCCGAGGACATTAACTCGGCGGCGAGCAATTCACAGATTGCCTGTTCATCGTCGGCAATCAAAATGGTTTCGCCGTTGCCGCGTGGCAAATCCAAGGCGGTCTTTTCCTCGGCTTTGGCGGTCGCGGCGGCGCGCGGGAGAAAAATCTCGAAAGCTGTCCCCTCGCCCAGCCGACTTTCCATGCGCATAAAGCCATCATGCGCGGCGACCAAGCGCAACACCGTTGAAAGCCCGATGCCGGTGCCCTGCCCTTCGCCTTTCGTGGTAAAGAACGGCTCGAAAATTTTCGCCAGCACCTCCGGCGGCATGCCTGTGCCCGTGTCTGAAACGAGCAGCGAAACGAATTGCCCCGGCCGGCCGTCGCGAATCGCCGCCGCTTCCGCCGCATCCAACTCGACGTTATCCGCCACCAACGAAAGCTTGCCGCCATTCGGCATCGCGTCGCGCGCGTTGACGCACAGGTTGAGGAGAATCTGGTGCAACTGCGTCGGATTGCCCCGCACCGACCACAAGTCCGCGGGGAGGAAGGAATCCACCGTGATGCTCTTAGGGAAGGTTTCGCGGACCATTTTCTCCAGTTCCTTCAACAGCGGCCCGGGATTCAGCAATTCAAATTCCCCGCCCACCCCGCGCGCGAACAGCAGCACCTGTCGCACCATGTCCGCGCCGCGATGCGTGCTGGTTTCCATCAATTGCAACAAATTGCGAGTCTCCTCGTCGTTACTTTTGCGCCGGATCAACTGCACACCCATGAGAATTGGCGCGAGCGCGTTATTCAAATCATGCGCCATGCCGCCGGCCAGGGTGCCGATGGTGTTCATCCTCTGCGTGCGCAGGAACTGCGCCTCGAGCTGCTTTTTTTCCGTGATGTCCGTGCTCATCATCAACATCGCGCTGGGTTTGCCGCTGTCATCGCGAATCAAGGTCCATCGGCTGGCGACGATCACAACGCGTCCGTTCCGTGTTTGCTGGTGCAACTCGCCGTTCCATTCGCCGGTTTGGAGCACCACGTCGCGCGCTGCTCTCGCGGCTGCGTTGTCCGGCAGGAAAATCTCCGCTGCCGCGCCGTTGTGCTGAAGCTCTTCCGCGTTCCAGCCGTACAACCGTTCCGCGCTCGGGTTCACATACAGGGTCCGGCCATCCAGCGCCTGCACGAGAATCGCGTCGTGCGCTTTTTCGATCAGTGCGGCTTGCTCCTTGATCTTGGCCTCGGAAATCCGCCTGGCAGCTTCGAATCGTTTGCGGGCGCGATACCATTCAATCGAGTTGAAAAGCACCGAACCCGCCCACGCGACGGGAACTTCAACCCCGGCAACCAGCAACCACGGAAACCACACGTTGTGACCAAATCCCACACTCGACACCGCGAAAACGACCGTTGCTCCTGCCAGTGCCGCAATGGTCGCGGGTATCGGTCTCAGCCACACCAGGCCAAACCCGAACAGCGCCGCGGCAAAAACCAACCAGAGGCTTTCCGCCCGCCCGCTCAGCCGATGCAACGAATCGCCCTGGATCAGGTTCAGCATCTCTGTCGCATGCACCTCGACGCCTGGCATGAACAATTCTTTGTTCGAAAACGACTGAAAGGGGCTGCGAAATTGATCCTGTCGCTCATGAAACTGCTCGAGCCATGGGCGCGCGCCGATGAAAACTATTTTGTTTCGGAAAAAATCCTCCGGCAACGAACCGGCATCGAGCGCCTCGCGGTAGCTGACATGCGGAATGGAAAACGGCGGCCCGTAGTAACGGATCCAATCGCTGTTAGCGGCCTCCAACGCCCCAGGCAATTGGGTGATGGGAATCCGCAACGCACTGGCCGCGGCCCAACTCAATGAAGGATTCGCTTTCGAAAACCCCGCCACATATCGCCGCACTGCGTAATCAACATCCTCCGCCTGGATCGCCATGCCCACCGCCATCGCTCCGTGGGCAAATAGTTTGGGCGGCGGAGCGATTTTATGGCCTTGCGTCCCGATGGCGTTGTCGCTCGTACGATGGCCGGCGTCGTAATTGTATTCCGACGCGAGCGCGACGCGTCCGTTTTTTGCGATTGCTTCGCCCAGTGCCAGATCGGCGTTGAGGTTCGAATTGGCGTCGCTGAAAATCACATCGAAGACAACGGCTCGGGCGCCCTCGGCCGCGAGGCGATCCAGCAAGCGCGCGTGGAGTTCCCGCGGCCACGGCTTGAGCGGATCGACGTTCTGAGACCGGTAGGAAGGCAAATCCAAATAGACGATCACCACCGGACAATTGCTCAGCGTCGCGCCCCCGCCGAACCGGTGGAGCGAATCGTAACTTGCCTGGCCGAGGCTGTCGCCCCAGGGAGTGGGCCGGCGGAAAAAAGAAATCGCCAAACCTGCGGTCAACAGGAACAACAACATCCCGAACACAATCCGCTCGCGATTGGCTTTCAGCACGCCCATCTGGCACAGAATGTTACCGAACCTTTTCAACAGAAGCGAGGCTGCACGTGAAACATTCGGGCAGTTGAAAGAGCTCACACGATTTCGCATCCCGCTCCCCACCTCACGCCGCGGTCACCGGGTCGCCTGTGCCGGCGGCAATGCGGTCGCGGCAGTGACCACTTGAAAACGTTTGGTGAACCATTCGTCGGAAGTGTTCGGTTCTCTCACCCCGGGCGATGGAAATTGAAAGCGAGACACCACCGCGGCATTCAGCAATTGATTCGTGAACAGGCGAGACAAGTTGTCCGGCGAGCGCGCCTCGGCGACTAGGCGCGGTTTATTCGCAAGCTCCGCCAACTCGTCGTCGGCCAGCGCCGGCGCACCGACAAAAGAGACGAACACATCCGCCGTGGGGTTCTTTTTCACGGTTCGAACATAGCGCCGGCCGGAAAGCCCGCTGCCGACCCCGTACTTCGGCTGGTCTTTGGTATCCAAGTCGTATTCGCGCAATTCATAATCGCCCCGCGTTTTGAGCGCGGCCTTGAAGGCATCGATTTGTGTCCGCAGTTCCGGCCATTCCTTGGCATCGATCGAAATCGCCACAATCCTGCCTTTCTTGCCGATGACAGCGGCGGTTTGTTCGGCCAGCACCTGCCCCACCCTTTGGTGCAATCCCACATTGTATTTCGCCGCGTTAAATTGAGTTCGATATATCCACAGGCACGACGCCGCAATCACGATGATGGCGATTGCCGCCACAACAATTTGTCT
>Ga0070714_100004284_pt1 | contig 10750 bp, 9 predicted proteins | sample LARL83metaG_FD_65450 | JGI IMG/M metagenome (GOLD analysis project Ga0070714, IMG submission 65450) | Corn, switchgrass and miscanthus rhizosphere microbial communities from Kellogg Biological Station, Michigan, USA - LAR L8-3 metaG | ecosystem: Host-associated > Plants > Roots > Rhizosphere ... | reverse complement strand
GAGCTCACCGATCGCATCGTCCTCACCGTCCCGAACGAGGCCGAGCCGCTCCTCCGCTGGGAGGACCGGATCAAGAGCGAGGTGCTCGCGGTCGAGATCCGAGTCGACGGCGACCTAGCCGTCGAGCGCGCGACCTAACCTCTCGAGTCCCAGGTCGAGCTTGACGTCCGCGGTGGCGAGCGAGAGCCGTGCCCAGCCGCGGCCGCGCTCACCGAAGCCCTCGCCGGGCGCGAGCGCAACGCGATGCTGGGTCAGGAGCTGCTCGCACGTCACGCCGCTCGGCAGCTGGAACCAGACGAAGAATGTCCCTTCCGAGCGTGCGTGCGGAATGACGCTGATGACCCGGTCGCGTCGCGCCTCGTACAGGGCGCGCCGCTGCTCCACCGACTCCTGCGGGCCGGTGAGGGCGGCGATCCCTGCCTCCTGCACCGGCGTGAAGACACCGGCGAACAGGTGGTTCTGCAGGTCCTCGAGGCGCGCGATCAGCTCGGCGTTCCCGAGGGCGAAGCCGAGCCGCCAGCCGGCCATCCCGTACGACTTCGACATCGAGAAGAGCTCGATCCCGACCTCGCGTGCCCCATCCTCGGCGAGGAAGCTCGCCGGCTTGCGCCCGTCGAAGACGAGATCGCCGTACGCGAAGTCGTGCATGACCCACGCACCCGTTCGTCGCGCCCAGTCGATCGCGTCGGCGAAGACCCCGTCCGGCGCGCACGCCGCGACGGGATTCGACGGGTAGTTGAGATAGAGCGCGGCCGCCTCCGCCGGCGCCGCATCCCAGTTGGGACGGCCGTCGGGCCCGATCGGCAGCATCGCGAACTCGGCCGCCGTCAACGCCGGCGCAGAGCGGTAGTCCGGGTAGCCGGGATCGGGCAGGACGAGCGTCGCCCCGCGCTCCACCGTGATCTGGGCGAACTCGATCAGGCAGGTTTTCGTCCCGGGGAGGACTGCGACCTCGCTCTCCGGATCGATCTCCACCCCGTACGCGTCGCTGTAGCGGGCGGCGATCGCCTCCTTGAGTGCCGGCATACCGGCGAAGGGCGCGTACCCATGGGTGTCGTCGCGGTGAGCCGACGCCGCGAGCGCCTCCACGACGTGCGGGGGAGGGGGCACGTCCGGGTTTCCACGTCCGAGATCGACGAGCTCGTCGCCGCCCTCGGCCGCGGCGGCGGACACGCGCGCGAGCAAACGCGTGAAGTACTGCTCGGGGAGTCGCCCGAGCCGTTCAGGCGGCGGAATGCGAGGCGCGCCGGAGTTCGATCGGGAGCCTGAAGACGACGTCTTCATACGTCGCCCGATGTTCGCGGATCTCGCGCACGCCGCGCGTTCGGAACCACTCGCAGACGCCCCCGACGAGTCGCTCCGGCGCCGACGCTCCCGACGTCACTCCGACGATCTCGGCATCGGTCACCCACTGCTCCTGGATCTCCGACGCGTCGTCGACGAGGTGGGCATCGACACCGGCAGCGTGCGCGACCTCGACGAGGCGCATCGAGTTCGACGAGTTTCGTGACCCGACGACGAGCAGCACGTCGACCTCCGCGATGAGCTCCTTCACGGCGCGCTGGCGATTCGTGGTCGCGTAACAGATGTCCTCGCGCGCGGGTCTCTCGATGTGGGGGAAGCGGCGGCGCAGTACCGCGATGATCTCGCGCGTCTCGTCGACCGAGAGCGTCGTCTGGGTGATGTACGCCGCCGGCCCGGCCGGAAGGTCGAGGTGCTCCGCGTCGGCGACCGACTGGACGAGGACGATCGCCTCCGGCGCCTCGCCGGTCGTTCCCTCGACCTCTTCGTGTCCGGCGTGGCCGATGAGCACGATGCGGTACCCCTGCTCGGCGTAACGGCGCGCCTGCGTGTGCACCTTCGTCACGAGCGGGCACGTCGCGTCGATCGTCGTCAGCCGCCTGCCGTCGGCTGCGTTGCGGACCGCCGGCGAGACGCCGTGCGCTGAGAAGACGACCGGCGAGCCTTCGGGCACCTCGTGCACCGAGTCGACGAAGACTGCGCCGCGGGACTCGAGCTCTCGCACGACATGAGAGTTGTGCACGATCTGCTTGCGGACGTACACCGGGGTCCCGTAGAGCGCGAGCGCGCGCTTGACGGTCTCGACGGCCCGCTCGACACCGGCGCAATACCCCCGCGGAGAGGCCAGAAGGACCTGCTTCACCAAAGCACGTTGAGGGTAGCCCCGATCCAGTGAGGCCGGGGTTAAGACCGCGTCGAGTCCTCAGATATGAGAAAGCCCGCCGCTCGGGGGGGTCGGTGCGGCGGGCTCTCCCAAGTTGCTCACCGCGGCTGCGAAAAAGCCAGGAACGCACGCCGCAGTGTGCATCGCCCAGTGGTCAGGACGGTAGACCGGCTGCGGCCCAGCGACAATGGGCCGTCCGGCCCATCTTTACAACCTGGAAAACGGCGTATGATCTTCGCCGCCCAGTATGTGGACAACCGAACTGCTCTTCGCGGGTCCGGTCGGCCTCGCCGTGGCATGGGAGACACTCGCCGCGGCGCTCGGCGCGCTCCTCGTGGGCCTGCTGGTCGGGACGGCCTATCGCATCCGGGCCAGCCGGCGGCAGCGGGTCACGATCGCCGAGGGGGCGCGAGAGCTCGAGAGCCTCCGGCGGATCGCGGCCGACCTTGCTCGGACGTCCGACGTCGAGGGCGTCGCCCGCGCGCTGCTCGACGAGATCGGCGTCCTCTTCGGCGTCGATTTCGCCGCGCTGACGTTCGTCTCCGCGGACGGGAAGGAGGCGTCCGGCTTCCTGGCCCGCTCGCGCGGCGCCGACGTGGAGTGGTGGACCGACCTGCGCGTCGATCTCGCGCGCGAGCCGTCCGGCATCGCAACGGCGGCCGCCGACGCGTCGGCCTTCGCCGTGTACGACGTCGCCGATACGAGGGTGAGCCCGCGGCTGTCGGCGGCGACCGGAGCGAAGAGCGCTGCATATGTCCCGCTCATCTCCGCCGACCGCGTGATCGCCGTCATCTCCGTTGCGACGACGGAAGAGCAGCGGGAGTTCTCGCCCGACGAGTTGACGCTCATGCAAGCGCTCGCATCCGAGGCGACGATGGCACTCGAACGCACGCGGTCGACGATCGCGCTGGCCGAGGCGCTCGAGCGCGAGCGCCTCGTCATGTCCATCGGCCACCGCCTGCGCACCGAGCTCGACCTCACCGAGGCGCTCGAGGCGACTGTCGCAGCCGCCGGCCGGGCACTGAGCGCGAGCCGATGCTTCGTTCGCCTCGACCAAGGCGACGGGCGCGCGATCGTCGCTCAGTGGACAGCCGTCGGCGTCGAGCTCATCGCCGACGGTGTGGACGACCTCCCGGTTTCCAACCTCGCAGAGCGGCTGGAGCAAACCGTCGCGGTCGTCGACGTCGACAGCGCACCAGAGCTCGTCGATCCCGCGGTCGCCGGGCTCGACCGGTTGCGCCGGCTCGGCGTGAAGTCGATTGCGTCGACGCCCGTGCGCGGCGACGGCCCGCAGCTCGGCGTTCTCACCGCGCATCGCAACGTCACCGGCGCGTGGACGCAGGGGGACATCGCGCTCCTCGAGGCGGTCGCCGTCGAGGTCGCGCTCGCGCTGCGGCTCGGGCATCTCATCGATGAGAACCGCGAACGACTCGGCGAACGGTCCGCGCTCCTGCGCGCGGCGGAGGTCGTGAGCGGCGAGCTCGAGCTCACCGCCGTCCTTCAGCGTCTCGCCGACGAGATGGCCGCGCTCCTCCAGGCCGATGCGTCCGACTGCTACCTCTACGACGCCGAGCGCGGCGTGTTGCGTTGTGCTGCCGTGCACGGCCTCGACTCGTCGCTCGTCGGGTTCGAGTTCGCCATGGATCGCGGTCTCTCCGGACTCGCGATTCGCGAGGGGCGCGCGCTCATCGCCACCGAGTACGGGAGCGTCGCCGACGAGCTGCCGCATCCGGCGTACGCCGGCTTCAACGACGCGATTGTCGCTCCGATGCGGTGGGGCGACGAGATCCGCGGCGTGCTCGGCGTCGGGCGGCGCGCATCCCGCCCGTACGGCCAGCGCGACAGCGACGTCCTCGAGGCGTTCGCAGGCCTCGCCTCCCTTGCGCTGCGAAATGCCGAGACGTTCAGTCGCAGCGCACGCCAGGCGCGCGTCCAGCGCGCTTTCTACCGGATCGCGGCCACGCTGGGCGAGCCGCTGTCGCGCATAGCGACGCTCGACGCCGTGGCGCAGGCGGCGTCGGAGGCGCTCGGCGGCGCGGCCGCAGCGGCGCTCATGCCGGCGGGCGAACGGCTGGCACTGAACGGCTCGTTCGAGCTGCCGGCCGCCCTCGTCGAGGTGCTGCAGGAGTCTGCGGCCGCAAGCACCGATGCGCTTGCCCGCGCTGCCGCGCAAGGGCGCGTCGTCGCTGCTCCCAATCTCGGCGACGACGAGCGCGTCGCACCGGCGTGGCGCGAGGCTGCGACTCGCGCGGGCTACGGCGCGCTCCTCTCCGTACCCGTGCTCAGCCCGCGGGACGGGACGTGTGGGCTCGTCGCCGTCTTCTTCGAGGGAACGCGGTCCTTCAGCGAAGACGACCTCGAGCTGGCCGGCCATCTCGCAGGTGCGGCGCGCGGCGCGCTCGAGCGAAGCGAGCTGTTCGAGGCAGAGCGGAGTGCGCGGTCGCTGGCGCAGCAGCTCGCGCGCACCGGCCGCCTGCTGACGACTGAGCTCGACCCCGAGGCCGTCCTCGACGAGGTTGTGAGCCAGGCGCACGAGCTCTTGAGCGCGGAGGCTTGCGCGATCCGCGTGCTCGAGGACGGAGATCTCCTGATCTCAGCGGCAAGCGGCATGGGAACCGAAGGCGTCCTCGGAGCGCGCAGCTCCGCGGGAGGGTGGTTGTCGGGCGACGTCGTGCAGTCGCGTTCGCCCGTCGCCCTCGAGAACGCCGGAGCGGATCCACGTCTGCGCGAGCTCGACCCGATTCTCGCGTCCGGGCTCTCCGCGTATCTCGGCGTCCCGCTCGAAAGCAGTGACCGTTCTCCACGCGGGGTCCTGTCCGTCTACGCCGCGCAACCGCGCACATGGCGCGAGGAGGAGATCGATGCGCTGCTCGCCCTCGCGGCGAGCACATCAGCGGCCCTTGCGAACGCCGAGCTGTACCAGCGCGTCGCGCTCGAGCGCGAACGCAGCGTCGCGATTCTCGCGAACATCGCCGACGGCATCGTCGCGGTCGACCGCGAAGGGACCGTCGTGCTCTGGAACGCTGCGGCGGAGAAGATCACCGGCGTGCCTGCTGCCGATGCCCTCGGCCGTACGCCCGTCGAGGTCCTCGACCGTAATCTCGAGTCCGATCCGGGAACGTCGCCCGCCGACCGGCTCGTACCGATCATGCGCGGCCGCGAAGAGGTGTGGTTGTCGGTGAGCGAGGCCGTCATGCGCGATCCCGTCGGCGCCGTCGCCGGCCGCATCTTCGCCTTCCGCGACATCTCCGCCGATCGCCTCGTCGAGCAGATGAAGTCCGATTTCGTCTCGATGGTCTCGCACGAGCTACGGACGCCGCTCACCTCGATCTACGGCTTCGCCGAGACCCTGCTCCGCCAGGACGTTCTCTTCGGTGAGGAGGAGCGGACGACGTTCCTGGGCTACATCGCCTCCGAGTCGCAGCGCCTGACGCAGATCGTCGACGCGCTGCTCAACGTCGCGCGTCTCGATACCGGCGACCTGCAGGTGCGTCTTGCGCCCACCGACCTCCGCGAGGTCGTCGGCGAGGCGGTGCAGACCATGAAACTCGGCGTTTCGAACGGCAGCTCGTTCGTCGTCGATCTGCCGGAGGAGCTGGTTCCGGCGAAGGCCGATCCGGAGAAGCTTCTGCAGGTGTTCGCGATCCTTCTCGACAATGCTGTGCGCTACTCCCCCGCCGGGGCGACGGTGCGCGTCGGCGCGGAGCGCAAGCACGACACGGTCGAGCTCGTGGTCGAGGACGACGGGATCGGGATCCCACTGTCCGACCAGGAGCAGATCTTCCGGAAGTTCTACCGAGGCGCCGACGCGGAGGCCCGCGTCGGCGCCGGTGGCACCGGCCTCGGCCTGTTCATCGCGCGGGGCTTGGTGACCGCCATGGGTGGGAAGATCTCCGTCAGCTCGCGTGAAGGAGAGGGATCGACCTTCGCAATCGAACTTCCCCTGGCACCCCCGGTGGCGACGAACCCATGACACGTGTTCTGGTGATCGACGACGAGGCGCCCATCCGCCTCCTCTGCCGCGTCAACCTCGAGGCGGAGGGGATGGAGGTGCTCGAGGCCGGCGACGGACCGAGTGGACTCGAGCTCGCGCGCGACGAGCGGCCGGACGTCGTGCTCCTCGACGTCATGATGCCCCGCCTCGACGGGTGGCGCGTCGCCGAGGAGCTGCTGGAGGACGAGCGCACGAGCGACATCCCGATCATCTTCCTCACGGCGCGCGCCGAGTTCCGCGACCGCGCGCGGGGGCTCGACATCGGCGGCATCGACTACGTGACGAAGCCCTTCAACCCGCTCGACCTCGCGCCGCTCGTGCGTGAGCTGCTCGACCGGATCGACCGCGGGGAACGTGACGAGCTTCGCGGCGAGAAGCTCGCCGAGTTGCGCACGCTCATGCAGACCGAATAGTCGAGGGGCGCCGCCAAGGCGCCCCTCATGCCCTCCCGACGAACTGAAAGCCCTCGGCCTGCAATCAGGGTCGCAGGCGCTGTCGCGATCGTCGTCCCTCACTTGGGGGAGTTACCGAGCGGTCTGAGCGATTCCGATGCCGCACAGGACGACGGCGGCTCCGGCGAGCTGCGCGGCGGAGAGCGACTCGCGAAGCCAGACCCACGCCACGACCGTGGCGACGACCGGCTCGAGCATCGCGGTGACGCCGACCTGCGTCGCGGTGATGTGTCGCAGCGCGCCGACGATGAGGGCGAACGGCACCGCCGACCCGAGGACGATCACCCACAGGATGAGCGCCCACACCGGGAGGTGGAGCGAGCCAAGGTGTCCCTGCAGCGAGATCGTGCGCGCGACCGTGCCGGACGGGAAGCTCCACCACGGCTGCACCACCGTCCAGAAGAGGACCGCGAAGAAGAAGCCCCAGGCAAGCAGCGGAATGGATTCGCGGCTCTGCACCTCGTGCTCGGCAAGGAGGAGGTAGCCGGCGAACACGACCGCGGCGATGAGCGCGAACGTCACGCCAAGCCCGTCGAGCGCGACGCCGCTCCACAGCTGCACCATGAGCGCGAGCCCGGTGAGCGAGAGCGCGAGCGCGAGCCAGATGCGACCGCGCACGCGCTCGTGCCCGAACGTCCGCGCCCAGATCGCGACGAGCACGGGCCCGATGTACTGGATGAGGAGCGCGATGCCGACCGGCAGGCGGTGGATGGCGAGGAAGTAGAAGAGCTGCACGAACGCGACACCGACGATCCCGAAGATCGCGAGCCGCGGCAGATCGGTGCGATGCACGCGGAGGGAGGACGGGTCGCGCGCGAGCGCGATGAGCGTGAGCGCGATGCACGCGCCGGCCGACCGCGCCTCGGTCAGTCGCAGCGACGAGAGGCCCGATGAGAGGGCGACCTTCGAGACGGCGCCGTTGACCCCGAAGAGCGTCGCCGCGACGATGACCATCGCGTAGCCGAGGGCCGACCGCCGGTCGCGTGGTGCCTCCCGGCTCGGCAGAAGCGGCTCGGTCACGCGCGGACGCTAGCCTCTGGTGTAGACGGGGCGTAGCTCAGCCTGGTAGAGCGCCCGCTTTGGGAGCGGGAGGTCGCTGGTTCGAGTCCGGCCGCCCCGATCAGCGCAGCGATGCCGTCACCGCCGCCGCCACCTTGCGGGCGGCGATGCTCCCTTCGCGCAGCTGTCCGCCGAGCGTCGGCGTGAAGCCGACGAACCACAGGCCGGGGAGCACCGGCTCGCCGTCGGTCTTGGCCGGTAACCCGCGCGGCCCGATCACGCCGAGGTGACCGACGAGGCCGTCGAGCCCGGCGCGGAAGCCGGTGGCGGCGATGATCGCGTCGGGCGACAGGCGCGAGCCGTCGGCGAGCACGACCGCGCCGTCGTCGAAACGCTCGACCGCGGCCACCACCTCGACGCGGCCTCGGCGCACGGCGTCGACGATGCCGACGTCGAGGATCGGTGTCGTTCCCGTCGTGATGAATGACGTGCGGATGCCGTGCTCGGGGCGTGGCAGTCCCTGGGCGGCGAGGTCGGGGATCGACAGGCGGCGCTGCGTCATCGAGATCGGATCGACCCAGTCCGGCGGCAGGTGACGGATCGCGATGCCGATCAGCTGAGCTGGGATGCCTGCCGTGGCGCGCCGCACGATCTGCGGCGGCGTGCGCACGGACAGCCGGCTGCGCGACGCGCCGCCGTCGGCAACATCGGTGGCGATCTCCGCGCCGGAGTTCCCCGCGCCGACGACGAGCACGTCCCGTCCACGAAACGGCTCCGGATTGCGATAGTCCGACGAGTGGATGAGCTCGCCGGCGAACGCGTCGCGGCCCGGCCAGTCGGGAATGAACGGCGCGCCGTTGTATCCGGTCGCGACGATCACGGTGGTCGCGCGTATCGGCCCAGCGGACGTGTCGAGCTCCCAGCCGGGCTCGATGCGATGCACACGCACGCCGGTGCGAACGTCCAAGTGATGCGCGTCGGCGTAGTTCGTGAAGTATGCGAGGAGGTCGTCGCGCCCGACCCAGCGTCCATAACGCCGCGGGATGCGCAGCCCAGGGAGCCCCGAGAGGAGACGCGGCGTATGCAGCCGGAGCCGGTCGTACCGCTCGCGCCAAGCGGCGCCAGGCTCGGGCCCGGCCTCGAGCACGAGCGGCGCGAAGCCCTCATGCCGGAGCAGCGCCGCAGTTGCGAGCCCCGCCGACCCGGCTCCGATGACGACGAGGTCGCGTTCCTCCACGTCGCGGGTCATACCATTCCTGCCGCAACCGCTCCGGCTGAGGAGCCGTTCTCCAGGTGATGCTCCTTGTCCGGGCCGGCAAGCGCCTCTTCGCCGACAACGGGACGATGCTCGCGTCGGCGCTCGCGTACAGCACGTTCTTCGCCATCCCGTCAGTGTTGCTCGTCGTCGTCGGCGTCTTCACGCTCGTGGTCGGCCCGGACACGATCACGACGCTCATGCACGACCTGCGACATGTCATCCCGGCGCAGGCGACGTCGCTGCTCGGCTCGAGCCTCAAGCGGCTCGACGCGCATCCTGCGCAGAGCATCGGCGTGACCGCGGTCGGGTTCGTGCTCGCGCTGTGGTCGACGACCGGCGCGATGACGACCTACATGACGGCGATCAACTTGGCGTACGAGCGGAAGGAGTCGCGGTCGTTCGTGCGCAAGCGGATCACCGCGGTCGCGATGGTCGCCGTCATCGGGCTTGCGTTCCTGCTCGTCGCGATCCTGCTCCTGTTCGGGCCGGCAGTCGAGCGACTGGTCGCGTCGCACGCCGGCGGCGCCTCAGGCGTCATCGCTTGGCTGTGGTGGGCCGCGCAGTGGCCGATCCTCCTCGCCGGCCTGCTCGTTGCGTTCCAGACGCTGCTCTATCTCGGGCCGGATGCGCCGGTGCGTCCTTGGCGGTTCTTCGCTCCAGGATCGTTCGTCGCTGCGCTGCTATGGATCGCGGCGTCGGGGGCGTTCGCCTTCTACTCAGGCACGTTCGGCTCGTACAACAAGACGTGGGGCTCGCTCGGGGGTGTCATCGTGCTGCTCACGTGGTTGTGGCTGAGCTCGCTCGCGCTGCTCTACGGAGCGGAGATCGACGCAGAGATCGAACGCGGCCGCAAGGTCACAGAGCAGCCAGCGCATGGGCAGCAGCCTGATCCGCAGCTTCCGCACAGCGCCGAGCCTCCGCCACCCGCTCGTCAGCCGGCACCGCGGTGAGGTTGATCGCGACGAGCGTCACCGCGCCGCGCGCCGCTCCCGCCGCGAGCTGCGCCGCCGCGACGGCGTCGGGCCGAAGCGCTGGCTCCGATGTTCTGGCTAGCGCATCGCCGAGCTCGGCGATGTCTGCGGCGATGCGCGCGAGCTCGAGCGGCGGCTCCGCCGCGCGCGCGTAGGCGAGCCCGATCTCCCAGTCGCGCCGGTCCTCCGGCAGCGAAGCGGTCGTTTCCTGCGCTGCGAGCGCGCGAGGATAGCGCAGCGCATTGATCTTCGCCGTGCCTGCGATGCGCAGCCGCAGGACTTCGGCCTGCGCTGCCATCGCCGGCTCGTCCGATGCGCGCGCGATGTCGCCGAGTGCCTGCGCCGCAGCGGCTGCCGCGGTTGCGAGCGCGGCCGCGGCAATGGGCTCGGTCGGGGACGCCACAGCCGGATTGTCCGCCATGGCGTCCCCGCGTGCGCTGTCAGCCGGAGCCGAGGCGGAACCGGAGCGAGGCGAGAACGGAGGGAGTCGCCTCGTACCCGGCTTCCTCGAGCGCGGCTTCGAGATCGGCCACGAGCCCGGCCCGGAAGGCGTCGTCCGCCCCGGCGCGCGCGACGATCGACTCGATCGCGGCCCGGGCGAGCGGCAACTCCTGCGCAGCCTCGGTCCACCCCTGCGGCGGGGGCGGCAACCGGCGGAGCAGAAGCGCGAGCCGCTCTTCGTCGTACCCGGTCATCTCGTCCTCAAGACGGGCGTCGAGGTCAGGATCTTCCCTCCAGCTCGACGCGGAGCTTGGCGAGGCAGCGAGAGATCCGGCTCGCGATCGTCCCGAACGGAAGGCCGAGCGCATCGCCGATCGTCCGATAGCTCTCGTCGCGCGCGAAGAAGCGGTCGAGGATCTCGCGGCAGTCGGGGCCGACGCCGTCGAGGCC
>Ga0070714_100004283_pt1 | contig 10751 bp, 10 predicted proteins | sample LARL83metaG_FD_65450 | JGI IMG/M metagenome (GOLD analysis project Ga0070714, IMG submission 65450) | Corn, switchgrass and miscanthus rhizosphere microbial communities from Kellogg Biological Station, Michigan, USA - LAR L8-3 metaG | ecosystem: Host-associated > Plants > Roots > Rhizosphere ... | reverse complement strand
CCTGCCGGGGAGGATCTCCTGGAGCTTTCCGAACGCGATGTTCGATCCCCAGAATGAGATCGACCCGACGATCGCCGCGAACAGCGATGGGATCTCGGTCTTCAGCGGGAAATCGCCCCCGAACCCATGGCGGTACTCGATCCACGCAATGATCGCGACCGCGCCGCCGCCGACGCCGTTGAACAGCGCCACCATCTGAGGCATCGCGGTCATCTTCACGTTCAATGCCGCCGGCACTCCGACCGCGGTCCCGATCACGAGTCCGAGCGCGATCAGCCACGGCGTCGAGCCGCCGCTGAGGACGTGCGGCGTGAGCAGCGTCGCGACGACCGCAACCGCCATGCCAACGGCGGCGATCTTGTTGCCGCGCACAGCCGTGCGCGGACCGGTCAGGCCGCTCATCCCGTAGATGAACATCGAGAACGCGACGATGTAGAGCGAGTCGATGAAGTTCGCGCTCTGCAAGAAGACGGCGGGAACGATCACTTCGAGTCTCCCTCCGAAGAAGCCTCGATCTCCTCGGCCTTCGGTACCTCTTTGCGCTTGAACATCCCCAGCATTCGGTCGGTCACGAGGAACCCGCCGACGATGTTGATCGTCCCGAAGGCGATCGCGATGACGAGCAGGAAGTGCTCGAGCACACCGGTCGCCTCGTGCATCAGCAGCAGACCGCCGAGCAGCACGATCCCGTGGATCGCGTTGGTGCCCGACATCAGCGGCGTGTGCAACGTGTTCGGCACCTTGGAGATGACCTCGAAGCCGACGAACGCAGCGAGGACCAGGATGGCGATCTCGGTAACGGTGCTCATAGGGCCCTCCTACTGGGCGGTGGCGACGCCGGCGGCGGCCTTGGCGCCTTCGTTGACGATCTCCCCACCCCGGGTGATGCAAGCACCCGCGATCACCTCGTCCTCGAAGTCGAGCTTGAGCTCGCCTTCGACGATCATCAGCCCGAGCAGCGACTGGATGTTGCGCGCGTACAGCTGGGACGCGTGCTCGGGCAACGTCGAGGGCACGTTCAGCGGCGCCAGGATCTTCACGTCGTGGCGGATAACGGTTTCGCCAGGCTCCGAAAGCTCGCAGTTGCCGCCCGTCTCGGCGGCGAGATCGACGATCACCGATCCCGGCTTCATCAGCTTCACCGCCTGCTCGGTGACGAGGATCGGCGCGCGACGGCCGGGCACGGCAGCGGTCGTGATCACGACGTCGGTCTTGCCGATCGCCTCGGCCATCAACTCCTGCTGCTTGGCCTGCTGCTCGGGCGTCAGCTCCTTGGCGTAGCCGCCGGTCCCCTCGAGGTCGCCGCCGAGGTCGAACTCGAGGAACTTGGCGCCCAGCGACTCGACCTGCTCCTTGACGGCCGCGCGGACGTCGAAACCCTGCACAACCGCGCCGAGCCGACGGGCCGTCGCGATCGCCTGCAGGCCCGCGACTCCAGCGCCGAGCACCAACACCGTCGCGGGTCGGATCGTTCCGGCCGCGGTCATCAGCATCGGATAGAAGCGGCCGAGCTCCTGCGCGCCGATCAGCGCACCGCGATAGCCGGCGATGTTCGCCTGGCTGGAGAGCGCGTCCATCGACTGGGCGCGGCTGATCCGTGGCACGGACTCCATCGCAAAGCTCGTCGCGCCCGTCTGCGCGATCGCCTTGATCGTCTCGCCAGCCGTCAGCGGCTGCAGAAAGCCGATCAGCACGCCGTCTGCGTGCAACCGCTCGACCTCCTCGGCGCTGGGCGGAGCGACCTTGACGACCACGTCTGACTCGTACACCGCGGCGGGGTCATCGACCATGCGTGCCTCGGCCTGCTCGTACTGCTCGTCGGGGATCAGGGCACCGGCGCCAGCGCCGCGCTCGACGACCACATCGAGGCCCTCGCCCTTGAGCTTGCCCACAACTTCGGGGACCAACGCCACACGACGTTCGCCTTCGGCCGACTCCCTGGGAACTCCGATCTGCACCGGCGGCGGAGGCTACACAAGCTGCCTGCCAGGGGCGTCAAGCCCCCGAGCGCAGCCCCAGGGCGCTGATCACGGCGGCCACAACCGTCAGCGGGCCGGCGGCGAGCCTCCAGCCGGCCGGTGCCACGCGATCGCCGACCCCGGCATGGCGAACGGTCTTGCCGTGAGCACGCGGGTGCGCCGGCGCACGCGTTGACGCCGCGGGAGCGGATGCCGCGGCCGTGGAACCGCTTCCGCCGGCATGCGACCGATGCGGCGACGAACTCGGGGCGGCCGGCGGCGCGACCGGACCCAGTGGCAGCACCTTCCCGGCCAGCGCCATCACAGCCTGCGCGGTCACCCACACCGGCGTCTGGTCGCTCCCTCGCGAATAGCGGACGTGCCCGTCGGGGGCGATCAGCGATTGCAGGTAGGTAAGCGGCGACGGAGCGCCTCGGCGGTGAAGCGTGCCAGGGCTGACGCCCGCCGCGATCAGTCCCTGGACGGCCCAGGCCGTCGACTGGGCATTGGAGTCGTCGCCGGGCTGGGATGGGAACCCGCCGTCGCGGTTCTGCTCCGAGCGGATGAACGCGACCGCGCGCCCCAATGCCCTGCCGCGCACCGCGCCGGCAGCGGCGAGCGCCTCCAGCGCCGCGCCGGTGTCGTCGACGTCGCTGGTCGCGCCGGCGGTGGCGAAGTTGTAGCCGCCATCGGTGTCTTGCTGGCGCAGCAGCCACGCGCGCGTGGCCGGCGCCACGGGATGACCGGCGGCGCGAAGCGCCAGGACGGCAAACGAGGTGAGGTTGACCAGCCCTCCGACCGAGCCGTTGCGGCGCACGTGCGCCAGCAGCGTCGCGACCAGGTCACGTCCGCCAAAGGCCGTCGCCGGTAGCCCCGCCGCGCGCACCACGAGGATTGTGCGCTCGACCGAGCCCACGTCAGACGCAGTCGCCAGCTGTGAGCCGATGTAGCCGGTCAGGCTCTGGCCGCCGTTGCGGACGACCTGAGGGTTGCGTCCCTGCGCCGCAAACGCCAGTGCGGCCCATCCCGAGAACAGCTCCGACGACGGGGCTCCACGCGCCTCGCCCAGGCCGCCGTCGCTGTTCTGGGCAGCGGCGAGGTAGCTCTCAGGCGTCGCCGCCCGAGCCGGCGGCGCGACCGCCAGTCGAGCGGACATCACCCCGGCGCAGATAAGCACCGCGAGAATCGACAGCGTGCCGCCCGAGGCCGGCAGCCATGTGACCTGCAACCGCCGCGCGAAGCGCTGGATCGACCTGATCAGTGCCGGGCCGAAGGCGAGCGCGAACGCCACGCAGCCCAGTGCGTGCACCGCGTCGAACCCGATGCCCTTGGCGACGTACACGCCGAGCTGCGCGCGGCTGTGGTCGCTGTAGGTGACCCAGTCGCCCAGATCCTGGATCGCAGTGAACGCAAACCCCGCCGCGCCGCACACGAGCGCCAGCGGCCAGCGCCCGATGCGCCGCCCTGTCAACAGCCCGATAGCCGCGCCGATCACGCCGGTCATCCCCCAGGCCGCCATTTGCCACGGCGTCCATGGTCCCTGACCGAAGAAGAAGTTCGACGTCAGGCCAGCCACGGCGCCGACCACGAACCCCGGCGCCCCGCCCAGCGCGAACCCGGCGATAAAGACGATGTCCGTAGTCGGTTTGACGTTCGGGATTGGCGCGAACGCGATCCTTCCGAGCGCCGCGAACGCGGCGAGCGTGCCGACCAGCGCCACGAGCCGAGCGTCCGGCTTGGCCCGCTCGTACCAGGCAAACCCGGCGGCAAGCCCTACCGCGAGGATCGTGAACGCCGCCGCCTGCCAGGTCATGCCGGCACCTCGGCGCGTTGCAGGAGACCGATGCCCTGTTCGGGGGTCAGAGCCCCGCCGGCGCCGCCGAGGATCCTGGCGGTCTCGGTCGCGAAGTACGTCCCGCCGGAGAGGACCTCGGCGGCCGGCCCGTCGGCAATCGGCGCGCCGTCGGCGAGCAGCACGACGCGATCGGCGAACTCGGCGACGAACTCCGGGTCGTGGGTCGCGACGAGCACGGCGGCGTCGATCTCACGCAGCAGCCGGGCGAGCTCGTGCTTGTGGGTGCGGTCCATGCCGCGCGTGGGCTCGTCGAGGCACACGATCACGGGCGGGCTGTCGGCGTCGTCGAGCACGATCGCGAGCGCGAGCCGCTGCTTCTCGCCGCCCGACAGGTCACGTGGGTGGCGGTCGCCGAACGCGGCGAGCCCGACCGATGCGAGCGCCGCGGGCGAGGTCTCCTCGGCGACGGTCTCGTGGACGAGGTAGTCCGTTGGGTTCTGAAGCAGCAGGGCGACGCGTCCCGCGCTGTGGATGCGACCGCGGGTCGGTTGCATGAGCCCGGCCGCGTGGCGCAGCAGCGTCGACTTGCCCGCGCCGTTTCGGCCCATCAGCGCGACGCGCTCCCGTGCGCCGATCGAGAGCGAAGCGCTGCGCAGGATCGTGGGGCCGCGCGCGATCTCGTGCCAGACGCGGTCAAGTCGCAGGGCGGCGTCGCGAGAACGCGCCGGTCGCGACGGGGGGACCTCGGGGCCCCTGCGATCGGCCTCTGCGTCACTGAGCTCGTAGCCGTCCGCACGCAACGCCGCTCGTGCCGCCTTGACGCCGGGGGCCGGGCTCAGGCCGAGCCCCTGCAGCAGCCGTGCGCCGGGCGTCGCGAGCGCGGGCAGCGCCTCGCACGCCCAGGCCAGGAACTCCCGCGGCGGCGCGTCGCACACGATCCGTCCCTCGTCCATCGCGATCACGCGGTCGGCGATCGACAGACAGCGTTCCAGTCGGTGCTCGCAGATCACGACCGACGCCTCGGAGTCCTCGTTGATGCGCCGCAGCAGCGAGATCAGCTCGTCGCCAGCGACCGGATCGAGCTGCGAGGTCGGCTCGTCCAGCACGATCAGTGACGGCCTGCCGGCCAGCGCGGCAGCGAGCGCCACGCGCTGCAGCTCGCCGCCCGAGAGGTGCGACGTCGGCCGCTCGAGCAGGTGCGCGATCCCCAGCGCGAGCGCCGCCTCCTCGACGCCGCGGGCGACCGCCGGCGCCGAGTCTCCGCGGTTCTCCAAGGGAAACGCCAGCTCGGCGCGCACGCCATTCATCACGACCTGCGTCTCGGGATCCTGGAACAGCGTGCCGACGGCGGCGGCGAGCTGCGCCGGGGTCCGCGTGCGTGTGTCCATCCCGGCAACCGACACGGTCCCGGCCAGCTTGCCGCCGTGAAAGTGGGGCACCAGCCCGCTGGCAGTTCGCAACAGCGTCGACTTGCCCGATCCGGACAGCCCCGCCAGCACGACGAGCTCGCCTGCGCCAATCGTCAGCGACACCTCGTCGAGTGCCGGCCGCTGCGCGTCGGGATACCAATAGGAGACCCGGTCGAGCTCGAGTACGTCTGTCATCGCTGCACCCCACGGCGGTCTGCAAACGGCAGCAGCGCGCAGACCACGAGGCCCACGGCGATCGCGACGGTGCCGACGCCCACCGGCGCGTGCAGCGACGGGTACGCGGAGAACTGCGCGAGATCGAACACCCGCGCCCCGACCGACAGCACCAGCACGGCCACGGCCGACGCGGCGAAGGCAATGTCGTGCCGCGACCAAGGCCGGTGGACGCGCGGCGGACGGCCTGGGCGTCCGTATCCGCGGACCTCCAGCGCCGCGGCGACGTCGAGCGCACGGTCCAGCACCCCGGCGGTTGCGGCACGCATCAGCGCCAGGCGCGACGGTGGCCGGCCCGGGCGGCAGCGCTGCGCGTCCGTCAGCCGGCGGGCGTCGCGGACTAGCACCGGAACCATCCGCGTCGCAAGCGTCGCCGTCAGCGCCGAGCGAAACGAGACGCGCCTGAACAGCTTCAGGACTTCGTCGGGATCGACGGCCGCGGTGTAGAGCGCGCCGCACATGATCAGCGCCACAGCCCGCAGCCCGAGGATCAACCCGTAGACCGTCGCCTCCAGCGTCACGTCGGTGTGACCGAGCACCGGCAGTCGGCCGAGGCGCACGATCACGGTCAGGCCGTCGCGCGTGACGAGCGCGTTGATCAACGCGATCACGATCGCCAGCGTCACCGCCAGCGGCGCCGCGCGCCGCATCTCCCGGCCCAGGCCGGCGGCGATCCCGGCGCCGACGATCGCCACCACGACCGCTCCCAGCGCGACCGGGCTTGACAGCAGCAGGGCGGCGCACGCGAGCGCCACGCAATAGGCACATCCAGCGCCCGCCCGGGCGGCGTGCAGCGGGCTAGCCCGGCGCGTGTAGTTCACTGCGCTCCTTGCAGCGGCACCGGAAGGTCGGTCCGGCCCTGGACGGCCAGCGCGAAGTGGTTTGTAAGGCGCTTCGGCGTCAGGGCGTCGGCGGCCGCCGACACGCCTGCCGCGTCGGCGCCGATGACAAGCCAAGTCGGCGACGAGGACCCCTGTGCGGTGGCCGCGACCAGCCCGGCGCCCGCTCCCAGGGTGCGGACCGGCTGGCCATGAGGATCGAGCAGCTGCAGCGAGTTGCCCGCGGTGAAGCGCGCGTAGACGCCGCTGGCGGACGGCCCGTGGGCGATCAAGATGCCCGCAAACGTGCCGTGCACGTCTCGCCACGTGCCGACCAGCACTGCGAGCGAGTCGGTGCCCGATCCCGTCCCGAGCAGCTGTGTGGCGGCCGGGACGCCGGCGGCCTTGAGCTCCGCCGCGACCTCCTTGCATGCGTCAGGAACGTCGGGCGCGCACTCAAGCGTGGTGGGCAAGCGGCGGCCATTGGACCCATGCACGAATGGCTCCGGAAACGACCCGACGACGGCGGGCACGTCGTCGGTGGCGGTCCAGTCGTGCAGGTCCCACCAGATCCGGTCGCCGCGATGCACCGCTGTGCTCGCCGCGCCGACCTTGGCCTCGATCCCGTTGACGTAGTAGAACCAGTCACGCCGCGAAGCCGTCCCCGAGATCCCGTCGATCGACTGGACGAAGCCGCCGCCGAAGCGCGTCGTGACCTTGAACGAGCGCTGCAGCATCCGCATCACGGTCTCGGAGCCGGGAAGCTGCTTGCGCGTGATCGAGCCGACCGGTTGGCTGCCGAACGAGCGCGTGACCGTCACGCTGACGTCCGACGTGCCCTTGCCCGCCCCCAGGCCACACCCGCCGGCGATCGCGGCCGTGACGACGGCCGCGATCACCACAAACGGGATGTGCTTGGTGCCCCGCAACGGGTCCTATCCGGTGACGTGCACGCGCACCGCAGCGGCGCGGACGAACCCGGTGGCGGCGGCGCCCAGCTTGAGCGTTCCGGCGGTCCCCGCCACGACGTGCGCGACGCCGCGGCTGTTGGTGACGACGCCCTGACCCGCTCCCGCGAGGGTCACGTGCGCCGCGGGCTGGCTCTTGCCCTTGTCGCTGTACGAAACGACCTTGACCGTGAACGACTTGCCCGCGACGGCCTGCTTGGGCGCCTGGATCGCGAGCGGGTGCTCGTGATGGGCGACCGAGTCGACCGCGAACAGCAGCTGGTCGCCGCGGTGCAGCTTCAGACCGCAGGCACCGCTGGTCGCGTAGCGGTTGTTGATCCAGATGCCCCAATAGAACTTCGAGCTCGTCTCGGTGTCGCCGAGGATCTTCGAGATCAGGAAGTCGTTGAAGCTGGTCGACCACGACCCTGCCCAGCGGTGCTTTGTGGCGACGTCGAGCGCGCCGGCGCCGCTGTTTGCCGAACACGCGCCCGCGGGCGCGCCGTTGCGGGTGATGAACCCGGCGTGCGTGTGGATGCTTTTGCTTGCAAGCAGCGTCCGGGTCTTTCCTTCCACCCGAACGGTTACCGGCGTGCCCGCTCCGAGCGCGACGGGAGACGCAATCGCGAGTGCGAGCGTCGCCCCGCCCAGAGCGAGGATTGTCTTCTTATGCATAAGGGCCACCCCTTTCCACGAGGGCGTATCTGCGTTGCGCCGGTTGCTGGTCTCCTGGCTTACGGGCCTACCATCCGCGCCTTCCCGGAGACACGGAGTCTCCAGTGGCGTCTAGGCGGATGGCGTCCCCGAACACAGTGGCGGGTCCGCGCCGGATTCTCCCCGGCTTCCCATCACAACCGACCTTGACCGGCGGGATCCTATCGCCGCGGCCCGGCGGCGTCCTGGTGGCCCTTAGACTCAAGCTGGCGATGACGATCAACCTCACCCGCATCTACACCCGCCTCGGCGACGGCGGCGAGACCCATCTGGGCGACATGAGCCGGGTTCCCAAGACCGATCCGCGGATCGAGGCCTACGGGACGATCGACGAGCTCGGTGCGGTCCTGGGGGTGGCTCTGACGCTCGATCAGCTGCCCGAGGGGTTCGGGGATTGGGTGCGCCACATCCAGAACGACCTGTTTGATCTCGGCGCAGACATCGCTGTGCCCGAGGACGACTCCCGCGAGCGCCTGCGCGTGCTGCCCGAGCAGACCGAGTGGCTCGAGGCGCGCTGCGACGAGGTCAACGCGACATTGGCGCCGCTGAAGTCGTTCGTGCTCTCGGGGGGCACCCCGGCGGCGGCGCAGCTGCATGTATGCCGGACCGTCTGCCGCCGCGCCGAGCGCCGGGCGATCGCCTGCGGCGACGAGATCAACGCCGAGGTGGTCCGCTACCTCAACCGCCTGTCGGACCTGCTGTTCATCCTCGCTCGCGCGGCCAATGGCGGCGAGGAGCCGCTGTGGGAGCCGGGCCGCTTCCGACCCGCCGAGTCCTAGCCGGCTAGCGCCGCACCGCGAGCATCAGGCCCGTCGCCAGCGCCACGGCGGTGAGGCCAATTCCGGCGGCGCCAAGGATGAACCACTCGTGCGCGCGGGCAAACGCGAGCACCGCGTGGGGACGGGCCAGCGCGAGCAGCAAACCGAGTCCGGCGGCACCCGCCACCGCCGCGGCGGGCGGGCCAAGGTCGTGCGCGAGTCGCAGCCGCGCAGGCGTGGGTGGGCCGGACGGGATACCGTGCTTCTGCACGGCGCGCAGGCCACTGATCGCCAGCAATGTCCAGGTGGTCGCCACCAGGAAGCCGCCCAGCACGTCGCTGGGGTAATGCCACCCGAGCGCGAGGAACGAGTAACACACGGCAGCCGCGAACACGGCGCCGATCGCGACGACGAACGGCCGCATCCGGCTTGGCGCGGCGAGGACGCAGCAGAGCACGAACGACATCGCCGCGGTGGCATGCCCGCTCGGCCACGACGCCGACCCGATCTGGTCGGTGTGGTCAAACGGGCGCGGAGTCGCCAGCAGCGGCTTTAGCTCGTGCGTGGTGACGTTGGCGCCGAGCAGGATCACGCCAATCGCGATCGCCACGCCGGGGCGGCCGCGAACGAAGGCGACGAGCATCGGGATCCACGCGAACAGCAGGTAAGGGAATGGGCTACACAGGTTCGCGACGAAGTCGGCGACCGGCGTGACGCCGCGATGGTGCGCAACGTCGAAGAACCCCAGCAGGATCGACTGGTCGACGCGCTGCGCGAAGCCGACGTGGAATGCCGCCAGCCACGTTAAGAACAGGCAGGCGCCCGTGACCGCGGATGCGGCAAGGGCCGACCTGGCAGTCAGTCGTGCGGGCACCAAGGCGAGGTTAGACCACGCCGTGAGGCCCGCTTAAAGGCCGTCAGGCGTTACGCGAAATACGGATCTCGGGCGACAGCCCGGTCCGGCGCACATGCGAGTAATGCTCGATGTGCTCCGGAGACGCCACCTCGACGCTGAGGTCGCCCGCCAGCTGGAAGCGCGCCGCCTCGTAGAGCAGCTCCTGATAGCTGGGGCTGGACGAGGTCCGGCCCTCGATGTCGACGTCGTGCGAACCGCAGCGGATCGTCCACAACTGCCCGCGGCCGAGCTTCTCCGGGGTGAGCTTGATCTGCATGGTCTCGGTCTCGCCCTCCTCCTCGCCGGCGATGCGCAGGCGCGCATCCGCGGCGGTGAGAGCACGCGACAGCCGTTCGAAGTTGCGGCCGTACGGCGCCGGGACGATCGACACGGGGCCGCTGGCGTCAGTGCTTCCGCGCACCGCCTCGGCGACCGCGCCGACCAGGACGAAATCGATCCGGTTTGCCCTTAACCACTGCAGGACCGCGATCGAGCGCTGGTCGAGATGCTCGAAGCCCTTGCGGGTGGTGGCGGGCCTGGTGTCATCGATGCGAGGCGGACGGTGTCTGAGAAGCATGCTGCGCGTTTCGCCCCCGGACGGCGGAGTCCTTCAATCCGGACCCGTTCGTCGTCGTCCGATGCCCGTTCCCGGGATCGACCTCGACGACCACTCGGCAGGGGCGATGGGCCAGTAGGTAACTCGTGGTCGGGCCCAGCGCCTGCTCGGACGGCGGCGCGTGCACGGTGCCCAGATAGATGATCTCGGCCTTGGTCCGCTCGGCCTCCTCGACGAGCGCGTGGCCCGGGCTGCGTGTCCGGATCAGCCGCGTCTGCACCTTGAGTCCCAGCTTGCGCCCGGCGACCTTGGCGCTTTCGAGCACGCTGCGACCGAGCTGCTCCTCCTCCTCGAGGCCGGCGTCGAGCGACAGTTGGTTGGGAACCCGCAACACGTACACCGCCTCGACCGCGGCGTCCTCCCCCACCAGCTTGGCGGCGGTTCGCAGCGCCGAGGCGTCGACGTCGGTGCCGAAGATCGGCACGAGCGCCGAGCGGTACTCAAGCTCGACGAAGAACGCTGGTCGCTCGCGGTGCTGGATCTTGTGGTGACTGGTCAGGTCCATCCCCTGCCGGCGCCGATACATCACGTAGCCGATCAACCCGACCACCATCCAGCCCGTGCCGACATAACGAGCGTCGACGTGCAGCGCCAGCACCGACACCCA
>Ga0070714_100004281_pt1 | contig 10754 bp, 6 predicted proteins | sample LARL83metaG_FD_65450 | JGI IMG/M metagenome (GOLD analysis project Ga0070714, IMG submission 65450) | Corn, switchgrass and miscanthus rhizosphere microbial communities from Kellogg Biological Station, Michigan, USA - LAR L8-3 metaG | ecosystem: Host-associated > Plants > Roots > Rhizosphere ... | reverse complement strand
TCCCACGACAAACCGGAACATCACACGGTTCACGCGTCGTGTGGGGTGGAGGTTTCCCATGAGCTCATGGGAAACCTCCACCCCGGGCAGCGCCGGCGGATCAGGACGGCGGGATGTTCTGGTTGACGTGGAACAGGTTGGTCGGGTCGTAGCGGCGCTTGACTTGCTGAAGCCGGTCGAAGTTGCCGCGGTACGCCGTCCGCACCCGGTCGGCGCCCTCGTCCATCAGGAAGTTCACGTAGCTGCCGCCGGTCGAGGTCGGGTGCAGCTCCTCCCAGTAGTCCTGGGCCCACCGGGTGATCAGCTGGGCGTTCGCCGGATCCGGGTCGACGCCGACGATCACCGCGATCCAGCCACCGTCACGGTAGGCGAACGCCGTGGCATCGGTGGACACCCGGGCGGCGGCTCCGCTGATCGGGTACATGTGCATGGTCGACTGCATGGTCGGCAGCCGGTCGCCGTACTTCTCGTGCACGCTGATCGCCGCGTCGGTGATCCCGCTGACGAAGTCCGAGCGCCAGTACCACTGCAGCCCGGGCGGCAGCAGCGGGTCGAAGGCGCTCTGCAGCATGTTGAACGGCATCTCCTGCAGGCCCATCACCAGCGGGTTGCCGAACTGCCGGATCGGGGCGGTGACGTCCTCGGCCTTGTCCAGCGGACCGGTGTAGCACCACACCAGCGCGCACGCCTTGTGTCCCCACAGCTCCTCGGGGAACGGCGGTGCCGGCGGGATCACCAGCAGCCCGATCCAGCCGCTGAGCTCCTCGGGCAGCGAGGGCAGGATCTCGCGGTACCAGCGCATCACCTCACCGGTGTCGGCCAGGTCGTACATCACCGGCCCGCCGTAGATGACCCCGTGGTCGCCGATGTCGTGGCAGCGGAACGTGAACGAGGTGACCACGCCGAAGTTCCCGCCGCCCCCGCGCAGTGCCCAGTACAGGTCCGGGTGCGAGCGCTCGTTGGCGTGCACGAGCGACCCGTCGGCGAGCACCACGTCCGCGGACAGCAGGTTGTCCACGGTCAGCCCGAACCGGCGGGTCAGGTAGCCGATGCCGCCGCCGAGGGTGAGCCCGGCGACCCCGGTGGTGGACACGAAGCCCGACGGGGTGGCCATCCCGAAGCCCACCGTGGCGTGGTCCACGTCGCCCCAGGTGGCTCCGCCGTCGACCCGCACGGAGTGCCCCTCGGGGTCCACGGTGACGCTGCGCATCTGGCTGAGGTCGACGACGAGCGCGTCGTCGGCCACGCCGAGGCCGCCGGCGTTGTGGCCGCCGCCGCGGATGGTGAGGGTGACCCCGTGCTGGGCGGCGAACTTCACGCAGGCCGCCACGTCGGCGGCGTCCCGGCAGCGGGCGATCGCGGCCGGTCGCTTGTCGATCATCGCGTTGTAGACCGCCCGCGCGGCGTCGTACTCCGGAGAGTGCGGGAGCACGACCGGTCCCCGCATGAGGCCGATCAGGTCGGCGTACGGCGGGCCCGCGGCCGTGGTGGGCTGGCTCGGTGCAGTGGTATCGGTCATGGTGACCTCCGCAGAGGGGTTGCTGTCGCCATGAACCTAGGAAGCCAGGCGTTCGGGAAGCGTTCCGCTCACGATCCGGCGCGAAGAACGCTCGAACCGACCGCCGGACCCGGGTCCGAGCCGGTGAGGGCGGCCAGGTCCGCGCGGCAGCGGGCCAGCAGCACGGCGCTGCACTGCCCGGCTGCCAGCGCGGCCGCCCGCTCGAGGGTGGCCACCGCCTCGGCGGTCGGCTCCAGGGCGGCCCGGGTGCGCAGCACCTCGGGCAGCCACCACACGTCGTCGTGCTGGGCGGCGGAGGCCTGCGCGGCGGCCAGGGTCGCGGCGGCTCCGGACCGGTCGTCGTCGCGACGTTGCAGGTCGGCCACCAGCCACAGCCAGTAGGGCATCCGGGCCCGGGACCCCTCCGCCTTCAGGGCCGCGACGCCCGCCCGGGCGGTGCGCAGGCCGACGGTTCCGCCGCGGAGCCAGCCGCCGAGCACCACCGCCCACTGCCTGTAGTACGCGAACCCGAACCGCTCGCACAGCGCGCCGAGCTCGTCCAAGATGGCGTCCAGCGCGGCGCGGTCGCCGCGCAGCTGCGCGGTGATCGCGGCGTAGGACAGCCCGACCGCCAACGAGTACGGGTGGTCGGTGCCCCGCCCGAGCTCCACCCCGGCCCTGGCGTGCTCGAGTGCGGCGGCCTCATCGCCCAGTAGCCACCGGGCGTGGGCCCACCAGCTGTGGGCGTGCACCAGGGTGCGGGTCCCGATCGGCAGCGAGTCGTGGTCTCCGGCCAGCCGGCAGGCCAGCGCGAAGTGCTCGTCGGCGGACTCCAGCAGCCCGAGGCTGAGCCCCGAACCGGCGACGGCCAGGTGCGCCTGTCCGAGCAGCTCCGGGGAGCGCGCGGACAGCGCCAGTGCCCGGTCACCCCAGCGGTGCGACTCCACGGTGTGCCCCTGCACGAACGTGGTGGCGAACAGCGCGATCGAGGCGGTGGCCTGCACCTCCACCAGCCCGAGCAGCTCGCCGAGGTGGGCGGTGCGCCGCTCGAGCACTTCCAGCTCGGGGGAGGCGTACCCGAGCCAGGCGTTGGTGGGCGGCATCATCTGCTGCAGCACCGCGAGCTCGTGTTCCTGCCGCTGCCGGGTCTCCGGCATCCCGGCCAGCAGGTCCAGGCAGCGCGCCCACAGCCGGTGTGCGTCCTGGTGGGCGAACACCCGGGTGGCGGCGCGGGCGGCCCGGTCGTAGAACGGCAGCGCCCGATCCGGCTGACCGCTGCGGTCGTACTGCTCGGCCAGCTCGGCGGCGCCCTCCTCGGCGGAGCCGGCGGAGCGCTGCTCGAGGGCCCGGGCCAGCCTCCGGTGCAGCAACCAGCGCTGCGCCGGCGTCACCTCGTCGTACGTCGCCTCGCGGAGCAGGTCGTGGGTGAAGTCGTAGCGCCGGCCGCGCGGCTCGATGATCCCGCGACGCCACAGCTCGTCGACCAGGGGAACCACGTCGTCCGCGTCCAGGTCACCGGCGTCGACGAGCAGGTCCAGGTCGAAGTCGCGGCCCAGCGCGGAGGCTAGCGCGGCCACCTGACGCGCCGATTCGGAGATCCGGTCCAGTCGGCTGCGCAGCACCCCGCGCAGCTCCGCGGCCCGGATCGGTCCGGAGCCCGCCAGCGAGTCGCGCAGCGCCTCGATGACGAAGAACGGGTTGCCCGCGGTCACTGACCAGACCAGCGTGAGCTCCTCGTCGAGCAGCGGACGGCCGACCACCTGGGCGGCGAGCTCGGCGGTCTCCTCCACCGACAGCGCGCCGAGGCTGAGGTCGGTGAGCTGGCCGGCCAGCTTCATCGCCCGCAGCGGGCCGGTCAGGTCGCTGCGGGCCAGCTCGTCGGCGCGGGCGGTGGCCACCACCAGCAGCGGCGCGTCACGGGCGAATGACCGCAGGAAGGACAGCCAGGACAAGGTGGCCTTGTCGCACCACTGCAGGTCGTCCAGGGTGAGCAGCAGCGGTCGGTCCGCCGCCAGGACCGCGCGGGCCAGCCCCTCGAAGAACCGGACCCGTTGCCAGGCGTCCACCTTGGCGCGTTCGGTGGCGTCGGCGGTGGCGGTGCCGTCCGGCACCAGCCGGGCCACCTCCTCCCGCCACACCGCGGGCAGCCGGCGGGTGGCCGGCCGCAGCTGGGGGCTGCGCAGCCACTCGGCGACCGGCGCCATCGGCAGGCTCGCGGTGCTGGTGAAGCAGCGCGCGGTGGCGACCAGGCCGTCGTCGCCGCGCACCGTGCCGACCAGGTCGGTGAGCAGCCGGGTCTTCCCGGCGCCGGCCTCGCCCTGTACCAGCACGAACCGGCAGCCGCTCGCCGCGGCGGCCCAGGCGTTTCGCAGCCACCGGCGCTCCTGGGCGCGGCCCACCAGGCCGGGCGCCGAGGTCCGCGGCAGCTCGACGGCCGGGGCGGCATCGACGAGCAGCGTGTCGCGCTCCCGCCGCGTCTCGGGCGACGGCTCTACACCGAGCTCCTGCTCCAGCACCGAGGCGCACCAGTGGTAGGTCGCCAGCGCCCCGGCGCGGTCCCCGGCCCGGCGCTGCAGCCGCATCAACCGGCGGTAGCCGGTCTCTTCGTGCGGCTCGAGCTGGATCCGCCGCCGGACCAGCCGGATGGCGGTCTCCGTGTCGGTGTCCTCGGCGGCCTCGGCGCCGCGGTCGCACAGCTCGACGACGTTCTGGTGCAGCTCCGCGCGACTGCGCAGCGCCCAGTCGTCGTAGCAGCCGGGCAGGAACGGGTCGGCGTAGCGCCGTACGGCCTCCTCGGCGCACGCCGGGCCGCGCGGGTCGTGCGCGTCCAGCGCCGCGAGCGCGTCCTCGCGGGCACGCTGGAAGACCCGCACGTCGACCACGCAGCCGGGCCGGTCGTGCCAGGTCAGCGCCCGGGCGTCCACCTCCAGACACTCCGGCACCAGGCCGCGCAGGTGGTGCAGCTCCCGGCGCAGGTTGGTGCGTGCCTGCGCGTCGTCGGAGTCCGGCCAGAGCAGGCCGGCCAGGTGGGCGCGGGGCTGGGCGATGTCGGGACGTGTCACGAGATACGCCAGCAGGTGCAGCGCGCGCACCGGGAGCGGACCGGCCGAGGAGCCGGCCCGGAGGATCTCGACACCTCCGAGGAGGTTGATCGTGACGGTCTCGCTGCGCATCGGACGCCCCTGGGCAGGACCACCTCAGGGTACGCGGAGTTCGGGTTGCGGCGTCAGGCCCAGGCCTTGGCGCGTTCGACCGCCTCACGCCAGCGGGCGTGCGCGGCGTCTGCGGCGGCCCGGTCGACCTGCGGCTCGAACCGCCGGTCCAGCTGCCAGGTGGCCCGCAGCTCCTCGGTGGACGACCACACGCCGGTGCCCAGTCCGGCCAGGAAGGCGGCGCCGAGACCGGTGGTCTCCACGGTGCGCGGCCGCTCCACCGGCACACCGAGCTGGTCGGCCTGCAGCTGGCAGAGCAGGTTGTTCGCGGCCGCGCCGCCGTCGACGGCCAGGGTGGTGAGCGCGGCCCGGTCCTCGACCGTGTCGATGACGTCGCGCACCTCGAACGCTATCGCCTCCAAGGTGGCCCGGACCAGGTGCGCCCGGGTGGTGCCCCGGGTGATGCCGATGATCATCCCGCGGGCGTGCGGGTCCCAGTCCGGCGCACCTAGCCCGGTCAGCGCGGGCACGAACACCACCTCGCCGGAGTCCGGCACGGTGGCGGCGATCGCCTCGGACTCGGCGGCGGTGCCGAGCAGCTGCAGACCGTCGCGCAGCCACTGCACCGCCGCGCCGGTGACGAAGATGGCGCCCTCGCAGGCGTACGTCGTCTCGCCCTCCGGCGAGCGCCAGGCCGCGGTGGACAGCAGCCCGGCCTCGGAGCGGACCACCTCGGTGCCGGTGTTGGTGAGCACGAACGACCCGGTGCCGTAGGTCGCCTTGGAGTCGCCGACGTCGTAGCAGGTCTGCCCGAACAGCGCGGCCTGCTGGTCGCCGGCGATCCCGGCGATCGGCAGCTCGAGGCCGAGGAACGCGGTCGGGTCGGTGGTGGCGATCCGGCCCCAGGACGGCACCACCTCCGGCAGCGCGGAACGGGGCACCCCGAACAGGTCGCACAGCTCGTCGGACCAGTGCCCGCGCTCGAGGTCGAACAGCAGGGTGCGCGAGGCGTTGGAGACGTCGGTGACGTGCCAGGTGCCGCGGGTCATCCGGGCGATCAGGTAGGAGTCCACGGTGCCCACTACGTAGCGGCCGGACTCGACGAGCGCCCAGGTGTGCGGCTCCTGCTCGGCCAGCCAGGTGAGCTTGGTGCCGGAGAAGTACGGGTCCAGCCGCAGCCCGGTCAGCTCGGCGATCCGCGGCTCGTGCCCGGCGTCGCGCAGCCGCGCGCAGATGTCGGCTGTACGCCGGTCCTGCCACACCAGCGCGCGACGGGGAGCGCTGAGCGTCTCCCGGTCCCACAGCAGCACGGTCTCGCGTTGGTTGGTGATCCCGATCGCGCTGACCTGCAGGTCGGTGGCATCCAGGGCGAGCCGGGTGGCGTCCAGGGTGGCCTGCCAGATGGCTTCCGGGGCGTGCTCGACCCAGCCGGGTCGCGGGAAGTGCTGGGGGAACTCCTGGTAGCCCTTGGCCACCACGGCTCCCTCCGGGGAGACCACGAGCGCCGTGACCCCCGTCGTACCGGCGTCGATGGCCAGCACGCCGCCGCTCATCAGGCGCTCACCGAAGGTCGGTGGTCTGGTCGCGCAGGATCGCCAGGATCTTGGCGTCGACCCAGTCGTCGCCGACCCGCATCTCGTAGTTCTCCGCGCCCACCCAGGCCGGGAAGTCGGCCCGGCCGAGCTGCCGGGCCCGGTCGTCGAGCTCGGCGCGCAGCGCGTCGTCGACCGGCACCTTCTCGGCGTCGGTGGACGCAGTGAGGTACAGGTCGTTGAGGTCCAGCAGCCGGGCCAGCTCGGGCACCGGGTCGACGTGGTCGTCGACCCGCAGGTCCACCGCGACGTCGTCGCGGCCGCCGTACCCGGCACCCTCCCGGACCACCAGCAGCGCCGCGCTCTGCCGGCCCCGGCTGTCCCCGCCGGCGGCGTCACCGGCGGTGAGCGCCGCGAGCAGCCGCCGGGCCAGGTCCGGCTCGGCGGCGGACTCCTCCCATGCCCGCATCATCGCCTTCACCACCTGCTCGCCGGCCAGGATGTTGCCCTGCACCGCCACGCCCGGGCCGGTCAGCCCGCCGGCCCAGTCGTAGCATTGCGCGCCGGTGTGGCTGGCGGCGTTCCCGTCCGCGTCCACGATGCCGACCTGCCGGTGGTCGCGGCCGTCGTCCTCCTCGAGCAGCCGGTCCAACGCCACCTGGGCGGTCGCGCCCTCGTCGAGGTGCGCCAGCGCCTGGCCCTTGTAGGCGACGTTCGCGTCGGCCTGGGTGGCGATGGCGCCGATGCCGGCGACGGCGGCGGGTACGGCGGACCCGACGGCGAGGAACTTGGAGGCGACGGCAACGCCCCAGGAGGCGCCGTCGGCGGAGCGGGCCACGATGGAGAAGGTCATGCGCGAAACCATAATGCGGCCACAGACCCGGACGATCTCGGCGGCGTCGCTATCGTCGAAGACGTGTCCCGTTCTGCAGTGAGCCGAGAGGAGCGACCATGCGCGTGGGAGTGCTGACCGGGGGAGGGGACTGCCCCGGGCTGAACGCCGTGATCCGGGCCGCGGTCCGCAAGGGTGTCCAGCAGTACGGCCTGGAGTTCCTCGGTTTCCGGGACGGCTGGAAGGGGCCGCTGGAAGGGCTGACCTGTCCGCTGGGGGTGGCCGACGTGCGGGGCATCCTGCCCCGCGGCGGCACCATCTTGAACTCCTCGCGGACCAACCCGTTCAAGGTCGACGGCGGGGTGGAGCGGATCAAGCAGAACCTGGCCGACCTCGGCGTCGACGCGCTGATCGCGATCGGCGGCGAGGACACCCTCGGGGTGGCCACCAAGCTCGCCGAGCTCGGCGTGAACGTGATCGGTGTGCCCAAGACCATCGACAACGACCTGTCCGGCACCGACTTCACCTTCGGCTTCGACACCGCGGTGAACATCGCGATGGAGGCCATCGACCGGCTGCACACCACCGCGGAGTCCCACCACCGGGCGCTTGTCGTGGAGGTGATGGGCCGGCACGCCGGCTGGATCGCCCTGCACGCCGGGCTGGCCGGCGGCGCCAACGTCGTACTCGTGCCGGAGCACCCGTTCGACATCGACGAGGTGTGCAAGCACGTCGAACGGCGCTTCGAGACGAACTTCTCCCCGATCATCGTGGCCTCCGAGGGCGCCACCCCGGTCGAGGGCGGCGGGTTCAGCCTGGCCAGCGACGAGGTGGACGCGTTCGGACACGTCCGCCTCGGCGGCATCGGGGTGGCGCTCGCCGACGAGATCGAGAAGCGCACCGGCAAGGAGGCCCGCGCGGTGGTGCTCGGGCACGTGCAGCGGGGCGGCACCCCGACCGCGTTCGACCGATGGCTGGCCACCCGGTTCGGGCTGCACGCGGTCACCGCGGTGCAGGAGGGCGACTTCGGCACGATGGTGGCGCTGCGCGGCACCGACATCGTGCGGGTGCCGCTGAGCGAGGGCACCTCGGAGCTGAAGCTGGTCAGCCCCGAGGAGTACGCCGAGGCCGAGGTGTTCTTCGGCTGACCGAGCCGCCGGGCGTCGGTCTCGGGGCGGCCGGTCTCCTCTCCCAACCGGGCCGGGGCCGCAAGTCCGCACAGGCCCAGTTCGGGCCCCTGTCCGACCGCGGGCCGGGGCCGCAAGTCCGCACAGGCCCGGTTCGGGCCCCCGTCCGACCGCGGGGTCGGGCCGGCGGGCTGTCGGAGCCGCTGCCTAGGGTCGGGGGCATGAGTACGACGACCGAGAGGCTCACCGCGGCGCGCGCCGAGATCGCCGACCGGGTGATCGCGGCGATGGCCGGCCCGGACGCTCGGCTGCGCCCCGACCAGGAGGCCGCGGTCGCGGCGCTGTGCCGCGCCGCGCCGGGGGAGCCGGGAGCCCGGGTTCTGGTGGTGCAGGCGACCGGCTGGGGCAAGTCGGCGGTGTACTGGGCGGCCACCGCGATCCGCCGCGAGGAGGGGTTCGGCCCGACCCTGGTGGTCTCCCCGCTGCTGTCCCTGATGCGCGACCAGGTCGCCGCCGCGGCGCGGGCCGGGCTGCGCGCGGCCACGGTCAACTCCGCCAACGTCGAGGCCTGGGCGGAGATCGAGGCGGCACTGCTCGCCGGCGAGGTCGACGTGCTGCTGGTGTCCCCGGAGCGGCTGGCCAACCCGGGGTTCGGGCGGCGGGTGCTCGACGGGCTCGCCGGCCGGCTCGGCCTGGTGGTGATCGACGAGGCGCACGCGGTCTCCGACTGGGGCCACGACTTCCGGCCGGACTACCGACGGGTCTCCGACGTGCTGCAGCGGCTCAACCCGGACACGCCGGTGCTCGCCACCACGGCCACCGCGAACGCTCGGGTCACCGACGACGTGGCCCGGCAGCTGGACGGCTCCGGGAGCGCGGCCACGCTGGTGCTGCGCGGGGCGCTGGCGCGCGCCAGCCTGGAGCTGTCCGTGGTGGACCGGCTCACGCCCCTGCAGCGCTACGCGTGGGTGGTCGACCAGCTGCCCCGGCTGCCCGGCTCGGGCATCGTCTACGTGCTCACGGTCGCCGACGCGGAGCGGCTGGCCGCCGCCGTCCAAGCGGTGCACGGCTCCTCGGTGCCGGTGGCCGCCTACACCGGGCAGCTGGATGCCGAGACCCGGCACCGGCTCGAGGACGCCCTGCGTCGCAACGAGGTGAAGGCGCTGATCGCCACCTCCGCGCTGGGCATGGGCTACGACAAGCCCGACCTCGGCTTCGTGGTGCACGTGGGCGCGCCGCCCTCGCCGGTGTCCTACTACCAGCAGGTCGGTCGGGCCGGCCGCGCCATCGAGCACGCCCACGCGGTGCTGCTGCCCTCCGACGCGGACGCCGGGGTGTGGGACTACTTCGCGACCGCGACCATCCCGGTGCCCGAGCAGGTGTCCCGGTTGCTGGCGGTGTTGGCCGGGCGCGGCGGGGAGCCCGCCTCGGTGGCCGCGCTTGAGGCGGAGTCGGGGCTGCGCCGCGGGCGGGTGGAGCTGATGCTCAAGCAGCTGGCCGTCGACGGGGTGACCGACCGGCTGCCCGACGGGTGGGTGGCGACCGGGAAGCCGTGGGACTACGACCAGACCCACTACGACGGGGTGGTCGCGGTGCGCCGGCGGGAGGCCGACATCATGCGCGCCTACACCCAGGGCCGGCGCTGCCTGATGCAGCTGCTGCAGGAGTCCCTCGACGATCCCACCGCGGCGCCGTGCGGACGCTGCTCGGTGTGCCGCGGCGGTCTGCCGGAGGGCCTGGCCGGCGCACCCGAGCCCGAGACGGTCCGCGCGGTCGCCGAGCTGCTGCGCGGGCAGGTGCACCTGCTCGAGCCCCGCAAGATGTGGCCCGGGGGTGCGTTCGGGTCCCGTGCCCGGATACCCGCCGGAGAGGCCGCCGAAGTGGGGCGCACCCTGGTGTTCGCCGACGCGCCCGAGTGGGCGGACACCCTGGCCGGCATGTTCGCCCGGGACGCGTCCGCCCCGGAGCCGGTGTTGGCCGGCTGCGTGCGGCTGCTCGCCCAGTGGCGTAGCAGCTGGCCGGCGCGCCCCGAGCTGGTGGTGGGGCTGCCCGCGGCCGGCTTCCCGGTGCTGACCGGGTCGGTGGTCGCCCACCTCGCCGACGTGGGCCGGCTGGACCGCGCGATGGTGGAGGTCCCGTCGACGCCGGCCGACCCGCGCGAGCTCGGCTCCGCGGAGGAGGCGGCGTCCTGGCGGGACCGGCTCACGCCCCTGCGGCTGCTGTCCGGGGACGGGGAGGTCGACCCGGCCGGGCGAGCGGTGCTGCTGGTGGTGGACGCCAGCGCGTCCCTGTGGCCCATCACGATCGCGGCCGCCCTGCTGCGCCGGGCCGGCGCGTCCGTCGTACTCCCGCTGCTGCTGCACCGGCGGCCGTGATCGGCTGCTTGTACCAGACCCGAGCCTCGGACGACGGGCGAAACGCCGAACTCGTCACCCGGAATTCCGACAAGCTCTGGGCGATTGGCCCCTAATGCCACGGTTTGGCCGGTGGCGTAGATCGGCTGGGGGTGTGCGCTCGGCGTCGGTGCGGGTAGGACAGCGGCGTGGACACCGCGTACTTCCGACGCCTGGCACGGTCGCTGCGCCAGGTCGTCTTCCCGCTGGTGGTGTTCCT
>Ga0070714_100004279_pt1 | contig 10755 bp, 6 predicted proteins | sample LARL83metaG_FD_65450 | JGI IMG/M metagenome (GOLD analysis project Ga0070714, IMG submission 65450) | Corn, switchgrass and miscanthus rhizosphere microbial communities from Kellogg Biological Station, Michigan, USA - LAR L8-3 metaG | ecosystem: Host-associated > Plants > Roots > Rhizosphere ... | reverse complement strand
GCGAGCTTGCCACCGGCGACGATGTACTCGCCCGACGGATCGATGTCGACGCCGTGCGGCGACTTTGGCGTAGGGAGGTAGTACACGACGCCTTCGCAGTCCGACGGATTCAGCAGCTTCACGCCGTGCTTCGTCTCGCTCGTCGCGAGGTACGAGTCGCCGGGGAGATAGTTGTGCACGTACGCGCCAGCGAAGTCCTTGGCCTTTCCTTCAGCGACGCACTGCTCCGCCTTCCGGTAGTTCACGGCGGCGATGTAGTCCTTGTCCTGCTGCGACGCGTTCACCTCGAGCTTCGTGTTCGCCTGCTCGGAGTTGTACGTCGTGAAGAAGAACCATCCGTCCGACGGTCCCTTGCCGGCGTGACCGAGGTCGTAGTCGTAGCCCGGCATCAGGATCTGGAAGGCGATGTCCATCTTCCCCGGCTGGTCGGCGCGGATGAAGGTGAGCGTCCCCTTGAAGTTCTGCTGATAGCTCGAGATCGGAACGTCGGCTTCCGGAATCGGCACGCTGAAGCGCGTCGCTGAGACGAGGTACTTCGTGTCCGGCGTCACGAAGGGCGACGCGTGACCGCCCGCGGCGTTGGGCACCTGCAGAATCTCGGTCGTCTCGAAGCGCTTGAGATCGATGCGCGCGACGCGCGGCGTGTTGTTCGCGTTGATGAAGAGCCAGCGCCCGTCGGGAACGCCGTCCGTCTGCGACAGCTCGGGGTGGTGCGTGTCGTCCCACGGGACGAAGCCGAACGTCGTGTTCAGCATCGGCTTCGTCTCCTCGCTGTAGCCCCAGCCGTTCTCCGGGAACTGCGAGAAGACCGGGATCGTCTTGATGAGACGTCCCGACGGGAGCGCGTACACCGTCACCTGTCCGCTGAAGCCGCCGGACATGAACGAGTAGAACTCGTCGTACGATCCCGGCGGGACGTACGTCTTGCTGGCCGCATCGCCGGCGAGGAGGCCGGCGGAGCTGCTCGCGGTCTTGGCGTTCGGCGCGCACGCATACACGAGCGCACCGAGCGCCAGCACACCTGCGGCGGCGGCGGTGATTCGTCTTATCGATCCGTTCGACATGATGTGGATCTCTGTTCCTGGGGTTGGGTTTGCGGACCTGTCTCCAACGGTAGGAATTCCTGAGGGACCAATCAGTCGGACTTCGCCGGATTTCGTGTGCGGGTTCACGGCGTCGGTGCTCGGGGAAAACCCGACGGCAGCACTCGACATTCCGCGTTACGTTGAGCCGGTGTACTCGCTCGTTCGCCGCTTCGTGAAGACCGCGGTCGGCTTTCTCGCACTCGGACTCGCCATCGGCGGATGGATGATCGCGCGTCGCGAGCTCGCCGGCGCCGCACCGAACCCGTACCTCGTGAGCGCGCACACGCACGCGCTCTTCGTCGGCTTCGTGATGATGCTGATCATGGGCGTCGCGCTCTGGCTCTTTCCGCGTCCCGCGAAGGAGGACGAGCGTTACAGCCCGCTGCTGGCGTCGGCGTCGTACTGGGTCACCACGGTCGGGACCGCCGCACGCGTGGGCGGCGAGCTCGCGCGCGCGGGGATGATCGTTCGCGGCGCGCCGTTCTGGCTGCGCCTGGGGATCGTCCTCGCCGCCATCGCGCAGGGCGTGGGGATCGGTATGTTCTTCTATACGATGTGGAGCCGCATCCGCCCCGTGGGGAGTCAGGCCCGCGAGGCGCGCGGCGAACGCTTCTGACGCTGCCCTGGTATCAGATCCCGCCCGATCTCATCGTCCTATCCCCTACTCGGAGTCGACTCCGAGTAGACGCGAGGTTGATCCGGGGTCCGACCGTGCGAAATCAGGACAGGGTCTGACCCCGCCCTGACCCTCCCCTGTCCCCCTTCCGAGCGCTCCCATGGCTACCACGACCCAGCCGACCGGAAACACAACCTCGAACACTCGTTCGAACGAGCCTCACCTCGCTGAGCCGGGCGCGCATCCCAGCTTCATCAAGGGACTCTTCCTCGGCGAGATCGACGAGGAGCTGATCTTCCCGTACCCCGAGCTCGGGGCGGAGGAGGGCGAGGGGCTCCGCATGATCATCGATTCGCTGCGCCAGTTCGCGGCGACCTCGATCGACTCGGCGGCCATGGATCACGAGGGACGCTTCCCCGACGAGGTCCGCCAGGGGATGCACGAGCTCGGGCTCATGGGACTGAACATCCCCGAGGAGTACGGCGGCTTCGGCGCGTCGGCCAAGGTCTTCACACGGGTCTTCGGCGAGCTCGGCGCCACCGATCCCGCACTCACCGTCTACTTCGGCGCGCATCAGTCCATCGGGTGCAAGGGGATCACCCTCTTCGGCACTGAGGCGCAGAAGCAGAAGTGGCTCCCGGGCTGCGCATCGGGCGAGATCGTGGCCGCGTTCTGTCTCACCGAGCCCGGCTCCGGCTCCGACGCGCAGGCGATGACGACGCAGGCGATCCCGAGCGAGGACGGCTCGTACTACACGCTCGACGGAACGAAGATGTGGATCTCCAACGCGGGCTACGCGGGGATGTTCACCGTCTTCGCCAAGGTCCCCGTGACGCAGCCCGACGGCACGGTGAAGAAGCGCGTCACCGCTTTCATCGTCGACGCGAAGAGCGACGGCATCGTGCTCGGCCAGCCCGAGCAGAAGATGGGGATCAAGGCCTCCGACACGCGCGTCGTCACCTTCGAGAAGGTGCGCGTCCCCGCGGAGAACGTCCTCGGCGCCGTCGGACAGGGCTTCAAGATCGCGCTCGAGATCCTCAACACCGGTCGCCTCGGCCTCGCCGCCGGCTCAGCGCACGGCGCGCGCCGCATCATGACGTGGGCGCTGCAGCATGCGAAGACGCGCGAGCAGTTCGGCCGCCCCATCGGCTCGTTCGAGATGATCCAGAACAAGATCGCGCGCATCGCGTCGCGCATCTACGCCGCCGATTCCGCGGTGATGCTGACGGCGGGGATGATGGATCGCGGCGGCATCGACTTCTCGCTCGAGACCGCGGCGTGCAAGGTCTTCGCGTCGGAGCTCGCGGTGCTCGCCGCGAACGAGGCGATGCAGATCGCCGGCGGCATCGGCTACTCCAAGGAGTATCCGTACGAGCAGGCGCTGCGCGACTCGCGCATCAACATGATCTTCGAGGGGACGAACGAGATCCTGCGCGCGCTCATCGCGCTCAGTGCGCTGCAGGAGCCCGCGGAGCGCCTCAAGGCCGTGGGCTCCGCGCTACGCGATCCACTCCATTCCATCGGGGTGATCGGCACCTACGTCAGCGGCCGCGTCCGTCGCGCCATCAAGACGCCGGCGATCACGCGCGTGCATCCGTCGCTGCAGAAGCAGGCGGATCGCGTGAGCGTCCTCGTGCGCGATCTCGCGCTCGCCACCGAGAGCGCGCTCATGCGGCACGAGAAGGCGATCATGGACCGCCAGTTCATCCAGGAGCGCATGGCCGACGCCGCGATCGGGATCTATCTCAGCCTCGCTGTGCTCGTGCGCACGACGCGCGAGATCGAGCGTGCGGGGAGCATCGATCGCGTGCAGCCCGAGATCGACTGCGCGCGCACCTTCCTCGCCGACACCAACCGCTACGTGCGCCGCAAGATCCGCCAGATCACGCACAACCAGGACACGCGGCTCAAGAGCGTGGCCGAGCGTGCGCTGGAGACCCAGGAGCCGGCGCCGCTGCCGCCGTACGATCGGTCGTAGGGGCGAGCCGGGGGTGTGAGCCGGGCTCGACCCCGCCTCTACTCGGGTTTTACTCGGGATCTACTCCGAGTAGGGGCCGTTTTGATCACGGTCGCGATGAGATGATGCGTCGTCGCACTCCGAGCCGGTGCATGTTGTGCCCCGTTCGGAGTAGGACTCTCTTCTCGCACCCGGCACGCAACATGGCGAATCGTCAACGTCTCATCGTCCCAGGCACCCCGGTTCACATCACGCAGCGGGGCGTGGACCGAGGCCCGACCTTTCTCATGGCGGACGACTTCGCCGTCTACCTCTGGGCGCTTCGCTCGGCGGCCGTGACATCTGGGTGCGCCGTGCACGCGTACGTGTTGATGACGAATCACGTGCACCTACTTCTGACATCCGCTGACGCGACTGGTCCCTCGCGTCTGATGCAGATGCTCGGACGAAGGTACGTGCGCTACTTCAATCATCGTTACCAGCGTACGGGAACGCTGTGGGAAGGACGCTTTCGCTCGACAGTCGTCGGAACGGACGATTATTTCTTCGCGTGCTGCCGCTATATCGAGGAGAACCCTCGACGCGCTGGGCTCGTCGATCGCTGCGAGGACTATTCATGGTCGAGCTTCAGTCACAATGCGTGCGGCGATCCCGATCCGGTCGTCACGCCACATCCGCTGTATGCTGCACTTGCCACGGACGACGCGACGAGGTGCGACGCATACCGACGAATCTTCACGAGAGAGATGTCGCCGTCGGTGGTGACTGACATCCACACCGCACCTCTGCTCCGACCAGCGTTGCAGGTCTCGAACTACCGCCAGATGGTTGCGGCACTCACGGGAACGACGGGCGATCCGCTCGGCAGCTCGACCGCGACTCGTCGAGGCTTGCCCCGACGTTTGCGGTAATCGAACGAAGGGCCCGTGATCGACCACGGCTCTACACTGCGTCTACTCTGAGTCTACTCCGAGTAGGGAAGCAATCGACGACGCCGGTCCGATTCCGCTTCACGCCACCACGCGCGCGATCAGAAACGCCGCCGCCGCCGCAATCCCGCCGATCAGAAACGTCTGCACCGCGCCGCGAACGCGCGGCGTTCCCGTGAATCCCGCCTTCACGAAGCCGAAGACGAGGAGCGCGATCGACGTCACGATCACGGAGATGCGCAGCGCCTCCGTCACCGTGCTCGTGAAGAAGTAGGGGAGGAGCGGCACCATGCCGCCCACGACGTAGGACGCGCCGATCGTCGCCGCGCTGCGTAGCGCTCGGCGCGGATCAGGCTCCTCGAGCCCCAGCTCGAAGCGCATCATGAAGTCGCGCCACGCCTCGGGGCGCGTGCGCAATGCCGCGACGACGGGCGCCGCTTCCTCCGGCGTCAATCCGAAGGAGGTGAGGACGTCGCGCACCTCCGTCGCTTCGGCCTCCGGCACGTCGACGATCTCGCGCTCCTCGCGCGTGCGCTCGCTGGCGTAGTGCTCCGCGTCGCTGCGCGCGGCGAGATAGCCGCCCAGCCCCATCGCGATGCATCCGGCGGCGACTTCAGCGAGTCCCGCGGTGACGACCACGTGAGTCGCCGCGACGGCGCTCGAGAGCCCCGCCGCGAGCGCGAACGGGACGGTGAGCCCGTCCGACATCCCGATGACGACGTCGCGAACCGCCTCACCGGCCGTGAAGTGCTGCTCGACGTGCGGGGTCATCGGCATGCGTCACCTCGCTGCACGAGTCGCGCCGGAACCGATCACGCGCCGGTCACCGGTCACTCCGGCGCGAGGAGCACGGACCAGCGTCCGTCCTGTACCAGCGCGTGCGACGTGCTCCCGAGCATGAGCCGCTCGAGCAGCGGATGCCGCCGCTGTCCCAGCGTCAGCAGATCCGGCTCGAATGCCTCGCACAGCCGCGTGAGCTCGGCGGCCGGCGCGCCGCGCCCCAGCAGCGGCGCGATGCGAATGCCCGGCGTCGGCTCCAGCTCCTCGATCAGCTCCGCGAAGACGGCATCCACGCCCCCCGCGTGCAGCAGATGCAGTCCGGTCGCGCTCAGGCCGGTGCCACGGAAGCCGCCCGCATCCACGAACGCGAGATGCAGTGTCCCCTCGTCGGCCATGAGCGAGCGCGCGAGCTTCGCGGCGTGAATGCTCGCCGGCGAGAAATCGACGGCGGCGAGCACGCGTGACGGGAGCTGCGTGAGCGTTGGACGCACGGCCAGCACGGGACCACCGCCGAGGGTGAGCACGTTGTGCAGCGTGTCGGTGCCGAGGAGTCGATCGGCGCGGCCGTGCCGGACGAGCCCCATGACGATGAGCTCCGCGCGCACGCGTCGCGCCCGCTCCAGGATGCACAGCGCGGATCCACCCAGCTCGACGTCGAGCGGCCACTCCGCCGCGGCGCCATCGCCCAGGTGCAGCGCGGCGCGATAGTGCTCGACGAGCCGGTCGCGCGAGCCGACGTCGGCCAGCTCGTCCGCGAGCGCGGCGTATTCGAAGACCCCGTCCGGCGTGATCACGGGATCGAGCTCGGCGACGGCGAGCAGCGATGGCTTCGCCCCTCGCTCCCGCGCGAGCGCTTCGGTCATCGCGAGAACGCTCGCGCGGGCCGCGTCGTCGGCGACCGCGGCGAGCACCGGGAGGGGCGCTCCCGGACGCCACGCCCGCGCCGCCGGCGAGGACAACGGCATCGGCGCGATGGGCCGCAGCGCGAGTGGTTGCGTCGCGAGTCGCTCGACTGGATCCATACGTGTCGTGATCATGTTCCTTCCTCCGTCCCCGCGGCCGTCGTCCCGAGGCTCCCGCTGGCCGTGCTGCGCGTCATCGTGCACGTCGTCCAGTGTACCGCCGCGCGCGGCGCGGTTCAGTCGGTGAATGCCGGATGTTGCGGGGACGATCCCTGACAGCGATGTCGGCGAACGGGGCGACGGCCCGACGCTCGCATGGGAATTTCCCCGACTGCCGGCCGTGCCCGTATCGCGTACCCTGGAATCACCTCACACCTTTCACGCATGTCCTCGACTCATTTCGATGATGTGAATGCGCGCGATGCAGGAACACGAGACGCAGGAACGCGTGATGCCATGCGCGCATGGTTCCTCGGGCCACGGGCCGAGAATGCGGATCTGCTGGAGCGGCTCGTTCTCGAGGCGCTGCGCGATCACGTGTTCTGGCGGCGCAACTATCACCCGGAAGACGGCGCCGTCATCCGTGAGACCGACAAGCGTCGCGACGGCTACGAGGACGCGGTCGCGACGCTGACGCAGGAGCTCATGGGATTGCTCGCGGAGCTCAAGCGCGGCGTCCCGTTCTTCAGCGGACGGTACAAGGGACACATGCTCTCGGAGCAGACCATCGCCGCGCAGGTGGGCTACTTCGCGACGATGCTGTACAATCCGAACAACGTCTCGGTCGAGGCATCGCCCGTGACGTCGCGCCTGGAGCTCGAGGTCGCCGCGCAGCTCGCGCGCATGGTCGGCTACGATCCGCTCGGCTCGTGGGGACATCTCGCGTCCGGCGGCACGGTCGCGAACTTCGAGGCGCTCTGGATCGCGCGCAACGTCCTCTATCTCCCGCTCGCCGCCGCTGGCGCCACACGCGACCTGGGCGTCGAGCTCACGGTGACGCGACCCGATGGGAGCGTTGCGCCGCTGTCGTCGCTCTCGCTCTGGGAGCTCCTCAACGTGCGCACGTCGGACGCGCTCGATCTGTGGCGCGCGCTCTGGGATGCGGCACCGCACGACGCCGTCTCGCGCGCGCTCGCCGATCACTCGCTCGCCACGGTCGGCTATCAGGATTACGGCCGCCGCCTCGCGCTCGACTACGGCGATCCACTCCCGGCGAGCGTCGTCCTCGTCGCCGCGACGGCGCACTATTCCTGGGAGAAGATCGTCCGCGCGCTCGGCGTCGGCTCCAATCAGCTCGTGTATCTCCCGGTGGACGAGCACTATCGCCTCGATCCAGACGCGCTGTGGGAGCGGCTGAAGACGCTCGCGCGCACGCGTACGCCGGTGATGGCGTGCATCAGCGTCTGCGGTACCACCGAGGAGAGCGCGGTCGATCGCCTCGATCGGGTGCTGGCGGTGCGCGCGCGCGCGGAAGCCGAGTTGGGGATGACGTTCCACGTGCACTCGGACGCGTGCTACGGTGGCTACGCCGCATCGGTGACGTGGCGCGCCGATGGCACGCGCCGCACCGCGGAGGAGATTCGCGCCGCTACGGGAACGTCATGGCCAGATCACTCCTGGCTCGACGCGATGATCGCGCTCGGCGATGCCGACTCCGTCACGATCGATCCGCACAAGCTCGGCTACGTGCCGTATCCCGCGGGTGCGTTCCTGCTGCGCGACCGCCGCGCGCGCGAGCTCGTCGCCATCGATCCACCATATCTCCTTCCGACGCACGGGCTCGCGTCGGCGGAAGATCTCTTCCTCGGCCGCTTCATCTTCGAGGGATCGAAGCCCGGCGCCGCCGCAGCCGCGGTGTGGCTCAGCCACAAGGTGTTGCCGCTCGACGAGCGTGGCTATGGCAAGCTCATCGGCGATACGGTCGCGGGCGCGCGTCGGCTGCACGCGGCGCTGCAGAGCGCGGACATGGGCGACTTCCGCGTCATCGTGCTCCCGGAGCCGGACATCAACATCGTCTGCTATCTCCTGCACCACCCGTCGCTCGCGACGCTCGCGGCGACCAACGCGCTCAACGAGCGCATCTACGAGGAAATGAGTCTCGAGCGCCCGGGTACCGCGCCGCCGTACATCATCACGCGCACGCGCTTCCAGACGCCGATGTACGACGGCGCTATCGCTCCGGTGCTGCGCGAGCTCGGCGTCTGCACGGAAGACGAATGGCGCGAATCAGGCGAGGGCGGACTCGTGGTCCTGCGATCGACGGTGATGGATCCGCACGTCTGCGCACCACCGCCGGCTCCGGATCACATCACGGGCTTCGTCACGGCACTTCGCGACGCGAGCGAGGCGGCGCTCGCCTCACTTCGCTGAGCGCGTGGTGCGCCTTATGGGACGCGCGTGAAGTTCACGACCGTCCAGCTCGTACCACCCGCGGGCGTGCTGACGGTCGGGTTGATGCTGCCGTGCGTCGGGTAGCCGAACTGCGGATCGTAGGTGACGCCGACGGTGAGACCGGCACTGATCGCGTCGTCGATGGCGCTGAACAGATCGGGAATCGCCGTTCCGATCGCCGTCGCCTGGCCCGTGAGATACGACTTCGAGAGCGTGACCTGATCGGTCCGGACCTGCACCTGCACGGAATCGTGCTGACCGAACTGGTTCCGGACGAAATCGTAGTTGTAATCGTGGATCCCGGCCGCGGTCCACTGCGACTCGGCCTGGGTGAGCGCGTTGCGCTGGGCGGCGCTCTGGTCGCCACCCGGGCCGGTGGCATTGCTGCCGCCGCACGCGAGTGCCGCCGTCAGGGACGTGAGCGCGAGAACGCCGAGCAGGCGATGATGGATGAGATTCATGTCGCTCCTCCGGTGCTGGAGACCAGGGCGCTCGCACGTGCGAGCGCGTCGTCGAACGTCGGAAAGATATTCTCGCGCCCGATCGTTTCCATCACCGGTGAGCTCGACAGTGCGGCGAGGGGCTGTGCCTGCACGCCAGCGAGCACGAGCGTGCTTCCGGACTGTCGCGAGCGGCGCGCCAGGTCCGCGAGGACGTGCATCCCCGTGGAATCGAGCGCGTGCACGTGGTTCATGCGCACCAGGAGAACTCGCGGCGAGCGGGTCACCTGTCCGATCGTCTCGCGGAACGCCTCGACCGCGCCGAAGAAGAACGGTCCGTTGATCTCGTAGACCTCGACGCCCGCGGGAATCGCGCGCCGCCGCGCCGCCGCGGCTTCCGTATCGTACGGATCGCGCTCGTCCTCCGCGCTCTCGATCGCCAGCGCCTCCGTCACCGCGTTCACCTCCGTCACCGACGCCATGCGTCGGATGAAGAGGAACGCGGCGAGCACCATCCCCACGCCGATGCCGACGGTGAGATCGACGAGCAGCGTCAGCGTGAAGGTCGTGAGCAGCACCAGCGCGTCGCTGCGCGGCGCACGCAGCTCGTCCACGAAGGTGCGCCACTCGCTCATGTGGTACGACACCACCACGAGGATCGCGGCGAGCGTCGCCATGGGAATCAGCGACGCCCACTTCCCCACGAACAGCGTGACCACGAGGAGTGTCAGCGCGTGGATCATCCCCGCCACTGGCGTGCGGCCGCCGTTCTTGATGTTGGTGGCCGTGCGTGCGATCGCGCCGGTCGCCGGAATTCCGCCGAAGAGCGGCGTCACCAGATTCGCGACGCCCTGCGCGACGAGCTCCATGTTGGAGCGATGACGGCTCCCGATCATCCCGTCGGCGACGACCGCGGAGAGGAGCGACTCCACCGCGCCGAGCATCGCGATCGTGAACGCGGGACCGACGAGCGCGATGATCTGCGCGAGCGAGAGATGCGGCACCTGCGGATGCGGCACCGACGGCGCGATCGCGCCGAAGCGCGTCCCGATCGTCTCGACGGGGAGGTGCATCAGCTGCACCGCCGCCGTCGTCACGATGAGCGCGACGAACGTCCCCGGGATGCGTCGGTTGATGCGCGGCCAGATCACGATGATCGCCATCGTCGCGAGCGCGACGGCGGTCGCCGGAAGCGAGATGCGGCTCAGGTTCGTCCCGAGCGCGTACCACTTGGCGAGGAACTCGGCCGGCACCGCACCCATGTGCAGCCCCAGGAAGTCCTTCACCTCGCCCGAGAAGATGATGACCGCAATTCCGCTCGTGAAGCCGGTGATGACCGGATGCGGGATGAACTTGATCGTCGAGCCGAGTCGCGCGAGTCCCATCGCGACGAGGATGACGCCGGCCATGAGCGTCGCGACCGTGAGTCCGTCGATCCCGTAGCGCTGCACGATGCCGTACACGATGACGACGAAGGCACCGGTGGGACCGCCGATCTGCACGCGCGATCCACCCAGCGCGGAGATGAGAAATCCGGCGACGATCGCGGTCCACAGACCACGCCCGGGAGCGACGCCGCTGGCGATGGCGAATGCGATCGCGAGTGGGATCGCGACGACGCCGACGATGACGCCCGCCGTGAGATCGCTGATGAA
>Ga0070714_100004278_pt1 | contig 10756 bp, 12 predicted proteins | sample LARL83metaG_FD_65450 | JGI IMG/M metagenome (GOLD analysis project Ga0070714, IMG submission 65450) | Corn, switchgrass and miscanthus rhizosphere microbial communities from Kellogg Biological Station, Michigan, USA - LAR L8-3 metaG | ecosystem: Host-associated > Plants > Roots > Rhizosphere ... | reverse complement strand
CCCGCAGGCCCGGGTCGTCTACGTGGACCACGACCCTAGCAAGCTGGGTTGTGTGCACACGCCTCGAGGCCGGGCTGAAGGGGCTACGGCCTCTTGACCGCCGTCAGCGAATTGGCTCCTCCCGGATGCGCTTTGCGAGTCGCGTGCAGTAGACCGCAGCCACGGCAAGCGCTATCGGTGCGGCACTCAGCCATTGGCCGGCTCCTTGGCCCTCCGACACGATCATGGCGTCCACACCCAGTCCGGCCGTCCAGAGTCCCGCGACCGCGAAGGCGAGCGCGGCCACGGTATCAGTGACTATCGGTTTCAGCCCTGAATTGCCCCTCTGGCGGCGCTTGCAGTAACGGTGCGCGATCAGTAGCAGGACACCGGCTACTCCCAGTGCGAGGCGGCTGTAGACCGTCTCGAAGGCCCAGTCCGACAGTGCCGCCTGATGGCAGTTTGTGGCTGCTTGCTGAGATAGCCAGCGAGCGCAATTCTGCGGTGTGAGTACCGCAGAGGGGACCGTGGTGATCGAATTCGCACCGCCGATCAGGTATATCAAGCCGGCCACCGCGCCGCTGGCCCCGACGGTCATTGCGCCGATTGCTCCCAGCAGCATTGCGCTGTTAAGGATCTGGCCGGCGAGTGTCCGCAACGGCATCCGGGTTCGCTGGCTTTCGCGCGGGACGAGGTCGTCGACCGTGCCGAAAGCCGCCAGGGCCCCAAGTTCCGCCTCATAGGGCTGCACGCCGCCGGCCATCGCGGCGTCAGCAGAGTCGCGCAGGTGCGCTTCGGTCTCGGCCAGCAGGTACCGGGCGTCCCGCGGCGGAAGTGCGCGCGCGGCTTGGAAGAGGTCGTCGAGGTAGAACCCGATCGGGCTGTCGTCAGGATGATTCATCATGCTTCCGCCGTTCCGGCGAGTGAGGAGCTGACCACGTTGCCGATCGCCCGGGCGAGGCTCTGCCATTCTGTCCGCTGGCGCGCGAGCGCGCTGTGGCCCGAGGAGGTCAGCCGGTACAGCCGTCGGCGCCGCCCGTTGACAGGGTGCCACTCACTGGCCAGGAACCCGAGATCTTCAAGGCGGTGGAGGGCCGGGTATACCGCTCCCTCGGTGAGGTCAAGCAGCCCGTCCGTGCGCTCACGCAGCTGGGTGATGACCGCGTAGCCATGCCCCGGATCTGTGCTGAGGATGGCTAGCAACAGCAAGTCGAGATGACCTTTTACCTTGTCTGCACTCATACCTTGGCATCTTATGTATAGGCGTCCTGTGAGTCAACAGTGAACGCAGTCGCCCCGCCATCAGGTCCCCTAGGCCCGGGTTATCTAAGTGGACAACGACCGTTGCCAGCCGAGTTGTGCACACGCCCGCTGACCAGGTCAGGCTGCGTCAGGCGAACGCGGGAGCCGAAGCAGTGGTATAAGATCGAGCCGATTCGGTAGCCGCATACCCCACATTCTGGCTCTAGTCGGGCACGCGATCGTGGTGTTGGAGAAGATCGCCCGAGCGCTGGTCCGGCCATGTGAAGGCTTCGGTGACCTGTGACGCATTGGATGAGGTCAGCCCACGGTAGCGTCGACGCGCCAAGGTTCGACACTACCAAACCTAATGTGGCTCGGATGTATGACGCCATGCTGGGCGGTAAGGACAACTACGCCGTCGACCGGGCCGCAGTCGAGCAACTCACAGCTCGGGTGCCGAGGGCACCGGATATGGCGCGATCCAACCGGGCGTTCCACCAGCGGGCCGCAGTGTGGATGGCCCAGCGTGGCATCCGCCAGTTCATTGATCTCGGTGCGGGGTTGCCCACGAGGGATAACACCCACGAGGTGGTCAAGAGCATCAATCCAGGATGCCTGGTGGTCTATGTGGACAATGACCCAGTAGTACTCTCCCACGCCCGGGCCTTGTTGTCCCACGATGATGACGGAGTGGTGGTAGTCGGGGCGGACGTGCGTGACCCGGAGTCAATCCTGGGTCACGACGTGGTACGGAACTTGATCGACTTCGATGCCCCGTGCGGCGTGCTGATGACGGGCCTGTGGCACTTCATCTCTGATGAGGCTGACCCGCAGGGGCTGATGGCCCAGTATGCCGGCGCTGTCGCGCCGGGAAGCTGTTTCGCGCTGGCGCAGGCCACCGCCGACGATCGGCGGACGCAGGAGGTACAGGGGGCCGTCGACGGGTACGCAGGGACAAGCCAGGGGCTGCATATGCGCACCCGCGCCCAGTTCACGGCCATGTTTGCCGGGTTGGAGATCGTGCCGCCGGGCGTGGTGCAGCCGCACGAGTGGCCCGATCCCAGTGCCCCCGCCGCCAGCCCAGCAGTCCTATGGGGATACGCCGCAATGGCGGTCAAACAGGACTGATGCGATGACCTGGCTCGTTGGCCGCAGGCCTGGTCGACCGCGCTTCGAGCCGTGATTCTGGGCTGCCGCTGTCCCTGTGTGTCCGTACGCTCTGACCGTTGCAAGCCGGGTTGTGCACACACAAGATTGCCCCACGCCTCGTAGCTATTCACCAAACGTCAGCGTGTTACTGCTGGTTGCGGGGCCGGGGTTCAGGCTGGGGTGGCGCAAGTATTCGGAAGTCCTGTGAGAGGGCATTTCTGATGGCCGGCGGGATCATCAGGCCCCAGGGTGCCCGTGCTGGCACATTAACCCCGGGTGCGGGACTGCGGGAACGTGATACCGGTTGATCAACGTGTCTCTAAAGGGAGCAGCCGTGGCGATAACAGCAATTCTCGATATGCAGCTCAAGCCCGAAGCGCTGGAAACGGCGTCCGAGATCATCCACGAGACACTTGCCGCCACCCGGGCGTTCCCCGGCTGCTACCACGTTGCGGTGCTTGTCGACAGCGCGGACCCGGCGCACGTGGTCCTCTACGAGACCTGGGAGTCGGCCGACCATGACCGGGCGTACCGCGAGTGGCGGGCCACTCCTGAGGGCGCCTCACGGCTCGGCTCCATCCTGGCCGCTGCGCCCAAGCTCACCTTGTTCACCGTCGCCGAAGGCGTGTAGGGAAGTTCCGGCCACCAGATTCGCATAGAGGCGGCCGTGGCGGGCAGCGAAAGCCGCTCATGAGCGATTTCGTCGCGACGGCATGGCGGGCGCGGGCGCCTGCGCGACAGCCGACCCTGACCTCTTTTTTCCCGGCCGGGCACGGGATCACGACCGACAGGCAGACGCACACTGCGATCCAGATCTGCGCCGGCTGCCCGTCCGGCGCCAGTGCCTTGAGTTCGCCGTGAACACGGGCGAGCTCTACGGGATCTGGGGCGGTACCACCCCGGAGGAGCGCATGCGCGAACACCGGGCCGAGCTGGCCCGCCGGCGCGCCGCCCGCCGCCGGGCAGAGCCCGAGCAGCCCGCCGCCTGACCGGCCGTCGCGCTTGGCACCCACGCGCCGCCTGGGCGACAATGCCGGGATGGCTGGGTATGACAGCGGGGACCGGCTGATGCGGCGACTGGCCTTGATGTTCCTTCTAGACGGGACCAGGCCCTCGGGGATACCCGAGTGGGTGTCCCCGGTCGCCCCGGTTGTCACCCAGGCTGCCGTCGGGGCCGGGCACTGGGCCGCCGGGCGCCGTCAGCGGGCCCTGGCCGCGTGGGCCAGCGCTGCTGGCTTCGGGCTGGTGGCGTGGGGCCTTGGCACCGAAGCGGAGACCCGGGCCGAGGCGGAAGAGAACATCGAGCAGCAGAAGGACCTGATGCGCAGGCGTGGCATACAGGTGCCGGCTACCGCCGAACGGACGGAAACCTGGATGACCCGCCAGCCATGGCGGAACGCCCTGGACGTCCTTGGGCCCTCGATCGGGATGGTCTTCGGGGTGCGGTCGGGCCTGCGCAACCCGCGGCGGCTGACGGTGCTCGCGATCGCCGGCGAAGCCCCGCTCACTGTGTTCTATGCCCTGCGAGTGCCCCGGGCCGTACAGCGGCGCAGGCCGAGGATCGCCGCGGGCTCAGCCCTGGTCGTAGCCGGATCGGTAGCCCGGCTACGGGCAGCATCAGCTGAACCGCTCCGGTAGCAGCGGCCACCGCGCGGCACTCGGGTGTGACGGGTAACCGGCCGCCTCCACCTAAGCGAGCCGGCGGCCCGCGCCCCACACCGCGCGTACCTGGCAGTCGCCGCCGAGCAGCACCGCGTCGGCCGCGTAGCCGGGTGCGAGCCGGCCGAGGCGGTCGTCGAGTCCCAGCGCCCGCGCCGGGACCCAGGTGAGCGCGGCAACCGCGGCGGGCAGGCTCATCCCGCACAGTTGCGTCGCCGCCCGCAGCGCGTGGTCGAGGGTCAGCGTCGAGCCCGCGATCGAGCCGGGGGAGCCGTCCGGCTGCCTCAGCCGGGCCACGCCGCCCGTCACGTCGACGTCGAGCGAGCCGAGCCGGTAGGTGCCGTCGCCCGCGCCCGCGGCGGCCATCGCGTCGGTGATGAGCGCGACCCGGCCGGGCGCCGCGTCGAGCAGCAGCCGGGCCACGTCCGGGTGCACGTGCACCGCGTCGAGGACCAGCTCCGCGGTCACCCGCTCGTCCCTGATGGCGGCCACCACCGGTCCTGGTTCGCGGTGACCGATCCCCGGCATGGCGTTGAACGCGTGGGTGAGCAGCCGGGCGCCGCGCTCGAAGGCGGCCCGGGCGAGGTCCTCGTCCGCCTCGGTGTGCCCCACGGCGACGACCACGCCCTCGGCCGCGAGCAGCGGGATGACGTCGAGCGCGCCTGGCAGTTCCGGCGCGAGCGTGATCTGCCGCAGCGTGCCGCGCGCGGCCGCAATCAGCCGCTCCACCGCGGCGGGCGACGGGGCGGCAAGGAAGTCCGGGTTGTGTGCCCCCTTACGGGACGGCGCGAGGAACGGGCCTTCCAGGTGGGAGCCGAGTACCAGCGGGTCACGCTCCGCGAGGTCCGCGATCGCGGCGAGGGACGCCTCGAGCAGGCCGGCCGGGTTGGCGACCAGGCTCAGCACCGAGCGGGTTGTCCCGTGGGCGCGGTGCACGGCCAGCGCTCGCCCGACCGCGGCGGTGCCGTCGTCGAAGCTGGCGCCGCCGCCGCCGTGACCGTGCAGGTCGATGAAGCCCGGCGTGAGCAGTTCACCGGCGGCGTCCGTCACCTCGGCCGCCCTGGCGGCATGCGCGGCCCAGCTCGCGCCGGTGCCGGCCGCGGTGATCAGGTCACCGTCGAAGACCGCCCAGAAATCGCTCGCCTCGCCCTCGACGTCGCACTTGCGGGCACTGTGCACGACCACGCGGGCATTAGCAGATCCGGTCACCGCCAACCCTCCACATTCACCCGTCGCCGCACGTCCGGCAGCCTAACGTACGGGCACCGTGGCCCGCCGCCGCGGTTACTTAGCCCTGCTCCGCCCTGGGGCCTTCCGCTCCGGAGTCGCCGCGGGACGCGCCGGCCGCTTCGGTCTCGGCGCTGGCCGCACCGGCTTCGCCGGGCGCCGCTTCAGTCCTGCCAGGCACCGCCTGGCTCCCGCCGTGCGCCTTCTCGGTCCGGTCCTGCCGCGTCGAGCTCTCAACGGGCGTCAGCTCGGCCTCGCCGGATGCTCCCCCGGTTTCGCCGGCCGCCGTCGCAGCCTCATCGGATGCCGCCCCCGTCTCACCTGATGCTGTGCCGGCCTCGTCGCGCGCCGCCTTGACCTCACTGGGAGCGGCGTGCCTGGCCCGCGGCACGGCGGCGACCGGGGCGCCGGAGTCGGCGCGGCCGGGCCTGGGAACGGCCGGGACGACCCCGGCCGGCGCCGCGTGCCGGCCGGGGCGCCGGAGCGTGAACAGCAGCGTCACGGCGGTGCCCGCCACCGCGTACGCGGACAGCACGAGCAGCGACGTGCGGACCGCGTTGCCGTGGAAGTAGGCGATCGACCGGGCGGTCCAGGTGCCCGCCCCGGGCGGCAGCCACGGCCCGATCGCGCGCCAGAACGGCGGCAGCATCGGCCAGGGGAACGCGCCGCCCGCGCTCGGGTTGCCGGCGATCACCACCACGAGCACCGCCAGCCCGATCCCGATGATCCCGGTCAGCGCCTGCAGCGCGAGGGTGAACATGCCGACGGAGAAGACGACGAGCGTGCCGAGCCCCGCCATCGCCCAGGTCGAGCCGGGCAGCGCGCCGAGCACCGGCCCGACGATGACCGCGCCGAGAATGCCGCCCGCGGCCGCGTACAGTGCCATGGCGCCGGTGCGGATGACGGCCCGCCGCCTGCTCGACGGCTTGGCTCCGGCGCTGATCGACAGCAGCGACGCGCACAGGTACCCGCCGACCGACCAGCCGACGACCAGGTAGAACGAGGACAGGCCGTCGAAGTCCTTCGCCTGCGGCGCGGGCGCGAGGTCGACGACCGTCAGCGAGCGGTGCTGGCGCGCCTCGGCGGCGCCAATGAGTCCCTTAAGCACGTTGGACAGCGCCGCGCCGCCGCCGGACGCCACATACAGCGTGTCGCGCGGGGCGACGGCTGCCGGGCTGACGACGAGCGCGCCGTACACGTCGCGGTTCAGCACGCCGCCGCGCGCCTGTGCCGCCGTGCCCGTGACGCTCACCGATAGCGGCTGCCCCGGCAGCCCGTTCAGCTCGCTGCTCAGCGGCCCCGCGACCGCGGCTGGCGCCACCAGGTCAAACGGCACCCGGGACGGCGACGGGCTGTGCAGCGCCCCGACGTAGGAGACGATGAACAGCACCTGCAGGCCGAGCACGCCGAGCACGAGGATCACCGCGCGCTTGGTGATCGCGTCCCTGAGTTCTCCGGTGAAGTTCACGTTCCCTCCGGGCCTCGCGGCCGGCCGCAGCCGGGCCAGGCCGGCCCTGCCACCGTGCGATGTTTACCCGGAGTAGAAGTGGTTATGCGCAGGGTAGTCAGATGTGGCGGTATGCCGCCGGTGTCCCGTCCCTGTCATCGCCGGGCAGGGCGGCGTTGGGGCCGGTTCGGCGAACCAGGTCGGCCAAGGCCGGATCGGTGACCGGGCCAAGCAGCCGCGCCGCGGCCTGCTCCACCGCGATCCGTATCAGGTGATCGAGCCCCGCTTGCTGCGCCTCCGCGGTCGGGTAGCCGAGGCTCGCGGCGCCGGGCAAGCCGCCAGGCAGGCCGGAAGGCGAGCTGGCAGGCACGCCGACGGGCGGCGCGCGGAAGCGCATGACGCGAAAGCCCATGACGGGAAAGCGCACGGTGATGTCCCCCCGGGTGCTGCGGCGACCTGGTCCCCGCCGGCCGCGGCAGGTGCGGGCAGCACGCGGCACGCGGACGTCGGCGACGCCCGCGTTCGGCCCCCGAACCCCGCGGCCGGCGTGACGTCGTGAAAATACTAAATGAACAGGGACCGCTACACTCGGTGAAACGCCGAGGTAACTCGCTGGCTGTAGTCAGCCAGTCACCGAACCCGCAACGTCAGCGGGCCAGGAAGTCGAGCAGCAGGGCATTGACCTTGTCCGGCGCTTCCAGCTGCATCCAGTGACCCGGGCCGTCCAGCCGCTCGTACCGCCACGGGCCGGCCACGTGCTCGGCGGAGTCGGTCATCTGCGCTTCGGTCAAGGCGATGTCCCCGGTGCTCCAGATGCCCATGACGGGTGCCTGCACCGGCGGCAGCGAAGGCGGCGGCTGCACCCACGTCTCGGGCCCGACGTTGGCCCGGTACCAGTTCAGGCCCGGCGTGAGCGACCCGTTCGCCGACAGGTCGGCGATCACCTGGTCGGCGTCGGGATGCCCGGCCCAGTTGCGGAAGGCGGCCCAGTTGTCCTGGCTCAGCCACTGCTCGGCGACGCCGGGGAACTGGAACAGCAGCATGTACCACGACTTCTCGCGCTGCCGGGACGTGCGGCGGAAGGTGGACGGGTGGCCGACCGACAGCACGGCCAGGTGGTCGACGGTGCCGGGCGCGAGCGACGCCAGGCCCCAGGCCAGGGCCGCGCCCCAGTCGTGCCCCACCACGTGCGCCCTCGACAGGCCGAGGTCACCGAGCACCCCGATGACGTCCCCGGCCAGTGACATGAGGTTGTAGGCCTCGACGCCCTCCGGCTTGTCTGAGCGCCCGTAGCCGCGCAGGTCGGGCACGATCACCTGGAAGCCGGCCTCGGCCAGCGCGGGCACCTGGTTCCGCCAGAGCCTGCCGGAGTCGGGGAAGCCGTGCAGCAGCACCACCGGCCGCCCCTCCCCGGTGACCTCGTACTCGATCCCGACCCCGTTGACATCGACCCGTGCCATGAACCGGCCTCCTTAAGAGCAGCCCCAAGCGCAGCGAAGGCCAGCTTATGGCCCGGATACCAGCGAGAGAAGCTCCTCTCGGGTGGGACCGAACGGCGGCCGTCCCGCCACCGGCACCACGCCGGTGGCGACTGGCTTCCCGTCCACCACGAAGCGTTCAGCGCTCCGCGGCGAGCTCCGTGAACGTCCCGGCCACCCAGTCGGCGATGTACGCGCTCACGTGCGGCAAGTGGTCAAGGCCGATGTGCTCCGCGCCGCCCTCCTCGACGGTGAACACGCGCAGCTCCCGCTTGGGACTGGCGACGGCCTGCTCGTAGGAGCGGTGCGCGTACTCGAGCGGTATCTGCCGGTCGCCCGCGCCGTGCGCGATGAGGAACGGCACGGTGATCTGCTCCACCACGCCGTCCAGGTTGACCTGGTCGGCGAACTCGATGAACTCCTGCAGGTCATCGTGTCCCCACACCCACAGCACGTGCTCCCAGTAGTGCGGCACGGGCCGCTCGCCCTCGCGCTGCAGGCGGCGGCGCTGCACCGCGCCCCAGTCGTGGTTGGCGCCCCAGGCGACCACCAGCGCGAGCCGTTTCTCGAACGCGGCGGCGCGCGGCGCGTAGTAGCCGCCAAGCGACCAGCCCGCCAGCCCGATCGCCGCGGGATCCACGTCAGCGCGCGTCAGCAGGTAGTCCACGCACGCGGCGGCCCACGCCTCGGTGTCTACCCGCGCGGTCAGCCCCTGCAGCCGCAGCGCCTCGCCGGACCCCGGGCAGTCGACCATCAGGCAGGAGATGCCCCGGTCGGCGAGCTCCGCCCAGTGACCGGAGGCGTACATGTGCTCCTTGGTGGAGTCGAGCCCGTTCCACAGGATCATCACCGGGGCGGGCCCGTTATCAGCGGCCGGCGCCTGGGAGAAGTACGCGGGCAGCGTCCCCTCGTACGGCACCTCCACCCGGGTGATCCGCGGGTCTTTCCGCGCGATCGCCCGGGCCTGCAGGTCGAGCACGCGCCGGTAGGTGTCGAGCCGGCCCGGCGTGTTGGCGCTCTGCATCCGCTCGGCCTGGCACAGGTAGTTCGCGGCGCGCGCGTACAGCTGCCCGGCGGACCGGGTCCGTCCCGCCTTGTCGGCCTGCTCCGCCTGGGCGGCCAGCTGGTCGGTCAGCTCCGACCAGGCGCGCATCAGGTCGGCGGTCCCCGCGTCCGAGCCGCGCGCCGCCGCCTCGCGCAGCGGCCGGCAAGCCCGGTCAACCTCGTCGATCAGCCCGCCGCTGTTCAGCGTGGCGACCACCGCCAGGTTCCACACGTAGTTGCCAGGAAAGTACTCAAACACCGTTGCTGATCCCTTTCATCAAGCCCGGCACGGGTACCGCGGGCCCGCAAGCCGCGGCTAGCCCGCGCGCTTGCGTACCCGGGGCACCGAACGGGGGCGTGCTTCGCGTACCGGCGGCAGGCTGAGCCCTTCGACGACCCGGTTGCGCACGGTCCCGATTCCCTCCACCGTCAGCTCCACCACGTCGCCCGGTCGCAGCGGCGGCGGGTCGTTCCGCCCGCGCCGGCCCCACAGCTCGGCCAGGCAGCCGCCGTTGCCGCAGGTGCCCGAGCCGAGCACGTCACCCGCCCGGACCTCGGTCCCGCGCGACGCGTACGCGATGAGCTCCTCGAACGGCCAGCCCATGTTGGACAGCAGGTCCTGGCCGACCAGTTCGCCGTTCACGTGCGCGCGCAGGTCGAGGGCGAGGAACCCCTCGTCGTCCCGGTACGGCTCGAGCTCGTCGGCGGTGACCAGCCAGGGCCCGAGCGTGGTGGCGAAGTCCTTGCCCTTGGCCGGGCCGAGCCGTACCTGCATCTCGCGCACCTGCAGGTCCCGCGCCGACCAGTCGTTGAGCACCGTGTAGCCGAAGACGTGCTCGCGCGCCTGTTCCGGCGACAGCGACGCCCCGTCCTTGCCGACCACCACCGCGACCTCGAGCTCAAAGTCGAGCTGCTGCGAGCCCGGCGGGACCGGCACGTCGTCGTGCGCGCCGATCAGCGCGTACGGGTTGGTGAAGTAGAACGTCGGCGCCTGGTACCACTCCGGCGCGACGTTGCCCCTGCTCATGCCATCGACGTGCTCCTCGAACGCGACGAAGTCGCGCACGGTCGGCGCCTCGAGCGGCGGCAGCAGCCGGACCGCGTCGAGCGGCCCGGGCGGTCCGGCCAGCGCCGCGTTGCCGGCCTCAAGAGCGGCGGGCAGCCCTGCGCGCACCAGGTCGAGCACGGTGACGTCCGCCGGGAGCGGGTGAATGCCCGCGTCGCTGACCACGCCGGCTCGCGCGGCACCGTCGCCGTTATCCGCATAGGTCGCGAAACGCATCCGTTCCTCCCTTCACACCGGCGGGGCGGTGAACAGGCCCGGGTCCGGCTCGTTGAACGACTTGCGGGCGACGAACTCGTTCATCTGGTTCGCGGTGCCCCACTGGTCGGCGACCTCGGGCTGGGTGAAGTCGTACAGGTGCGGGTGCCAGGTGTCCTCGTCGACCAGTTCCAGCTCGGTGGTGTACTCCACGGTGTTCCCGTGCGGGTCGAGGAAGTAGGAGAACGTGTTGTTGCCGGCCAGGTGCCG
>Ga0070714_100004275_pt1 | contig 10761 bp, 9 predicted proteins | sample LARL83metaG_FD_65450 | JGI IMG/M metagenome (GOLD analysis project Ga0070714, IMG submission 65450) | Corn, switchgrass and miscanthus rhizosphere microbial communities from Kellogg Biological Station, Michigan, USA - LAR L8-3 metaG | ecosystem: Host-associated > Plants > Roots > Rhizosphere ... | reverse complement strand
GGCAGGCACTCAGCAGGTCGTTCGGCACGACGTCGTCGTTCTCGATGTTGCCGACCGCGGCGCGGTGCTTCGCGATCACGCCGATCATCGGCGCGCGGTTCACCTGGTAGCCGGCGAACGGCCCCATGCGCGACGCGATCTCGGCCGACTTCCGGTACGCACGGCCCGTCATCAGGCCCGTGATCGCGGCCGCGTACGCACGGCCCTCGTCGGAGTCGTATGGGAGCCCGCGCGCCATCAGGAGCGCGCCGAGGTTCGCGTAGCCGAGGCCGAGCTGGCGGAAGGCCTTCGCGTTCCGCTCGATCTCGGGCGTCGGATAGGACGAGTAGCCGACGAGGATCTCCTGCGCGAGGAACACGACGTCGCACGCGTGCTCGAACGCCTCGACGTCGAGCTCGCCGTCCTCGCGGCGGAACTTCATCAGGTTGAGCGACGCGAGATTGCACGCCGAGTCGTCGATCGACATGTACTCGGAGCACGGATTCGACGCGTTGATGCGGCCGGTGTTCGGCAGCGTGTGCCACGCGTTGATCGTCGTGTCGTACTGCACGCCCGGATCGGCGCACTCCCACGCGGCGGCGGCGATCTGCCGCAGCAGGTCGCGCGCGTCGACCGTCGAGACGACGGCGCCGTCGGTGCGCGCGGTGAGGTTGAACTCGCGCGCGCCTGCGGCCGCGTCCATGAACGAGTCGCTGACGCGGACTGAGTTGTTCGCGTTCTGGTACTGGATCGATGCCCAGTCGGGCGAGTCGAGCGACATGTCGTAGCCGGCGCTCTCGAGGACGCGCGCCTTGCGCTCCTCCTTCGCCTTGCACCAGATGAACTCCTCGACGTCGGGATGGTCGACATCGAGGACGACCATCTTCGCCGCGCGCCGCGTCTTGCCGCCGGACTTGATCGTGCCGGCGGACGCGTCGGCGCCGCGCATGAAGGAGACCGGGCCGGAGGCGTAGCCGCCCTTCGAGAGCTGCTCCTTCGAGCTGCGGAGCTTCGAGAGGTTGACGCCCGAGCCGGAGCCGCCGCGGAAGATGACGCCCTCGCGCCGGATCCAGTCGAGGATCGACTCCATCGAGTCGTCGATCGAGAGGATGAAGCAGGCCGAGCACTGGGGCTTCTCCTCGAAGCCGACGTTGAACCAGACGGGGCTGTTGAACGAGGCGTACTGGTTGACGAGGATCGCCTTCAGCTCGGCCTCGAACGTGTCGGCCTCGTCGTCGTCGGCGAAGTAGCCGCCCTGCTTGCCCCAGGCGACGGCCGTGTCGACGACGCGGCCGATCATCTGGCGGACGGACGACTCGCGCTCGGGCGAGGAGAGCCGGCCCCGGAAGTACTTCTGGGCGACGATGTTCGTCGCCGTCTGCGACCAGAACTTCGGGAACTCGACGCCGCGCTGCTCGAACGCCGGGCCGTTGCGGCCCGGGATCACCGCGTCGCGGATCTCCCATTCGATCTCGTCGAACGGGTCGCGCCCGGGGATGGTGAAGAAGCGGCGGACGCCGAGGTGAGCGCCTTCGTCGACGACGGTGTTGACCACCTCGCCGATCGCCGTTCCAGTGCCGCTCTGCTGCTCTACGCTCGCCATTTCTACCCCTTGATTGTAGGTTCGCCCGCCGCTTCTACGCCGAACGGGGGACCGGCAAGGGTAGGTCGCGCGCCGGACGGAGAAGGGCCCTAGCGCCGCGGCGCAGGAGCCGGCGCCGGGGTCACGCGGCGGGTCTGCATCCGGCGGGCGAACCAGGTCGCCGCGGCCGCCAGCAGGAGCAGGAGGGCGAGCCCGGCGAGGACGATCAGCGGCAGCGGGATCGACTGGGCGTTGCCGGGCGCGAGCCGGTCGGTGATGTCCGTCCAGAAGCTCTTGTGTGGGCCGCCGCCTCCGGTCGAGCTCGAGCCGGGGTCGGTCGGGCCGATGTTCGCAGGGGTGCCGCCGCCGCCGCCGCCGCGGCCTTCGTTGTGGATGACCGCGAGCAGGGCGCGGTGGATGTCGTCGGCGGCGCTCGAGTAGCCGGTGACGTCCGGATACTGGCTGAGGTGCTGGATCGCCTGCGTGTAGCAGGGGATCGCGTACGTGCCCTTCAGGTTCGGCTGGTTCTTCAGCCAGTCGTTGACCACGTCCTTCCAGCACGAGTTCGTCGACTGCAGCTGGGCGGCGGGCGCCGCGAACGCGACGCCGGTGCCTGCGACGAGGATCGCGAGCCCCGCGACGGTGGTCGCGAGGAGCAGCTTCGTCGTGGTCTCGAGCCTCTTCATCCGAAATCTGCCCAGGCACGGCGCTCCGCACCGGGCTGTCCCTTCAGTCTCCCTATCCCCGGTGTTCTCACGGTTTGGCTGATGTAAACCGTTTGTGAACCACCCACGGACGGCAATCTGCCGATGCTAGCGTCACCGCCCGTGCGCGCCGCGGGCGAACGCGTCGGTCAGCCCCTGGCAGCGCTCGGCGCCGCCGCGATCTCCTTCGCGGCCCTCTTCTTCGGCGGCAAGCTCGCGGCCGTCGACGGGCCGCTCGTGTGGATCGGTGCGTGCGCGCTCCTGCTTGCGGCGCTCCTGCTCGGCTTCGCGCCGATCCGGGTCGATCGCACGGGAGCGGCCTTCCTCGGCTGCCTCTTCGGGCTCGCCGTCTGGGCCGGCGTCTCGACCATCTGGTCGACCTCGGCGGACACCTCCTGGACGTTCACGAACCGGACCGTCGTCTACGCGGCGTTCGCGCTCGTCGGCGTGATCGTCGGCGGGCTCGTCCCGCGCGCCCGCATCGCCGAAGCCGCCGCGCTGCTCGTCGGCGCCGTCGTCGTCTGGGCGCTCGTCGCGAAGTGCGTGCCCGCGCTCTACTCCGACTACGGCCGGCTCGCGCGGCTGCGCGCGCCGCTCAGCTACTGGAACGAGCTCGCACTCGTGTGCGACGCGGGCGTGCCGCTCGCTCTCTGGCTCGGTCGGCGGCGCACCGGCGCCGTGCTCCTCTACCTGCTCGTCGTCACCGAGCTGCTCACGTATTCGCGCTTCGGCGTCGCGCTCGCCTGTCTCGCGGCCGGCGCGTGGGTGCTGCTGGAGCGCGAGCGGCGAATCGAGGGCCTGACCGCCTGCGTGCTCGGCGGCGCCGCCGGAGCGGCCGCGTTCGGCATCGCGCTTGCGCTTCCCGGCATCACGTCGGACGGCGCGTCGCACGCCACGCGTGTGCGTGACGGCTGGATCTTCGCGCTCGTCCTCCTCGCAGGCGCCGCGATCGTCCTCACGCTCGCGCGCTACGAGGTCGCACCCGCGCAGCGCGCGCGCGTCGAGCGGATCGCAGGGCTAGCCGTGCTCGTGCTCGCGCTCGCGGGGCTCGCCGTCAGCATCGCGTTTGCCGGGCGGATCTGGCGCGAGTTCACGAACCCGGTCACGACGCAGCTGACGAACAGCCCGGGCCATCTCGGGAGCGCCAACTCGAGCAACCGGTGGATGTGGTGGAAAGAGGCCTGGCATGCCTTCACGCGCCATCCCGTCGGCGGCACGGGCGCCGGCACCTTCAACCTGACCGACCTGCTGCTGCGCCGCAGCTCGATCACGGCTGCCGAGCCGCACAACGTCCCGCTCCAGTTCCTGAGCGAGCTCGGGATCGTCGGCTTCCTGCTCTACATCGGAGCCGCAGCGGCGGCGCTGCGCGGCGTCGTGCGCGTGCGGCGCGATCCCGCAGGGCTCGCACTCGGGATCGCGGTGGCGGTCTTCTTCGCGCACGCGATCGTCGACTTCGACTGGAACTTCCTCGCGACGTGCGGGCCGCTGCTCCTCGTCGCCGGCGCGCTGCTCGCGCGGCCCGCCGCGGTTGCCGCTCCGGCGCGACGCCCGTTCGTCGCGATCGCGGCGGTCGCCTTCGCGCTCGCTGCGATCTACTCGCTCGGAGCGCCGTGGCTCGCGGCGCGCGATCTGCCCGCCGACTCGCTCGCGCAGGCGAAGCGCGCGCACTCGTACGATCCGCTCTCGGTCTACGCGCTCATGGACTGGGCTGCATACGAGGACGCGGCCGGGAACACGGCCCGCGCCGCCCAGCTCTACCGCGAGGCGGTCGCGCGCGAGCCGGAGAACTCGGTCACGTGGTACGAGCTCGGCGCGTTCTATTTCGACTACAAGCAGTGGCGGCTCGCCTACGACGCGCTGAACAACTCGTACACGTACGACCGGTTCGGCCCGGCGTCGCGCAAGTGCGGGCTGCTCGATCAGGCGCGCACGAAGGCGTTCAACTACACGCCGCCTGCGCTCAAGCAGTGCCGAGGATGACGACTGTCTGCGAGCCCTTCAGTGCGGCCGGGCGCAGGCCGTCGACCGGCGCAACGAGGCGGATGCCGGTGTCGTGTGCAAGCCGGCGCGCCTCTTTGATCCAGCCCGGCACGTAGAGCACCATCGACTGCGAGTAGTTGTGGCGCTGCGCGTTCTGCGCACCACCGATGCGGTAGCCGGCGCCCTGCAGGCGCGCAGCCTCGGTGGCCGCGGCACCCTGCACGCCGTTGCCGTTGAGGATGAGCACGCGCACGTCCGTGCGCGCGCGCAGCGGATGCGACGGAGGCGGTGCGACCTTGCGCACGTGCACGGGCGCCGCTTTCGGCGCGGTCTTCGCGGCTGCCGCGCGGGCAGGATGCTTCGGCGCGAGGCGGACGGCGCCGATCCCGATCAGCGCCACGAGCTCGGCCGCCGCGATCGCTCCCACGATGAGCGTCGCGGTGCGCCACGGAAAGCCCGGATGGTGGATCTGCTCGGCGTGTTGCACGGCCCGAACCGATTCGATCCGGCGCGCGCTACTCCTCCACGAACGACGCCCACGTGCGCGCGAGCCCGTCGGCGAGCGCGTGCTCGGGGCGCCAGGCGAGCTCCCGCGCGGCGAGGGAGCAGTCGAGCACGCTCCGCTGGAGCTCGCCGAGCCGCGCCTCTGCAAACGCCGGCTCGCGCGCGACACCACTCGCTCGTGCCACCGCGCCGTACAGGTCGACGACGGAGGTCTCGACGCCGGTGCCGACGTTGAAGACGCCGCCGTCGTGCCCGAGCGCCGCGACGAATGCGCGCACGACGTCGTCGACGAAGACGTAGTCGCGTGTCTGGCCGCCGTCGCCGTAGATTCTCGGCGTCGCCTCGCCAAGCAGTGCGCCCATGAAGATCGCGACCACCCCGGCCTCGCCGTGCGCGTCCTGCCGCGGCCCGTAGACGTTGGCGAGCCGAAGTGAGACATGGCCGGTGCCGTACAGCCGGTTCCACGTCGCGAGGTACTCCTCGCCGCAGAGCTTCGACGTCCCGTACGGCGCGAGCGGCCGCAGCTCGGCGGACTCGGGAGCCGGCCCGTCGCACTCGCCGTAGATCGCGCCGCCCGACGACGCGAGGACGACCTTGGCGCCGTGCCGCCGCGCCGCCTCGAGAATGCGGACCGTGCCGAGCACGTTCACGTCCGCGTCGAGCGCGGGATCCTCGACGGAGACGCGCACGTCCATCTGGGCCGCGAGCTGGAGCACCGCCTCCGGTCGTACTGCGTCGAAGATCGCATCCGGGTCGCGGATGTCGCCGACATGGAGCTCGGCTTCGCCGGCGACCCGCTCGCGCTTGCCCCGGGAGAGGTTGTCGAGGACATGTACCTCGTCGCCGCGCGCGATCAGCGCATCGACGACATGCGAGCCGATGAAGCCAGCGCCCCCGGTGACAACGGCCCGCATGCGCCTCGTATCCTAGGAGGCGTGGGCGTCCTCCTCGCGATCGAAGGCATCGACGGCTCGGGCAAGGGGACGCAGGCCGCGCAGCTGGCCGAGAGCGCTGCCGCGGCCGGCTACCGCGTCGCCTCGTTCAGCTTTCCTCAGTACGACGGCAATCCGTTCAGCCGTGCGGTCGCCGACTACCTGAACGGCGAGTTCGGCTCGGCGGACGAGGTGCATCCCGAGCTCGCCGCGATGCTCTACGCGGGCGACCGGTTTCACGCGCGGCCCCGGCTCGTTGCGGCCCTCACGGACTCAGACCTCGTCGTCTGCGACCGCTACGTCGGCTCGAACGCCGCGCACCAGGGCGCGAAGCTGCAGGGCGAGGCGCGCGCGCGGCTGCTCGCCTGGCTCGAGGAGGTCGAGTACGGCGAGTTCGAGCTGCCCAGGCCCGATCTCGTGGTCCTGCTCGACGCGCCGGTCGCGCTCGCGCGGCAGCTCGTGGGCCGCAAGGCCGCACGCGGCTACACGACGCTCGAGGCCGATATTCACGAGGCCGACGCCGGCCACAGCGACGCGACGCGCGCGCTCTACCTCGAGCTCGCGGAGCGCAACGGCTGGCGGCTCGTTACGACCGAGGGCGACGACGGCGAGCCGCGCGACGTCGGCGAGGTCGCGGCCGAGGTGTGGAGCGCGGTGGAGCCGCTCCTTCGGTGACCTTCGCCGCTGCAGTCGCGGAGCAGAACGAGGCCAAGCGCCTGCTGTCGGCCGCGCTCGCGGACGGGCCGGCGCACGCGTATCTCCTGCACGGGCCGCCCGGCGTCGGCAAGCGCGCGATCGCGCTGCTCTTCGCCGCCGAGCTGCTCGGCGACCACGCACGCGTCGAGCGTCGTACGCATCCCGATCTCTACGTCGTCGAGCCGGTCGGCGACCAGATCCGCATCGACGACATCCGCACGCTCCGCAGCGACCTGCACATGCGGCCGTACGAGGCCTCGCACCGCGTCTATCTGATCCTCGACGCCGACACGATGAACGAGGACGCGGCCGATGCGCTTCTCAAGGACCTCGAGGAGCCGCCGTCGTATGCGGTGATCCTCCTGCTTGCGAGCGACCTCGGCCCGCTGCCGGAGACGATCCGCTCCCGCTGCCAGCTCGTGCCGTTCCGCCGCCTGTCCGAGAGCGCGGTGCACGCTGAGGTGCTCGCCCGCGCGCCGGGTCTCTCGGCGGAGGAGGTGACGACGATCGCGCGGGTCGCTGCAGGCCGGCTCGACCGGGCCGAGCGGCTGCTCGATCCTGCCGCGCAGAAGCGCCGCGACACGCTGATCGCGGTCGCGCGCTCCGTGTACCTCGATCCCGCATTCGATGCCGCGGACGGCGCGCAGGCGCTGCTCGAGGGGATCGGCGAGCGCGGTGTCGAGGCGAAGGAGAAGGCGGAGGAGACGGTCGAGCTGCAGGAGCTCACCGGCCGCGAGGCGGAGCAGCGCGTCCGCCGCGCCCAGCGCGGCGCAGAGCGGGACGAGCTGCTTGCGACGCTCGAGGAGCTCGAGTGGTGGTACCGCGACCTCGTCGTGCTCGCCGCAGGCGCCGAGGGCGCCGTCGTGCACGTCGACCGGCTCGACGAGCTGCGCGGCGACGCGACGCGCGAGCGCCTGCAGGGCGCCGAACGCGCGTGCGAGCTCATTCGCGGGGCCTGGCGGGACGCGGAAGAGCTCCAGCTCTCGGTGCCGCTCGCGCTCGAGGCGCTCCTGGTGCAGCTGCGGCGCGAGCTGGCCGGACCGCAAGTTTTCGCCTCCTAGGCCCTCCTATCGGTCAAACCGCATCGCCCCGCGGTCCGTAGACCGAGAGAGGAGTTCGCCGTGTCCAAGCTGAAGGGATTGGTACTGGTCGGGATCGTCTCCGCCGCCACAGCCGCGCTCTGGCCCGCTGCCGGAGGCGCGGCAACGTTCAAGGGGGTGGTCGTCGCCCGCGAGCGCAACAACGTGCTCGTCGCCTCGCCGGCGGGGCTCGTCCGCGCCGTTCGCGGCGCCGCCGCCGTCGGCTCACAGGTCACGTTCGCGTCCGGTCGCGCCACGGTCGTCGGCCACACGAATCGCGCGCGCTTGAACGGCATCGTCGTCCGGCACGTCGGGCGCACGATGTTCATCTCGAGCAACCGTCATCTGCTCGCGCTGCAGTCGAACGACCCGACGCCGCCGACGCCGGGCACGGTCATCTCGGCTCAGGTCGGAATCGCGAACGGCCAGCTCGACGAGGAGAACGAGGACGACGTCGGTCAGGTCTCGAGCGGAACGATCTCGGTGCAGGCGACTGTCTCCGCGGTCGCTGCCGGATCCGTGACGCTCACCGTGCAAGGCCAGACTCTCACCGTGCAGCTTCCCGCCGGGCTGACGCTGCCCGCATCGATCGTCGGCCAGACGGTGACGATCCAGCTCGGGCTTGCGGGGAACGACAACCAGGGAGATGACGACCACGGGGATGACAACGGCGGCGACCACGGCGGAGGTGGCGACGGCTAGCGCGCCACACGAATCGCCGCAGCCGCAGGGCCGCGCCGGCGACGGGGCGGCCGCGGCGCGGACCGAACAGCTCTTCGCGGATTACGGCCGCATCGTCGGCGGGCTCTGCATCGGACTGCTGCGCGACCGCGCGGAGGCCGAGGACGCGACGCAGCAGACGTTCCTGTCCGCGCATCGCGCGCTCGTGAACGGCTCCGATCCGCGCACGCCCGCGGCGTGGCTCATGACGATCGCGCGCAACGAATGCTGGGCGCGAATCCGCTCTCGTATGCGCGAGCCGCTGCCGAAGGAAGAGGTCGACGCCACGACGACGAACGACCCGCTGGCAGAGGCGATTCGACTCGCGGACGTCAGGATGCTCTGGAACGCCATCGAGGAGCTGCCGCGACAGCAGCGCGACGCGCTTCTCCTGCGCGAGTTCGGCGGGCTGACGTATGCAGAGCTCGCCGCTGCCCTCGGCGTGTCGGGGCCGGCCGTCGAGTCGCTGCTCTTCCGTGCGCGCCAGAGCCTGCGCGCCAAGCTCCGTGCCGGCCGCACGTCGATCTCCGGTGCGTCGTGGATCGACGCCTTGCTCCGCATCGCTGCCGGCGGTGCCCCGGTGGCCGCAAAGGTCGCCGTGCTCGGCGTAGGTGCCGCAGCCGTCGGCGGCACGGCGGTGGTCGTGCCGAGCGCGTTCGACAACCACCGGCCCTCGCCGGCTCCGGCGCCCGTCAAGGCAGTTGCTCCGCCTCCGAAGGTGCACTCGACGCTGATCGACCGCGTCGTGACGCCTCCGGTGCAGGCCGTTCGGCCGGTGCACCCGGCACGGAAGAGGCGATCCGCGGGCACGCACGAGGCGGAGCCTGCGTCGACCAGCGGGGACGGAGGCCGTGACGGCAGGGGCAGCGACGGCGGCGGGGACGGCGGCAGCGGATCAGACGGCGGATCTGACGGCGGCGGCGACTAGCTCCCCGCCTGGGCACGGAGCTCTGACGCTCAAGGAACATCCGCTCCGAGCCGAAATATTCCCCGCTAGTGGGTTGTAGGGCCGACGCGAGTCGCCCATAGTGTGAAGCCAGGCGTGCTCGGGCGGAGCGCGCCGGTTCGATCTTCGATCGGGGGAGATTTTGGCCGCAGTTCCGTCCATAGGTCGCGCCAGCCGCATCGAGCGCGGTCTTGCCCCGGAGGCGGACGTCACGCGTGCGCTCTACGAGCAGTACGCGAACCAGGTCTTTCGCTACTGCCTGCACCAGCTCGGCTCGCGCGAGGAGGCGGAGGATGCCCTCCAGAGCACGTTCCTGAACGCGTTCCGCGGGATCAAGCGCGGCGTCGTTCCGGATCTCGAGTCGGCCTGGCTCTTCAAGATCGCCCATAACGTCTGCCTTTCGCGCCGCCGCTCCACGTGGCGCCGCGGCCGAATCGAGTCCCCGGCCGACTTCGAGGTGATCGAGGAGCTCGCGCCGGCGCCGTCGCGCCGCGCCGACGAGCTGATCGGCCTGCAGGACGTGCTCGAGCGGCTGCCGGAGACACAGCGCCGCGCGATCCTGCTGCGCGAGTGGCAGGGACTGTCGTACCGCGAGATAGCCGCGGAGCTCGAGCTCTCGCAGGCGGCGGTCGAGACGCTGATCTTCCGCGCCCGTCGCTCGCTCGCGAACGGCCTGGAGCAGCCCGAGACGAAGAAGCGCCGGATCGCGCGCGCACTCGACTGGGGCAACGTCTTCGGCGCGATCAAGACGGCGCTCGTCGGCGGCAGCGCCGCGGTCAAGATCGCGGCGACGGTTGCGGTCGTGAGCGCGACGACGGTCGTCGCGGCTGCGCCCGTGCAGCAGCACCGGGAGCATCACCAGGCGGTGCCGGTCGTCGCGAAGACGCACGCTTCGGCGCCGACTGCAACGCCGCGGGTCGCGCAGCACTCGGGAGTCGCCGCCGCTACGCCCGCGGCGGCGCGCAAGCACAGCTTCGTGGCGACGCCGCACCAGGCGCACGTCGGCCTCTCGGTTCCAGCGGCGCAGGTAATCCCGACGCAGACTCCGGAGCCTGTTTCCGCACCGGCCTCGGATCCTCCGGTCTCTGCGCCCGAGACGCAGGCTGCGCCCCCGGTCTCGGTCGAGCCCGCGCCCGAGACTCCGGCGCCGACGCAGGAGCCGACGGCGCAACCGGTCTCGCCGCAGAACTTCACGCCGGCCGACGATCAGCCGGTCCGGCTTCCGAGCTCGGCCCCGCCGTCGGTGCAGCCGGTGACGCCGACCCTGACGCCGACGCCGATCCAGCCGCAGCCGGTGGCTCCGGACCCGACGACGACGGTGCCCGTCCAGAGCACCGGGCAGACCCTCAAGCCGGGCCTAGGCATCGGAAACAGCGGCTAGCGCCGCTGTCCCCGCGATGCTGATCTAGCCAAGGCTGCCGCTTTACGCGGCGAAAACCAGCTCGTCGCCGAGCTCGAGCTGCAGCCGGTGGAGCGCCTCGGACTCGAGCTGGCGCACGCGTTCGCGCGTGAGCCCCAGCTCTTTGCCGATCGTCTCGAGCGAGGCGGATTCGCCGCCGAAGCCGAAGCGGAGCTCGATGATCCGGCGCTGGCGCTCGGGCAGGTCGGCAACCGCGCGCTGGATGCGCTGGCGCCGGAC
>Ga0070714_100004270_pt1 | contig 10763 bp, 7 predicted proteins | sample LARL83metaG_FD_65450 | JGI IMG/M metagenome (GOLD analysis project Ga0070714, IMG submission 65450) | Corn, switchgrass and miscanthus rhizosphere microbial communities from Kellogg Biological Station, Michigan, USA - LAR L8-3 metaG | ecosystem: Host-associated > Plants > Roots > Rhizosphere ... | reverse complement strand
GACCTGCCGCCGTTCCCGGTCGACAAGGTGCGCTTCGTCGGCGACCTCGTCGCCTGCGTGGTCGGCGAGACGCGCGCTGCCGCGCTCGACGGAGCCGAAGCGGTCGGGGTCCAATACGAAGAGCTCGCCGCCGTGCCGGACATTGCGACCGCCCGCGATCCCGCGTCGGCGCCGGTCGATCCCGAGCATCATTCGAATTGCATCTCGCATCAAACATTCGCGGCTGGCGACCTCGGCGCGGCGTTTGCCGGCGCCGCTCGCATCATCGAGGCGCGTTTTTCTCAACACCGCCAGACCCACGCGCCGCTCGAGCCACGCGGCTGCATCGCTGAATGGGATGCCGGCCGCCAGCACTTGACATTCCGCACCGGAACGCAGGCGCCGCATCCGCTCCGCACCGCACTCGCCACGCGCCTGCGGCTCAAGGAGACGCAGATCACCGTGATCTCGCCCGACGTTGGCGGCGGCTTCGGCCTCAAGATCGCGCTCTTGCGCGAGGAGCTCGCGGTCGCCGCCACCGCGATCGCTTTTGCGCGCCCGGTACGTTGGCAGGAGGAGCGCGGCGAAAACCTGATCGCCGCGTTGCACGCGCGCGAGGAGACGATCGTCACGCGCACCGCGGTCGCGGCCGACGGGCGCATCCTCGCGCTCGATGCGCGGATCGAAGCCGACTTCGGTGCCTATTGTTTCTTCCCGGCCAATTACATGGCGCGCGTCATTGCCATGATACTGCCCGTCCCCTACCGCATCCCCGCCTATGGATACGATGTGTCGGTCTACCTCACAACCAAATGCCCGGCCGGCCCGATGCGCGCGCCGATGGCGAGCGCGTCGTGGATCATGGAGGGAACGATCGATGCGATCGCACGCGGGCTGGCGCTTGATCCGGTCGCGGTGCGGCGCGTCAACTCGATCGGCGCCGCCGACCTGCCGTTCGTCACCGTCACGGGCGAGACCTATGTGGACGTCACCCCGCGCGAGACGCTCGAAGCCGCGGTGACGGCCATCGGCTATGACGCGCTGCGCGCCCGCCACGCGGCCGAGCGCGCGACGGGACGTCTCGTCGGCATCGGCCTTTGCACGGTGATCGAGTCGACCACCTACGGCTCGGAATTCTACCGCAAGGCCGGCATTCCCGGCTCCGGCCACGAGACGGCGACAGTGCGAGTCGAGCCGACCGGTGGCGTGCTCGTGTCCTGCGGGCTGATGGCCTCGGGGCAGGGCTACGAGACGACGCTCGCGCAGTGCGCCGCGGAGGGCCTTGGCGCGCGGCTCGACGACATCCGCGTCGACCTAGGCCACAGCGATGTTGCGCCTTACGGCATGGGCAGCCGCGGCGCGCGTGGCGGCACCGCTGGCGGCGGCGTTGTGCTGCTCGCCGCGCGCAAGCTCAAGGCCAAGGCGCTCACGATCGCGGCGTACCTGCTCGGGCTCAACTCGCCCGAGGCGCTCGAGATGGCGAACGGCGAGGTCGTCCGTTTCGTCGGCGGCGCATGGACGGCGACCGGGCTCACACTTGCAGCGATCGCGCGCACCGCGCATCTCGATCCATTGCGGCTCCCGGCCGGCATGGAGCCGGGTCTGCACGTGACGCACGCGTTCGATCCGCCGCCGATGACCTACGCCAACGCCACCCACGCCTGCGAGGTTGAGATCGATCGCGACATCGGCGCGCTCGCGATCCGGCGCTATCTGGTGGCGCACGACTGCGGCACCGAGATCAACCCGACTATCGTAGCCGGGCAGGTGCACGGCGCGGTAGCGATGGGTCTCTCCGGCGCCATGATGGAGCACTGCACCTACGACGCGAACGGCCAGAACTGCGCCGGGTCCTTCATGGATTACGCCATCGCGCGCGCGGCCGACCTACCGTCGATTGAGATCATTCCGTGCAACAAGCCTAATCGGCTCACACCCGCCGGCCTCAAGGGCATGGCCGAGGGCGGCGTCATGGGGGCCATTGGCGCCTTATCGAACGCAATCTCCGACGCGCTCGCTCAGTGCGATGTCGTGGCCGAGCAACAACCATTCACGCCCGAGCGGCTCATGAGGTGGATCAGGCAGGGCGTTAAGCTCCAACAGAACGCCTGCCCAGAAATCAATCAGGTACAGTGATGCTGAGAACTGCTTGCAAACGTGCAACGTCATGCGCGCATCACTTTGTTCCAGTCAAAATGATAGCCGGCTCCATCAAGTTCTTTAGCCAATCGCTGTTTCCATGCGCCGGCAGGATCGACCGACGTCCACGCTATGCCCAGAATGTCAGACGGTAGCTCAAGGTTACCGATTTTGAGGGCGCAAACCTGACTGCGACCAAGCCGCCCGATGAAATAGCCGAGCTCGAGGATAACATTCTGTCGCGCCCGCCGATGTTGCTTTCCGCCTCGCAGACCACCCACGTCGTCGGGTGTGAGTAGGACGATCGCAAAGCCTACGTCAGCGTGCGCCTCGAATTTCTCAATAATCGTTCGGCCTTTATTGGCGCGTTCGTGCAGGATAATCGGCTCTAACCCTAGTTGCTCGAGAAAGCGGGCCACGGCTTCCCGTGGTCCCTCGGCATGCCCATGAACGATGAAGACCTTCTTGCTGGGTGCGAGCGCCTCTCCGGGTTCATCAATTGGAACGCTCCCGTAAATCGGCAATGGGGTATCTGCTCCGCGGCGCTGAGGCTTGCGACGGGTCGCACGCCTGGGAGTAGCGCGAGGTCGATGGGCCATGCCTTCCACCTGTGTCTCCCTCGCATATTAACCGAGAACTCCTAGGCGGGGCATCGATATGGATAATGGCCAAACCGCCGAAGATAGGATCATCAGAGCGGCGGGCCATTTTGCGTCTCGGACGGCACTGGCGGGCTCCTTCAGGATCACGTTCTGGAAGACCGGCCCTTCGAAGGCGGCCGGCGCGGTCACCCGCAGGCCGGTGTATGCGGGGTCGGATCGTAGCCGGGAAGGTCCGGCACCCCGAAGCCGGGGAAGACGGTCACTGTGGCGGCGCCCGGGCGCGGCGCGTAGCCGAGCCATCTCTCGTGGATCTTCGCCAGCGTGCCGTCTTGCTTGAGGCACTCGATTGCATTCTCGAGCTGCGCACGCATGGCGACGTTATCCTTGCGGATCGCGACCGAATAGACGAGGCCGGTCGAATAGACGTACGACGGCTTGAGCTGCGGGTTCTGCTTGGCCGACCACGCGGCGCTGGTGTCGCCGTTGATCTGCGCGTCGGCGCGTCCGGTGAGCACGGCCGCCGCCGCGTCGGCGCTGGTGCCGAAGGATTCGATCTTCCAGCCGATCTTCTCGGCGAGCCCGCGCGCCCAATTGTCGTAGATCGTGCCGCGGTTGACCGCGATAGTCTTGTCCTTGAGCTGCGCCATGTCGGTGATCTCGGGCGCGCCGCGCTTGATCACGAACTGATAATCGGTGTTGATGTAGCCTTCAGTGAATAGCATGTTCTCGGCGCGTTCCTTGGTCGCCGTCACCGGGGCGATGATGAAGTCGTAGCTGCCGGCGGCAAGCCCGGGCAGCAGCCCGGAGAACTGGGTCGCGTCGATCGTCACCTCGCGCTTGAGCTTCTTGCCGATCTCGCGCGCAAGATCGATGTTAAAGCCCTGCACGCCGCCTTGCATGTCGGGAAACGCGTGCGGCGCAAAGGTGCCGTCGACGCCGGTCTTGAGCGCCCCCTGCGCCTGCGCCGCCGCACCGTACAGCGCAATGCCTAACGCCGCGGCGCATACCGCCATTACCATCCGCTGACCGTGCATGATCCACTCCCGTGCCGCGAACGAAATCGCACGAGACTACACACGTGCATTTGCCCATCGCAACCAAGCGAAGCGTGGTTGAAAATTTTCCCAATGCGCTCACCGTCGCGAGGCGGTGCAGCGGTTCTCCGTCCATGGTATCGCTCGCGCATGAGCACCGCCCCCTCACCCATCCGCTTCGGCATTAACTTCCTGCCCCACCGAGCGCGCGAGCTGCTCGACTGGGTGAAGACCGCCGAGGACACTGGCTTCGACATCGCCGGCGTCGCGGATTCACAATCGCTCTATCGCGACGTCTACGTGTGCGAAGCGCTGGTCGCGACGCAGACGAAATCGATCCGCTTCGGCTCGCGCGTGATCAACCCGGCGACGCGCCATCCGGCGGTCGCCGCCTGCGCGGCCGCGACATTGGAAGAGCTGGCGCCCGGCCGCACCATGTTGGGCGTCGGCACCGGCGATAGCGCGGTCGACAACATCGGCATCCGGCCCGCGACGCTCGCCGAGATGAGCGATTACGTGCGCGCGGTGCGCGAGCTGCTGGAAACTGGGCGAACCGACTACAAGGGCACGCCGTGCAAACTCACCTGGTGGAACGGCACACGCATTCCGATCTATCTCGCCGCCTCGGGCCCGAAGACCCTGCAGCTCGCCGGCGAGACCGCTGACGGCGTCGTCATCAACACTGGGCTTACGCAAGAGATCATCCGCGATTCGATTGCACAGGTGCGCATCGGCGCCGAACGCGCCGGGCGCGATCCGTCCGCGGTCGACATGTGGTGGCTACCGCTCACCTGCGTCGACGACGACTACGAGCGCGCGCTCTACAAGGTCGCGCCCACGCTCGCGTCGGCCGGCAGCCATCTCACGCGCCTCGCCACCAAGGGCAAGCACATACCGCCCGAGCTGATGGAGAAGGTGAAAGAGCTGGGACGGCGCTACAACTCCGCGCAGCACGACATACCGGAAAGCGGCAACCGGGCGCTGATCAAGGAGCTTGGGCTGATCGACTATCTCGCCGAGCGTTTCGCGGTGATCGGCAGCGCGCGCGACTGCGTCGCCAAGCTCGAGCGCGCGATCGACGCGGGCGCGCGCCAGTTCTGGATGAGCGTGCACTTCGACGACAAGATCGGCTTTATGCGGGAGTGGTCGGCGCAAGTCATGAGCGCGTTTCGATGAGCGTTCCCCAGATGCAGCGCAGCGTGGAGCGGAGCGGTGCGCCGCTGATCTGGGGTCCACAAAATTCCTGGATTCCGGGTCTGCAGCGCACCCCTTCGTGCTGCGCTGCGCCCGGGGAACTCTCACCCCGGCCTCACAAACTTCCCATATCCCGGTTGCGCGAGCACCTCACCGCCGGCGAACACCTTCGTACCGCGCACGTAGGTCGCGGTCACATGCCCAGCGAGCGGGCGGCCGTGATACGGGCTCCATTTGACTGACGAGGTCATATGCGCCTGGTCGAACGTTGTCGCGCCCGGACGCAGCACCGCGATGTCCGCGTCGGCGCCGGGACGGATTTCACCTTTGCGGGCAAAGCTGAAATGCCGCGCGGGATTGCGCGCGCACAGCTGCGCGATGAGCGAGGGCAAGAGCTTGCGCTCGACGAGCGCCGTGTAGAACACCGGCAGCAAGGTCTCGAGCCCCGGCACGCCGGCGCCGTTCTTGAAAATATCCGGGTCGGACTTGCGGTGCACCGGCCACGCCACGTGATCGGTCGACAACAGGTCGACCTCGCCGCGTTTGAGACTCTCCCACAGGCGCAGCCGCTCGGCCTCGCTGCGCAGCGGCGGGTTCTGCCGTAGGTATGCGCCCTGCCTGAGCATGTCGTCCTCGGTGAAGATGAGATACTGCAGGCAGGTCTCGACCGTGATGGGCGCGCCGCGCGCGCCATAGTGCCGCGCCAGCGCGCAGCCCGCGGCGAGCGAGGAATGCACGATATGGCAGCGCACGCCGGTTGCGACGGCAAGCTCGAGGATCTGCGCGTCGGCCACAAGCTCGGCGATCGGCGGCCGGCTCGCCCCGTGCGCGCCGGGGCTGCGATCGCCCCGATCGAGCACTTTTTTCAGAAAATAGTCGACCAGTCCCTGATCCTCGTTGTGGAACGCGACCGGCAGCCCTAGGCGCCTCCCTTCCTGGAAAATCTCGAACGTCTCACCGGTGTCGAAGCGCGGGAAGCGCACCGGATGATACTCGTAGGTCGAGAGCTTAATGGCGCAGGCCCCACGTTCCGCCAATTTGGCGAGCGGTGCATAGTTGCAGTCCTTGCGCGCGGTCACGTAGAGCGCGACGTCCACCGCCGCAAGTTCGCGGACCTTGGCGACTTTGGCGTCGAAGAGATCAACGTCGTTCACCGGCTCCGGCTCGTCGAACGGCATGTCGACGATCGTGGTCACGCCGCCGGCCGCGGCCGCGCGCGTCGCGTCCCGCAGGCCGGCCGTTCCCTCGTAGCTGCCCGCATGCACCTGGGCGTCGATCAGGCCGGGGAACAGCAGCGCGCCGCGGTGATCATCGACCCGGACGGCAGGCGGCGGGGTCCCGCTGCCGATCTGAACGATCGCGTCGCCGCGCACGGCCACGAAAGCATCCGGCATGACCGTCTCGGCGGTCACCACGTCGCCGCGCAGCACGAGGTCGAAGGTTTCGGTCACGACCACGTCCCGGGCGCGAGGGTCTCGACGATCTCGTCGTAATTGTCGCTCAGCGGCAGGATCACCGGATAGCTGATGCCGGCGTCGAGCCACTCGCCAATGCGGTCCTTGATGTGGCTCGCGCTGCCGGAAATCGTCATGCGGTCGACAATGTCGTCGCTCACAAGTTTCATCGCCTCCTCGACGCCGCCAGGGCGACCGGGCCAGCCGCCCATCACCTGATTGATGCGCGTGAGCAGGTCGGGATCGATCGCGTTCGCCTTGCCGATATGCGGCTGCTGCCCGAGATATTTGGTCACGACGTAACGCGCAGTGCGGCGCGCCGTCGCCTTATCGTTCGACATCGCGACGTTGATGAGCTGCGGCAGTTCGACCGCCCCGGCGGGACGGCCGGCGCGGCGCATGCCTTCCTTCGCCTGCTCCACCATGGCCCGGGTCGCCTCCGGCGAGATCAGCCCGTTGAGCAGCGCGCCGTCGGCGATTTCCCCCGCCGTCTGGGTCATCACCGGGCCGGTGGGCCCAAGGTAGATTTTCACGTCCTTCGCGCTACGCGGCGCACCATGGCCCAAGTCGAGCGTGAGGTCGCGCACGTGCACGAACTCGCCTTCGTAGGTGACGCCCGCCTCGAGCGCGATTAGGCGGCGCAGCACGTGCACGTATTCCCGCATCTGCGTCACAGGCTTCCTGCGCTCGATCCCCTGCTTCCACGCGAGCGGATCCCAATAGGCGCCCAGCCCGCAGATGACGCGGCCGGGCGCCAGCTCGTCGAGGGTCGCGAGCGTCATCGCCATGAGCGCGGGCCCGCGCGTCCAGGTGTTGACGATGCCGGTCGCGAGCTTCACACGCTTGGTCACCGCCGCAAAGGCGCCGAGCACCGAGAAGGCATCGCGCGCGAGCCGCGTCTCGGTGACCCAGGCAGACTCGTAGCCGAGGTTCTCGACCTTGCGCACCAGCTCGATTTGCCTGGCGACAGACGGCCGGTCGAGAAAACAAAACCCGAGACGATTCATGTGAACTCCGATGCGCGTCATTGCGAGGAGCCGCACAGCGGCAACGAAGCCACCCACGGCAGCGCATACCGCCCTTGGATTGCTTCGTCGCTTCGCTCCTCGCAATGACGATGCGCCTGGGCTATTCCTTGCGGCCCGCCGGAACGAAGGTCAAGCAATGCACGATGTACATGCCGCGATCGAACAACTCAGCGCCGCCGCCGCCGCGCTGTTTGAGGAGGTGCGCGCGGCGACCGCCGATGTGAACGGCGTCACGCGCGACGCGTTTGGCGCGAAGGAGACCGCCGCGGGCGAAATCGTCATCGACTTCTGCCGCCGTCACGGGCTTGCGGCCTCGTTCGACGCGGTCGCCAACCTCGCGGTCACGCTCGGTGCGCCGCAAGCCGAGCGCGAAGTCGTACTCGCCTCGCATCTCGACTCGGTGCCTCGCGGCGGAAATTTCGACGGGCTCGCGGGCGTCATCGCCGGCGTGCTGGTCCTCGCCGCGCTCAAAGCGAGCGGCGCACGGGGAACGCGCGGCGTCCGCGCGCTCGGCTTTCGCTGCGAGGAAAGCCCGTGGTTCGGCACCGCCTATCTCGGCAGCAAATTATGCGCCGGCGTGCTTACGCGCGCTGATCTCGACGCTTTGCGCCGCTTCGACACCGGCCGCACTCTCTCCGATCACCTCGTCGCGCTCGGCGTCTCGCTCGCCAGCCCGCCGATCGGCGTGCCGCAGATTGATCCCGCGCGCATCGCCGCCTACCTCGAGCTGCACATCGAGCAGGGGCCGCTCTTGGAATCGACCGACACGCCGCTCGGCATCGCGACCGCGCTGCGCGGTAACATCCGTTACCCTTACGCCAAATGCCACGGGCACTACGCCCATTCCGCCGCGGTGCCTCGCCATTTGCGCCGCGATGCCGCGATCGCAACCGCGAAGCTCCTTGCATATGCGGACGAACACTGGAAAGCGCTGATCGAGGCCGGCAACGACGACCTCGTGTTCACCTGTGGCATCCTCCACACCGATGCGGCCGAGCACGCCATGACCAAGGTGCCGGGCGAGGTCACCTTCAGCCTCAACATCGGCGCGACCGGCGATGCGGCGATGGAGGCGCTGCACCGCGAAATCCTGCGCCGCGCCGCCGAACTCGCTGCCGAGCATAACGTGCGCTTCGACCTTGGCGCGCGCGTGGGCACATCCGCGACCAAACTCGATGCAAATATTCAGGCGGTGGCGGCGGAGGCCGCGCGCACGCTTGGCATTCCTGCACGTGCAATGCCCACGGTCGGCCACGACGCCGCGACCTTCGCGCGGCTCGGGGTCCCGTCGGCGGTGCTGCTCGTGCGCAACGCCAACGGCAGCCACAACCCCGCCGAGGCCATGGCGATCAGCGACTTCATGCTGGGTGTGCACGTGCTCGCGGAAACGGCGCTACGTTTGTGAAGCGCGGGCGGTAGTCCGCAATGCTCTTGCATGTGTCTGATAACAGGGAATTAGCTATAGGGATTCCTGGGTGGGCGAAACCGCGGACAGGCACCTCTACGTCTAGGCCCTCTCGAAATTCGAAAGCCGCCTGTGGGTCGTGAGCGGTAAGGCTCAGGACGAGCACGTCACTTCCGGTTTTCCCACAACAGCGGACATCACGCGGGCACCGCGGAACGGCCGTCATGGATATCCGCGCGCATCCAGGCTGACCAGCGGAAAGGCCTCGAAGGGACCATTTTGGCACCCAGTCTCGTGATTGCGCCGGGCAGACCGTTCGCCCATCTCTTCATTCCATCTCGCAGACTCGGCAGGAAAGCTATCAGGATCGAAGTACGCGTCTGTGTTCTCAGTTCACTTGATCATGTGAAGCCATCCCCTTGGAGCCACCGTCGCTCGCTCACCAAACATGGTGAGCGACGGTGGCGGAGAGGGGATGGCGGCCATCCCCTTGGTGAACCTGAGCGAGCTTGTGTCATGCGGCATTGGCGGGGACCCTCGGCTCGTAGGCTCGACCGCGGGCGAGAACCGCCCAGGCGATGCGGGCGAGCTTATTGGCGAGTGCAATCGCCAGCATGTTGCGATGAAGGCGCCTGGAGGCTTGCTCGATCCAGGGCCACAGAGCGCGCTTGGCCGCACCAGGCCGCCGGACCAGGACGACGTGGGCGGCCTGCACGAATAGCGTCCGCAGGTACTTGTTACCGCGTTTGGAGATCTTGCCCAGGATCGTACGATCGCCGGTCGACTCCTGCTTCGGGACGAGCCCCAGCCAGGCGGCGAAGTCGCGTCCCTGCTTGAACCCGGTGCCATTGCCGATCGCCGCCACTACGGCGCTCGAGATGATCGGGCCGACACCTGGAATAGTCATCAGTCGTTCACAGCTCTCATCCTGCTGCGCCAGCGCTTCGATCTGTGCCGACACAGCTGCAATGCGTTCATCGAGCCGTCGCCAGTCCTGGGCCAGATCGGCGATAAGCCCAACCATCCGTGGGGACAGCGCCTCTGCGTTCGAGCCCAGGATGTCGGGCAGCGCTTTGCGCAAGGGCATCACGCCTTGTCGTACCGTGATGCCGCGCTCGATCAGAAAGCCGCGAATTTGATTGATCAAACCCGTGCGCTGGCCCACGAGGCGTGAGCGCACGCGGTGCAACGCCAGCAGGTCCATCTGCTCTGGCGTCTTGATCGCGACGAAGCGCATTGTCGGTCGCTGCACCGCTTCCGCAATCGCCTCGGCGTCGCGATAGTCGTTCTTGTGCCCCTTCAGGAACGGCTTGACGTATTGCGCCGGGATCAGCCGGACGTCATGCCCCAGCGCTGTCAGTCGCCGGCCGATGTGGTGAGAGCCCGAGCAAGCTTCCATCCCGATCAAACAGGGCGGCACATTCACGAGCCGTCGCTCGAGCTGACCCCGGGAGAGCTTCAGTTGCGACGCGATCGCGCCACGCCTATCGAGGCCGACCAAGTGGAAGGTGTTCTTGCCGAGATCGATGCCAATCGTGGTGATCGTGGCGGGTGCGGAATTGGGTGACATGGGACGTGCTCCTTTGCGTTGCTCGACCCGCAAGACTTACGCCATTGCGGGCAGGAGCACGGCCGGGCCATCCCATTAGCGGACTCATGCACCGCAGCAAAATTTGAACGGGGTCGCCCGCGAGGCGCGCGCATCACAGGACTTGCGGCTCACTTGGCATCGCCGGGGGAACCCATCGTCAGGGTCGCCACAACGCCGGCATGGTCGGATGGCCACAGGCCGAGACGCGTGCGATCAGCCGGCGAGGCACCGACGACTTGCACATCCTCTACCGTGAAGGGTCCACGAAACTGCACGAGATCGATGCGATGGCTCATGGTGGAGATCACATTTAGCAGGTTTTCGGCTTGGCCGAAGG
>Ga0070714_100004269_pt1 | contig 10764 bp, 11 predicted proteins | sample LARL83metaG_FD_65450 | JGI IMG/M metagenome (GOLD analysis project Ga0070714, IMG submission 65450) | Corn, switchgrass and miscanthus rhizosphere microbial communities from Kellogg Biological Station, Michigan, USA - LAR L8-3 metaG | ecosystem: Host-associated > Plants > Roots > Rhizosphere ... | reverse complement strand
CTTCCACGCAGAGCGCGAGCGCGTCGTCGCTCAGCACGTCGGCGTACGCGGCGTAGATGGGCTGCAGCGCCGCCGTCGGCTTGTGCCCGGAGTAGGCGAGATACCCTTCGCGCGCGACTGCCTCGCTGAACGATTGCGCGCGAGCGCGAAGGGTCTCGAGGTTCATGCGCCGAGGCGCTCGGAGAGGTACCGCGGAAGCTCGTCGGCCGCGATGCGATCCTGCTGCAGCGTGTCGCGATGACGCACGGTGACCGTGCCGTTCTCCGTCGACTCGCCGTCGACGGTCACGCAGAACGGCGTTCCGATCTCGTCCTGGCGACGGTAGCGCTTCCCGATGCTTCCCGTGTCGTCGTAATCCGTGGGGAAGAGCGGACGGAGCGCGTCGGCGATGCGATGCGCCATCTCGGGCTGGCCGTTCTTCTTCGTGAGCGCGAAGACCGCGACCTTCACCGGCGCGATCGACGGATTGAGCGCGAGCACCACGCGCCCCTCTTCCTCGCCGGGAACGCTCTCCTCACGATACGCGTTGACGAGCGCGGCGAGCGTCACGCGATCGGCGCCGACCGACGTCTCGACGACCCACGGGATGTAGCGCCGATTGTTCGGTTGGTCGAAGTACTCGAGCTTCTTCCCCGAGTATTCGGTGTGCCGCGTGAGGTCGAAGTCGCCGCGATTGTGCACGCCCTCGATCTCCTGGAAGCCGAGCGTGCCGCCGAAATCGAACTGGATGTCGAACGCGCCCTTGGCGTAGTGCGCCAGCTCCTGCGGCGTGTGCTGATGGAACTCGAGCCGTTCCGGCGAGAGGCCGAGCGCGAGGTGCCACTCCATCCGCTGCGCCTTCCAGTACTCGAACCATTCCGTCGCCTTCTCGGGCTCGACGAAGAACTGCATCTCCATCTGCTCGAACTCGCGCGTGCGGAAGATGAAGTTCCCGGGCGTGATCTCGTTGCGGAACGCCTTCCCGATCTGCGCGATGCCGAACGGGACCTTCTGCCGCATCGCCTGCTGCACGTTCAGGAAGTTGACGTAGATCCCCTGCGCCGTCTCCGGGCGCAGGTACACGATCGACGCGCTCTCCTCGAGCGGCCCCATGAACGTCTTGAACATGAGGTTGAACTGGCGCGCCTCGGTGAGCTGGCACTCGGGGCCCTGCCCCGGGATCTTGCTCGGCTTGAGCGGGCAGCACGCGTCCTCGAGCTTGTCGGCGCGGAAGCGCCCCTTGCACGTCTTGCAATCGACCAGCGGATCGACGAAGCCGGCGACGTGACCGCTCGCTTCCCACACGCGCGGATGCATCAGGATCGAGGCGTCGAGTCCCTCGACGTCGTCGCGGCTGCGCACCATGGTGTGCCACCAGCGATCCTTGATGTTCTTCTTGAGCTCCACGCCGAGCGGGCCGTAATCCCATACGGATCCGGTGCCGCCGTAGATCTCCGAAGATTGGAAGATGAAGCCGCGCCGCTTCGCGAGCGACACGAGCTTGTCCATCACGTCAGGAAAGGGCATCCGTCACAGTCCGATGATCTGATCGCGCCGCGTCCCCACGCTCACGTGGGTGATCGGCGCTTCCACGAGCGACTCGATGCGCTCGAGGTATGCACGTGCTTCGGCGGGAAGATCGGCGAGCGATCGCGCGTTCGCCGTCGAGGTGCGCCAGCCAGGAAACGTCTCGTACAGCGGCTCCGCGCGCTCGAGCGCCTCGAGATCGCCCGGGAACTCGGTGTGCACCTCGTTCCCCACGCGATATCCCGTGCACAGCTGCAGCTCGTCCAGCGTGTCGAGCACGTCCAGCTTCGTGACGGCGAGATCGCTGAGCCCGTTGACGCGCACGGCGTAGCGCACGACCACCGCGTCGAACCAGCCGCAGCGGCGCGGCCGTCCGGTCGTGGCGCCGAACTCGTTCCCGAGCTCGCGCATCCTGGATTGTAGCGGCTCGGCGAGCTCGGTGGGAAGTGGGCCCGCGCCGACGCGGGTCGTATACGCCTTCACCACGCCGAGGCAGCGATCGAGCGAGCGCGGCGAGATGCCGACGCCTACCGCCGCGCCGCCCGACGTCGTCGTGCTCGACGTCACGAACGGATACGTCCCGTGATCGACGTCGAGGAGCGACCCCTGCGCCCCCTCGAGCAGCACCGCCGCATGGTTCTTCTGCGCGCGATGCACCGCGAGACCCACGTCCTCGGCGAGCGAGAGGAGCCGCGACGCGACCCCCTCGAGCATCGTCATCGTGTCGTCCACGGACGCGCGCTCGGTACGTCCCCAGGCCGCGAGCTGCGCGTTCGCGTGCGCGACGCCGCGCTCGACGAGCGCGCGCAGCCGATCCGGATGCCGCAGCTCCAGCACGCGCACGCCGCGCCGCGCGATCTTGTCCTCGTACGCGGGGCCGATGCCGCGACCCGTCGTCCCGATCGCGCGGTTCGCCTCGCTGCTCGCGTCGAGCAGCTTGTGGTACGGGAGCACGAGGTGCGCGCGGTCGCTCACGTACAGCCGCCCCTCGACGTCGACGCCGTCGCGCACCAGCTCGTCGATCTCGGTGAAGAGCGTCTCGGGATCGAGGACGACGCCGTTGCCGATGGCGCAGCGCACGCCCGGATGCAGGATCCCGCTCGGGATCTGGTGAAGCACGAACGTGCGGTCACCGATGTGCACGGTGTGGCCGGCGTTCGCGCCGCCCTGATAGCGGACGACCCAATCGGCGCGCTCGGCGAGCACGTCGACGAGCTTCCCCTTCCCTTCGTCTCCCCACTGCGCGCCGACCACTACGACCGTGCGCGTCTTCGTATCGAACATTGGCGAACCGGTCCCGGAAAACAGAAACGCCCCGTCGGTCGCGGGGCGTGTTGGGAATCTAGACCTCAGTCCCCGCCTGTCAACGCCGGGGCGATCGGCCCGTCGCCGTCGCTCCCGGCGCCCGTGCGCTCGGGCCGCGCCTCGGAGCGCAGCGGCAGGAAGACCGAGAACGTCGAGCCCGCGCCGTACTCGCTGGTGAGCGCCACGCGCCCGCCCAGTGCATCCACGAGTTTGCGGGTGATGCTGAGACCGAGCCCCGTGCCGCCGAACTCGCGCGTGCGCGACTGGTCCACCTGACGGAAATCTTCCCAGATCGCAGCGAGATCTTCCTTGCGGATGCCGATCCCCGTATCGGCGACGTCGATGCGCGCCACACTCCCCTCGAGCCGCGCCGTGAGGACGATGGTCCCCGCGTGCGTGAACTTCACCGCGTTCGACAGCAGGTTGAGCATCACCTGTTTCACCTTCGTGCGGTCCGTATGCATCAGGACCGGCTCGTCCGGCGCGTCGACGCGGTAGCTCAGCGCCTTCTTCTTCACGAGCGGATCGATCTGCACCGACACCTCGCGGATGATCTCCTGCAGCGCGACGTCGTCGAGATGCAGCGGCATGCGCCCGGCCTCGATCTTCGCGAGGTCGAGGATGTCGTTGATGAGCGCGAGCAGGTGCTGCGCCGCGGCCTGGATGCGGCTGAGCCCCTCTTCCTGCCGCGCGTTCAGCTCGCCGTAGATGCGGTCGAGCAGGAGCGCGGTGTAGCCGATGAGCGCGTTGATCGGCGTGCGCAGCTCGTGCGACATGCTCGCGAGGAACTCGCTCTTGAGCCGGTTCGCCTTCTCCAGCTCGCGCGACTGCCACTGCAGCCGCACGTTCTGCTCGGCGAGATCGGCGGTCGCGGCGCGCACGCGCGCCTCGAGCTCGGAGCTGAACTTCTTGAGCTCCTCGTACAGCCGCTCGTTCTCCGCCTGCTCCGTGAGATCGTGCAGCACCGACACGATGGCGATGGGCTCGCCACGTCGATCGAGGATCTTCCCGGACACGACTTCCACCGGGAACGAGTTCCCGCTCCCATCGGGGAGGAGGAGCGACATGTCCTCGCGCCGCGCGGTGTCGGAGCTGAGCGAGAAGTCCGAGATGAACGTCGTGAACTTGGTGTCGTTCGCGCGCACCGCGGCGCGCTGCCCCGTGTTCCCCCGCCCTTCGGGCGCGGCCGCACCGAAGAGCTGCTCCGCCTGACGATTCATCAGGATGATGTTGGAGCGGCCGTCGGTGACGAGGATCGGGTCGGCGACGTTCGTGAGGATCAGGTTGAGACGGTCGCGCTCGCGCTTCGCCTCGTACTCCGCGAGGCGAACGCGCTGCACCTGCCGCTCGAGCTCGCCGGCCGCGCGTCGCAGGTCGGTGACGTCGCGCAGCACGGAGACGGTCGCCCCTTCCTCCGCCTCGTCGAGCGGCTGCGTCAGCACCTCGAACAGGAGGTCCGAGCCGTCGTCCGGATCGACCATGTTCAGCTCGCGCGCACCGGCGCCGGCGCTCACGCCCGGCGCGATGGCGGTCTTCGAGAGGTGCGACGTGAACAGGAGATTGTTGATCTCGACCGCGCGCCGGCGCCCTTCCGAATCCTTCTCGCCCATCGCGAGCAGGTGCTCGGCGCGGCGGTTCTGCACCACGATCTCGTGATCCGAGTTGATGATCACGATCGGATCGGGAAGCGAGTTCACGATCGAGGTGAGCACCGAGCGCTGCTCGTCGAGCTGCTCGGTGCTGCGGCGGTGCGCCTCCATGGCGGCGATGCGCCAGAGCACCGGTCCCGCGATGTACGCGACGGTCGCGAGAAACGCGATCGCGTCGGAGTCCGGCATCGCCTCGATGACGATGACGCCGCACGGCGACATGGCCGCGCGCGCGAGCTCGCCCACCTCGCCGTGCAGCGGCCCATCGGCGCCGTGCAGCTTGCACTCGTCCTGCAGTCGCCGCGCTGCCTCGTCGGCGTCGATGAAGCGCGGCGTATCCGGCGCCCGCGACTGCGCGAACGGAATGACGATGCTCGGCGGGAGCGACGTGCCGTCCTTGCCGCACGCCACCGGGAGCATCGACAGTGCAGCGACGACGAGCGGATCGCCACGATCGCCCAGCGCGTGCGGCGTGGGCGCATCGTGGTCGTCGTAGCCGAGCGTGGCGACTGGGCGGAGCTCGCCGAGCCCGGGGTCGAGCATGAGGACGAAGCCGCGCGGCGCGCCGACGACGTCAGCGAACTGCGCGACGAGGAACCGGGCAGCCGTCGCGAAGTCCGGCGCACCGGCCACCGCGGTGAGGAGCGCGTCGACCTCGGCGGTCGACCAGCGCTCACTCTGCCGCGTCAGCGTCGTCTCGTCACGCGCCGAGCTGGTCAAGGCGACGCCGCAGCTCGGCGTTCTCCACCTGAATGCGCTCGAGCTCATCCGTCGCGGTCAGCTCGCGCGGACGCGACACCGGCTGCGTGATACCCACGGCCTCGGAGTACTTGAGGTAGGTATCGATGGAGGCAACCACGATGCGCGCCTCGACCGTCACCAGGTCGATACCGACCAGCGACACGCGCACCCACGCATCGATCACGATACCCTTGTCGAGTACGCGATCGAGAACGTCAATAAGGGAACTACCGCTCGGGGAACGTTCGACGGCCATGAGCCCTCCTAGTCAGTCGCAGTCAGTTGTTCGAGGCGCCGCTCGATGCGGGCCAGCCGGTCGTCCAGCTCACCCGCACCGAGCGCCGCCTGCGGACCGCCAGGCGACGTCGTGAGGCGCGGGTCGTGGCGCCACCAATTCATGCCGATCTGCTCGGCCTTGTCGATCGAGCACACCAACAGGCGCACCTGAATCGTGAGCAGCTCGACGTTGGCGAGGTTGATCTTGATGTCGCCCGCGATCACGAGCCCCTTGTCCAGCACCCGGTCGAGAATCTCGACGAGGCCGGTACTACGGGAGGGCGATACGAGGTCTGCCAACGGATACTCCTCAGCGGAGGCGGCCCAGGGGGCCCAGGTCGATCTGCAGGTCTTCGTCCGACAAACCGAAGACGCGCTTCAGGTCGTGCATTCTATCGTGCAACCGTGAAAGCGCTAGCCCCAGCCGCTCCACTTCTTCCGCGGACAGTCGTCCGCCTTCCATGCGACGAACCGCCTGGTGCTCCAGCACCTTCCGCAGCACCTCGATCAGCGTGAGGACGAGTCGCGCGAGTCCGCTCTCCACCCCCTGCACATCGGCATTGATCCGCTCGGGCAAGCCCTGAGCCACGCTGTTGAGCGTCGTTCCCTGGTCGACGGGCGGCGCACCCTCGCGAACGGGTCCCGTGAGCGGCGGCGCGACCGGGGATGGAGCGGGAACGGATCCCGGAGCACTCGGATGCGGCGCGCGCGCGGTCTCCGGCATGATCGATCCGAGCGACCCCGCGAGCGATCCCGACGGCGGCCCGCTCGGTCCAGCGCCGGGGGCTGCACCAGTACCGGTGACTGGGCCGCCGCCACGCTGCTCGACCGTCGCCACGCCGTGCAGCAGCAGACCGAGGCTCAACCGGATGAGATCGATGTCGGCGACGGCGATCGTGACGTCGCCGTGGATCACCGCGCCCTTGTCGAGCACCGCGTTGAGCGCGTCACCGAGGTCGAGGATCTCGTCGCCGAGGAGCGACGAGGAGAGGTCGCCGGTCGGTGCGAGCTCGAAATCGGGAGAATCCTGCGGATCGTCAGCCATCGGCGCGCACGAAGTTATACGCGGGCCACGGCCCCGTGAAGTCGAAGCGCACGCCGGAGGCGCCGTGCCGCTCGACGAGTGCCGTCAGTGCCGCGCGGAACGCGTCGAGCGCATCGTCGGCGACGAGATACGCGGCGTTGAGCAGCACGTCGGGCTGCGGCGTCGCCTGCGTCCCCACGCGCGGCACCGACGCGCGCGCGTGCAGGCCGAGTGATTCGTGGATCTCGCGCGCCAGTCGCTCGGCGACGTCACGTCGCGCGCCGCGTCGCGCCTCGTCGAGCTTGCGGCGCAGGAGATACGCCTGCCCCGGCGACGCCGCGTCGGCCTCGCGCGCGAGCGCGGCGAGATTCGGGTCGAGCGCCTCGGCCGCTGCAGCGAGCGCGGCCGCATCGGCGCTCACGCGCACGCCGTACTCGCGCGCCCCGGCGACGCGGTCGAGCGCCGCGCGCAGCTCGTCGCCGCGCTCGACGGCCATCGCACGCACGCGCGCGTCGTCGTCGAAGAGCACCCACATGGGGAGCGGGATGACCGTACCGCGATCACTCGCCCACGTGACGACCGCATCGTGCGCGACCGCGCGCGGCGTGAGCCACGTGGGGTCGCCGGCGCGCTCCCCGATCGCTTCGGGCGTGTACGCGGTCGCGTCGACGTCGCTCACCAGCGCGGCGAGCGCGCCGTCCGAGATGATCCGGACCGGCGCGCCCTCGAGCCCGCGCGGCGCGTCCGAGTCATCGGGCGCGCTCGCCGCAGGCAACACGCAGTACACGTAGACGAGCGTGGCCGTCAGTCCTCGTCGTCCCGCGCGACGCGCACCGGGCCGCCGGCAGTCGGCATCCCGAAGCGCTCGCGCCACTCGCGCACCTCGCGCAGGCGGCGCATGATGTCCGCCTCGCGCACGAGGTACTCGTCGTCGTCGATCTCGCCCGCGTCCAGCTCCAGCTGCAGGCGCATGAAGTCTTCCTTGATGGGGGTGTCGTCCACCAGCTGCTCCTGCACGGCGCGCTGCACCTTGTCCAGCGTCCACATCGTACCGTCGATGGGGCCGGTGAACGGTGCCAGCAGGATGGACGACAGGAGTCCCATCAGCTCGCCTTCTCGAGCTTGAGCTTGATGTTGACGAAGTTGTACGGCGGCCAGGGCCCCGTGTACTTGAAGGTGAGGAGCTGCTCGTAGCGCCGGCTCAGCTCCTTCACCGCCGCGTCGAACGACGCCTCGTCGGCGCGATTGACGAGGAACGCCGCGTTCAGGATCATGCGATCGCCGATCACCTTGTTGCTGCGGCTCGCGACCGAGACGCGCTTGAGCTCGTCGTGCACGGTGGCGACGTAACGGCCCGCACAGTCCTCGAGCGCGCTCTCGATGAGACGGCCGAGCTGCATGCGCGCGAAGTACGTGGACGACGCCGCGTTGCGCGTGATCTCGTCCTTGAGCCGACGGATCTCGTCGTTCTCCTCCTCGATGGAGGCGACGACCTTGTCGCGATCCCACCGGATCTGCACGCCGAACTCGATCTTGTCCTGCATCTTGTCGAGCACGTCGGTGAAGGCGTCGTACGTGGAGCGGAGCAGCTCGCCCACGTCGCTCTCCGAACGGAACACGGTGCCGAACGACATCGGGATGACCGTGAACTCGCGCATCACCGTCTCGTTCACGAACTCGTGCGCGAGCACGTTCTCGCGCGTCGGATCGTAGATGACGATGGGCGTGTCGCTCACGACCGCCGCGAGGTCGCGATGATGCACGGTGTAGACGCGCGCGCTTCCGCCGATGCCGATGTCGCCGAACTCGCGCGGCTCACCCTGGCGGATGATGCAGTAGACGTACTTTCCACCCGCTTCGGTCGCGCTCGCGCCCTCGTCGTCCGCGAACGACTCGGCGTCCGCGTCCGTCGTGAGGTCGTTGAGTCGTGCTTCCGTCAGGTTCTGCTCCATTGCTGCTCCTCCCGCTCCGCGGGATGATCGCCATCGTCCCTGCCAACGATCGCACCGGCCACGGCTGCCACGAAGGCCGCCGTGCCGGCCACGCCACTTCCCTTCCATGCAGCCAGCGTATCCGCCGCGGTGTGGACCCGCGCCAGCGAGCGGAGCGTCCCGCGCGCCACCGTCATCGCCGCCCACCCCGCGTCGGCGAGCGCCACCGAGTCGAACAGCACGCCCGGCAGCGTCCGCCGAACGCGAACGCCGACGTCGGCGTGATCCCGCACCTGCTCGATCGCCCGCGTCAGCCGCCCCCTGGGGTCGCGGCTGACGATACAGACGATTTCCCCTTCATCATCCACGCCATCGCAGTTGATCGCGACCGCCGGCGGCACCTCGTCCGCCCAGGCACGCGCCCCGGCGAGCGCGAGCTCTTCCGCGGTCGTCACGAGGACGCCGATGGGAACATCCGGCGGCAGCAAATCGACCGCCTCAAAAATAGTCGCAATCCCGCTGGCGTTGTCCAGCGCCCCGGTCCCGCGATCGGTCACGAAGCACGCCATCAGCGGCAACGCCCCCAAAAAGGCAAGGATGAGGCCGCCGAAAACGATCGTCTGTCCGCCCGTGTCTCCGAGTGCGTAGACGATCCAGCCGCCAAGCGTCACGAGCCATCCGACGGCGACGAGGATGACACCGCCCGCCCGCACGAAGAGCGAGACCGGCTGCCCTTTCGTGTCGAGGTGGGCGACGAGCCAGACAGCGGGTACCCCCCGTCGCCCGACGAGATTCACGCCGCCGCGAGGCATTCGACGGCTTCCCCGCCGCGCCAGCCAGATCTCGCCTGCGGTCACCGCCGCAACAAGCAACGCTATCCACAGGAACCAGAGCGCTCCCAGGCTCGGCCACCGAACGCTCGTCGCGAGCGCGAGAGCCACGAGCGCCAGCGCGACCCCCGCGCGCGGCGTACCCCACCGGCCAAGCCAGGTCGAGTATTCGAACAACTGTTCCACGACGTCGAAGCCGCGATCGTGGAGGAATGTCCAGCACTCGACGCGCGCGTTCGTTTCCGCCGGAGAGCCCGCCGGCCGGCTCGTCCGCGCGATGGAGCGGGCCAGCGCGATGCCGTTCCCGCCCGCGGACGTCATCGGCTCAGAGGAGGCCCATGTGCTGCTTCGTCTCCGCCATCGTCGCCCGCGCGACCTCGCCCGCGCGCTCGGCGCCCGCATCCAGGGCTTCGTCCACGCGCGCGGGATTCGCCTGCAGGTCGGCCGCGCGCTCGCGGATCGGCTCGAGCGTCCGATTCATCGACTCGTGCAGCACCTTCTTGCACTCGATGCATCCCCACCCCGCGGTGCGGCACTGCGTCGCGACGTGCTCGACCGTCTCGGGCGTGCTGAACGCCTCGTGCAGTCGATAGATGTTGCACACCTCGGGCGTCCCCGGATCGTCGCGCCGTACGCGCGCCGGATCCGTCACCGCCGGGCGCAGCTTCTGCCAGATCGACTCGGACGATTCGAGCAGGCCGATGGTGTTGCCGAGCGACTTGGACATCTTCGCCTGGCCATCGAGCCCCATGATGCGACGCGTCTTCGTGAGGAGCGGCGTGGGCTCCTCGAAGTATTCGACGTTGAACTTCGAGTTCCAGCGACGCGAGATCTCACGCGACAGCTCGAGGTGTTGCACCTGATCCTCACCGACCGGCACGAGATCGGCATGGTACAGGAGGATGTCGGCGGCCTGCAGCACGGGATAGTTCAGCAGCCCCGCCATCACGCTCTCCTGCCGCGAGGCCTTGTCCTTGTACTGCGTCTGTCGCTCCAGCTCACCCAGCGGTGTCACCGTGTTGAAAATCCAGGCGAGCTCGGTATGTTCGGGCACGCGCGACTGCACGAACAGCGTGCACGCCGCCGGATCGATCCCTGCAGCGAGCAGCGACACCGCCATCTCGCGCACGCGCCGGCGCAGGTCGTCGGGCTCGTATGGGCCGGTGAGCGCGTGATAGTCCACGATGCAGAAGAACGACTCGTACCGATGCTGCAGCTCGACCCAGTTCGCCACCGCGCCCAGGTAGTTGCCGATGTGCAGCTCTCCGGAGGGCTGAATGCCGCTGAAGATGCGCGTCATGCGCGAAATATAGAGGAGCCACGCGCATGAGCAGCACGACGCCGGAATCGCTGGCGCAGGCGCGCGCCACCGCGCCACGCTTCGACGACGAGATCATCGACGAGATCGGGGCGGCAATGATCGCGGCCGCGCGCGCCGGCGAGCGCATCATCCGTCGTGGCGCCGAGCGACTGGGCTCACTCGTGTGGGAAGCGAAGGGCGC
>Ga0070714_100004268_pt1 | contig 10766 bp, 6 predicted proteins | sample LARL83metaG_FD_65450 | JGI IMG/M metagenome (GOLD analysis project Ga0070714, IMG submission 65450) | Corn, switchgrass and miscanthus rhizosphere microbial communities from Kellogg Biological Station, Michigan, USA - LAR L8-3 metaG | ecosystem: Host-associated > Plants > Roots > Rhizosphere ... | reverse complement strand
AGTGCCTGTTTGAGAGCATAGTCAAATACCTTGTCTCCGGTACGATTATCAAAATCTGCCAAAACAATTGTGTCCCGCTCGGTCAATCTCGGTGCACGTGGTTTATAAAAGAAGGCAGCCGCGAGTCCGATTGCAATGACTACAACTACGGCGCTAGTTGCAACCCTGCGTCGTGCCACCGACTTTCGGCTAGCGTCAGGCAATGTCGAGTTCTCGGCAATTGCGTTGCGACCTGAATCTGTGTCGCGCTTCAGCCGCTGCAAATCGGTGCGGATTTCAGAGGCATGCTGGTATCGGAGACTGCGATCCTTCTCTAGGCATTTATTGATGATCTCTTCCAGCTTGGATGGAACAGCGGGATTCAAGCGCACAGCCGAAGTGGGCGTGGAATCGAGGATCGCGTGGAAGATGACGCCTGACGTTTCACCCCGAAATGGCAAAGTTCCAGTTACCATTTCGTACAAAACAGCACCAAACGAAAACAAATCCGTTCGTCCATCGAGTTCTTTTCCACGGACTTGCTCCGGGGACATATAGGCGACGGTCCCAAGTGCGGTGCCAGGACTCGTCAGATGCGCCGGAGCCGATTCGACAGTTGGCTCCGACGCGGCTGTGGGCGTTAGCAGCTCCGTGCTGACTGTTTTCGCCAAGCCGAAATCCAGCACCTTGGCGTGCCCACGTTCCGTCACGAAGATGTTCGCGGATTTGATGTCACGATGGATGATTCCCTTGAAATGCGCTACATCGAGCGCATCAGCGATCTCTGCCGAGCGACAGCACCGTTTCCATGTCCAATGGCTTGCTGCCGATCCGGTGCTTCAGCGTCGCGCCATCCAAGAACTCCATCGCGATGAAGGACTGATCTGCGTGCTTGCCAATTTCGTAAACCGTGCAGATGTTCGGATGATTTAGAGCAGACGCCGCTCGCGCCTCTCGCCGGAAACGTTCCAAGGCTTGCGGATCGCGGGCGAGATCGTCGGGCAAGAATTTCAGTGCGACGAAACGCCCCAGCTCCGTGTCTTCCGCCTTGTACACCACCCCCATCCCGCCGCCGCCCAGCTTCTCTAGGACACGGTAGTGCGAGATTGTCTGGCCGATAAGTGGGGAGGGGCTTGCCATCGAAGGGAATCGTAGGACGAGTCGGGGTGAAGGTCAACGGAAACAAGACTCACTGCATCGCCGCCGGTCAGGCGCCGACCGAGCCGACTTCGTCGGTTATTGCAGCTTCGCGTACTCCGCCTTGGCTTGCTTCAGGATAGGATGTCGGGGTCGGCTACTGCGGCAACCCCATTCTTCGCAGCAGGTCAGCGAAACGGGGATCGGAGCGTAGGCTGTCCAGATCAGAATCAGATTTTATAAAAATCAAACCTCCATCCCTCTCAGCGTACGCCCCTTCAAGGTATTCAAAGGCGCGATCTGGCTCACCAAGCATCGCATAGTCTTCTGCAAAATCAATCTTTCTGGTGTGGCGGGACATACTCCATCGCCGCCATCCTTTAATACCCCCTTGCTGGTAAGCTCGGCGCATTTGTCTTATTTCGTCAGGCTTTGCGCCGGAAAGCTCCAAGTACTTCTGGTAAGCATCGATGGCCTCGGGGTATCTCTTGGCTGATTCATAAAACCATTGCATGTCGTCGTAGATTTGAGGAACAGTGGGGTCAAGCTCAATAACGCTTTTCCCTTCATTAATAGCGCTGTCGTATTGTCGCGCAAAAGCGAATTGTTCCGCGAATGCGAGGCGGCTGGACGCATCGAGCGGGGCAAGCTCCACAGCGCGCCTCGCCTCAGCAATGGCTTCGTCGTATCGACCGAGGGCACACAAAAGAAATGCGTAGCCCTTGTATGCCCATGTATCGTTTGCGTTCAGCTCAATTGCTCGCTTGAACTCTCCTTCTGCTGCTGTCCAATTCCAGTCATAAAACAACTCCACAAAGCCGAGCATCGAGTGGCCTCGGGAGAGATTGTCATCAATCTGCAAGGCTTTGAGAGCCGCCGTTCTTACCTTCGGAAAGCCCTCTTTAGGCGGGATGCCTTCAATTGGCTGGGACAGATACATGTAGACACCAGCCAAGTCGGCATAAGCAGGCGCATAATTCGGGTCAAGGTCGATTGCACGCTGGAACTCGCCAATGGCTCTAAACTCTGCCTCTTTCGAAACCTTGGCGGCGTAATAGCTGCCTTTCAGATATGCTTCATACGCATCTGGATTGGCGGTGTAATATTTTCCTTTTCGCTCCTCGGCGGCTCTCTTACCCTGCAATCTCTGCCCAATCGCGCTGGAAATCTCGTCCTGAATGCGAACAATATCTGCGGAAGTACCGCTGTACTGGTGCCCCCAAAGCAGAGCTTCGTCGTTAGTGCCAATCAACTCCACCTCCGCCGAAAGTTCGTTGTCGTGTTTGGCGAACCTGCCCGTCACAACAGCCTTCACGTCAAGTTCTTGGCCGACTTTTCGCGGCTGGATCGTTTGTCCCTTGTAACGGAGCACCGAGCTACTTGAGATCACCTTCATGTGCGGCAGCTGAGAAAGGTTGAATCGCACGCCACTGGCAATGCCGTCGCTGAGATAATCGAGACTCGAATCCCCAGTGCTGTTTGCGAACGGTAGCACGGCAATCGAGTCAACTGGGCTTGTTCCACGATTAACATAAAACCTTCCGACCAGCGTTGCCGCTGCAGTGACACAGACGAGAGCAACGAATGGAATTAATGTCGAGCGGCTCGCCCACCATGACTTTGAAACGACCGCAGGCAGGGAGACGACTGTCGCTTTGCCTGACTCTGTATCACGTTTCAAGCGTTTTAGGTCAGCTCTTAGCTCGGCTGCGGATTGGTAACGAACGTCGCGGTCTTTCTCCAGCGCCTTGTCAATGATGTCTTCCAGTTTAGGTGGAATCTCGGGGTTGATTCGTAGAAGCGGAGCAGGCGCATGGTTCAGAATCGAGTCGAATGTCACACCCGAGGTGTCACCACTGAACGGAAGCGTACCTGCCGCCATTTCGTAGAGCACTGCTCCAAACGAAAATAAGTCGGTACGGGTATCCAGCTCTTTTCCCCTCACCTGTTCCGGCGACATATAAGCTACGGTGCCCAATGTGGTGCCGGGGCTGGTAAGGTGCTCCTCTGCCCTATCCAAGGTTGGAGCCGCATTCGATACCGGCTGGGGATGGAACGAGAGCTTCGCCAGCCCGAAGTCGAGAATCTTTGTCTGACCGCGATTTGTAACGAAGATGTTCGCGGGCTTGATGTCTCGATGGATGATGCCCTTCGAGTGGGCTGCATCGAGAGCATCCGCGATCTGAATGCCGAAATCGAGAACCAATTCCGTGTCCAGTGGCTTTCCCGCGATCTTCTGCTTCAGGGTGGCTCCTTCCAAAAACTCCATTGCAATGAAGGACTGGTCACCGTGCTTGCCAATTTCGTAGATTGTGCAGATATTGGGATGGTTCAATGAAGAAGCTGCTCGGGCTTCTCGGCGGAATCGTTCAAGTGACTGTGGGTCTTTGGCTAGGTCCTCCGGCAGGAACTTGAGTGCAACAAAGCGGCCAAGCTCGGTGTCCTCGGCCTTATACACCACACCCATCCCGCCGCCCCCGAGCTTCTCCACGATGCGGTAGTGCGAGATGGTTTGGCCGATAAGTTGAGAGGAAGTGGCCATTAGCGAGAATCTTAGGACGGGTCGGGGCGGGGGTCAATCACGTGCTCGGGCGCCCTATTGGAGCTTCGCGTACTCCGCCTTGGCTTGCTTCAGGATGGGGATGTCGGGGTCGGCGTCTTTCGAGAGGGCGAGGAAGTCGCGATCCGGCACTGAGAAAAGCGTCATCGACAGGAGGAGGACCGCAGCGCACCGGCGTCTGTGACTTACTGGTCAGACGGGCAGCCGCATCTTCTTCAGAAAAGTGTGGTAGCGCGGATCACGCAGGATCTGGTTCAGCTCGCGCTGGTCATAAGCCCGATTCAACCACTCGAACGCCCGATCAACATCTCCGCGGAACGCGTAGATTTCGGCAATCTGGTACGCTCCACCATCATGATTCTTAGCGATGAACTCTGCCGTGGCCGCGTCCGACTCCTTTTTCTTGCCCAGGGCATGGTTTGCAATCGCCAGCCCGAATAGACGCCAAGTAGGGTCCGACTCCCTTTCCATTTCGGCCAGGGCTTGCTGCAGGCGGCCCAAGCGCTAGAAGGACCGTACCCAAGACCTGGTGTATTTGCGGGTGTTCGGGATTCACAGCGGGTCGCCTTTAACAAAAACCAGTCCGCTGTAGCCCAACGCCTTCTTGAAGGCGCTTAATGCATCCTCCAGCCGACCGGCGTAGTAAGCCTGCACCCCGAGATTAATGTAAGCCCACTCGCTGAGTGGATCGAGTTATACCGCCGGCCGGTCCAATGCGAATGCTTCCTCAAAGCGGCCCAAGGTGCGGGCTAATTGGGCAGCTCCGTCAAGCGCCCGTGCGTTTCCCGGCTCCAGCGCCAGCGCCCGCTGAAAGGAGCCATCCGCGCCCGCCCAGTCCCACTCGTAAACTGCTTTGATCGAGGCCATGGCTGCGTGGGCGTTAGCCAGATTGGCATCCAACGCCAGCGCCCGCTGCGCCGCTTCCCGCGCCCTGCGGTATCCCTGGTCCAAGGGAATGTCGCCTAGACCTGCCTGAGAAGCGCGAGCATCGGCCAATCCCGCCCACGCAGGAGCATAGCTGGGATCAAGTTGGATGGCCTGCTCGTAGTAGCTGACGGAGCGCTGCAGGCTTTCCTTGTCGCTTCGCTCATAGAAGTAACGTCCCTGGAAAACGCATTGTAGACCTCGACATTTTTGCCTTGGGCTGGAGGAGGTTTTTCTCCCAGGAGCGCCACTTTCAGCGATGCAGCCACGGAGCGCGCGATATCGTCTTGCACTGCGAAAATGTCGTTCAGTTGCCGGTCATAGGTGTTCGACCACAAGTGAAATCCGTCTGCAGTCTTGATCAACTGCGCTGTAATTCTCACCCTCCTGCCCTCTTTGCGCACGCTGCCTTCTAAAATGGTGCTCACGTTCAGCTTCTCGCCAACGGTGCGCAGATCTTCGTTTTTACCCTTGAACTGAAATGAAGATGTCCTGGCGACTACCCGTAGGCCACGAATGTTGGCTAAATCATTGAGGACCTCCTCCGCCAGACCATCGGAAAAGTATTCTTGGTTTTTCTTCGGGCTCATATCCACAAATGGCAGTACGGCAATAGAAGGCGCGCGTGCTTGAGCCGCAATGGGGATTGAGCCCTTGGGCACTCGCCCTAACCAAACAACAACGATCACCGCGACCGTAGCCGCGATCGTCGCAATGGGGATCAAGACCTTCCGGTTGAACCTCATGGTTCCAAGCTTCGGCTGAGTGGTAGCCGACACCAGTGCCGATTCCGTTTCTCGCTTCAGGCGTTGCAGGTCGGTGCGGATGTCCGCCGCGTGCTGATAGCGCAGATTCCGGTCTTTCTCCAAGCATTTCGATATAATTCGCTCCAATTCGGCTGGAACATTGGGATTCAGCCGCATGGCAGGGGTAAGCGTGCCATCGAGAATGGCGTGAAAGATAACTCCTGACGTTTCGCCCCGAAACGGCAGCGATCCAGTCGCCATTTCATACAGGACAGCACCGAACGAGAACAAGTCCGTCCGTGCGTCGAGTTCCTTTCCCCGCACCTGCTCCGGCGACATATACGCGACCGTGCCCAGCGCCGTGCCAGGGCTAGTCAGGTGTTCCTCTGCGGTAAGAGTGGATTGTGCTGCGTCCGCCGCAATCGGAGTACCGTGTGCTGGTGTGACCTTCGCCAGCCCAAAGTCCAGAACTTTCGCGTGGCCACGTTTCGTAACGAAGATATTCGCGGGCTTAATGTCGCGGTGAATGATTCCTTTCGCATGTGCAGCGTCAAGCGCGTCGGCGATCTCGATACCTATTTCCAGAATGCGGTTTAGTTCCATCGCACGACCGCCGATCACATGCTTCAGTGTCGCGCCATCCAGGAACTCCATCGCGATGAAGGACTGATCCCCATGCTTTCCGATCTCATGGATCGTGCAGATGTTCGGATGGTTCAAAGCAGATGCCGCCCGTGCTTCCCGGCGGAAACGTTCCAGGGGTTGTGGATCGCGAGCTAGGTCTTCAGGCAGGAACTTGAGCGCAACGAAACGGCCAAGTTCGAGGTCCTCGGCCTTGTAGATCACACCCATCCCACCGCCCCCCAGCTTCTCGAGGATGCGGTAGTGCGAGATGGTCTGGCCGATAAGTTGAGAGGGGGTAGCCATGCGCGAAGGTGTCAAATATTAGGTCGACTCCGGGCGAAAGGTCAATGAAAACGATGAGCGTTAATCCGCTTGGCCGGTTATATTGAAATCTGCAACACGCTCAAAACAACCAGACTGGGCACGTTTCCTGTGGGTAGCGCTAAGCTGCCTTGCAAAAGTGTTGAGCGTAGGCGAAATGAGCGGAAGACGCGCGCGATGGTCGCGTCGGGCGTGATGCTAACGAAGTATTGTTCAACCGTGGGCGAACAAATCGGCGATTAGTGTTTTTTTTCGTCGCGCGTACTGCAGGAAGACAGTACCTGAACAGTTTCCTGTTTGTCTGCAATCGTAAATTGTGATTTCGGAATAATTGATATCACTCTTTAGTGACTTGCCAGAGATGATGCAGATTCTCTATGTTTCCAAGCCACTGTACAATACGCGCCACACTGGGGGTGGGCATGCGCTTTTGTCAGCTGTGCGTGCCGTTCGTCTTTCTCGTTGCGATCTCCATGCAAGCGGCCGGGCCTTCCAAGCCGGTTTCGCCGCTCTTTGCGCGCACGACACAGCGTCTCGCACGCGGCAGGTACCTGACCGAACTCGCCCACTGCTTCGACTGTCATTCTGAAAGGGACGCAAACGGTAATCAGGTCCGGGGTATGAAAGGTGCTGGACGCGTGCTGCCGCCAGAAGAGAGCAACATTCCACGCCCTAATTTTCTCGTGTGCCCGAATATAACGCCGGACCGCGAAACAGGCGCGGCGTCGTGGAGCGACGCGCAGCTGGCTCGGGCTCTTCGCGACGGGATAGGACACGACGGACGGATTTTGGACAAGACGATGCCCTATTGGAACTTTCGTTATCTAACCGACGAGGATCTCGCCTCCATCATCGTGTTCCTACGCACCATTCCGGCTGTGCACCATCAACTCCCCAAACGGAATTTGGCGGAGCAACCGGTCACCGACTGGCGCCCCGAGGTGCAGCCGCCCCCATTGCCGTCAGATGCGCCCGCGGCTGCACGCCATGGCGAATACCTGGTTCACATTGGCACCTGCAGTGGTTGCCACACGACTGCTGATCCGCAGGGTCGACCTGTGCCGGGCATGCTGTTCGCCGGGGGAAGGGTGTTCGTCCGCCCCTGGGGTACTGTCGCCAGCGCCAACCTCACGCGCGATCCCTCGGGAATTGGCTATTACGACGAGGCGCGGTTCATCCGGACCATTCGCACTGGTCGTGTGGGTGCACGGGCGCTTAACCGCACTATGCCCTACCCTCTCTACGGCCACCTTAGCGATGACGATCTGAAGGCTATATTTGCCTATCTACGGACACTGCCGCCGGTACAGCATCGGGTGGACAATACCGAACCGGCCACGTTCTGTGCGAAAGATACGAACCGCCACGGCTTCGGAGATCGGAATTAACAGAAGCCCACCCCGTCGCTCACGTAAGCTTGCGCTTTCTATTCGTCACCCTTCGGCGAATGCGGTGCCCAATTGGCCGAGTGATGTGCAACCCAGAGATAATCGTCGGGCGTTCTCCCTTTCACGCGCCGTGCGCTCCTGCGATTTCTAGCATTTCTTGAAACTCATTTTCGCTGGTGCAGAAGGCAGAAGCCCACGAAGCGCAAGTTCTGCGTCAGCCCAGCATCTACGATCGCGGAGCTTGGTGGCCTCCTCCTGCCATAGCGCGCGCTGCATTCCTCGCGGCAAGGTCAGCGTTACTCCGCCCAGCCGGTCATGGTTGAAATCTGCAATACACGCCGCAAGCAGCCAGATGGCGCCTTTTCTTCAGGATAGAACTAACTCTGCTTAAGAAGCTGTACCCAAGGTTATAATCACTCCCCATCTATGGGCCTCTCTGCCGGAACGAAGCTCGGACCGTATGAAATCCAATCCCTGTTGGGCGCGGGCGGTATGGGAGAGGTGTATCGGGCGAGAGACACGCGGCTGGAGCGCACGGTAGCCATCAAGATTTTGCCACACGAGCTTTCGAAGGATTTCATCCGCAAACAGCGCTTCGAGCGTGAAGCCAAAACTATCTCTAGCCTCAATCATCCCCACATCTGCGTGCTCTACGACGTGGGCCATCAGGATGGAATTGACTACTTGGTGATGGAGTGTGTCGAAGGCGAGACGCTAGCGAAGCGACTGGAGAAAGGGCCGCTGCCCCTGGAACAGGTGCTGAGGTACGGTGCGCAGATCGCTGGCGCATTGGACAAGGCGCACCGTGCAGGCATCGTTCACCGGGACCTGAAGCCCGGGAACATCATGCTGACGGCGCTCGGGACGAAGTTGCTGGACTTCGGCTTGGCGCGGCCGGTGGCCACGGCTCCGACACTCGCGACACTGACCATGGCAGCACCAGAGCACCCGCCAGTGACGCGGGAAGGAATGATGGTTGGGACATTCCAGTACATGTCACCGGAGCAGGTGGAAGGAAAGGACGTAGACGGAAGAAGCGACATATTTTCGTTAGGCGCAGTGCTGTACGAGATGCTGACGGGAAGGCGGGCGTTTGAGGGAAAGAGCCAGCTCAGTGTGGCAAGCGCGATTCTGGAGAAGGAGCCAGCACCTATCAGCGACACAAAGCCACTAACACCCCCGGTGCTGGACCACGCCGTAAGAAAATGCCTTGCAAAATCAGCCGAGGAGCGCTGGCAAAGTGCGTGCGACCTGGCCAGCGAACTGAAGTGGATCAGCGAAGCTGGAATGTCGCGCGACACGCATGCAGCCGCAATAGCCAGCAAGGGCATAGCGTTTTGGGCCTACGCCGTTGCAGGAGCGGTTGTGGCCACGCTGGCGCTTGCAGGTTTGCTGCTGTGGCGGGGGCGAAGCACGCGGGACAAGTCGGTGGTGCGACTAACGATCACACGTCCCGAAGCGGAACCCATTCACGTGGGCTATGGGCCTGCTTTAGCATTCTCACCGGATGGGAGGCGGATTGTCCTCGTCGTAGCGCACGGAGCGGATACGCAGCTCGTGCTTCGCGACCTTTCTTCCTTTGATGCCAAGTTGATTCCGGGAACGGAAGGAGCGGCAACACCGTTCTTCTCTCCGGACGGCGAATGGCTGGCCTTCATGGCCCCAGGGAAACTCAAGAAAATACCGGTGAACGGAGGCGCCGCGATCGATGTCACGGATGTGCCAGGTTTCATCGGAAGCGGAAGCAGCATCGGAGGCACGTGGCTTGCGGATGGAACCATCGTATTCAATTCAGGCATGACCGCAGGACTGGTTCGCGTACCGGCATCCGGCGGCAAAGCGGAAGCGGTTAATAGGCCTGATGACAAGAACGCGGTGGCCTGGGAATGGTGGCCGGAGGCATTGCCCGGCGGCGATGTACTGTTTACACAGAGGAGCGGGGAAGGTCCGGGAGAGAGCAGCATCGCGTTAGTCTCGTTGAAGACCGGGAAGCGCAAGACGGTGGTCGAAAAAGGCGAGTATGCGCATTATGCGCCAGGCGGACGCATCGTGTATTCGCAAAATGGAGTGCTTCTGGCGGTGCCATTTGATGAAAGAAAAATGGAGGTGACCGGCCCGGCCGAACCGGTTCTGGACGGAGTACAGTACAGACCCTCATCGTATGCGCAGTTTGCGATCGCTCAAAATGGAACGCTTGCTTATATCCCCGGGGCGGCAAAGGACCTGAATAACACGCTCGTGACTATCGACCGCAACGGTGGGAAAGAAGCTCTCAAAGCTCCGCCGGGTGGATTCGAGGACATGGATCTCTCTCCCGATGGAAAACTTTTGGCCATGACGGTAATTGGCGGGCAGCAGTGGAACGTTTGGATATATGACTTGCAGCAGGGGAGCCTGAATCGGTTAACGTTCGAAGGAGACAACCGGGATCCGATGTGGAGCGCCGATGGCAAGCGAGTGATTTACGCTTCAACACGAAATGGCCGGAGAGGACTCTACTGGAAACCGGTGAGCGGAACAGGCGGAGAAGAGCAACTGCTGGATTCACCCAGGCAGCTGTTTCCCGCTTCTGTAACAAAGGATGGCAAATACTTGATTTATGACGCGGGGGCATGGGAGGACACGGCGGCCATCTATGCTTTGCCGCTGCAGGGCGAACGGACACCGCGGGTGCTCTTCAAACAGCCCGGCCTGGCGAACGGCAAGGTATCGCCCAGCGGGAAGTGGATCGCCTATGAATCTGGCGAGTCGGGACGGACAGAGATTTACGTGCGGAGATTTACCGGGGGCGCAGAGAAGTGGGAAGTGTCCACTGACGGGGGCGACCACGCGTTGTGGTCACGAGATGGGGGTGAACTTTATTTTCGAAGCTCGGGTCCGAAGGGCCCGATGGTGATGGGTACGGCCATTGGAAAGGGTGAGGACTTCACGTTCAGCCCACCGCGAGCATTATTTCGATTTGGCTGCATAGAAGCTGGCGCTCACGACTACGGCGTAATGAGCAATGGACAAAAGATTGTTTGCATAAAGGAGCCAGAGGCAGAGACAAAGGCGACGCAGGTGAATGTGGTCTTGAATTGGGCTTCG
>Ga0070714_100004267_pt1 | contig 10767 bp, 9 predicted proteins | sample LARL83metaG_FD_65450 | JGI IMG/M metagenome (GOLD analysis project Ga0070714, IMG submission 65450) | Corn, switchgrass and miscanthus rhizosphere microbial communities from Kellogg Biological Station, Michigan, USA - LAR L8-3 metaG | ecosystem: Host-associated > Plants > Roots > Rhizosphere ... | reverse complement strand
CGCCGGGGCTCAGCCATGCTCGTGACCAGCCCAGCCACGCCCGATACATCGGCATCGATGCCGTTATGCCCGCAATCCGGGCAGTCCTCCAGGTGTACCCGGCGGGCCTGCGGGCATAGCGCAGGGGTGGATCATGGTGTGAGAGCCCCGGTAGTAGCCATCGCCAACCGGCTCCCCGTTCAGCACGGCGAGGATGGGTGGCAGCTGTCGCCCGGCGGCCTGGTCACCGCGCTGCGCCCGGTGATGACCGACCACAGCGGCGCCTGGGTGGGCTGGGACGGCGGCACCAAGGGCATTCCGGACACACTGCCCGACTTCAGCGCGCAGCTGCGGCCGGTCAGCCTGACCGCGGCCCAGGTCCGCCAGTACTACCACGGCTTCTCCAACGCCACGCTCTGGCCGCTGCTGCACGACGCGATCGAGAAACCGCGGTTCGAGCGGTCCTGGTGGAACACCTACCGGCAGGTGAACGCGGCCTTCGCGGACGCGGCCTTCGCCGCGCTCGACGAGCGCCCGGACGCGCTGGCCTGGGTGCACGACTACCACCTCATGCTGCTGCCGCAGCTGATCAGGGAGCAGCGGCCCAGCCAGCCGGTCGGCTTCTTCCTGCACGTGCCGTGGCCGTCACCCGACATCTACGCGCGGCTGCCCTGGCGCCGGGAGATCCTGCTCGGCCTGCTCGGCGCCGATGTCGTGTCGTTTCATACCGAGCACTACAGGAAGAACTTCGTGGCCGCCTGCACCCGGCTGCTGCGCGAGGACGGCGTCACGGTCCGCGGGACGATGCTCGCGCTGCCCGACGGGCGGCTGGTGTCGACCACGGCGTCGCCGATCTCGATCGACGCGGCCGAGTTCACCCGGCATGCCACCCAGGAGGCGACCGACCGCGACATCAAGGAGCTCGACCAGCAGTTCGCCGGCCGGACCGTGCTGCTCGGCGTGGACCGGCTCGACTACACGAAGGGCATTTCCGAGCGGCTGCTCGCGTTCGAGATGCTCCTCGAGCGCTGCCCCGAGCTGCGCACGCAGTCAGCGTTCCTGCAGGTCGCCGTGCCCAGCCGGGATGACGTGCGGGAGTACCGCAACCTGCGCGCCGACGTGGAAAGGCACATCGGGCGGATCAACGGCCGGTTTACCGAGCCGGGCCAGGACGTGCCGGTCCACTACCTGTACCGGGGGCTGCCCCAGCAGCAGCTCGCCGCGTACTACGCGGTCGCGAGCGCCCTGGTCATCACGCCGCTCATCGACGGGATGAACCTCGTCGCCAAGGAGTACGTCACCGTGCAGCAGGCGCGCCAGGGCTGCGGGCGGCTGGTGCTGAGCGAGTTCACCGGCGCCGCCGATGAGCTTCGCGAAGCGATCATGTGCAACCCCTTCGACGTCGAGGGCCTGTCCCACCGCATCGAGCACGCGATCCGGCTCCCGGCCAGCTCCGGCCGGAAGGCGATCGAGGCCATGGCCGAGCGGGTCCGCACCCATGACGTGCACCGCTGGGTCGCCGAGCAGCTCGCGGTGATCTCGTCCCGGGGCAGCGGCCGCTAGGCACCCTCGCCGCCAGCTCTCCCGTTCCGTTCACCACCAGGCGTGCCCCGGCACCCCTCCCCCGGCTGGCATCGACCTCATTGCTTCGAGACGACTCTCTCGAGAGCTTTCTCTTGACAGTGTTATATCGAGAGTTTAGTCTCGAGACATGTCTCTCGACGATACCGAACCGGGTCAGGAAGCTCAGCTGCCGGAGCTGCGGCAGCTCGACGACGCGCGGACGCTGCGGGCGCTGGCCCATCCGGTGCGCATTGCCCTCGTCGAGGCCCTGAGCATCGGCGGCCCGATGACGGCCACCGAGGTCGGCGAGCAGATCGGCGAGACCCCCACCACGTGCTCCTTCCACCTACGCCAGCTGGCCAAGTACGGGTTCGTGGAGGAAGCGGGCGGCGGCAAGGGCCGTTCCCGGCCCTGGCGGATGACCTCGATCGGCCACACGATCGCGTCCACCCACGACGACCCGCAGACCGCGATCGCGGCCAGCACCCTGGTCCGGCTGATCCGCGAGCGCCAGCTCGACCGGTACCGGGCCTGGCGGGAGACACAGTCGACGTACCCGCGGGAATGGCGCGACGCCGCCGGTGACAGCGAGTATGTGTTCTACCTGACCGCCCAGGAACTGGATGACCTGAACAAGGAGCTGCTGGCCCTGCTGCGGCCCCGGGTCCTGGAACGGCTCACCGATCCGTCCCAGCGCCCGCCCGGCTCGGTGCCCGTGGAGATGCTGATCTTCTCCTACCCGATGGAGCTGCCGCCGGCCGAAGGTGACGGCCAGCCTGGGCCCGGACGCGAGTCATGACCGCGCGCGGTCTCGCCCCGCTGCGCCACCGCGGTTTCCGGTTCCTGGTGGCCGGGCAGCTCGGCTCGAACGTCGGTGACGCCTTCTACGCGGTGGCCCTGCCCTGGTACGTGCTGGCCACCCACGGCGGCGCGCTCCTGCTCGGCGGCGTGCTCGCCGCGTACGGCATCGCCCGGGCCAGCCTGCTCACCGTCGGCGGCCAGCTCAGCGACCGGTGGCGGCCCTGGACGGTGATGATGGCCACGGACGTCGTGCGGGTGCTCGCCGCGGGCGCCCTGGCCGTCGCGGCCAGCCTGGGACCGGCCCGCGCCGTGGTCCTGGTGCCCATCGCGGCCGTGCTCGGGGCGGGCGAGGGACTGTTCATGCCGGGCTCGTTCGCGATCGTCCCGGCGCTGCTGCCCGGCGAGGACCTGCAGGCCGGCAACGCGCTGGCGTCGGCCGGGACCCAGCTCGCCATGCTGGCCGGCCCCGCCCTCGGCGGGGCGATGGTCGCCGTCCTGGGACCTGCCCCGGCCTTCGCGCTCAACGCGGCCTCGTTCGCCCTGTCCGCGCTCACGCTGGCGGCCCTGCGCGGCATCGTGCCGCCCGCCCCGGACGCCGGCACCGCTCCGGCCACGGGCCAGCACACGGTGCGCGCCTTGCTGCGGTCCGAGCGCATCCTGCAAATCGGGCTGCTGATCATCGTCGCGGCCAACCTGGGCTCAGGCGGCCTGACCGAGGTCGCCCTGCCCGCGCTGGCCCACGGCCCGCTGCACACCGGGGCCGACGGCTACGGAGCGCTGATCGCCGCGCTCGGCGCCGGTGCTCTCCTCGGCACCCTGGTCGCCGCCCAGGTCCGCCGGGCCCAGCGCCCGTTCGTGGTGGGCTCGCTCGCGTTCCTGGCCGAGGCGGCCGCCATCGCCCTGATCCCTTATCTCGGCAGCACGCTCGCGGCGGCCGCCGCGCTGGTCGCCTTCGGGCTGCTGAACGGGTTCGGCAACGTGGTCACGATCACGGCCTTCCAGCGCTGGGCCCCGCCCGGTGTCATGGGCCGCCTCGCCGGCCTGCTGATGCTGGCCAGCCTGGGCGTGTTCCCGGTGTCGGTCGCGCTCGCGGCCCTCGTGGTGCACGGCTTCGGCCCCGCGCTGTTCTTCCCGCTCGCGGCCGTCACCCTGGCCGCGGCCCTGCTCGCCGGGCTCAGCCAGCGCACCTGGCGGAACTTCGGCGCCATCACACCCACAGGTGCCAGCCGGCCGGACGCCGGCCGGCTGAGCACCGCGTCAACCTCTGCAGATTCGGCGGTGCACGCATCATGAACCTTCATATGACCGAGGCCCTGGTCGGCCATCGCATCCGCGACATCCACAGCCTGGCCGCTCCCGGCCAGGCCCACCGGGAAGGCAAGAGCACGGGCAGCTGGCCGCGGCTGCGCCGCCGGGTCGGCCTCACGCTGGTCGAAGCCGGGCTGCACATGCTCGCGACCGCGACCCCGGCCCGGTCCGACTGAGCCCGCCTACCGGGCCCCGACCAGGCCGACCACATGCGAGACAAACGCCGCAGTCTCGGTGCGCACCGCCCGGGAGGACCGGTTCGCCACCGGCGGCAGCCCCCGCCAGTACGCCAGCGCGTCCCGGATCACCGGGTGCCAGCCCGCGTCGAACACGCCGAGCGCGTACTCGCCGGCTTGCTCCTTGCCGATCACCGTGCCGGTCCTGATCGTGGCGTGCATCCGGGCCACGCCGAACACGCCCCAGGCCGCCGCCCGGCGCGTACTGTGCTGCTGCCGCCGCGTATACCAACCGGCTGGCCCGCCGCGGGCCAGGGCGTCCGCCCAGGGCCGCCAGTAGGCGACCAGGTTGGCCGCGGTCCATGCCCGCAGCCTGGCGTCGTCGAGATGCACAGCCAGCCGCCCTGGGGCCGGCCCGCGGACCGCGATTCCCCGGTGCGCGAGCGTCCACCAGGTCACCGGGTTCAGGTCGAAGCCGCTGCCCACGTCAAAGCGGCCGGCCACCTGGGAGGCCACGGGTGCGACCAGGCCCGGCGGCGCGGCTAGGTCCTCGGGGCGGACGAACACGCCGTTGCAGACCAGGGGCCAGGTCCGCGGCGGTGTCGTGATCAGGCGGACGGCTGCGTCGGCGCACGAACGCCGGTGCACCGCCCGCAGGGCGCGGATCTCGGCCGGGGACAGCGGCCGCGGCAGCGTGGCGACGAAGTCGATGTCGCTGCGCCCGGGCCGGAACGCGCCGAGCGCGATCGAGCCGACCACGTAGAACCCGCCGACCACACCGGGGAGCGCGCGGTCGAGCGTGGCCACGAAGCGGCCGACCACCGTCGCGGCGGGCTCCGGGATCACCCGGCCAGCGTAGCGCCGAGGCCGGGCCAGGTCCCGCCGCCGAGTGCGGACCCGGCGCAGCCGGTAGCGTGACAGCCGTGGATCAGGTGCTCACCACCCAGCGGCTGATCCTGCACCCGGTGACCGAGCAGGATCACGGGGAGCTGCTGGGCCACTGGACCGCGCCGGACGTGCGGCGGTTCCTGTTCGACGGGGCGGTCCTGTCCCCCGCCGAGATCACCGAGGCCGTCGAGGACAGCACGCGGACCTTCGCCGCGGCCGGGTACGGCCTCTGGCTGATCCGGGAGCGCGGCCAGGCCGCCCTGGTGGGCACCGCCGGGCTGCGGCCGCTGGAGGACCTCGGGCTCGAGGTCATCTACAGCCTGGCCCCGGAGGCCTGGGGCCAGGGCTACGCGACCGAGGCGGCCCGGGCCGTGGTCGAGTACGCCCTCGGCCCGCTCGGGCTGCCCGAGGTGCTGGCCGAGGTGGACGAGGGCAATGCCGCGTCGGTCGCGGTCATCGAGCGGCTGGGGCTGACCCGTTTCGACGTGGTGCCCGGCCAGCTCGGTGCGATGGCCCGCTACCGCATCGCCCGGGCCAGCTGAGCCTCCGGCCAGCAGTCAGACCCGGCGCATAACGGCGATCACCTTGCCGATGATCCTGGCGTCGTCGCCGAGGATCGGCGTGTAGGCGGGGTTGTGCGGGATCAGCCAGACGTGCCCGTCGCTCTTCTTGAACGTCTTGACGGTGGCCTCACGGTCGGCCGACGTCTCGCTCTCGATCTCGGCGGCCACGATCTCGCCGTTCTCAACGTCCGACTCGCGCCGCACGACCACCCAGTCGCCGTCGGCGATCGCGGCGTCGATCATCGAGTCGCCGACGACCTTGAGCATGATGAGATCGCCGCCCTCCCCCACCAGCTGCCTGGGCAGCGGGAAGACGTCCTCGACGTCCTCATCGGCGAGGATCGGGCCGCCTGCCGCGATCCGGCCAACCAGGGGCACGCTGCGGATCTGCTGCTGCCCGGCGCCACCGTGCGCGTCACCGGCTGGCCGCTCAGCGGCCTGGCCCGCGGGTGCGCACACGACCGCGGTGCGCGGCCGCCCGGACCCGCGGCTGAGGTACCCCTTCTTCTCGAGCACGGACAGCTGGTAAGAGACGCTCGACGCGCTCGCCAGCCCGGCCGCGTTGCCGATCTCCCGCAATGTGGGCGGGAAGCCGTCGCGCCGCACGGAGTCCCTGATGACTTGGATGATCTTGCGCTGGCGATGGGTCAGTTCGCGTCCGGCCAGGTCGGGCACCTCGGCATAGCGCATGGTCATGCCTCCGGTCATCGTCGCTGTGGTCACGCAATATTAGCAGCTTAGCCATGTTTCTCAAGTACAGATTCGAAGATTAGAAGAAGTCGGCAGCAGATTCGATCCTGTACTTGAGCAGCTGTGGTCCTGCCCGCCGGGGCCACCCATGAAATGCCGCAGCGGCGGCCCGAACGCTCGGTTCGGGCCACCGCTGGCGGGCCGAGGCGGTAGCCGCGTGTCCCTGACGGCGATGAGGCCGGGATCAGCTGCAGCCGCTGGTGGAGCCGCAGCCCTCGCAGACGTAGCAGCTGCCTGCGGGGCGCATCTTCGTGCCGCAGTTGAGGCACAGCGGCGCGTCGGCACTGCGTCCCTGCTGGGCCTCTATCAGCTCGGTTGAGCTGTGTGGCGCGGACGAGCCGGCGGCGGAGTTGCGTACCGGCGCCTGATCGTCCGGCTGGTGCGGCGGCTTCTCCACCGGAACCGACTGGGCCAGTTCGTCCGGGTCCACCTCGTCCGCGGTGGCGGCCGGGTCCTCGCCCGCCAGGGCGGCCGTGCGCTCGGCCGTGGTCAGGATGCCCAGTTCGGCGCGCTGGTCGTAGGGCAGGTGGTCGAGGGCCAGCCGCCGGAAGATGTAGTCCATCACCGAGCTGGCCATCCGGACGTCCGGGTCGTCGGTGATCCCGGCCGGGTCGAACCGCATGTTGGTGAACTTGGCCACGTAGGACTCGAGCGGGATCCCGTACTGCAGGCCCACCGAGATTGCGATCGAGAACGCGTCCATCACCCCGGCCAGGGTGGAGCCCTGCTTGCCGAGCTTGAGGAAGACCTCCCCGATGCCGTCGCCCGGGTAGCTGGAGGCGGTCATGTAGCCTTCCGCGCCCGCCACCGAGAACCGGGTCACCGTGGCCGTCCGCTGCCTGGGCAGCCGCCTGCGGACCGGCCGCACCTCGTGCGGCGCCGCCTCGGCGGCGGCCTCGGCCGGCTTCTTCTTAGCCACCGACAGCGGCTGGCCGACCTTGCAGTTGTCGCGGTAGATGGCCAGCGCCTTCAGGCCCAGCTTCCAGCCCTCGAAGTAGATGTTCTCGATGTCCTCGACCGTGGCGCTTTCCGGCATGTTCACCGTCTTGGAGATGGCGCCGCTCAGCGCGGGCTGGACGGCGGCCATCATCCGGACATGGCCCATCGGGCCGATCGCGCGCTCGCCCATGGCGCAGTCGAAGACCCCGTAGTGCTCGGGCCGCAGCCCAGGGGCATCCACCACGTGGCCGTGCTCGGCGATGTACTCGATGATGGCCTCGGCCTGCTCGTCCTGGTAGCCGAGGTTTTTCAGGGCCCGGGGCACGGTCTGGTTGACGATCTGCATGGAGCCGCCGCCGACCAGCTTCTTGAACTTCACCAGGGCCAGGTCCGGCTCGATCCCGGTGGTGTCGCAGTCCATCATCAGGCCGATGGTGCCGGTCGGTGCGAGCAGGCTGGCCTGCGCGTTCCGGTAGCCGTTCCCCTCGCCCAGGTTCAGGCACTCGGTCCAGGCCCGGTTGGCGGCGGTCAGGATGGCCTCGTCCATGCTGCCCACGGCCTTGATCCCGGCGCTGGCCGCGGCGTGCTTGGCCATCACGCGCTTGTGCGCGGTCGCGTTCCGCGCGTAGCCGTCGTACGTGCCCACCACGCCGGCCAGCTCGGCGGAGCGCCGGTAGGCGGTCCCGGTCATCAGCGAGGTGATCGCGGCGGCGATGGCCCGGCCGCCATCTGAGTCGTAGGCGTGTCCGGTCGCCATCAGCAGCGCGCCGAGGTTGGCGTAGCCGATGCCGAGCTGCCGGTAGGCCCGGGTGATCGCGGTGATCTTCTCCGTGGGGAAGTCGGCGAAGCAGATCGAGATGTCCATCGCGGTGATGATCAGCTCGGTGATCTGCCGGAACCGCTCCACGTCGAACGTGTCGTCGTCGCGCAGGAACTTGAGCAGGTTGATGCTGGCCAGGTTGCACGACGAGTTGTCCAGGTGGACGTACTCGGAACACGGGTTGCTGGCCGTGATCCGCCCCGACTCCGGGCAGGTGTGCCAGTCGTTGATCGTGCTGTCGTACTGGATGCCGGGGTCAGCGCACTCCCAGGCGGCCTGTGCCATCTTCCGGAACAGCGACTTCGCGTCCACGGTCTCGACGACCTCGCCGCTGCGCCGGGCGGCCAGGTCGAACGGCCCGCCCGTCTCGACGGCCCGCATGAACTCGTCGGAGACCCGCACCGAGTTGTTGGCGTTCTGGTACTGGACGCTCACGATGTCCTTGCCGCCGAGGTCCATGTCGAACCCGGCGTCGCGCAGCACCCGGACCTTCGCCTCCTCGCGGGCCTTGGTCACGATGAACTCCTCGACGTCGGGGTGGTCGACGTCGAGCACCACCATCTTGGCCGCGCGCCGGGTGGCACCGCCCGACTTGATGGTCCCGGCCGAGGCGTCCGCGCCGCGCATGAACGACACCGGGCCGCTCGCGGTCCCGCCCGAGGACAGCAGTTCCTTGCTGGAGCGGATCCGGGACAGGTTGACCCCGGCGCCCGACCCGCCCTTGAAGATCAGGCCCTCTTCCCGGTACCACTCGAGGATCGAGTCCATGGTGTCGTCGACGGCCAGGATGAAGCAGTTGTGCACCCGGATGCCCGCCTCGCTGCCGGACAGGTACTCGCCGCTCTCGGTCTGGATGTCGTAGACCTCCATGGGCCCGAGCTGCTCGATCTTGGTGACCTGGATCATGCTGCGGTCCGAGCCGCCGACCTCCGGCGCCACCTCGAGCAGGTGGTCGCCCACGCGCAGGAACCCGGCCACGGTGAACTCGCCGGTGTCCAGGTCGACCGCGCGCCAGACCAGGTGGTCCGCGGTCACGTCCAGCGACTGCCCGCTGGAGGTGTGCAGCCGCAGCACGTCCTTCACGCCGTTGGCCTTGACCGCGACGATCCGGGTGGTGCCGTGCGCGTCGTGGACCTTCGTGCCCACCGCGATGGTCTCGACCAGGCGGCCGATCGGGACCGCGCCGTGCGGGGTGCTGACCAGGGCGTCGTACGGCTGGCACGCCGACACCTGCTGCGGCGATGCGGTGCCCACGTTGAACCAGACCGGGGAGTTGAAGCTGAAGATCTGGTGCACCAGCGCGTAGCAGAGCTCGTGGGAGAAGATCTCGGCGTCGGCCTCGGTGGCGAAGTAGCCGTGCTCGCGCCCGGCGGCCGTGTAGGTCCCGACCACCCGGTCGATGAGCTGCTTCAGGCTCCACTCCCGCTGCGACGTGCCCACCGCGCCCCGGAAATACTTCGTGGTCACGATGTTGGCCGCGTTGACCGACCAGAAGTCGGGGAACTCGACGCCCTTCTGCTCAAAGTTGACCGAGCCGTCACGCCAGTTGGTCATGACAACGTCGCGGCGCTCCCAGGTGAGATCGTCATAGGGATGGACGCCCTCGCGGGTGTGGATACGGCGGATGGTGAGCCCCTTGCGCGCCCCCGCGCCGTCCTGCGCCGCGCCGCTAGCCGTCGTCTCGGTCATGTTCTCCCCCTCCAGGGATCCGTCTGGTCCCGTCGCTGGCCTGGCCAGGCCCGGTGATTCCGTTCGTTGATCGCGCGGATGCCCGCGCTGGTACTCCCACAGCTTCTTCACCCGCAAGACGCTCCCCGTCTTGGTCGCCGGTTCGCCACGCGCGGTCGCGTTCGGCCCGCAGCGCGGTGATCTCGTCCTCGAAGTCCGCCAGTGACTCGAACCCCCGGTACACGGAGGCGAAGCGCAGGTACGCCACCTCGTCTAGCTCGCGAAGCGGCCCCAGGATCGCGAGGCCCACCTCGTGCGAGGGAACCTCGCCGCTGCCGCGGCTCCTGATCGCGTCCTCCACCCGCTGGGCCAGGATCGCGAGCTGGTCCTCGGTGACGGGCCGCCCCTGGCAAGCGCGCCGCACCCCGCGGACGATCTTGTCCCGGTTGAACGGCTCGGTGACCCCGCTGCGCTTGGCCACCATGAGGATGACCGTCTCCTGGGTGGTGAAGCGGCGGCCGCAAGCCGGGCACGACCTCCGGCGGCGGATCGCCGCGCCGTCCTCTGCCGTCCGGCTGTCGATGACCCGGCTGTCCGAGTGCCGGCAGTACGGGCAGTACACGCGATCCACCTCCCCTAGGTGCCCCGGTTGTCTCCACCGCAGAACACAACCTATAGAAAAACTACAGCTGTGTAACTACTAGATATTGTGGTCGACCCGGCCACTGTATGCAAGCGATCTGGGTCACTGCGTCAAACTTCCTGGTCGTGGCCGCTGGCCGCGGCCCGCCCCAGCCCCGGCCGGCCGCGGATTCGCAGCTCAGCGCCGGCGTGTCGCGACGCGCCCGCCGTCGCAGCGCACGGACCTGGGTCTGCGCCGCGCCCGGCCCGGTGGGCGCGGCGGGCTGGACCCGGAACCGCGCCGGCCCTGCTCACGGCCGGGTGGCGCGGGACCGCCAAGGCTGGCTCAGCCCTTCGGCACCCACAGCAGCTGCCCGGCCTGGACCCGCGCCCCGCTCAGCGCGTTGGCGTCGATGATCTGCTGGACCACGGTCCACGGGCTGGCCGACGGCTCGGCCGCCGCCGCGATCGACCACAGGGTCTGGCCGGGCTCGACCACAACCTGGGTCATCCCCCCGTAGCCCGAGCCCCGCGGCACATCGCGGCCGGAGGCCTGCGCGCCGCCCGCCGCGGCCGCCCAGATTAGCGTGGCCGCCCCCATGGCCACCAGCATCGCGAGCACTGCCACGACACGGCGCCCCCGGCGGGTCAGCCGCAGCCGGCCCGGCTCCGCCCCGGCCGCAGGGACCGG
>Ga0070714_100004266_pt1 | contig 10767 bp, 15 predicted proteins | sample LARL83metaG_FD_65450 | JGI IMG/M metagenome (GOLD analysis project Ga0070714, IMG submission 65450) | Corn, switchgrass and miscanthus rhizosphere microbial communities from Kellogg Biological Station, Michigan, USA - LAR L8-3 metaG | ecosystem: Host-associated > Plants > Roots > Rhizosphere ... | reverse complement strand
TTTCATCTTCACCACCAGCCTCTCGCCAGTGCTGGTTGCGGGCGCGCTCGCCAGCGTTCGTCACCTCAAGGCGTCGGGCGAAGAGCGCCGCGTCCAGCAGGAAGCGGCGGCGATGATGAAAGCCAAGTTTGCGGCCGCTGCGCTGCCGGCGATGCCGAGTGCCACCCACATCGTGCCGCTGCTGGTCGGCTGCCCGATCAAGGCGAAGAAGATCAGCGACATCCTCCTCGCCGAGTACGGGCTCTACGTGCAGCCGATCAATTACCCGACGGTGCCGCGCGGCACCGAGCGGTTGCGGTTCACCCCGGGGCCTCAGCATACCCCCGAGATGATGAACGAGCTGGTCGACGCGCTAACGGAAATCTGGAGCCGGCTGGAGCTGCGCAGGGCCGCCTGACGTGAACCTCCAAAGCAAGGTGGCCAAGCGCGCGCGGTCGCGGGCCCCGATCGCGCAACAGCTGGTCGCAGCCGTCGACCGCGCCGAGCTCCGGCACCAGCCGTTCGATCACATCGCCATGACGCAAACGTTCGATCCAGCGACCTACGCCACGCTGCTCGCCGCGCTTCCCGACCGCGCTCTGTTCCACGAGCTCAAGCATCAGGACGCGGTTCGCAACGACGGATCGAGCACCCGACTGCGGATGTATCTTTACCCGGAGCTGGTCCGCCGGTTGCCCGAGGAACAGCGCAACGTCTGGCTGCCAATGGCCGAGGCACTCTGCTCGACGGAGCTGGAGCAAGCCTTCAAACGCAAGTTTCGCGCGTCGCTGGAGCAGCGCTTCGGCAAGGCCGCAGAGAAGATCGGGATGGTTCCAGTGCCGATCCTGCTGCGCGACCAGCCCGGCTATCGGATCGGCATCCACAGCGACGTCGCCCGCAAGGCCATCACCGTTCAGTTCTACTTGCCGGCCGACGAGTCTCAACGCGATCTCGGCACCATCTTCCACGAGGCCAAGGAGGGCGAAATGGCCGAGCGCACAACTCAAATGCCGTTTCTCCCGGCGAGCGGCTATGCCTTCCCGGTCGCGCTCACCAAGAGCTGGCACAGCGCCGCGACGGCAAGCGATCGCGACGGCGAGCGCGTGTCGATGATGGTGACCTATTATGTCGCCGACAGCCCCTTGCGGCGGTTCTACTGGAAGGCTCGACGCAAGCTGCTGGCATTGGGGATTCATTCCAGCCACTGAGTTGTTCGACCGGTACTGGCGAATCCGGCGCGTGTGCCCTAGTCAGCAAGAATGCGCATTGCCCTTGCCGCCGATCATGCCGGCTACCTCCTCAAGGACGAGCTCGCCTCCTGGCTGCGCGACTTGGGGCATGAGGTGACGGACCTCGGCACCAACGGTCCCGAGAGCGTCGATTATCCCGAATATGGCGCCAAACTCGCCTCCTTCGTCGGTCTCGGCAAAGCCGACCGGGGGATCGCCGTGTGCGGGTCGGGAATCGGCATCTCCATCGCGGTGAACCGCAATCTCGAGTGCCGCTGCGCGAGGGTCGACGATCCGCTGTCGGCAGAGCTAGCCCGCGAGCATAATGACGCCAACGTACTCGCTCTCGGCGCCCGGCTGATCGGCACCGACATGGCGAAGGCTTGCGTCCTCGCCTTCCTCGACACCGGCTTCGCGGGCGGACGTCACCAGCGCCGAGTCGATCAACTCTCCAAGATCCTGCAGGAATCCGACTGATGGCCACTGCCCCTGAACTCGATCGCGACAGCCGCTACCGTGTCCCGCACGGCTTCTTCACCAGCAGCCTGAGCGAGAGCGATCCGGCCGTCGAGGATGGAATTCGAGCCGAGCTCCACCGCGAGCAAAGCCAGATCGAGCTGATCGCCTCCGAGAATATCGTCAGCAAGGCGGTACTAGAGGCGCAAGGCTCCGTGCTGACCAACAAATATGCCGAAGGCTATCCGGGTCGCCGCTACTATCAGGGCTGTGCACCTTCGGACACCGTCGAGACCCTGGCGATCGATCGAGCGAAGAAGCTTTTCGGCTGCCAGTTCGCCAACGTACAGCCGCATTCGGGCGCGCAGGCCAACGGCGCGGTGATGCTTGCGCTTCTGAAGCCCGGCGACACGATCATGGGCCTCAGCCTCGCGGCGGGCGGTCACCTCACCCACGGCGCTCCGCCTGCGCAGTCGGGCAAGTGGTTCAACGCGGTCCAATATGGTGTCCGGCAGGACGACCACCTCGTGGATTTCGATGAGGTCGAGCGGCTGGCGAAGGAGCATCGGCCGAAGCTGATCATCGCCGGCGGCTCGGCGTATCCGCGCCATTTCGATTTCGCTCGCTTCCGCCAGATCTGCGATGACGTTGGGGCGCTGTTCCTGGTCGACATGGCGCACTTCGCCGGGCTGGTTGCAGCCGGAGAACATCCAACACCCTTCGGTCACGCCCATGTGGTGACGACGACGACCCACAAGACCTTGCGCGGGCCGCGTGGCGGCATGGTCCTGACCGACGACGAAGGCATCGCGAAGAAGATCAACTCGGCGGTGTTCCCCGGCCTTCAGGGCGGCCCATTGATGCACGTCATCGCCGCCAAGGCGGTGGCGTTCGGAGAAGCGCTCCAGCCGGAGTTCAAGGCCTACGCCAAGGCGGTGATTGCCAACGCCAGGGCGCTAGCCGGCCGGCTCAAGGACCGCGGCGCCGATCTCGTCGCCGGCGGCACGGACACCCATCTCGCCCTCGTCGACCTTCGGCCGCTCGGGCTTACCGGCAAGGACGCCGACGAGAGCCTCGAGCGAGCCGGCATCACCTGCAACAAGAACGGTGTTCCTTTCGACCCGCTGCCTCCGGTGCAGACCAGCGGGATACGCGTCGGCTCGCCGGCCGGGACGACCCGCGGCTTCGGCGAAGCCGAGTTCCGCGACATCGCCGACATGGTCGCGGACGTGCTGGATGGGCTGAAACAGAATGGGCTCGAACATAACGGCTCAGTCGAGAGCCAGGTGAACGAGCGCGTTCGGGAGCTCTGTGCGCGCTTCCCGATCTATCAGGGATAAAGGATGCGCTGCCCATTCTGCGCGCACGAAGACAGCCAGGTTAAGGACAGCCGGCCGAGCGAGGATGGAGCGGCGATCCGGCGCCGGCGCCAGTGCGAGGCGTGCGGCGCCCGCTTCACGACGTTCGAGCGAGTCCAGCTGCGCGACCTCACCGTCATCAAGAAGGACGCCAAGCGCGAGCCGTTCGATCGCGACAAGCTGGCGCGGGCGATCGGCCATGCCTGCCGCAAGCGCGACATCGACCCGGCGCGCATCGACCGGCTGGTGAGCGGCGTTCAGCGTCAGATGGAGACCCTCGGCGATGAAGTCCGTTCCGGGCGAATCGGCGAGGCGGTGATGGTGGGCCTGAAGGCGCTCGATCATGTCGCCTACATCCGCTTCGCAAGCATCTACAAGGACTTCAGCGAGCCCGGCGATTTCGCCGAGATCGCGGAGCGCGTGGAGAAAGAAGCGACCCCGCCGCCGGGTCACGACAAGCTGCTGTGACGACGGTCAGCAAACCCGTCATCGTCCTCGTCCGTCCTCAGCTCGGCCAGAATATCGGGAAGGCGGCGCGGGCGATGCTGAACTTCGGCCTGACCGAGATGCGGCTCGTCGCTCCCCGCGACGGCTGGCCGAATCCGGAGGCTGGCCCTGCCGCGAGCGGTGCCGATGTGGTCCTGAAAGAGGCGAGGGTTTTCGCGACGGTGCAGGACGCCATCGCGGACTGCAACCACGTCTTCGCTTCCACCGTTCGCAGGCGCGATCTCGTGATGCCGGTGATCGGTCCAGAGGAGATGAGCGAACAGATCGCGGGTCACTCTGGACGGACCGCGATCCTGTTCGGTCCCGAACGATCGGGCCTTGAAACCGAGGACGTGGCCCTCGCTAACGCCATTGTGACCGTACCCATCAATCCTGAGTTCGGCTCGCTCAATCTTGCTCAGGCCGTCATCCTGCTCGCCTACGAATGGTCGAAGCGCAGTTCACTGGTCCAGCCGACGGTGAAGGAGCTCGAGCTCCCTGCTCCGCACGGTGAGGTCGAGGGGCTGATCGGACAGCTGAACGAGGAGCTCGAGACCAAGGGCTATTTCCACCCGCCCTCCCGCACGGATGCGACGAAGAACACGCTTCGGACGATCTTGACGAAAGCAGGCTGGTCGTCGCGCGAAGTGAAGGCGATCCGCGGTATCATCCGCGCCCTCGTCAACCCCGTGCGGACGCGTCAAAACCTCGAAAGCTAGTTATTGACCCTTTGATATTTCTCGGCTTTGTGGCAAGTTGAGAGTTCGGGAGTTATGCAAATGGCGTGGATGTTCCTTGCCGCGATGGTGATGGCGCAGGCGCCCGCTGCTGCGCAGCCAACCCCTCAATCTCCTGTTCTCAAGAAGCACAAGCCACCCCAGGTTTGCGAAGATATCGACATCACCGGCAGCCGCCTGCAACGGCATATTTGTCATGATGCGAATGTTAATGCGGATGCTCTCCTGGGGATCTCAAACAGTCTTGACGGTAAGGCCAAGCTCGGCGCTCATGCCGGCGATAGGGGCGATAGTAACACGATGCCCGGCGGTTGATTTGCCGCCCAAGAGCTACGCAAATCACCGATTCACTTTCGCAAGAAGCCGGAAATCTTGACCTTGCCCGCCCCAGCCCGTAGGTGCGCCGCTCGCAATTGATCCCGCATGCCCGGTGAAGCGGTGATCGCGCCAATCGCAAGGATTGGCGGTGCGGTTCCGGGCATCGACGACAAAAGCGAATTGGAGAACGACAGTGACGAAGCGCACCAGCGCCAAATACAAGCTCGACCGCCGCATGGGCGAAAACGTCTTCGGACGTCCCAAGAGTCCCGTGAACCGCCGCGAATACGGCCCCGGCCAGCACGGGCAGCGCCGCAAGAGCAAGATCAGCGATTACGGCATCCAGCTCCGCGCCAAGCAGAAGCTGAAAGGCTATTATGGCGACATCACGGAGAAGCAGTTCAAGAAGAACTACACTCAGGCGATCGCGATGAAGGGCGACGCTTCGCAGAACCTGATCGGCCTCCTCGAGCGCCGGCTCGACATGGTGGTCTATCGCGCCAAGTTCGCGCCGACGATCTGGGCCGCGCGCCAGCTGGTCAGCCACGGCCACGTCCGGGTCAACGGCGTCAAGTGCAACATCGCCAGCCGCCGGGTGAACATCGGCGACGTGGTCGAGCTTGGTCCCAAGGCGCAGGAGATGGCGCTGGTGGTCGAGGCGCAGAGCCTCGCCGAGCGCGACATCCCCGACTATGTCGTACCCGACGGGACCGCGAAGATCACCTACACCCGAGTGCCGAAGCTGGACGAGGTGCCCTATCCGGTCCGGATGGAACCGAACCTCGTGATCGAGTTCTACTCGCGCTGATCGACGGATCGGAGCGGACTAACGAGGGCGGCCTTCGCGGCCGCCCTTTTTGTTGATAGGCGCGCGGCGATGCTGTTGCCCCCGCAACCAGAATGGGCGCCGCACGAGGCGGTCTGGATCGGCTTTCCGAGCGATCCCGAGCTGTGGCTGGGCGATCTCAAGCCCGCCGAGCGCGAGATCGCGGCCTTCGCCGAGGCAGTGCACGCCGTGGGCCGAGGCGAGAAAGTCTGGCTGGTCGCCGCTCACGAAGGCGCCGCCGAGACGGCTCGACGGCTCTGCCCCTTCGCCGAGGTGATCGTCGAACCATTCGGCGACATCTGGCTGCGCGACACGGGGCCGATCATCCTTGGGAGCGGCAAGGACCGCAGGGCACAGACATTCCAGTTCAACGGCTGGGGCGGCAAGTACGATCTCGATGGCGATCAGGACGTGGGCGAACGTCTCGCCCGAGCCGCGGGCCTGCCCTTCACGAAGGCTGCCTGGGTGTTGGAAGGCGGGGCGATCGATAGCGACGGCTCCGGTTGCGTGGTCACGACCGAGCAGTGCCTGCTCAATCCCAACCGCAATCAGCTGACCCGCGAAGAGACCGAGCAGCGTCTGCACGACGACTTGGGCTTTGAGCGCGTCGTGTGGCTCGGATCGGGCCTGATGAACGACCATACCGACGGCCACGTCGACAACCTTGCCCGTTTTGTCGCGCCTGGCCGGGTGGCGATCCCGACCGCGGCGAAGAACGACCCCAATGAGGCTGTGTACAAGGACGCGGCACGGCAGCTCGGGAGCGCCCGCCTCGACCTGGTGACATTGCCTTCTCCGGGGCGGGTCACCGACCAGGACGGCGACATCGTCCCCGCGAGCTACATGAATTTCTACATCGGCAACGCCGTGGTCGTGGTCCCCCAATATGGCGCGGCCAACGACCGACCTGCCGTCGATGTAGTGCAGGCGCTGTTCCCCGACCGCGTTGCAATCGGCCTTCGCGCCGACCACATCCTGACCGGCGGCGGAAGCTTCCACTGCATTTCACAACAGGTGCCTGCTTGAGCAAACTGACCGTCGCCGCGCTGCAGCTTGCCTTTGGCGACGACACGGCCGCAAACATCCGCGCGGTGAGCGACCTCGTGCGCGAGGCGGCGGCCAAGGGCGCCGAAGTGGTGCTGCCGCCCGAGCTGTTCGAGGGTCTCTATTTCTGCCGGGTCGAGGACGAGAGCCTGTTCGCAACCGCCCGTCCGACCGCCGAACATCCTTCCGTGCTGGCGATGCAGAAGCTCGCTGAAGAGCTGAAGGTCTGGATCCCGACCAGCTTCTTCGAGGCTGAGGGGCCGCACCACTATAACTCGCTCGCGATGGTCGGGCCGGACGGGAAGATCGCCGGCGTTTACCGCAAGAGCCACATCCCCGACGGCCCCGGCTATGAAGAGAAGTTCTACTTCCGCCCAGGCAATACGGGGTTCAAGGTCTGGCAGGGACCGCACCGCTCCACGCTCGGCGTCGGCGTCTGCTGGGATCAATGGTATCCCGAAACCGCCCGCGCGATGATGCTGATGGGCGCCGACATCCTTTTCTACCCGACCGCGATCGGTACCGAGCCCCATGACCCGGAACTCGACACCTCGCGCCTTTGGCGACGGGCAATGATCGGCCATGCGGTTTCGAATGTCGTGCCGGTGGTCGCCGCCAATCGCATCGGGACCGAGCATGGGCAGCGTTTCTACGGTCACAGCTTCATCTGCGATGAGCGCGGCGACATCCTCGCAGAGTTCGCGGCGGAAGAAACGGGCGTGCTCGTGGCGACGCTAGACCTCGCGCAGGCGAAGAAGCACCGCGCCGCCTTCGGCTTCTTCCGCGATCGCCGCCCGGAGCTCTACGGCCGTTTGGTCGAGGATATTTGAACGCGGCGGCGTCGGCGAATTATCCGTTGAGTGACCGCAAGAACGGCCACCACTATCAGGAACAGATTGCCCTCAACGGCGCCGTGCTGCCACAACGCCCATGAGCCGAGCAGGATGAGTGCCGCTGCGATTAGCGCGTGAGAAACCAGTTCAAGCCGGAAACCTCTTCGATCGACCCCGGCGTGAAAAAGCGCGGGACGAAGCAGGACCCACGCCTGAATCAATGAAATCGACGTGAACACCGCGCCCACGGCGATCAGATAAAAAGGAAGCGCCCGCGTTGGCCCCGCCTCGGCGATCATCCGCGCCACATATGGCGTCAGCCCGACCAGGCCGAGCAGGACCAGGTTGAGGATCGTAATCACCGCATCAACCTGCTCCAGCTCCGCGAACAGCCGGCGGTGCATGAACCAGAACACGCCGACCAGGGCGAACCCAAACAAATAGCCGACCAGCGGACGACCGGTCGCTCCGAACAAGGCATCGACGCTCCCGTCCCAATGAGCAGGCAGCTTCAATTCGAGCGCGAGGAGCGTGATCGCGATTGCGAACACCCCGTCGGACAGCATCAGCAGCCGATCGTAATTGTGCCGCTCGACCCGTGCCTTCAGCGGCTCATGGATGTGCAAGCTTTCGGGCTCACCCGCCATGCCCCTCCCCCTTCAACGCCACGGCGCGTTCGAACACGCTTTCGAACATGGCGGCACTCAGCCGTCCCGTGTTCTGGTTGTAGCGGGAGCAGTGATAGCTCGACAGCAATATTCGACCATCGGCGGTGAGCACTTCGGAACCGTGGCCGAACGACGGCCGCACGTCGAGCGCTCGTGCCGCCGCGACGTGAGCGATCTGGCCGAGCGCGACCAGCACCCGGACGCTTGGCAAAGTTGCGAGCGCAGCTTCGAAATAGGCTCGGCACGTCTTGATCTCCGACGGCTCCGGCTTGTTCGCAGGGGGCAGGCACTTGACGGCATTCAGGATGACCGCGCCCTTGAGCTGCAGCCCATCGCCGGGACTCGCCTGATATTCTCCCTCGGCGAGGCCGAACTTCAGAAGCGTGGCGTAGAGCAGCTCGCCCGCGAAATCCCCCGTGAAGGGCCGTCCGGTGCGGTTCGCCCCCTGCTTGCCGGGTGCAAGACCTATGATGGCCAACCACGCGTCTCGATCGCCGAAGGCGGGTACGGGCGCGTTCCACCAGCCGGGATGTTCAGCCCGGCATTCCTCCCGGAACGCGACCAGCCGGGGGCAAAGGGGGCAGTTGCGCGGCGCCTCCGCCTCGGGAACAGGCGACAGGTCGGCGGGACTGGCGAACTCCATGGCTGTGACCTAGGCGAGCCGCGGTGCAGCGCGCAACGCAACTCTACGCGATCGCAATCGGATCGAACCGTCCCCACGGCCGCTTCGGCCGGCCGCAGCAGGTCGTCGAAGCCGCCATCGCGCGTCTCGACCAGGAGTTTGGCCTGTTCGATGCCTCGCTGATCATCATCAACCCGGCTGATGGCGGTGCCGGTCGCGATTTCGCCAATGCGGTGGCACTGATCGAAAGTGCGCTCGACCCGCCAGAGATGTTGGCGCGCCTCAAGGCACTCGAACGCGCGTTCGGCCGCCGACACGGCCGGCGATGGGGGCCGCGGGTGCTCGATCTCGACATCGCGCTATGGAGTGGCGGCAGCTACCGCTCACGCGCACTGACTATCCCCCACCCCCAGCTGACAAGGCGCAGCTTCGTCCTCCAGCCGCTCTTGAGCATCGCGCCTGGCTGGAAGGTCGGCCCATTCACCGTCCGTCATCTCGCCCACCGCCTCGGCCGTTAGCGGCATTTTCGGAAGATCGTTCGGGCGACAGGCCGCGCGAGGCGCCGGCCATCCCGGCCGAACAACGGGCTTTCCATCAGGGGCGATTCAGCGACCACCTCAAGCTCCGCGAAGGCGGTGGAGGCCTCCACCGGATAATGTGCGTGGATGACGCAGAGCAGTCCCCCGAGGTCGAGGCGGTCGACGAGCTCGCCCACCGCTGCATCGAACCGCTCAAACGGATAATGCGCCGAGAGATCATCGACATCCATTTCCGCGATCTTGTGCGGTTCGCGCTGGAGGACGGCCAAGGCGAAAACCAGATCGAACGCGCCCGTGATCGCCCCTGGCCGGACGACGCTCATATTTGAATCGGCCGCACCGTGCTTCATCGCGATCCGCCGGCTGCGCGAATTGATTTCAGCGCCGACGATCTCGGCCCCGGAGAAGCGGCGGCGAAGCGCCACGAGTTCCTCCCCGGTCGAGCACCCAAAGGAGAGAATCCGGGCAGCGTCCGGACGCAGCCGTGCCGCCAGGTCGAATAGCTCCGGATAGCGATTCTCCGCGGTGTAGGAAGTGGTCTGATGGAGCTCGTTCCCGTGTGCGACCCGCGTCCATAGCTGCCCACGCCCTTCGGCGGTTGCGACGGGCCGGACTGCATCCAGGATCCTAACCCAGAGTGCACCACGCTTTCGTGCACCCTTGATCCGCGATCGCAGCTGAGAGCGGATGTGCATATAGAGGTGCTGCCGCAAGCAGCGACCTTCGACAAGGCCGGCTTGCCCAAGTGGGGTGGCGCGGCTAACCGCGGAGCTGCGGTGGGCCCATAGCTCAGTTGGTAGAGCAACTGACTTTTAATCAGTAGGTCGCTGGTTCGAATCCAGCTGGGCTCACCAGCCTCCATCTCCAATCTCAAAAAATCTCAGTTTTGGAGAAGCGCTGGCCCAATTGGCCATGCAATAGGCGCATCGAAAGAAGCGAGTTTTCGATGGGCCAGGAAAATTGGGCGCAATATTCGGACACCAGCTCGAAACGCATGCCACGCAGCTTCAGCGCCCGCATTCGGCAGGCGCATCGGTGGATCGCAATCTGCTTCGTTTCGACTGTCGTCGCCAATTTCGCGGCGATGGCATTTGGCGAGCCGCCAGCTTGGATCACATACGCGCCTTTGCTGCCGCTCTTCCTGTTGATGTTTTCAGGCGCTTATCTGTTCGTCCTGCCGTACCTGAGCAGCCGCGCACGATAGGAAGCAGCTGGTGACCATCCTGATCAATATCGACGTCCCTTCGCTTGCCGAAGGAGAGCGATTCTATGTATCGGCCTTCGGCCTCAAGCCGGGGCGGAAGCTCGGCGATACGGTTCTGGAGATGACCGGCTGGCCCGTGCTGGCATATCTTCTCGAAAAGCCGGCCGGGACGATTGGAGCGGCGCTCAAAGAACGCGAGTACACGCGCCATTGGACCCCGGTGCACGTCGACGTTGTCGTTCCAGATCTCGATCACGCAGTAGAGCTTGCAATGGCGGCGGGCGCTGTCGTGGAAGGAGGGCCCGCCGATACTTCTTACGGTCGGATCGCCATGCTCGCCGACCCGTTCGGCCACGGCTTCTGCCTGATTGAATTCAACTCGAGCGGCTACGATTCGGTGCTTTCAACCTGAGTCGCGCGCCGCCACTTCCGGCCCGGTCAGCGCTGTCTGTAGATCAATCAGGTCAT
>Ga0070714_100004265_pt1 | contig 10769 bp, 10 predicted proteins | sample LARL83metaG_FD_65450 | JGI IMG/M metagenome (GOLD analysis project Ga0070714, IMG submission 65450) | Corn, switchgrass and miscanthus rhizosphere microbial communities from Kellogg Biological Station, Michigan, USA - LAR L8-3 metaG | ecosystem: Host-associated > Plants > Roots > Rhizosphere ... | reverse complement strand
CAGCCAGGACAGTTACATAGCACGATTCTGTCGGAAGGGTGCTCAAGAAGGAAGTATTCCATCGCTTCACCTCCAGTTTGTGAGTTTGAGTCCGCCGAAGTCATTACGCACTGCTGCGCCGCTCAAAAAACTAGTCTCGGGTCGCCGACCGGTGCCTGCAATAGCAGCCTCTCCGTTCTCATTGATGACAACGTTCATCTTGGCGGAACATTGCTCACACAACCAGAAATATTCCAATCGTCGTTGGCTTGCTGCGCCGTTCGTTCCTCCCTTGCACGAGGGACAGGGTAGATCGAGCAAGAACAGTTTGCCCCCGCGCAGATAGCGAAAGGTGACATTGCAGCCAGGATTGGCGCACTTCGTGATCACAGGACCTTCTCAATACGAGAACTTGCTTCCGCTAAGGCGGAGGCGCTGGTCCAGCAGAGAAAAATCCAAACTTTAAAATAAAACTAGCCGCTTCACTTCACCGTGTCAATACGATTTGCACAACCGATAGCACCAGATAGCAACTATTCCATCACCGACCCGCTCAGCCGCTGCCGTGAATAGAGGCGCAGTAGCCGCCACAAGCACCAAAGAAACCGCCCAATGGTGTGGCGTTTCTTCACAACGCCTGCTTACACAGTATCGGGCAAAGACCAATTGACGAGGGTGACAACTCGATTTCGACCCGGGGCGTGGTCGCTGCTTAGCTATCTGTGGCGCGTTCTGATTTGTGGTAGGACTTTTTCTTTTCTAGCGCAATGTCACTGTGCCGGAGGCAGCGTTGAAGCGTCTTCGTCAAACGTTGCATGACAGGCAGATCGTCGGGAGAAAGCTCCACCTCCTGTGAGGACAACGCGCTGGCGAAAGATTCGGCAGGCAGTGGGCGCGAGTGATGATGACGCGGCGAGGATGCTCGACGATGAAGCCGCGTCCCTCGCCGACGCGGATCATGCACTCCGCTGGCGGCACCTTCACGATGGGCGGCTTTCTTGCACATTTTATAAGACCGTACACGGTTGTCGTCGGACAAATCCTATTGCCGTCTGTTCCTGCTACTTTGGCCCGCAGGGTGGGATCGTGAACCATTGAGTCGCACGAACACAGGCCGGTTCAGAAGATGTTCCAGCGGATATCTCGCTCGGGCAATTCTTTCCAGGAATCGGCTGTGGTCACCTCCGCCGGGTACGGTTATCTCCAAGTGCGTGCTTCGATTATTTAGCCGGAGTTTGTACACGGCCTGGTTCGCTCCACAATCCAGCGCGTCGGCCAAGCGCAAAATGCTGGAAGCCGCCAGTATGAAATCGCGCTGCTCCCGAGAAGAAAGTCGTTGGAGATTTCGGCGGCGGCCCAAGAACGTGCCGCGGTGATGTCGAACCACGAGGGCCGTGGTTAGAAGATCATTCTCAGTCCATCCCGGTGGCGGTTTCAGCTTGCGAATCATGCGGGATGATACCTTATGGAACTTCTTTCTTGTTTTGCCGTGGCCGATTTCGTGCATCAATCCAGCAGCCTCAAGGATTGCACGCCCATCTTTATACGGACCCTCGAGAAGCCGCTCGGCGCACAACCGGTCGTAGAGCCCGACCGCCAATCTCGCCACATGCCGGGCATGGCGGGGATCGGGGTCCAGTGCGGCAGACCAGGTCTTCAGCCGAACCAAGGCTCCGCTACCAAGGGACTTGGGCAAGGCTGCCCGCCAACTGCGCCACAAAGACGCCTTGCCCAGCATGCGTCCCCGGTATGCCTCAATCCGCTTATTTCGTTCCTGCTCAATGATGGCATGCCAGCGCTGCCGCGTCTGTTCATCGGCAAAGACGTGCAGCCTCAACGCGGTTGCCCATAGCACATCGAGGTCATGAATTTCACCGAGCGCGTCCTGCAATTCTTTCAGATCTTTCTCCCAGCTCTCGTGCAATGTGGGAAGGAAGTTCTCCACCGTATAACGAAAGCGTTTAATGCCGATACGCAATTGGTGATAGCTTTTCTGAGTGCGGTTTCGCAGCGCCTGACGATGCAGTTGATACGCTTCCATCCATCGCTCCAAGGCAATATGGCGGAAGACTAGGCTGTCTGGGTGTAAACGGTTCGCCCGCTTGGCAAGATGACCGATCCACCCCTCCCATTGCTTGCGATCGAAATTTTGCAGGGCGTCGCCAGCCTGCTTCTTCAGGCGAGACTCCTCGCCCGCTATGTATTCCTTCAGAGCTGGGCTTGCGGGATCGTCGTGCGGCCCGAGTCGCAGCACCCACTCCATCATGACCTGCGCATCGCGCAGTTCCCCTAAGCTGCTGAATAGCTGTTTTCCGGCCCGGCGCATCTTCTTCCACCTGGTATCCGGGTCCACGAAGCGCATTCCGTCCGCAAGCGACCGGCACCGCCGTAGGGCGACGCGAAGGTCATGAACTGGATCGGGCGCAAGCTCCCGGCCGGCCTTGTCGCATTCTGCCAATACACGGCCGATGGACCAGTTCCGCTGCAAATCATCAGGAGTGATAGGAGCCGGGGAACGCAGGTCTCAGGCAAGCGGCGTGGCAGCGGCGCTCAAATGAGGTCCTAGATTGGATTGTAAGCAGCTGCGCTCTCGAAGTCTGCGCGTGCCTCAGGGCTGTCGGCGAGTGAGGTGGTGCCAAATTCCTGCTCTATCCTCAACGCGATTTCATCCCTCAAAAGGCGAAACATCGCCAAGCGCTCCCGTCGCGAGCCCGTGATCGTGACGGGATCCTGAAATCTCCAATGCAGGTATCTGCACCCTGATGGAAATCGGGTGCAGGACTTTCGCGCCTCATCACAAATGGTTACCACGGCAGAGAATGGCAGGTTAAGAAAATCCTGAACGTCCTTGGATTGCTGAGACGAAATATCGATTCCGATCTCGCGCATCACCTCAAGGGCCAGCGCGTCCACGGCGACGGGTCGGAGACCGGCGCTCAGGCTTTCATAGCGATCGTCAGCAGCAGACCTCAGGAGTCCTTCCGCCATCTGGCTGCGAACGGAGTTGTGAGTGCCAAGAAACAGGATACGGGGCTTCGCCACATCCCCGATGCTAGCAAGAAGATGTTACGGCAAAGTTAACATGGCTGATACCGCCAGCACTGGTCTGCCCACATTCACTACCCTCCGCTTGGACAGATCTGTATAATGTCGCCTGCCGTCGATCACCGTAACAACCAACTACCTTAGCCAACCAGTGGAGCGTCTCCATGATGACCGCAGCTGTTGCTGATCGAGTCTGGTTGAATCCGCAGAAATTTTGGGCAGCGACTAAAGGGATGACGCCGGAGGAGATAGAGCAACTGCTCGATGATTTGATGTACCTGGCGGAAGCGCGCGATTTCCAAGCGCTCGAGCGCTTCGAATACATTCTGATCGGAGTACCTACCGTTAAGGTGGCGTAGTCCTCTGCTGGTGGGCTTGGGACGTCATCTGGGAAAACTGATGTCGTGTCCAGCGGGTAGTAATGCGCCAACCACTAACAGTGCAACCACGAATACTACTCGCAAATTCCATCGCGACTCCCCTAGCTGGTCCACTACCAGCCCGCTCCGGAGGTCACGAACTGCTATGCGCTTAAGATACCCCTTTTTAGTCTGAGTGGCGTCGTAGCAGGGAATTTTTTGCAGGCACTAGTCTTTTTCACAGTTAAGGGGCTTTATATCTGGCCGACTTTATTTCTGCTCCCGGCTTCTCTCGCCCAGCAGCCTCCGTTTGCCGTCGGAGGACGAGCTGCGGGTTCTCATTGCTGCCGCACAACCGCGGCCTGTAGACTAATTTAATGGGTGTGGAGGTAATTCGGTCGACTGCTCGTGGCCGGCGTACGCGCCATCTACTGCCTGAAAATGGCCGTGGCGCGCTACCGCGCACCCCCTCCTTGGATGACCCCGAACTGTACCTCAACCGCGAACTGAGCCTGCTTGCCTTCCAGCATCGGGTGCTCGAGGAGGCGCAAGACGAATCCAACCCGCTCCTGGAGCGCGTGAATTTTCTTTCTATTGTCGAATCCAATCTGGATGAGTTTTTCATGGTGCGAGTAGCGGGCTTAAAGCGGCAAGTCGAGTCGGGAAGCAGCGAACCAGCCCCCGATGGCATGTCGCCCACAGATCAGCTGGATGCCATTCGCACCGAAGTAACAAATCTGCGCGGAATCGCCGCCCGTTGCTGGCAGCGCAAACTGAAACCGGCGCTGGAGGAAGCGGGCATCAGCATTTTGCCTTACGCGGCTTTATCGGAGCAGCAGCGCCGGCGCACGGCCAGCTTCTTTCAGGAAACCGCTTTCCCGGTTTTGACGCCTCTGGCATTTGATCCGGGCAGACCTTTCCCTCACATTTCCAACCTCTCCCTGAACCTTGCAGTGCTGATCCGAGACAAAACAGGGGAAGAGCATTTCGCGCGCGTGAAAGTGCCCAACAGTCTGCCGCAGCTGGTGAGTGTAGACCGGGCACAGAATTCTCCGACCAGGCGGAGGCCATCGCGGCTGAACTTCATCTGGCTGGAGGAGGTCATTAAGGCAAATCTCGATGCCCTGTTCCCTGGAATGGAGATTCTGGATGCGCATTCCTTCCATGTGACCCGTGACGCCGACAGCGACATTCAAGAGCTTGAGGCCGGTGACTTGCTCGAGACCACCGAGGAGGGTTTGCGGCAGCGTCGCTTTGGCGATGTCGTACGGCTGCAGGTTGACCATGAAATGCCGGTTTCCATGTTGCGCATTCTTATGAGCAACATGGAGGTGAAACGGCCAGATGTCTACCGCTTTGGTATGCCGCTGAGCCGGTTAAAACACATTGCCACGCTGGACATACCAGAGTTGAAGTATCCTCCTTTTGTCGCCAGCTTGCCCCCAGCACTTGACCCTGAAACTGCGGAAGAGGATATTTTCGCCATCATACGGCGGCGCGACGTGCTGCTGCACCATCCCTTCAACTCGTTCCAGCCGGTAATTGATTTCTTGGATAAGGCCGCAGAAGACCCTAACGTCCTGGGCATCAAGATCACGTTATATCGGGTGGGGCAGAAATCACCGGTTGTGCATGCGCTGCTGGAAGCTGCGGAGGGAGAGACCCAGGTAGCTTCCGTAGTCGAACTCAAGGCCAGATTCGACGAAGGCAGCAACATTGAATGGGCAAGAGCGCTGGAACGTCAGGGTGTCCATGTGGTCTATGGCTTAGTAGGGCTAAAGGTGCATGCAAAGGTGATCATGGTCGTCCGGAAAGAGGAGGACGAAATGCGTCGCTACATTCACCTGGGCACAGGAAATTACAATCCCACGACCGCGAGGCTCTACACCGATATCGGCTTGTTTACGGCCGATGAGGAAATCGCCGACGATGCCACCGATCTTTTCAACTACCTGACTGGATATTCCGCCAAGCAGGAATATCGCAAGCTGCTGGTTGCGCCGACGAATCTGCGCGAGAGGGTGACCGCCTTGATCGAACGTGAGATTGCTGTTCACCGACGCCACGGCGGTGGTCACCTGATTTTCAAAATAAATGCATTGGTTGACCGCAGCATGATCCGTCTGCTCTATGGCGCCTCGCAGGCCGGTGTTAAGGTGGACCTGCTGGTCCGCGGCATCTGCTGCTTGCGGCCGGGTGTACCCGGAATCAGCGAAAACATTCGCGTGATCAGCATTGTGGGCCGATTTCTCGAACACAGCCGTATTTATTATTTCAGGAATGAAGGGGAAGACGAGATCTACGCCGGAAGCGCTGACCTGATGCCGCGAAACCTGGATCGGCGCGTCGAAGTTCTGTTTCCCATCGAAGATCGAAGGCTGGTGCGCTACTTGCGCGACGAGGTCCTGGCCATCTATCTCGCCGACAACGTGAAAGCGCGTGTGATGCAGCCCGATGCTTCCTACGTCCACAGAAGACCTGAGGGGGAATCCCAGGTGAACGCTCAATCAGCGCTCTTGTCCCACGCGCCTGCGGTTGAACCGCCGAGCTGAAGATCGCAGAAAGGCGAGGACCGGTGGTCACGCCCGTTTCAGCGTGCGTAATCGGTACGGTCGATAGGGAGCCAGACGTCCCTCCTCTCTTTGCAAAATTCCCTCCAACAATGAGGACCTTGTTCTTGTACCTGTGTCTTACATTTGCGAGGCTTCGTCAATCGTATTTCGGCCCGACCAACGCCTCTGTTTTCAAATGGTTAGGCCTTTGCACAAGGAGTTTGCCCCGATATGGTGCGGCACTTTCCCCTACAGCCAGTTGAAGGGGTGAGAAGCTGTGGGAAATCAGGGTTTATCCGCCTCTCGGGACTATTTCCAATGATGCTACCTTTCGCACCGGTTCAGACATCGAACGTAGAGTTCTCCTAAACAGACACGAGAGATCAGAAATGCCGCTCGACCGAAAACAGTTACGCAAACCCTTCCGAAAGCTCCGGAAAAGCCTCAGCGCATTTCCCAAACACCCTAGTCCCGACCTGGTTCATGACGTGCGCACCTCCTCCCGCCGTATCGAAGCAATCGTGGCAGCCCTAGCGCTCGATTCCAACCCGGATGAAAAGCGGCTCCTTCGCAGCATGAAGCGTGTCAGAAAGCAGGCCGGCAAAGTCCGTGACATGGATGTCCTCACGGGATTTGCTTCCCAACTGAACGTTAATCAGGAGCAGGACTGCATCGTCCAGTTGGTCGAGTTTCTTGGGTCCCGGCGTTATAAGAAGGCAGCCAAGATGCACGCCATTGTGCGGACGGAGGCACCCGCGCTCCGGCGCCGCTTGCAGCGCTGCTCAAAGCGGGTGGGTAAATTCGTTAACAAGGGTGAATCGCAGCAACCTGACCGCACTGCTCCCACGGATGTCATGGCTCTTGCCTTGCGGCTTTCCTCTGAACTGCAAAGCCCTGCGCGACTGACTCGCAACAATCTTCATCCTTACCGCTTGCAGGTAAAGCAGCTCCAGTATGTGCTGCAAATGGCGGGCGACCGGTCACCCGAACAGCAACGCTTCATCGAAAAGCTGAAGCAGGTCAAGGACGCCATCGGCGAGTGGCACGATTGGCAAGAGCTGCTTTCCATTGCCGGCAAAGTGCTGGATCACGGTGGCACCTGCAGGGTTCTGCGGGAACTCAAAACCATCAGCGATCACAAATTTCAACACGCTCTGATGATGACCAACGAAATGCGCAAGCAATATCTGAATTTCTGCCGTGATGGAGAAGTCAGAGGCAAGCGCTTGCCCGAACCCGTATTGGTTGCCGCCGCCGTCGCGGCTTAGGAAATATGTCATGAATAGGAAGACCTCTGCGCTTGTCACTCCAATAGCCTCGCTCGACCTAGGCCATGACGACTCGCTCAATGTTGTCATTGAAACGCCCAAGGGCAGCCGCAATAAGTTCAAGTTCGACCAGACCGCCGGTATGTTCAAGCTCTCCAAAGTGCTGCCGGAAGGTATGATGTTTCCTTACGACTTTGGCTTCATTCCTTCGACTCAGGCCGACGATGGCGATCCTCTTGACGTTCTGGTGCTGATGGATGAGCCCACGTTTCCCGGCTGTCTGCTTGAGTGCCGGCTGGTCGGCGTGATTGAGGCGTTGCAGGAGGAAAAGGGTGAAGAACGTCGGAATGACCGTTTGATCGCGGTTGCGTCCCAGTCAATTCGCTATTCAGATGTCCACGATTTGGATGATCTCAATACCGCCGTATTAAAGCAGGTGGAAGAATTCTTTATAAATTATCAGAGGGTGCGCGGCGTTAAGTTTAAGATCATTGCCCGTGAAGGCCGGAGAAAAGCGGCTCGTATGCTCGAGGAGCGTGCAGCTGTAAAGAGCTCGCATGTCACAAAAGCGAGACCTGCATAATTCCCGACTAAAGGAGGAATTGATCCGCGCAGCTCAAGCGAGACCCTAGGACTCGCCTTTTTCCAGGAGTTGGCGGGCTTTTTCAAGCTCCTTTCGTTTCTGCGGATCCACCCCGGGATAGGACAAGTTCAGCCCTTCCAGTGTGTCAACCACGGCCGCTGCCACCACCAGGCGTGTAAACCATTTGTGGTCTGCTGGGACAACGTACCAGGGTGCGGCGGATGTGGCCGTATTGCGGATCATGTCCTCGTAAGCGGCCATGTACTTGTCCCAATATTCGCGTTCGTGAATATCCGCGGAAGAAAATTTCCAGTTCTTTTCCGGCTCCTCCAGCCGCGCCAGAAACCGTTTGGACTGCTCCGCCTTGGAAAGATTCAAGAAGAATTTGCAAACCAGAATCCCGTTGTGACTGAGATAGCGCTCGAACGCGCAAATATCCTCGAACCGTTGGCCGAATCAGCTCCTTCAGGTCCTCCGCCGGCCATTGCTCATACTGGGCAGAGCCCCCGATCGATTGTGGCTGCGCTCATAGCTAGGAGTTGGGAGCGCACAGCCGATTCGAGCTGCAAATCTGAGGCTATGACGGCTTCCTCTCCAAGGCTCGATGTCGCCGCTGATCCAGCGCACGCGCACGTCATCAGCGTGAAACTGCGCGATATAGATCAACTGTTCAACTCCATGGATCCTTCGCCATACATCGAAAAGGATCTCGACGATCGGAATTAAGCTCGTTTCCGAACCTGCCAGAACAGTATCGAAACTAAAAACCACGCCAGAGTAGCTGCGATTAGTACCAGCCAGTGGCGATGACTCGGGATACCTTGCCATACCAATAGGGCAAAGATAAACAACCCCATGCTTCCCATTGCGGCACCTGCGGCATCCACGCTGGCTGCTTCGCGTCCACGGATGGTTCCGTGTAGTCCCTTTTCTTTTTTCTTTTCGCTCTCATGCTTTTCGATAAGCGTTGCACTTGCTGGAAAGATTGCAGGAAACGCTAAAAACAACCCGCCTAAAGTAGGGCCAAACCGCTTTGCAATGATGCCTGCCGCAACCGTGATCAATCCACCAGAAAGGAATCGAACAGCATATTCGTACCACGTCGTCCGTCTGAAGGAGGATGGATCAATTTGAACTCGCATCGTTTATCTCAACCAAACGCGCCATAGACCAAACGCTACCCCGAGCCACAGCGGAATTGCGTAGATGGTCACGAATAGAGCCGTAGGCTTGTAACGCATCAGGACGTAACTGACGAAGGAAGAATAAGCAAAAAAAGCGATGGCCCCAGCCATCATGGAGTGGGCTTCAGTAGCGGCATACGCCGCACCCTCAGCAGCCAGTGTTAGCCCTAACGTCGCGAGTGCCACGGAGGGTGCGGCACCAAACAACCCAGCGAAGCTCTTCGGCTTAAAGAGGTCGCCCACCACCGCGAAGGTGGAAACAACCATCCCGCCAATGAGGAATCGTAAGAAAAATTGGGTCATTTCGCCGAAATGCCTTTAGCGCCGTCCTGCTTTCACGATCTTTCTTGCCACATCCGGCCCTTTGATACCCAGCACCCGGTACTCCTCTCCTGCGAGCTTGTGGTAATTCACAAAAAATTCTTCAAGTTCACGCCGGAATTGCTTGCCCAAGTCATTGATTGTTCTTATATCGGCCCAATCGTGCGCGTCCCGTTGCACAGCGACAACCCGATCATTGCGTTCCGTCTTTTTGCCTTCACCCTGTTCGCCTTCGATCACACCGATGGGGCGGCAGGACAACACACATCCGGGAAATGCCGGTTCATCCATCAGCACCAACACGTCAATAGGATCGCCGTCATCGGCCTTGGTGGAGGGTACAAAGCCAAAGTCATACGGGAATTCCATTCCGCTCGGCAAGACCCGCTTCAATTGAAAGACTTGCTCATCGGGATCAAAGGCAAACTTGTTGCGACTTCCTTTCGGAGTTTCGATCACCACTCGTAACAATCGCTTGTCATCTCGGTCGAATGACTTCAGGCGGGAAGGGTCTGCCAATCCATTTTTCTTGCTCATTTGGACTCCCACAACTACTGCACGGTAGATGCTGCATCGCAATTGAAAGGTTTGTTCCCAAGCGGCCGCAATACTGGTGTTACAACGCATTATGAAAGGGTGCCCCTTTCGAGTAGGTTGTTGAGCTCTGCAACTCAGCCTAGGAAAGGAACACCCCGATGAACAACGCGAAGTATATCGGCCTTGACGTACACCAGCGAAATCGGAGAAGACCGAGATCAGCATCGGCCGAGACCGGTTGGCTTGAACCAAGTCAATCGTCGTGCTCAGCAGAATGATTACGACAATGATCGCGGCATCCGTTCTCTCGGCGAGGGATGCCGAAAGGAGGGGCGCCAGCAGCAAGATGACAACCAGCGGATTCGTTATGGCACGCCAAAGATCACACAGAAGCGAGTAGTGCTGGGTCGCCGCAGGTTCGTTGGGGCCAAAGCGGACCAGCCGGACTTCCGCCTCTGCCGAAGTTAAGCCATCGTTCGGCACGGTGGTGGGGCGATCCCCAGGCATCGCATCATGCCTCCCATTGCCGCCGGAAGCTTCCGAACGGCCGCGCCATCACTGCTCGACAGATCATCCCCGCAACATGCGCGACGTATGCTACGCCGCCACCGGCTTGTGTGCTGGCCACAGCACCCACTTGATCAAATATCTGAATCACGAACCAGATGCCGATCAATAGGGCCGCCGGAATGAACGTTGTTCTGAAGAAAATCCCGAAGAAGAAAACGGTCTTGATCCGGTCAGCGGGATAGGTGACGAGGAGCGCTCCCATAACGCCGGCGATCGCGCCGCTGGCACCCAGATTTAACACGGTAGAGTGCGGTGCAGCAGCCACCTGCGCTATGGAAGCAACAACGCCACAGAGCAGGTAAAACACCCCATAACGCAGGGGCCCCATAGCATCTTCAACTTCCGGGCCAAAAGCGTGAAGAAAAATCATG
>Ga0070714_100004262_pt1 | contig 10771 bp, 11 predicted proteins | sample LARL83metaG_FD_65450 | JGI IMG/M metagenome (GOLD analysis project Ga0070714, IMG submission 65450) | Corn, switchgrass and miscanthus rhizosphere microbial communities from Kellogg Biological Station, Michigan, USA - LAR L8-3 metaG | ecosystem: Host-associated > Plants > Roots > Rhizosphere ... | reverse complement strand
CGTCAACGGCACCGACGGATCGCAGATCACGTTCCATTTGCTCGACCACTTCAACACGAGCGCGTCAGGAAACGTGAACACATTCAGCGTTGCGAGTACCACCTGCCCGTAGGGATCAGCGAGGGGGCGGCTTTGGCGGCCGCCCCTTTGGACCAGAACACCAAGCATGTGTGGGTGGCGCATCGTCTCAATTGGGCCGGTGACCTCGCCTTGGCGCCCAAGAATTACGACTCGTGCTCTAGAGGGGAGGTTCTCGGCGCCGACCGTCGGCAAGCACTCCCTGAACTGCCTTGTACCTCTGCTCAGTCACGCTCATCTCCCTCATTCGCGGGAGCGTGACAAATCAGCCGAAGTAGTTGTGACACATCAGCCGAAGGTCTGCGACACATCACCCGAAGGCCTTCGGGGACGCGTCAGCCGAACTTGTACACGCAAAGTGGTGCTCGCGCAGGGAATCGAACCCTGAACCTTGGGATTAAGAGTCCCCTGCTCTGCCAGTTGAGCTACGCGAGCACGCTGCGATGGGAGCCGAGAGTCGATTCTAGGGAACTCAAGCCATTAACAACCTGGGTTCCTCCGGTCTTGCCGGCGCCGTACGGTGCCTCACATGCCCGCACGTGTGCCGCTAGACGTCGATCTCGAGGACAGGTTGCTCTACGGCCTGACTCCGATCCGGCTCGCATACGCGGTTGGCGCGCTGCTCGTCGCGTTCGCGCTTTGGTCGTCGCCCTGGGGGCCGGTCGTGCTTCGCGGCGCCGCGTCATCGATCGTGGTCGCGCTTGGGGCGTCCCTGGCCTGGGGCCGGTGGCGCGGCACCCCGGCTGACGTGTGGATCGTCGACCTGGCCTGGTTTGCCGTCCGAACCCGCACCCTCACCTGGACCGGTCCAGTGGCACGACGCTGAATCTCGGATGGTTGCGGGTCATCCCGCGCGCGCCGGCGACGCGTCTCTGGCCCAGTGCTGAAATCGCAGTCATCAAAACCGGCTCGCTTGGCTTCGAGGGTGCCGGCGAGGCCGATCGGGCGCGCTGGATCTCCTCGTTCCGCCGCTTGCTCGATGGCCTCGACAGCCCTCTGCAGATCCTCATCGAGGTGGCGCCCGGCGCGGGCGACGAGAGTTCTGCGTCAGTCACGCCGCAGGACTTCGATGAGATGCGCGGGGCGGATCTCGCGTTCGTGGATCGGCTGGCGCAATCGACCTCGGCGCACCGCTTCGCAACTTTTCTGATCACGTCCAAGGCCCAGTCGCGGCGAATCGAGCCGGCGCTTCACGAGCTTGGTGTGCAGCCGGAGGTGGCCGCCACCAGGATGCACGCGTGCTTTGGCAAAGAGCTTGCGGGTCGCTACGAGCACGCAGCAGGGCACAGCCGCACCTGGTATGTGGATCGGCTGCCCGGGTCAGACCTCGAAGCAGGCTGGCTTTACCGCCTGTTGCCTCCCGGCCTGAACCTTCGACTCTCCTGGCACATCACGCCGCTGCCGGTCGCCTGGATCGTGGATTACCTGCAGCGGCAGCTGATCAACATGCGTGCGTCGCGCCTGGTGGAGCAGGACGCCATGTCACCCGATCCTCATCTTGCGGGCGCGCTGCCAAATGCCGAGGATCTCCAGCGGCGGCTGGCCTCCAGCCAGGACAAAGCGTTTCACGTGGCGGTCTACCTGACACTCACCGCCGCCACGGTCGGAAAGCTGGAGGCGGGCGCGACCCAGGTCGAGGCGGCCGCCCGAGCCGTGCTGTGCCGGCTGCAGTCCTGCACCTTTCGGATGCTGGACGGCCACCTCGCGACGCTTCCGATCGCCCTCGACCGGCTCGGGCGCAAGCGCGTTCTCGACACGAGCTCGCTGGTCACGTTCTTTCCGTGGCTGGAGACGGATCTGCAGACCTCGGGGGGTCTGGTGCTCGGCCGCAACACGGCGACAGGAGCTCCAATCCTCATCGACCCGTTCGACCAGCGCCGTTACTCGAACGCAAACATCGGCGTGTTCGGACACTCTGGCGCCGGCAAGACCTACCTGCTTTCGTCGATCGCGCTCGGTGCTCTTGGTCGAGGCATCCAGGTGTACGTGATCGATCCGGAGCACGAGTACGGAGCGCTGGCCAGACAAGTAGGCGGAGTCGACGTGCAGCTCGCGCTCGGCTCGGGACACTCCCTGAACGTCCTCGACCTCCGACCCTCGAACCGGCGCGACGAGGGCTGGATCGGCCCGGCCTCGGCCGACGCTGTCGACCTCTGCGCAACCATCTGCGGCGGACTGGACGAAGCCGAGCGGGCTGTGCTCGAGCGCGCCGTGCGCGCCGCCTATCGCGACATCGATCAGCCTGTCCTCCGAGACGTCGCATGCCGCCTCCCGGCCGGATCCCGCGTGGCAGCCATATTGCAGCGGTGGGTTCATGGAAGCCTGGGCGAGATGTTCAGCTCTGCCACCAATGTCGACCTGGAATCTCCGATCGTGACTTTCGGCATGCGCGAGCTCCGCGACGAGATGGTGGCGCCGGTCCACTTCTTGCTCGCGGAGGCGTTGTGGGCGCGCATCAAGCGCAAGGACCGCCGCCGCATGCTCGTCGTCGACGAGCTCGGTTTGCTTTTCGAAGATGCGACCATCCGCCGGTTCGTCGTCAGCCTGGCGCGGAGAATCCGCAAGTACGACGGTGCGCTGGTGTTCGCTACTCAGAACCCGGGCGATCTCCTGAGCTCGGACCAGGGAACCGTGGTCGCGACCAACCCGGCGGTGGTGTTTTTTGGCGCCCAGCGTCCCGGCGAGGCGGCCAAGCTCCAGGAGACATTTCATTTGAGCACGCGCCAGCGGGCGTTCCTCGAAAGCGCCCGGCGAGGCGACTTCCTGGTCGCGGCGGGAGCGGACCGCGTGGCCGTTCAGGTACAGGCGCCGCCCTGGCAGGAAGAGGCGATGCGGGTCGCTCGTGCGGCGGCTCGACCACCACCCTGAACCGGTAGGCTTAATCGCGACCATGCAGCGGGTTGTCCACTACCGGTTGGAACGCCTTCCAGAGCACCATCTGGAACGAGTTCACGAACAGTTCGAAGCCCTCGCCGGCGCTCGCGCCTGGCGCTGCAATCCTCCGTGGATCGCGAGCACTTATTCGCGCGGCCTGTTCGAGATGGAGTACTTCCGGCACCTGCGTAAAGCGGAGCCGGAGGCCGCCGCGGCCGGCTTCGTCAAGATGGCCGGGGACGAAACCGACGCGCTGATCATCGCGATCTTCATGAGAGACCTCAGCGCGGAATACGGGATTACAACCACGATGAAGGACGAGGATCATCCGCTGGCCAAGCTGCGGCGATTGGAGTTCCAGGGCGGCCGCCTGCCGACCGGCCAGGCGCTCGAGGACGTGCTCGCCAAAAGACCGGTGATCAAGAAGGTCCTGGGCGAACGCATCTTCTTCTATCCGCCCACGTTTCGGCTCCACTCACAGGGGCCGCCCAGCCCCGAGTGGGCCTACGCGCTCTGCGGCATCCGCGCTTACGCCCCAACGCTCCTCGAAGCGGAGCAGGAGGCGCTCAAGATCCTTAGAGGCTTCGGGCACCTCGGTGCCTGACAGCGCGCTGGCGGGCGCCGGCTCGATCAAGTCGGCCGACGGTACGCGGCTCGCCTATCGGGCATGGCCAAAACCAGGCTCCGGCGTCACGTTCGCGGTCGTGCACGGACTCGGCGAGCACTCAGGTCGTTACGCGCGTTTCGCCGAAGGGATGGCCAGGCACGGAATGAGCACCTACGCGCTCGACCTGCGCGGTCACGGCGAGAGCGAAGGTCAACGAGGCCATGTCGATTCCTGGACGCAGTGGACCGACGACGTTGCCGCGTTTGTCCGCCACGTGGAAGCAATAGGCGGCGCCGAGGTCGTGCCGGTGGGGCACTCCTTCGGTGGAGCGGCGCTGCTCAGCACGGTGCTGGCAGGCAAGCTGCCGGACAGCAAGCGATTCGTGGTTTCGAGTCCGGCGCTCGAGCTCCGGCTGAAGGCGCCCGCGTGGAAGGTTGCCGTGGCGCCCATCGCTTCCAGGCTCGTGCCGCGCCTGGCGATGGACAACGAAGTCGATCCCGCAGCGGTTTCGAGAATCCCGGAGGTGGTCGCCGCCTACCGCGCGGATCCCCTCGTGCACAGCCGTATCTCGAGCCGGATGTTCATCGAGTGGCAGAACGCGACCGTCGACATCCTCGGGCGAGCCGCGCAGATCAAGGTGCCTTTCCTGATCCTGGCCGGCGCTGCCGACCCGCTCATCGATCCGGAAGGCAGCCGGCGGCTCCATCAGCAAGCGCCGGCGCTGAGCGAGCTCCACCTTCTGGAAGGCCGGTTCCACGAGCCCTTCAACGACCTGGGCAGCGAAGAGGTATTCCGGCTGATCGCGGACTGGGTGCGCCGGTCGTGATCATCACTTCGGTGCTGCTCGCCTCGCGGCTCAATCTCGACCCGGGGTCCTGGATCTCGTGGATCATCGTGGGCCTCATCTCGGGCGCCATCGCGGCCCGCGTCGTGGCGGGGCGCGGGTTCGGCTGCATCGCCGACATCGTCGTCGGGGTGGCGGGCGCGATCATCGGCGGCTACCTGCTGGGGGTGCTGTTCAACGCCGGTGGAACCGTTGGTTTCTGGGGAAGCATCGTCGTCGCGTTCATCGGCGCCGCGGTTCTGCTGTCGGTGCTGAAGCTGATCTCGGGCGGACGCCTCTAAGGCCTAACCCGCCGCGGCGCGGACCTCTTCATGCGGAACCTCTGCCGGCAGCGCGCGGGGCGTTCTCTTGATCAGCAGCGTGGTGAGTGCTGTGAAGGCGATGAACGCAATCGGTACGACCAGCGACGCCTTCATAGCGTCGATGTAGCCGCTGACGAAAACGTCGTGCGCAAGTGCGGTGATCTGGCTGGCCACGGCAGGTGGAATTCCGGACGGCAGCTTGGCTCCGTTCTGCCCAGTCCCGATCTCGAACCCGTTCGAGGCCACGGTGCTGAACGCAGCAATGAACTGCGCTCGAAAGGCGATTGGGAGCGAGGCTGCGTGGCTGACCGCCTGGTCGTGGAGTGTCGTGGCGAGATGGTTCTGAAGCAAGGCGCCCACAACAGCGCTACCGATCGCCGCGCCGAGCTGGCGAGTCGTGTTGAGTACTCCCGACGCCGCACCCGCGATCCGGGGCGAGATGTTGCGCATGGCGACAGTGGTCATGGGGGCGAAGGTCATCCCCATGCCGGCGCCGGCGATGACCGCGGGCAGGAGAAAGGTCAGCCAGTTCGAATCGGGACCAGCCACATAGGTGAACGTTCCGAAGCCGATCGCGAACAGGGTGATGCCTGTCGTCAGGATGTACTTGCCCCCGAAGCGGTCTGCCATGCGACCAGCGAACGGAGCAAAGAGCATTGATGTCAGGGACATCGGGGCCAGTGTGAGTCCCGCGGTGAGCGCCGAGAAACCGCGCACCGACTGCAGGTAGATGGTGATCGGCAGGAAAAGGCTCAGCATGCCGAAGCTGATCGCAGCCGCGATCCAGTTGGCCACGGCAAAGTTGCGATCAGCGAAAAGCGAGAGCGGGACCAACGGCTCGGCCTGGAATCGCTCCCAGATGACGAAGACGACAATCAACGCGGCACCCGCCGCAATGATCTCGGGAATCGTCACGCCGTATGCGTATTCGCCCCAGCTGTACCGCTGGCCCTCGATCAGCCCGAAAACGATCCCGAACAAACCCGCTGTCGTGAGGATCACGCCAACTATGTCCCAGCCGTGATGACGGCCAGGGCGCAGGTCCGGAATGATGAGGAAGGTGGCGACGAGCGCTGCGATCCCGATCGGGACGTTGATGAAGAAGATCCAGCGCCAGTCGATGTAGGTGATGATGGCGCCGCCGACGGTCGGCCCGGCCAGCGTGGCCAACCCGGCGACCCCGCCCCAGACACCGAACGCCGCGCCGCGCCGCTCGGGCGGGAACAGAGACGTGATGATCGAGAGGGTCTGGGGAGTCAGCAGGGCGCCGCCGACGCCCTGGAGAATCCGGGCGGCAATCAGTTCGCCGACATTCTGAGAGAGGCCGCACAACGCTGAGGCAAGAGTGAAGACGAAGAGGCCGATGGCAAACAGGGTTCGCTGCCCGAACAGGTCGCCGAGCCTTCCAGCGGTGATCAGCAGGACCGCGTACACCAGGATGTAGGCGTTCAGCACCCACAGGATCTGGTCGAGGGTGGTGTTCAGCCCTGCGCTCATGGCCGGGATCGCCACGTTCACGATGGTGGTGTCCAGCAGGATCATGAAAAATCCTGTGGTCAGGACGACGAGTACGAGCCACGGGTTAGTGCGCGCTTGAGCCATGTCTTCTCCTCAACACCTCATGGCCGGCACCCATTCCGGCCTTCCATTCCAACGAGCCTTCGGTGATCTCACGCTCGAGCTTGCGAACCCAATCTCGCTCTGCTTTCAGAATCGCGATCTTGTGTTCGAGCTCGATGATGGCCAGCCGCGTCACCCCGCCGGCGCGCAGCTCCTCCATGATCCGGGTCAGCTTGTCCGCAATCGCGCCGAGGGCGACGGCCCGCTCTCTCAGGAGCTGCGCCGCCTGCTGCGCTTTGAGATGGTGCATGAACATGAGACCGGCCGCGAAATTGACGTACTCGCGTGTGGGTCGGGCAATGATGTCGCTGACGACCTTGACGAGGAGCTCGCGCCCGGGTTCCGTCAGCCGGTAGACCGTTCGTTCCGGCCGGCGCCCTTCCTTTTCGCGTTCGCCCGACGCGATCATCCCCGTGCGCTCCAGCATCTCGACCGTGTGGTAGAGCGTTCCGAAATTCAGCCTGATGAACTCGTCGTGATGGCGCTCCCGCATGGTCGAGGCGAGCTCGTACGGGTGCATCGGCCTTTCGTCGAGCAGCTCGAGCACGGAGAGGGCGAGCGGTGAGATCGTGGGGGCGATTTCCGTCATATTCCAGGTGGAATATACACCAACGAACGAATCAGGTGGGTGGCGTGACTACTCGGCAGGCAGGTCGGCGGGTTCCGCGCCCATCGGCTTTTCGTACCAGGCGACATCCCAGTACCGGCCGAACTTGCGGCCCTGCTCGGTGAAGTGGGCGACGCGCTTGAATCCGAACCGTTCGTGGAGCGCAATGGAGGCTGGATTCGGCAGGGCTATTCCCGCGTAGGCCCGGTGGACGTCCTCATCCTCCAGGGCTTTGAACAGCCCTTCGTAAAGCCGCGTTCCCGCGCCGCGGCCAACGGATTCCGGCGCAAGGTAGACGCTCGTCTCGATCGAAGTCTCGTATGCCGGCTTGGGCCGGAAGCGGCTGCTTGTCGCGTACCCGACGACCCGGTCTTCTGAAACCGCGACCAACGCGCGGTAGCGTCCGGTCGTGCCGTAGTGCGCAAACCACTCCCGGCGAGCTTCCCCCGACATCGGCTCGATGTCGAACGTGTAATGGGTTTCCGCGACGTACTGGTTGTAGATGTCGTTCAGCGCCGAAAGGTCGTCGAGGGTCGCCGCCCGCACCTCGACTCTCGTGTTGATCACGATCCCAGTCTATTGCGCATGTCCGAATCAGCTCATGCCATGGGCCCACAATTGCGACATGGACCGGATCCTGCTCGAGGGCATGTCGTTCGAAGGCCGCCACGGTGTGCGGCCTGCCGAACGCGAGCGGCCGCAGGAGTTCAAGGTCGATGTCGAGATCGACTGCGACCTGAGCGAGCCGGGAAAGAGCGACCGGATCGAAGACTCCGTCGACTACAGGCGTGTGCGCGCGATCGCCAAGGAAGTCATCGAGGGCGAATCGCAAAACCTCATCGAAACGCTGGCCGCACGCATCGCGGAACGCGTGCTCCAGCTGCCGAGGGTCGCCGGAGTCTCAGTCCGCGTCGCCAAGCGGCCCGCGAGCATGCAGCCGATCGGCGCGGCAGCCGTGCGCATTAATAGGACGCGCGCATGACCATCGTCTACTTCGACTGCTTTGCCGGCATCTCCGGCGACATGACCCTGGGTGCCTTGATCGACGCCGGCGGCGACCGAGCGCTGCTCGACGCAGCGGTCGAATCGCTGAGGCTGGGCGACGAGGTCAGCGTCGAGGTGCGTCACGAGACACGCGGCCACATTGGGGGCACCCGTGTGCTCGTCCAGACCCTGGATCGGGTCGAGCGGACGGTGCCGGCGCTGCGCGCCGTCGTCGAGACGGCCGACGCGCCCGAGCAGGTCAAGCGACCTGTCCTCGATGCCATCGACATCCTGTCGCGTGCCGAATCTCGCCTCCATGGGTTGCCTGAGGGCGACCTCCACCTCCACGAGCTGGGGGGCGCCGACACCCTGGTCGACCTGATGGGCGCTTTCTGGCTGCTGCACGGGATGGACGTCGAGCAGGTCTACGCGTCGGCGCTGCCGGCGCCTCGCGGTCGCAGCGGCAGCATGCCGCTTCCTGCGCCCGCCAGCGTTCGCGTTCTCGAGGGCACCGGGGCGGTCTTCGAGGCTACACAGGAAGACCGCGAGCTCGTCACCCCAACCGGCGCGGCCATACTCGCGGCGGGCGCGAGGTTCGAACGTCCCGCGATGTCTCTGCGCTCGGTCGGATATGGAATCGGCGCTCGCGAGTCTCCCGGCAACGCGCTCGCAGTGTGGGTCGGCGACCGGGTCGAGCCCAGCACGGGCGTCACCCTTATCGAGACCAATCTCGACGACATGGCGCCAAACCTGATCGCGCCGTTGTGCGAGGACCTCATGAGCGCGGGAGCCCTGGACGTGACCGTGACCCCGACACTCATGAAAAAGGGCCGGCCTGGACACCTCGTCTCGGTACTCTCGCCGCCAGAGCTGGCCGGGAAGCTGGCCGAACACCTCCTGCGCCACTCCACCACCCTCGGCGTGCGCGTTACCGGCGCGCATCGCGTAACCGCTCAGCGGAGGACCATCGAGGTCGAGACGCATCTCGGCACGGCGCGTGTGAAGGTGAAGGAATTCGGAGGCAAGCCGGTAGATGCTTCGCCCGAATACGAGGACTGCCGCCTGATCTCCCTCGAGAAAAGCATTGACCTTCGCGAGGTGATGCGCGTGGTCACCGAAGCTGCGCGTAAGGAGCTGGGCCTCAGCTGAGGGCGCTTCACCCAGTCCTTTCACCCTCCCCCACGCGTTCTCTCTTACGTGATTGGAACGATTCTGGCCGTGCTGGTTGTGTTCGCGATCCTGGTCGTGGCGAGCAGGTCGCTCGGTTACATGCGGAATGGGCGGTTCAGCGTCGCCGATTCAGATGTCACCGAAGGAATGGATGTTCGACGGCCGGCCGCGGTCGGGGCGGCCTCAGGGCTGGTCGTGCTCCTGCTGATGGCGGTCCTCTACATGGGGATCACCCAGCGGGATTGGCTCGGCCATCCGGCAGTGAGCCACGCACCGCTGGCCAGCCCGATGCCGATTTCGAGTCCTGCCTCCGGGGCTGGGTTTGGGGCCGGCAGCTCTCCATCCGCGGGCGCGGCCACGCCGTCTCCGTCCGCGTCTCCAGCGCCCTAGGTCTCCCGAGCGAAATCACCCGCGACAATTAGCGGGTGACCGCACGCGTCCTCGACGGGAGAGCCGTCGCCAGGCAGATCTACGACGAGGTCTCCCAGGCAGTCGCCGCACGTGTGGCTGCCGGCGGTTCGCGGCCGAAGCTCGCCACGGTTCTCGTCGGCGGTGACCCGGCATCCGCCCAATATGTCGAGCTGAAGCAGAAGAACGCCAAACAGGTGGGCATCGAATCGGAGGATCACCGCCTGCCGGCAACCACGACGACCGACGAGCTCCTGAAACTGGTCGGCGTTCTGAACGCGGACGAAAGCGTCAGCGCGATCCTCGTCCAGCAGCCCGCGCCTCGACAGATCGACATGACGCGCGTGATCCTCGCTCTCGACCCTGTAAAAGACGTGGACGGTTTCCACCCGATGAATGCGGGACGTCTCGCGCTCGGTTTCCCCGGAGGCGTCGAGCCGTGCACGCCGGCGGGCATCATCGAGCTGCTCGCGCGTACGGGGATTCCGATCGAAGGCGCGAACGCCGTGGTGGTCGGAAGGAGCAACCTCGTCGGCAAACCGACCGCGCTGCTGCTCATGCGACGTAACGCCACCGTGACCGTGTGCCACACGCGGACGAGGAACCTGGCGGACCACACTCGCAACGCAGACATCCTCGTGGCAGCCGCGGGAAAGGCAAATCTCATCACGAGCGACATGGTCAAGACCGGCGCCGTGGTCGTGGACGTCAGCACGAACTGGTCTGACGGCCGCCAGGTCGGCGACCTTGGACCCGGCGTCGAGGATGTGGCCGGCTGGCTTACACCCAACCCCGGCGGCGTCGGACCGATGACCAGGGCGATGCTGATCAAGAACACGTATGAGGCCGAGGTGCGCCGGCGTCCCTAGGCCTCGAGATCCGCGCGCCTCAAAATAGACCCGGCATGTCGAAAGGTCCCTCGCTCGAAGCTCAGCGGCTGATGAGTGGATTCCGGGCGTACCAGATGACCGTCGCCGCCTGCCGGCTGATGATTCCGGACCTGGTCGCCGGTGGGGCGAAAAGCGCCGCCGAGCTTGCGGCCGCGACGGGAACACACCCCGAATCCCTGCATCGCATCCTGCGCGCGCTCGCCGTATGGGGGTTCTTTGTAGAGATGCCAGACGGACGGTTTGGTCCGACACCGTTGTCAGACACCTTTCGATCGGACAAGCCGGGCCTTCGCAACATGACGATCATGCTCAGCGAGGAGGGTTACGAGGCGTGGGGCGACCTCATGTACACCCTGCGCACCGGCAAGCCCGCCTACGAGCACATGT
>Ga0070714_100004260_pt1 | contig 10774 bp, 7 predicted proteins | sample LARL83metaG_FD_65450 | JGI IMG/M metagenome (GOLD analysis project Ga0070714, IMG submission 65450) | Corn, switchgrass and miscanthus rhizosphere microbial communities from Kellogg Biological Station, Michigan, USA - LAR L8-3 metaG | ecosystem: Host-associated > Plants > Roots > Rhizosphere ... | reverse complement strand
GCCTGGACCGGTTGTCCGAGGCGAGACGCAGCGCGGTGCGGCTGCAGCGGATGGGCATGGTCTTCCAGTTCGGAGACCTGGTCCCGGAGCTGACCCTGGTGGAGAACGTGCTGTTGCCGCTGCGGATCCTCGGCACCCGTCGTCGCGCCGCGCGGACGGCCGCCATGGAGCTGCTCGATCGGCTTGGTGTCGCCGACGTCGCCGACCATCGCACCGGGGCCGTGTCCGGTGGACAGGCGCAGCGGGCAGCGGTGGCTCGTGCGTTGGTGCACCAGCCCGCAGTGGTGTTCGCTGATGAGCCCACCGGCTCGCTGGACAGCGTTACGGCCGAGAGGGTGCTGGACGCCATGGTGAGCCTCACCCGCGAGTCGGGAGCCGCGCTGTTCGTGGTCACCCACGACAACATCGTCGCCTCCCACCTCGACCGCCACCTCGTCATGCACGACGGCGCCACCTCGGACACGGTGGGGGCCTCACGATGAGGGGTGCCATCGCGCTGGGACTTCGCCTCACCGGGGCAGGCGGAGGAGCAGCGAAGCTGCGGACCGCGCTCATGGGGCTGGCAACCTGCGTGGGCACCGTGCTGATGTTGGTCATCGCCGCGATCGCCAGCGCCGAGCAGACGTCCCAGCAGGCGATGTATGCCGACAGCGCGGAGCTGCGCCGCCTTCTGTATGCCGTGGTGCTGACCGTGTCCCTGCCCGTTCTAGCGCTCGTGGCGACAGCGGGCCGGTTGTCGGCGGAGCTGCGCGCGCGACGGTTGGCGAACCTGCGCCTGCTCGGCCTCTCCCCGTTGCAGACCCGTACGGTCGCCGTCAGCGAGGCAGGCGTATCGGCGCTGGCCGGAGCGCTCCTCGGCGCACTGCTCTTCCAGCCGGTCCGAGGAGTCCTCGCGGGCCTCCACCCCGCCGGCCGGCACTGGTCCTACGCGTCACTGAGCCCGGCTCCATCGTGGTACGCCGTGATCTGCGTGGCCGTGCTGCTCGCCGTGATCGCGATCGCGGTTCTCCCGCAGCGCACCCGGATGTCGTCCGCGCTGGCCAGGGCGCGCCGTGCCGACGCGCGCCGGCCGTCGTGGCTGAGGCTGCTGCCTCTGCTGGCGGGCATCGTCATCTGCGTCCAGGAGCTGGTCCGCTCCGGGCACCGGCCCACCGACGTGGTCTGGGTCCTGTTCGTCGGCGTGCCCCTGCTCGGCATCGGACTGCTGCTCGTGGTGCCGGTGCTGGTGCGGCTGCTCGCCGACGCGATGCTGCGGTCGGACCGCACCGGCCCGGTCGGGCTCGTCGCCGCCCGGCGCATGCAGGCCCAGCCGGCCGGCGTCAGCCGGGTGGTCAGTGGCCTGCTCATCGGGCTGTTCGTGGTCACCGGCGCACGCGGCGTCGTCGGCGCCTTCGAGAGCGGAACGCAGGACGCGGTTCGTCAGCTCACCCAGGGGCAGCGCGTCGAGGTAGCGGCCAACGCCGAGAACGAGACGGCCGTAGCCGTCCGTGCCCAGCGGGTGCGCGGGGTACGGCAAGTGCTGGCGTTCCCGACGCTCACCGCCCCGTGCGGGAAGTTCGGGTGCGGCAACGCGATCGTCGCGACCTGCGCCCAGCTGCACGAGATTGCGCCGGCCTTGCGTGGGTGCGTGGACGGAGCGCCCATGTGGCTGGACAACGCTGTTCAACCGTCGGCCAAGATCCTGCGCTGGCGCGCCGCTACCGACGGGAAGCAGTCCCAGGCAATCATCGCCACGACACCTGTCCCCACCCGGCAGGCCACCGGCGACCCCTGGGCGGAACTGTCGCCGATCGGCGCCTCGGTGCTGCTGCCGCCGTCGCTGGTCGACCCGGCACGTCTGCCACCGAACACCCACGTCGACGTCCTCGTGCTCGGAGCGCCCGGACGAACCCTCGGCGACCACCTGGCCGGCGCCGGGCTCAGTGTCGAGTCCTCGGCCGACTTCGGGTTCTACGACTACGTGGCCGGGCTGCGCGCGATCGTCTGGGCCGTGGCAGCCGTGCTTCTGTCGGTCGGCTTGCTCGCCTTCGCCGTCGCGGCGATCGATCGAGCCGTCAACCGGCGTCGGGAGGTGGTGTCGCTCCAACTCGTCGGCGTCCCGGCGCGCCTGCTCCGGCGCGCCCAGTGGGTCGAGGCGGCACTCCCGATCGGTGTCGGCACGGTCCTCGCGGTCGGAGCCGGGCTGCTGGCCGGGGCGGCGTACCTCACCTACGGCAGCGCCGCCGGCTGGACCCCGTGGCACGCCGGAGGCATGCTCGCGCTGATCTCGCTCGCAGGCGCCGCCGCCATTGCCGGTCTCACCGTCGTCGCCGCCAGCCCGCGCATCCGCCCTGACCTCATCCGCGTCGAGTAAGCATCGCGCACTGGGCGAAGCTTGACCCGTCGCCTCCTGCAGTGCCCGGCGGTACCGCGGAGGGTGGAAGCGCGGCTCCCGGGCAGTAGGTTCCGCTCCGCCAACAGCCGGTGAATACTCATCGCATGTTCGAGAGCTTCACTCACCCCGGGCGACGAGCGCTCGTGCTGGCTCAGGAAGAGGCGCGGGCGCTCGACCACCACTACATCGGGACCGAGCACATCCTGCTGGGCGTCATCCGTGGGGGCGACGGCGTCGCGGCCGAGACGTTGGGAGCCCTGGGCGTGCTGCTCGAGCCGGCACGCGACCAGGTCGTCAAGATCATCGGCCGCGGCGAGGAACCGGCCGGCGACTTGCCGTTCACACCCCGCGCCAAGAAGGTGCTCGAGCTCTCACGGGGGGAGGCTGGCGAACTCGGCGCATCCGATGTGGGCCCCGAACATCTACTCCTGGGCATCGTGCGCGAGGGTGAAGGTGTGGCCGCGCAGGTGCTGACCCGGCTAGACGTCGACCTCGCCGACCTGCGGACCCAGCTCATCAGCCTGGTGAAGGCGATCTCCGGGGTCCAGGTCCGGCCTGCCGGCACGGAGCCCGACGACCGCACGCGCGACGCGATCGTGGAACGACTCGACGGCATCCAGGACTCGCTCAGCCACATCGCCGAGCTCCTGGCCGAGATTCTTCGGCGTCTGGACGGTCCGGCTTGATCATGGCCGCGATGGCTGCGACGCGCGGGTCCTGAGGCGGACGGGCTAGCGGCCGGTCGCCAGGGTGATGCGGTAGCCGGTGTGCGATCCGAGCGACCTGGTGAACGTGACGAACCGGGTGTTCGTGCCGTCGCCCCATGCGGCCCAGGCGCGGGACCGGCCCCGGAACCGCAGCTCCAGCTGGACGGCGACAGTGAACCGGGCCGGCGATGTCCAGGACACCGGTCGGACCGCGACCAGTCTTCCGGACAGCAGGTCCGGGCCTACTCCTGCTGATCCCGGCTCCGGCGGCGCGAGCAGGAATCGGTCATTCGCCGCCCGAAGACCCTGGTCCTTCCAGGTGGCCAGGTATGCGCGCACGGTGGCCGCGGCCTGGCGGTAGGCGAAGTGCCGGCGGCCCGTGGCGGGGGTGGAGTGGCGCGATCGCGGGGCGAGACCACGCCTTCGGGAGGCGGGATACACCGGTGAGACTTCGTAGGACGTGTTGCTGCACAGCAGGGCTCCGGTGGCCTTTGGCATCGTCAGTCGGGTCGCCCGCTGGCCCGGCGCGCTCGGCGCGGTCACCCTCCACACCGGCGAGGCGCAGTCCGGGCCGCCGAGGCCACCGAGCAAGACCTGGGACAAGACTGCCTGGCCGGGCGCAAGCTCGACCTCGGACACCGGGATCTTGCCCAACGCGGCGTTGCCCGGCGCGTAGACGGCCCGGTTCCCGCGCAAGGACGCCGGCCCGACGACCCGCAGCCGGGGGTATCCCTTGATCAGGCAGCTGGAGCCGGTGGTGTTCCGCAAGCGCAGGAAGTACACCACCCCGGGCATCGAGGGATGGGTCTGGCGCACCCAGGACACCGAAAGATCCTGCGGGGCGCAGGCCGGCCTGCCGGTGCCGCCGGCGCGCAGCCACAAGACGCCGGCCACGGCAGCCACACACTCGCGCTCATGCTCAGCCACCAGGCTCGGCACAACCTCGGCCTTGCCGCACCACCGACAGTGCCAGCGGTCCCTCACCGCGCCGCCGACCTCATCTCAAGCAGCCGGTCCTCCAGCCACTCGATCGGCCGCCGTTCTCTCTTGGCAGCGGTGGCGACCACCGCGACCGCGACCACCGTCCCAGCCGCCCGACGGCGCCGGCGCGGCCCGGCCGGCCCGGGGACGTGGTCAGCGCCTGCCACGGGGCTCCCCTCGCTGCACCGAACCGCTCACACCCTCATAGACGACCTGTGGCGGAGTCTGGTTGCCAAACCGACTCAAATCCCTCCCCCTGGGGGGACAAGGCATGCCTCATACGGCGAGCGGGCACGCGGCGCCAGCAGGCTGCGCCCGTGCTACGCCGGGAGTGGCATCCGGGAGTGGCATCGGGCGGCGCAGTTCTGGGTAACAAGAATGGCAGCCGGCACGGGAGGGAGCGGCCGATGCTGAGCGAGGAGCGAGCCTGCGAGGCGCGATGAAGCCGCGGCCGGCGACCGCGCGGTCGGTACAGAGCTCGAGCTGGGTGTCGCCCACGGTCGCGAACGGGGCCGCGGTCTGCGGCCGGCTGCTGATCATCGGGCTGGCGTTCTACGCGCTCGTGCTGGTGCTGAGCCGGTTCGCGCTCGTGGTGATCCCGGTGTTCGGGGCGTTGTTCACCTCAGCGCTGCTGCACGTGCCCGTTGCGCGGCTGCGGCGCCGAGGGTGGCCGCGCGCGGCCGCCACCTGGCTGGTGCTGGTGGCCGCCCTGGTGGTTCTCGGAGCGGTTGGCTTCTTCATCATCAGCCAGGTCTCGGGTCAGTACCCCCAACTGGTCACCCAAGTGGCCGACGTCCGCGACCACCTGCAGCAGCTGCTGACGAAGATCCCCGGGTTCTCGAGCATCCACAACATGAGCGACCTGGGCAACCGGTTGGTCGCCTGGCTGCAGCAGAACCGAGCCGCCGTCGCCGGTGGGGTGCTCACCGCGGGCCAGCTGGCCGGAGAGATCGTCACCGGCGTCATCATCACCATCTTCGTCAGCTACTTCTTCCTCGCGGAGGGCGACCGGATCTGGTCCTGGCTGGTGCGGTTGTTGCCGATCCGGATGCAACCGGGCATCAACGGGGCCGGGGTCCGCGCGTTCTCGGTGGTGTCGGGCTGGGTGGTGGGCACCGCGCTGATCGCCTGCATCCATGCGGTCGTGATCGGCGCGGTGCTGTGGCTGGTGGGCGCCTCCCTCGTGCTGCCCCTTGCGGTGCTGGTGTTCATCGGGAGCTTCGTGCCGATCATCGGGGCGGTGCTGGCCGGCGGCGTCGCGATCGTGGTCACCCTGGTCACCGCTGGGCCGGTGCCGGCGCTGATCCTGCTGGTGGTGCTGATCGCCGAGAACCAGATCGAGGCGCACCTGCTGCAGCCGTTCATCGTCGGCCGAGCGGTGCGGCTGCATCCGGTGGCCATCGTCCTCGTGCTGGCCGCGGCCGCCGCCGTGGGCGGACTGCTGGGCGCCATCGTCGCGGTGCCGCTGGTGGCCGCGCTGCACGCAGGCATCAAGTACCTCACCGGTGTGGAGGATCTCCACGGCAACCCCTTGGACGGCCGGGACCGGATGGCACCGATGCCGGTCCCGCTGGTGAACCCGAGCCGACCCAGCGGCAGCCGGGTCGACGGCCGCCGCTGACCCCGGCACCGGCCGACCAGCTCGTCGCCCTCGCATTCCGCGCAGCCCGCGCAGACCCGTCAGTACCCGGACGCCGCCCGCGGTGGAGGCATTCCCAGCGAACCATCATGCACTCGGCGGATCACGACTCATCCCCTTGACGGTTGTTGCGAGGTTACCGGGCTCCTAACTTCGGTTGCAATTGCCACGCCACTCCGGGGACCGACAATTCCCCGCCTGGGGACGGGAGCTCGGGATGACGAAGACCAGCAGTCGGACACCCCGGGTCGGCCACCCGGCCAGGCGGCTCAGCCGGATGGTGACCTCCGGGCTGATCGCGATCGGCACGGCGACCGGGACCGTGGTGGTCACCGCGGCGAGCGCCACGGCGGCCACGGGCGGCGGTCTGTGGCCCCTGGACGAGACCTCGGGAACCGTCGCCCACGACACCTCCGGCAACAACAACGACGGCACGATCCGCGGACCTGTCGGGCTGGGCGCCCCGGGCCACGATGGCACCGCCTTCGACTTCCACCAGGCGGGCTCCTGGGTGGAGGTGCCGAACGCGGACAGCCTGAACCCGGACACGGCCGACTTCACGGTCTCCGCGTGGGTGAACGTGGACACGACCCCCGGCAGCAAGCAGGTCTACGACGTCGTCCGCAAGGGCCTCGCCGGCACGAACGGCGGCGAGTTCGAGCTGCAGATCATCAACCACGGCTACGTGCGGTGCGTCGGCAAGGACGCCTCCGGCGCCAGCGCGTCGGTCACCGGCCCCCAGAACAACGTCGCGGACGGGCAGTGGCACTACCTGGCCTGCACCCGCAGCGGCTCCTCGTGGCAGGTGACGGTCGACGACGCCACCCGGTCCACGACCTCCGGGCTTGGCTCGATCTCGAACACGAAGTCGCTGGCGATCGGCTCCAGCTACGGGAACAACCACAACGTGCTCGGGCTGGTCGACCAGGTGCAGCTGTCCTTCGCGGCCACGCAACCGCCACCCCCACCGCCGTCCGGCTCAGGCCTCGGGGCGCACTGGAAGTTCACCGAGGTGGGCACCCCACCGGCAAAGCTCATCGACTACTCCGGAAACGGCAACGACGGGAACCCGGTGGGCGGCGTCGTCGGCGACGGGACGAAGTACACCTTCAAGGGCAGCGGGCGTGTGGAGGTGCCCGACTCCCCCACCCTCAACCCCGGCTCGGCGAACTTCTCCTACAGCGTCACCTTCACCACCACACTGCCGGCGGTCGGCACCGACTACGACCTGATGCGCAAGGGCTACGCCACCACCACCGGTGGCGAGTACAAGGTCGAGGTGCTCAACGTCAACGGCGTGGCCAAGGGATTCTGCCTGGTCAAGGACTCCAACAAGCACGTGGCCCGGGTTCGCGGCGCCGGCACCACGCTGGCCGACGGCAAGCAGCACACGATCACCTGCTCGAAGACGTCGACCGGGGTCACCATCATGGTCGACGACCGCACGCCAAGGAGCGCCAGCGCCTCAGGCGGGCTGGGTTCGGTGTCCAACTCCGCTCCGCTCACCATCGGGGCGAAGGCCGACAGCGGCGGAGACTGGTTCATCGGCACGATGTCGGACGCGTCCATCGGCTGACGCGTCGGCGCCTTCCCGCGTCCGGGTCAGTTCTCGGCGATGCTCACGCCGTGCAGCGCCAGCACGTCGGCCATCCGGGCCGCCTGGCGCCGGGAGGCGCCGTGCAGGTCCACACCGAGGCAGTCGGCGAGCTCCTGGTGCGTGGTGCCGACCAGGCCGGCCACCACGCCGACCGTCTCGTGCTCGGCGGGCGCCGGCGTGGTCGCCGCGTCGAGCAACGAGCACATCAGCTGAGTCAGCCACGGGGCGTCCTCGAGCTGCAGCCACTTGCCTCGGCCCTGGCCGCCCACCCGCACCACGATCTGCCCCGCGTCCTCCTGCAGGTGCAGCAGATGCTCCCCCACCTCGACGATGCGGCTGCGACAGACGCCGTCGTGCTCGCCGGTCGCCGGGTCTTGGTGGCTGGCGCACCACTCCTCACACCGGTCCCGAGACACGTCGTACATCAGCCACTTGCGACCATGCTCGCGCAAGGGTGCTCCTCTCGTCAGGGGGAAGCCAGTGAACCGTTCCGCCAAATCCCGCCGCCGTCGCGCCGTCCCCTCCGGTGGATTGGTTTGAGCGTGCATTGATCTTGGGGCAATTCGGGCGTCGCCGCAAGGGGTCGGCTGCGCCGGTCTGGTCAGGCCTTCGGCGGCCCCGGACAGCTGGCCGTCGGCGGCGCGGCGGACGGTCACTCGCAGACCTCTCCGTCGCCGTCCGCGTCCCGGTACCAGGCGTACTCCGGGTCCACGCCCTGGTAGTAGGGCCCGTAGCCGTGCGCCTCCGCCTCCGTGCAGGTGGCGAACCGGGGGTCGAGGCCGGTGGCTCCGCCGGTTCCTCCGCCTGCGGTGCCGCCGCCTGAGGTGTGCCGGCCGATGCGGGCGGTGCGGACCCGGATCACCTGGTTCGCGCAGTGCCCCGCCCGCCGGGTCAGGGCCCGCTTCTCGGCCCGATCCACGGTCAGCGACCAGCGGATCTTGACCGCCACCCAGTCCCGCAGGTAGCGGCACTTCGCAAGCCGGGGCAGCCATTCCGCCGGGTCCTGGTCACCCTTGGACCGGTTCACCGACGCGCTCACGGCGACCAACGTGCGCGGGTCCCGCAGGTCGTTGGCGTACCTCTCCCGGGTGACCGCGTTCCACCGCCGCGCCCCGGAGTCCCAGGCCTCGGCCAGCGGCACCAGGTGGTCGATGTCCAGCTGCGAAGAGCGACGGTAGCTTCGTCCGTCGTACCACGACCGCCACCTGCCGCGCTGGACGTCGCAGCCGCTCACCGGCACCAGGGACTCGTCGGCGAGCACCTCGTCGCGGGTGTCCCGGCAGTCCCCGTCCGCGTCCACCCAGAGCCGGAACTTGTCCCGGTCGTAGCCCGAGCGGACCTCCCGGGCCTCCGGCAGCTGGCGGACCGCCTGCCGGAGCCGGACCCGCACCACCGATCCGGCCGCGTCCGCGGCCGGCAACGGCGTGGTCACCAGCGCCACCGCCGGGAGTACGACGGACAACACCAGCACCCACATGCGTCTCACGCAGCATCCCCTCACGCGCCATCAACAGCCACACCGTTTTCCCACATCCCACGGGTGCGTGTCCGCCGAACCCGCCAAACGGTCAGCCCCAGAACATCCGCTCCACCACCTGGCGGGCCCGCCGGGTCACCCGCAGGTAGTCGTTGACCATCGCGTCGGACTCCCCGGGCCCGTAGCCGCAGATGTGCGCCACCGCGGCGCGCTCCCGCACGTCGTGCGGCAGCGAGTCCGCGGCCCGGCCCCGCACCTGGACGGTCGCGTTGCGCAGCCGGCTGGCGGTCCGCCAGGCGGTGGCCAGCGCGTCGGCGTCCTCCTCGGCGAGCAGCCCGGCGACCACCGCGGCGGCCAGCGCGTCCAGGGTGCGTCCGGTGCGCAACCCCGGCACGGCGCCGGCGTGCTGCATCTGCAGCAGCTGGATGGTCCACTCGACGTCGGCCAGCCCGCCGCGGCCGAGCTTGAGGTGGGTGGCCGGGTCGGCGCCGCGCGGCAGCCGCTCGTCGTCCACGCGGGCCTTGATCCGGCGGATCTCGCGCACGTCGTCGGCGGTGATCCCGGCCGCGCGGTAGCGCACCGGGTCGATCAGCTCGGTGAACCGCGCACACACTCCCCGGTCGCCGATGGTGGCGGCCGCCCGCAGCAACGCCTGCGACTCCCACATCGCCGACCAGGAGCCGTAGTAGGCCGCGTAGGAGCCCAGTGACCGCACCAGCGGACCGCGCTTGCCCTCCGGCCGCAGGTCCGTGTCCACCTCGAGCGGCGGGTCGGTGCCCGGCAGCCCGAGCAGCCGGCGCAGCTCGTTGGCGATGTCGTGGGCGCACCGGGCGGCGTCCTCGGGGTCCGCCCCGTCCAGCGGCTCGTGCACGAACAGCACATCCGCGTCGCTGCCGTAGCCCAGCTCTCGGCCCCCGAAGCGGCCCATCGCGACGATCGCCATCCGGGTCGGCAGGCTCCCGTCGCGGCCGGCGGCCACCGCCTGGGAGGCCACGGCCAGCGCCGCCTCCAGGGCCGCCTCGGTGACATCGCTGAGGGCGTAGCCAACCTCGGCGACGTCCAGCAACCCGCACAGGTCGGCGGCCGCGATGCGGAACAGCTCCCGGCGGCGCACCGCGCGCACCGCCGCGATGCCCTCCTCGGGCTCGGCGTGCCGGAGACCGGCCGCCCGCATCTCCTTCTCCAGCGGGTCCCGGGCCACCGGCGCCAGCCCGGTCGGCTCCCCGAGCAGCGCGACACCCTCCGGGGCGCGGAGCAGCAGGTCGGTGGCGTACCGGCTGGAGGCGAGCAGCAGCGCCATCCGCTGTGCCACCTGGCCCTCGTCCCGCAGGGCGCGCAGGTACCAGCTGGTCGAGCCCAGCGCCTCTGAGATCTTGCGGAAGCCGAGCAGGCCCGCGTCCGGGTTGGGCGCGTCGGCGAACCACTCCAGCATCACCGGTAGCAGCGTGCGCTGGATGGCCGCGGTCCGGGACACCCCGCTGGTCAGCGACTCCAGGTGGCGCAGCGCGGCGACCGGGTCCTGGTAGCCGAGGGCGGCCAGCCAGTGCTCGGCGGCCTCCGGGCTGAGCCGGGCCTCGTCGCGCGGGATCTTCGCGACCGCCTCCAGCAGCGGCCGGTAGAACAGCTTCTCGTGCAGCCGCCGCACCTGCATGCTGTGCCGGCTCCAGGACCGGTTCAGCTCCTCGACCGGCTGCCGGAACATGCCCATCGACCGGCCCAGCCGGCGCAGCGAGGGCTCGTCGTCGGGCAGCACGTGGGTCCGCCGGAGCGCGACCAGCTGGATGCGGTGCTCCAGCGTCCGCAGGAAGCGGTACGCCGCGTCGAGCGCCGCGCCGTCGTCGCGTCCGACGTACCCGCCCCTGGTGAGCGCGGCGAGCGCGTCGAGGGTGCTCGGGCTGCGCAGCTGCTCGTCGACCCGGCCGTGCACGAGCTGGAGCAGCTGGACCGCGAACTCCACGTCGCGCAGCCCGCCGGGGCCGAGCTTGAGCTGCCGGCCGGC
>Ga0070714_100004258_pt1 | contig 10780 bp, 9 predicted proteins | sample LARL83metaG_FD_65450 | JGI IMG/M metagenome (GOLD analysis project Ga0070714, IMG submission 65450) | Corn, switchgrass and miscanthus rhizosphere microbial communities from Kellogg Biological Station, Michigan, USA - LAR L8-3 metaG | ecosystem: Host-associated > Plants > Roots > Rhizosphere ... | reverse complement strand
CCGGCGTGGTCCTGCGCCGCCTCCAGAACCGGTAACGCGCCCCGGCCGAGCCGCTCGGCCTCCTCGTCCGAGCCCTCACCGGTCCAGAGACGCATCTGGGCGGCGAGCCCGCGGGCGAGCGCAGCCCCGGGCGCATCCGCGCGGGCGTCTGCACGTCGTGCGGTCTCTTCGAGGAGAGGCTCGGCATCGCGTGCAGCGGCATGGCTCATCGCAAACGTGATCTCCAGCCGAACCTCGGGCTGCTCGACGAGCCCCAGCGCCCTTCCCAGCAGCGAGTGCGCCGCCGGCCGGTCGCCGCGCCAGTACATTCGTTCCCCGGCGGAAGCCAGCCGTCTGGACGCCTCCTCGGCAACTGCAGGATCAGATCGTCCGAGCTCGGCCAGGTAAAGCGCGGCTTGCTCGAGGTGGTAGCCGAGGATCTCGTTGAGCTCGACGAGGCTTCGGCCGTGCTCCGCGAGCCACTCGGCGAAGCGGCGGTGCAACTCGGCCCGAGTCGCCTTCGGGAGCGCGTCGTAGGCGGCATCGCGGATAAGGAGGTGGCGGAACCGGTAGGCATCCTCGCTGGGGAGCGTGGGCCGGTCGGGACGGACGAGGTCACGCCGGACGAGCGCCGCGAGTCGCGGCGTCACCTCCGTCTCCTCCGGAGCGAGCGCCTGCACGGTGCCGCGATGGAAGAGCTCGCCCTCGACCGAGCCGCGCTCGAGCACGCGCCGCTCCGGCTCGTCGAGCTGGTCGAGGCGCGCCGCGAGCACCGCTCGCAGCGTTGCCGGAACCTCGGCGTCTTCGCCGAGCGCGGCCATCTCGGTCAGAAAGAGCGGATTGCCACCGGAGGCGCGAACGATCCGCTCACGCAGCTCGGCCGGCACATCTCCGACGAGCGCGCCGGCCTCGTCCTCCGGAAGCGGATGCAGACGCAACACGGCCGGCCAGCCCGGACGACGGTCGAGCAGCTCCGGCCGCGCCATGCAGATGAGCAGGAGCGGCGCGCCGGCCGAGAGCAGCGCGGTCGACTCGACGAGCTCGAGGAACGTCTCCTCGCCCCACTGGATGTCGTCGAAGCAGATGACCAGCGGCGCGTGTGCCTCGAGCAGCTTCCGGAAACCCCAGGCAATCTCGTCGGTGCCGGCGAACGTCTCGGTCTCCCCGAGCAGCGAGCTGATCGCCGCCGCGGCGTGCTCGTCGTCGGGCCGGGCGTGGAGCTGCTTCACGACCTCGATCACCGGCCAGTAGGTGATCCCTTCGCCGTACGAGAGGCAGCGGCCGCGCACGACGCGGGCATCGATCTGGTCGAGCGCTTCCGCGACGAGCCGAGACTTGCCGACGCCCGGATCGCCGACGACCGTGACGAGCTCACAACGCGGTCCGGCCAGCGCCCGATCCCAGGCGTCGACAAGTTGCTGCAACTCGCGCTCGCGGCCGACGAAACGGGAGGCGTGCGAGCGCTCGGCCGCTTCCCGGACCGCGAGAAGGGGATGCGCGGAGACCGGCTCGCTCTTGCCTTTGAGCTCGAGCAGCCGCTCGTCGCCGACCTCGACCGTTGGCGCCACCAGCGCGAGCGTCTCGCCGCCGATCAACACCTCGCCGGGTTCGGCCGCCTGCTCCAGCCGCGCCGCGACGTTCACTGCATCCCCGGTCGCGAGCCGCTCCTCGGTCCCGGTGAGCACCTCGCCCGTGTTGACGCCGATCCGGCCCTCGACGCCGAGCTCCGGCAGCGCGTCGCGCATCTCGACCGCCGCCCGGCAGGCACGCAGCGCGTCGTCCTCGTGGGCGACCGGCACTCCGAACACCGCCATCACGGCGTCGCCGATGAACTTCTCCACCGTGCCGCCGTGCGACTCCACGATCCCGCTCATCCGCTCGAAATAACTCGCGAGCAGGCCCTGCAACGCCTCCGGATCGACCGACTCTCCGAGCGCGGTCGAGCCGACGACGTCGCAGAACAGCACTGTCACCACCTTGCGGTGCGCGCCGTTCGTCACGAACCGAGGCTAGAGCACGGGCCGCATAGGATCAACGCATGGCTCCGGAGCCCATCGACCTCCACCACCTCGACCGCGAGAAGATCATCGCGAGCTACCTGCTCGACACCGACGACGGGCCGGCGCTCTTCGACTGCGGCCCCTCGACGACGATCAACTCGCTGAAGGCGGGGCTCGCCGACCGTGGGCTCTCGCTGACCGACGTGCGCCATCTCCTGCTCAGCCACATCCACCTCGACCACGCCGGCGCCGCAGGGACTCTCGTCCGCGAGCACCCGGAGCTGCAGGTGCACGTCTCGCCGATCGGCGCGCCGCACCTCGTCGACCCCTCGCGGCTGGAGAAGAGCGCGCGCCGCCTCTACGGCGACACGTTCGACTCGCTCTGGGGCGAGCTCGCGCCGGTGCCGGAGGAGAACGTCCACATCGTCGAGGATCGCGTGCTCGGGCTGGAGTGCTTCCCGACGCCGGGTCACGCGTCCCACCACGTCTGCTACCTCGATCCCGACGGGACGCTCTACGCCGGCGACGCGTGCGGGGTGCGCGTCCTGCCGGGCCGCTTCGTCATGCCGCCCACACCGCCGCCCGAGGTCGACGTCGAGGGCTGGGAGGAGTCGCTCGACGAGATCGAGCGCCGCGATCCGGAGCGGCTCGCGCTGATCCACTTCGGCGTCGCCGAAGACGTCGGGCGCCACCTCACCGAGTTGCGGCTCAACCTGCTCGACTGGGCGGAGTCGGTCGAGGGCGGCGCGACCGAGGAGGAGTTCGTCGAGTACGCACACGCGCAGCTAACCGACTCCCGCGAGGACGCGCCGACCTACGACTTCGCGATGCCGCTGTGGCAGTCGTATCGCGGCCTCGCACGCTGGGCCGAGAAGCGGGCTGCTGCGTGACAGGCCCGCTCCGTCTTCCCGATTTCCGCTACCTCTTCTCGGCGCGCGCGATCTCGTACGTCGGGACGTATCTCGCGCCGATCGCGGTCGCTTTCGCGATCCTCGACAACGGCGGCGGCGCGACTGCCGTCGGCCTGAGCTTCGCCGCGTGGACGCTGGCGCAGGTGACGATGCTCTCGCTCGGCGGGGTCCTCGGCGACCGGGTGCCGCGGCGCCTCGTGATGATCGGCTCCGACGTCGCGAGCACGACCGTGCGCACGACGATGGGCGTTCTCCTCGTCTCGGGTCACGCCGAGATCTGGCAGCTGATCGCGCTGCAGGCATGCGGGGGCGCCGCGGTCGCCTTCTACTCGCCTGCCTCGTACGGGCTCGTGCGAGAGGTCGTGCCCGACGACGAGCTTCAGCAGGCGAACGGCCTCCTCGCCATCGCGCGCTATGCCGCCTTCCCTCTCGGCGCCGCGGCCGGCGGCTCGATCGTCGCGCTGATCGGCCCCGGGACGGCCATGCTCGTCGACGCCGGCACGTACGCCGCGAGCGCGCTCCTCCTCTCGCGGATCCAGGTCGAGTCGATCGCCCGCGCGGGCGCGGGGTTCCTCCGCGAGCTGCGCGACGGCTGGAGCGCGTTCGTCGAGCAGACGTGGGTCTGGATCCTCGTTCTCTACGTCTCGTTCTACTTCCTGATCACGTATGCCCCGTTCTTCGTGCTCGGCCCCTATGTCGCCAAGCACTCGATGGACGGGGCGCGCTCCTGGGCGTTCGTCGTGACCGGCGAGGGAGTCGGAGCGCTCCTCGGAGGGCTGGCAGGTCTCCGGTGGCGGGTGCGGCAGCCGATGGTCACGACCGGCCTGCTCCTGATGGTCACGGCGGCGCAGAACCTGATCCTCGCCTTCCACCCCACGACCCCGCTGCTGACGATCACCGCAACCGGTGCCGGGTTCGCGTTCGCTCTCGGCTCGGTGGTGTGGGACACGACGCTGCAACGGAGGGTCGCGCCGGAGAAGCTCGCGCGCGTCGCGTCGTACGGCTGGATGGGGTCGATGGTCTTCCTTCCCGCCGGCTACGCGCTCGCCGGCCCGATCGCCATGGCGATCGGCCTCAAGACGTACCTCGTGATCGCCGCCGCCTGGATCGTCGTGAGCACGCTGTTCGTCATCCGCCTGCGCGCCGTGCGCGAGGTCGGGCTCGACGACGGGACCGCCGCGGTACCTGCACCGGCTCAGTAGTCTCGAACGCGTGCCGCGCGTGCCCGTCCCCCCTGAGATCGACGCCTTCCTCGCCCGGCCCAACCCGGCCGTCGTCGCGACGGTGAGCCCGAGCGGCGCGCCCCACACGGCGGCGACCTGGTACGACTGGGAGGACGGCCGCGTGCTGCTCAACATGGACGAGAGCCGCCTACGCCTGGGCTACATGCGCCGCAACCCGGCCGTCGCGCTCACCGTCCTCGACGAGGACAGCTGGTACACGCAGGTCACGCTCCTCGGCCGAGTGGTGTCGATCGAGGACGACCCCGATCTGGCCGGCATCGACCGGCTCTCGATCCGGTACGGCGGCCGGCCGTTTCACAGCCGCGACGCGAAGCGCGTCAGCGCGTGGATGGAGCCGGACCGCTGGACGGGCTGGCCTCTTCCTCACTGACGTCCTCGGTCTCGACGATCCAGAGCGGCCCGTCCGCACAATCGATCCGGCGAGCACCCTCGACCTCCGTCAGCGACGTAGCGAGCACGCGCACGGGTTTCCCGCCCAGCTCGACCAGCGCACCTTGCGTTCCGCCGGGCGCCAGCGCGTAGCGCCAGGCCCAGGCGAGCCGGTGCACCTCGGCCGCCGGACGCGAGAGGTCTAGCCACACGTCGCCCTCCTCGAAGAAGGACTCGTAGGTGCCGCCCTCCTGTTGCGGCGTCCCTTCCTCGCCGGCTCCCAGCCGCTCGAGCGCCTCGGCGAGCGCCTCCATCCCGATCGGCCCGATCCGGGGGTAGAACGCGTCCGGCGGCTCGTAGTCCCCGATGGGGAACCGCCTCTGCGCGAGGATCGGCCCGGTGTCGAGCTCCGCGTCCATGCGGTGAAACGTGAAGCCGATCTCCTCGTCGCCCTCGCGGATCGCCCACGCGATCGGCAGAGGGCCGCGATGGCGGGGCAGCAGCGACGGGTGCCCGTTGACCCAGCCGAGGCGCGGCACCGCCAGCGCGTCGGGCGGGATCTTCCACGGGAAGCCCATGCAGACGACCAGGTCGGGCTCGACCGAGGCCAGCAGCGGCGCGATCGTGCTGCGGCGCGCGGGCAGCAGGACGTCGAGCTCCTCCGCGGCGCTCATCACGAGCTCGCCGGTCTCGGGCAGAGCGCCGTAGCGGCCGTCGCTGTCTCGCATCGACAGCAGCGCGACCGGCTGGTGCCCGGCCGCACGGACGACCGCGTCGAAGCCGACCAGCACCGGCGCGATGCGGGTCGCAATGACGATGCGCCAGCTCATGTGTCGCGCAGGATGCGGCCGCCGGACGACTGGTTCCGCGCCTTGACGACGATCTCGTCGACGTTGACGTGCCACGGCCGCGTCAGGGCGAAGACGATGCACTCCGCGATGTCCTCCGGCCGCAGGGCATCGACACCACGGTAGACGGCGGCGGCCTTCTCCTCGTCGCCCTTGAACCGGACGATGGAGAACTCCGTCTCGGTCAGCCCGGGGTCGACCGTCGTAATGCGGATCGGTCGGCCGAGGAGATCCTCCCGCAGCGCGTAGGTGAAGCCGCGCTCGGCGAACTTCGCCGCGACGTACGACGCCCCGCCCTCGTAGGCCTGCCGTCCCGCTACGGAGCCCATGTTGACGATGTGGCCCCAGTCGCCGAAGTGCGGCAGGCAGAGCCGGGTCATCCGGACGAGCCCGGTCACGTTGACGCCGAAGACGGTTGCCTCGTCCTCCTCGCTCGACTCGTCGAACGGCGCGCGGCCGAGCGCGAGGCCGGCGTTGTTGACGAGGATGTCGAGGCCGCCGAGACGCTCGACGGCCTCCTCGACGAAGCGGCTGCAGCTCGCAACGTCGGTGACGTCGAGCCCGAGCGCGATCTCGGTCTCGAGCCGGTCGACGCGCCGCGCGCCGCCCGCGACGCGGGCGCCTGCGGAGGCCAGCGCGGCCGCCGTCGCCCGGCCGATGCCCGACGAGGCGCCGGTCACGATCGCGCGTTTGCCGCTCAGCTCCACGAGATCAGACTCTAAGGACTCGCCTCGGAATGACCACGCGCTGACCGGTTGCGATGGTCGAGTGCAAGCGCGAATAGCAGCGCTATTCGCGCGACCGAGGACGCAGGATCGTGCCGACCAGCGCGGCCGGGCGGCCCGTGCCTCATTTCGATGCGAGTCCTAAGTACGGGCCTCCACCCAGGCCCGGCCGAGGGCGAGCCGCTCCGGCGCCGTCGGGTGGCTGAAGAGGAGGAGGTAGACGAGGCGCGGCGGCTCGAGGTCCGAGAGGTTGCGGCGCGCGAGCTCCATGTGGGCGCGCGCGAACGCCGCGGGCTGCTCCGTGAGCTCGAGCGAGCAGCGGTCCGCGGCGCGCTCGAACCGGCGCGAGAGCCACGCGCCCGGAGCGAGGCCCACGAGCTCGAGGGCCAGGAGCAGCAGCAGCGCCTCCGGCAACGTGCGCGGATCAGTCACGCGCGTTCCGAGCACCGCCCAGAGGAGCGCGACGGCAACGCCCGCGCCGGCCATCGCGAGCAGCGTCAGCTTCGCGACGTGGCCTTCACGCCGGTGCCCGAGCTCGTGCGCGACGACGACCTCCACCTCTTCCGGGCCGGCCGCCTCCAGCAACGTGTCGAAGACGACGACGCGGCGCGTCCGGCCGATGCCGGACACGTACGCGTTGAGCTTCGTGGTGCGGCGGCTCGCGTCGGCGACGAGCACGTCCCGGACCGGGACGCCGGCGCGCTGCGAGAGCACGCGGAGGCTCGCCGCGAGCATCTCGTCCTCCAGCGGCCGGAAGCGGTTGAAGAGAGGCTCGAGGACGACGGGTGCCACGAACGAGAGCAGGAGCACGGCCAGGGCGAGCGCAATACCGGCCGGCACTGCCCACCAGCCAGGCAACGCCCGAGCCAGGGCCACGGCCGCCGCCCAGGCCCCGGCCCCCAGCACGACCGAGATGCCGAGGGCCTTGCCGTGATCGCCCAGCCAGCCGCCGACGCCCTGGGTCGAGAAGCCCCACTTCCGCTCGCGCCACCAGCCCCGCCAGAGCGCGAGCGGCGCCCGCACCACGCTCGAGACCGCCGTAACGAGGGCGGCGTACGCCGCCGCAGCGGCCACCGGCGAGAGCGAGGTGAGCGGAGAGAAGAACCAGTCCCCGAGCGGGCTCCACGCCACTGCAGCAAGCAGTCCGGCGGCGAGCGCCACATCCCCGAACAACGCGACATAGAGGGGTCGGTGGTAGGCGCGGGCCCGCTCGCGCTCCTCCCGCGAGAACTCGTCGTTCATCCGCTACGAGGGTACGGGCGTAACCGGGACGCAGCCTCGACCGTTTTTAGACCCAGAACCTGCAAACGAGCCCTTCGTTTTCGGGCGAATAGGAGGGGTGGAGATGCTTCTACTCATTGCACTGGCGATTCTGGCCATCGTTCTGTTCAGCGTCGGCTTCGTCGTTCACTGGCTGTTTATTCTCGCGGTCATCGCCGCGATCATCTTCCTGATCAGCCTGTTCACCGGCGGCTTCGGTCGCTCCGGCGCACGGCTGTAAATAGGCCGGAAGAGCCCTCAGGATGAGTCGGGCGGCCCATTGCGGGCCGCCCGTTCTTATGCCACCTTGCGGGGGTGTCGCGGACTGCGATCCTCCTCTGGATTTTTGCCCTCCTGGCCCTGGAGGTCCAGCACCTGAAGTGGATCTGGTGGGAGCACTGGGACTGCCGCCGCTGCTCCGTGAAGCACAAGGACTGCTCGTGCGGGGCCACCGCCCGCTGGGTCATGTTCCTCTAGAGCCTTAGCTCTGTCTTAGGTTCCTCTCACTTCGCTCTCAGGTCCGCGCCCTAGCGTCCCGCGCGTTGAAGCGGCTCTTCCTCGTCGTCCTCACAGGCGTCTTCCTCCTCGGCCTGCTGCTCGGGTCGGCCGAGCTCCCGGGCCATCGCCACGAGGCGCGGGCGGGAATCCGCAGGGGGATCCACAAGATCCGCCACGTCGTGATCGTCATGCAGGAGAACCGCTCGTTCGACTCCTACTTCGGCACGTACCCGGGCGCCGACGGGATCCCGGGGCTCGCAGGCAATCAGGGGACGGTTCCGTGCATTCCGGACCCGGGGCATGACTGCGTCGAGCCGTACCACGACACGTCCGATCGCAACGCAGGCGGCCCGCATGCCAACAGGGACGCGATCCGCGACATCGACGGAGGCAGGATGGACGGCTTCGAGCGGCAGGCGCGGGAAGGACGCTTCCTCGCGTGTCACCTCACCGACAATCCGGGCTGCTCCCTGACGCCGCGAAGGCCGGACGTGATGGGCTACCACGACTGGCACGAGATCCCGAACTACTGGGACTACGCGCGGAACTTCGTCCTGCAGGACCACATGTTCCAGGCGGACAACTCGTGGAGCCTCCCGGCGCATCTCTCGCTCGTCTCCGGTTGGACGGCGCGCTGCTCGGAGCACGGGAACCCGATGAGCTGCAAGTCGGCGCTCAACTCGCCATTCGGCGCGACAGCCCCCGGCGCGAAGGTCGACTTCCCGTGGACCGACCTGACGTGGCTGATGCACCGCTACCACGTGAGCTGGCGCTACTACGTGGCGAACGGCAACCAGCCCGACTGCTCGGACAACAAGATGTTCTGCCCGCGCGTGCACCAGGGCACGCTCACGGAGAGTGAATGGAACCCCCTGCCGCGCTTCGACGACGTCTGGCAGGACCACCAGATCGGGAACATCCAGCCGCTCGGCGACTTCTACCGCGCGGCGCACAAGGGCAGGCTCGCCGCTGTCACGTGGATCGCGCCCTCGCAGGCAGTGAGCGAACACCCGCCCTCGCTCGTCACCTCCGGGCAGACCTACGTCACCCGCCTGATCGACTCGATCATGCGCGGCCCGGACTGGAAGTCGACCGCGATCTTCCTCTCCTGGGACGACTGGGGCGGCTTCTACGACCACCTCAAGCCGCCGGTCGTCGACCGCAACGGCTACGGCATCCGCGTGCCCGCGCTCGTGATCAGCCCGTACGCAAGGCGCGGATTCATCGACCACCAGGTGCTCAGCTCGGATGCGTACCTCAAGTTCATCGAGGACGACTTCCTGCACGGCCGGCGGCTCAACCCGCACACCGACGGGCGGCGCGACTCGCGGCCCGACGTGCGTGAGAATGCGAAGATCCTGGGCAACCTCGTTCGCGACTTCGATTTCGACCAGAAGCCACGACCGCCACTGCTTCTTCCGCTGCACCCGCCGTTCAGCTGAGACAACTCCCACGCGTCGCCCTGTTCCTGCTCGCGCTCGCCGCGCTTGCGGGCTGCGGCTACGGCTCCGCGGCGCCGCGCCGCAAGGCCCCGTTCCCCGGGCCTCACGGCATCCACCTGATCCAGCACGTGGTCGTGATCATGGAGGAGAACCGCTCGTTCGACTCGTTCTTCGGCACCTATCCGCACGCCGACGGGATCCCCATGAAGCACGGCGTGCCGACGGTCTGCGTGCCCAACGGCGTCGGCCAGTGCGTGAAGCCGTTCCTCGACCGGAGGAACTCCGCCGACTCGGGCGGCGCGCACGGCCCGCTCGCCGGCAAGCGCGACGTCGACGGCGGCCGCATGGACGGCTTCATCCGCGTCACCGGCCACGTGCTGATCCGCAAGTGCCGGCACCATCGGCACAGCTCGGCCTGCGCCCGTCTTCGCCGCCCGAACCTCATGAGCTACCACGACGAGGGGCAGATCCCGAACTACTGGGCCTACGCGCGCCACTTCGTCCTGCAGGACCACATGTTCGAGCCGAACTGGGGCTGGAGCCTCCCGGCGCATCTCTGGCTCGTCTCGGGCTGGTCGGCGCAGTGCCGCGACCCGTACAAGGCGGGCACCTGCACGACGAATCTCGCCACGGGGCACGGGCCGAGCGAGCCGCTCCGGCGCTATCCGCACGGGCCGCTGTACGGCTGGACCGATCTCACCTACCTGCTCCACAAGTACCGCATCACGTGGAAGTCGTACGTCGAGAAAGGCGCGGCGCCCGACTGCCTCGCGGGGCCGATCCGCTGCTACACGCGGCTCCGGCAGGCGAACACGCCGGGCTTCTGGAATCCGCTTCCGGACTTCACCGACGTCCGCGAGGACCACCAGCACCCCGCCTCGGAGGTGCCGCTCGAGCGCTTCTACTCCGCGGCCAGGCACGGGACGCTGCCGAACGTGTCCTGGGTCACGCCCGACTGGGCGGACAGCAACCATCCCGGCGCCCCGATCGGCCGGGGGCAGGCATGGGTGACGAAGCTCGTCAACGCCGTGATGAGGGGCCCGGAGTGGAGAAGCTCGGCGATCTTCCTCGCGTGGGACGACTGGGGTGGCTTCTACGACCACGTCAAGCCACCGGTCGTCGACCGCAGCGGGTACGGCCTGCGCGTGCCGGCCCTCGTGATCAGCCCGTACGCGAAGCGCGGCTACGTCGACCACCAGGTGCTCAGCTTCGACGCCTACCTCAAGTTCATCGAGGACGACTTCCTCCGCGGGCGCCGCCTCGACCCGCGGACCGACGGGCGCCCGGACCGCCGTCCGGACGTTCGCGAGAACGAGAGAGTCCTCGGCGACCTCCGCAAGGACTTCGACTTCGACCGGAAGCCGCGGCGGCCGCTGCTCCTCCCGTTGCATCCCCGGTAGCCGTCCCTCGAACGGGGGGATCGGCAATCCGTGTCGCCCCCGCGTCCGTATTCCGCTGCAGCACCAGGGGGCCACGACAACACGGAGGAATTCGATGCTGAGAG
>Ga0070714_100004256_pt1 | contig 10781 bp, 13 predicted proteins | sample LARL83metaG_FD_65450 | JGI IMG/M metagenome (GOLD analysis project Ga0070714, IMG submission 65450) | Corn, switchgrass and miscanthus rhizosphere microbial communities from Kellogg Biological Station, Michigan, USA - LAR L8-3 metaG | ecosystem: Host-associated > Plants > Roots > Rhizosphere ... | reverse complement strand
CGGGTTCGCAACATCAAAAGAAAACCGCCGTGCCCGGCGGTTTTCTCTTGTTATCGAGTACGGCCAAGCGGCCGGACGCTTAGTGCGTCGTCGCCGCCGTCTCCGTGTCTTGCGCGTCGGAGGCTTTGATGGAGCGCTCGTACACGATCTTTACCGGCGAATTCATGGAACGGTCGTGCAGCGTGCCGGAGATCACGAGCGTCTCGTTCAACGCCATGAGCAGCGGTTCGCCGCGCAGAGCATAGTACGCGGTTCCGCGCATGCGCATCGTGCCTTCGATAGACATTTGCGCGTGGTCGGGAAGCGGACCGGCCATCGGCCCGGTGGCGTCGAAATTCACGGCGAGCACCGGACGGGTGCCGATGCGGCCGGTTTGCCCACGCTCCAGGTACCCTTGGAGGGTGCCGCCGGTCATCGGGGCGGGAAAAACGAATGGGACGCGGCCGCGCAGATGCAGCAAATCGTGGAGCGTGGCGGCATCGAGTTCCACGGCGAACGGCTGATTGAGCACGGTGAGGTAATCGGGGTCCAAATCCATGCGGTCTTTGAACTCGCCTTCGGGCGACATCTCTTGTACAAACGACGCTTGCGCCGGAACTCGCCCGGCCGCATCGGATCTGGTATAGGTCGCTTGAGCCGTAAAGCGCTTGTGCGCACCGTCCTTGGTAATGACCAGACGCTGCGTTCCGCTGTAGCTGATGCTTGTCTGCAGTTCGGTTTGACCGATCTGGTAGCGATCGTTTCCGCTGACCGCGTAGCGCTGGTCGGCGTTGGCGGGCAAACCCAACATCAGCGCCGCTGCCAGGCCGAGGCCTACGATCTTGACGCGTTGTCGGATGGTGCTCGCTCTCTTTCTAGGTGGTTTCTCAGAGTAGTATCGTATCTGTATTATCGCCGGAAATCCATTTCTGTGAAACGTCCGTTCGTATGTTTTTCTCGATTTATTCGAACGGCTGTTTTGCCGATAACGTTAAAGTAGAGTATGGAGATGCGTTGATGGGATTGGTCGCGGGTATGAGACGCGCTCGCATTGCCGCGGGGATGGTGCTCGCGACCGCATTCGCTTCGGTCTCCATGCCGGCTGCGGCTGCCCCAACCGCCCAAACGCCGCATCGCCCGGCGGCGGTTGCAGTCACGCTTCAAAAGATCTACCAACGCGCGTACGACGAGGCTTACAGCCGTCATGCGATTCTCGAGCGCGACGGCACGACGTTCGTTTCGACCGGCGACATCGGCATGGAATGGCTGCGCGATTCCAGCGCGACCATGACGCCGTACATCGGGCAAGCCGTAACGGACCCGTACGTCCGCTCGATGCTGCGAGGCACCATCGCCCGCCAGGCGCGGTACATCCTCATCGATCCGTACGCCAACGCCTTTACGGACAACTATAAGGTCGCGGAGCGCAAGTTCGAGATGGACTCGCTGCTCTATCCGGTGTGGTTTGCTTATCTGTACTGGAAAGCCACCGGCGACCGCAGCGTCTTCACGCCGCAGGTGCAGCGCTCGTTCCAGACGGTGCTCGCGACGCTGCGCACCGAACAGCGCCACACCCGCCGCTCGCACTACCGCCATTCGGAGCTGGCCAACGGCGGCCGCGGCACGCCGACCGCCTTCACCGGCCTGGTGTGGACGGGATTCCGTCCTTCGGACGACGCGGCGCGCTACCACTTCAATATTCCGGACAACATGTTTGCGGTCGTGGTGCTGCGGGATCTGACGGAAGTCGAGAAAAGCATCTACCGCGACAAGGGGATGGCCGAAAACTCCTGGGGGCTTTCCATTCAAATCCAGCGCGCCATCGAGCGGTACGGCCTAGTGAATCTGCCGGGCATCGGACGCATCTACGCCTATGAGGTCGACGGCTTCGGCCACGCCAACCTGATGGATGACGCGAACGTCCCGTCGCTCTTGTCGATCCCGTACTTCGGATACGTGGGCGTCCACGACGTCGTCTACCAGGCCACGCGCCAGTTCATCCTCTCGCCGCGCGACCCGTACTACTTCCAGGGCAAGTACGCAGCCGGTATCGGCAGCCCTCACACTCCGCACGGCTACGTGTGGCCTTTGGCGCTCGTCATGCAGGCGCTGACCTCGACGGACCAAAGTGAAATCGATCGCGTCATGGGCTACCTAGCCGCCTCAGACGTCGGCGATCACCGGCTGCACGAGTCGTTCAACGCCGATTGGCCCGAGTCGTATACTCGCGACGACTTCGCGTGGCCGAACGCACTCTTCGCACAGATGATGCTCGGCCGGCAAGGACGGCTGCCGCCCGTCCTCGAGGCCATGTCGATGACGCGACCGTAATCGACGGCTTTTTGGTTAGTTGTTGGTCGTGCGTTCTTGGGTGAGCGTGTCGAGATACGCCACCGTGAAAAGCGCCGCGAGCGGCACTGAAAGAGCGGTTCCGAACGCCAGGCCGACGAGCGCGGCCGTGTCGTGTCCGGCTTTTGCCGTTGCCTGATCGATGAGCAATTCCGCGATCATTGCGGCAATCTGCACGGCAAAGAGCGAGAAAATCCGCGAGATGTTCACCCAGCCCAGCATCATGCTGCGCAATATGGCGAACGGCACCAGCGTGAGCGTTTGCGCGTCTTTCTCCAGTGCGGCGAACGGCTCGGCGTACACGAGCATCGCCGAGAGGAGCAGCGTGAGAAATCCCATGACGATGTCGCCCGCGCTCGACTGACCGAGCAGCATCGTTTGAAGCCCGCTGATTTGCACGAACGAGAGTCCCACGTCGAGAACGACGATCGCCCACGCGCGTTCCACGATGCGCTCCCAGCGCTGCGCGACCGTCATCGTGCCGGTTGCATCGCCGGCGGCAAACACCGTTACGACGACGATGACCAGGGGCGTGCCCACGAGCGCAGCGCAAAGATCGCCGAGCCTCTTGTCGGATACGAGCGTGTAAAAGACGGCTTGCAGCGCAAAGACCGCCGCGCACGCGAGCAAGTAGAGCAGCCAGCGGCGCGCGAGTAAGCGCACCGTGACGAGTGCGAGCGGACGATACGAGGGCAATTCGTCGTCGCGGCGCTGGTTCAGATCAGGCCAGTTCAGTGTGCGGCACCGTGCGCCGTGCAGGCGTGAAAAAGCGAACGTCCGCGATCTCGCCGCAGACCACGACTGCTTCGGCGTCGTCGAAAAGACGTCCGTCGATGTCGACGGTAAAGCGTCCTGCGGAGAGTCCGTGCAGCGTCGTGCGCAAGCTGCGCGCGAATTTGTCGGCGGGAGCCCGGCTGCCGATGGCTTCCCGTACGGCCAGAGATAGTAAATCGCGCACGCGCAGGGGCGTGGCGAGCGCGAACGCGCCCGAGCCGTTGCAGGCTACCGCGTGAATATCCAGGGGCACGCGCACGCGAATCATATGGAATCTTTTGCCCATGTTCGAGGAGCCGCCTGCCGCGAGGGAGTAACGATTCGCTCAATGTCGGTTTTCGGCAAGTACGCGTCCGGCGAGGTCATCGACGCCGCCGAGAAGTTCATCAGCAAGATGGACGAGCAAGAATTGGCGTCGGCTATCGAACAAAGCGAGCGTGCGATGACTGCGGACGGTCGAGCGCTGCTCGTCGAAGCGGTTTTTGATGCGTTTCGTCAACGCGGCGAGTCCTCGGAGGACGCCGCAGAAGGCGCCGGCACGACGATAGATGCGATCACCCGTTCGGACGCCGACGCGGTGCGCAAACTGCTGGCGTATGCGCGTGCAAATCCCGGCCTGCTGAAAGAAGCGGCGATCGGCCTGGTCGAGCGCGATCCCGTCGTGCTGGAGCAACTCTCACCGCAAATAACCGGCGGCATCCAGCGGCGGCTGCTCGATAGATGAGCGACGATATGCGGCGCCGCCGACGTTTGAGCAACACGGGTTCGCCGCGCAGAAGCGGCGGCGGCAACGGCATGAATCCGTGGATTATCACGATCTTCGCAGCACTCGTCGTTGTCGTGGGCGGGTGGTTTTTGGGTCAAGCGCTCGCGCGCGTTTTCAACGGTCCGCCGAAAACCGAGCGAGTCGCACAAGCTCCGACTTCCGAGCCGCTTGCGACGCCGCCGGTATCGCCGTCGCCGTCGGTATCGATCGCCCCGACCGCCTCGCCGGAGCCCACCGCAACACCGAGCAAAAGACCGAAGCCGACCCCCGAACCGTCACCGACGGCAACGCCGGCCGTGACGGTCGCGCCGAGCGAAACGCCTGCGCCGGCGGCAACGCCTGCGCCGGCATTGCAGCCCACGGCGGCGCCCAAACCGGCTGCTACGCCTGCGCCGGTGCGCCATACGCAGCCGATTGCACGGCGAACCGAGCCGACGTCGTCCCCCGCGCCACAAGCAGAAGGACCCAGCACGCGCGTCGTCCGCGAATACATCGGCGCTTTGCGCAACGGAGATCCGGCGACCGCCTCGACGTACTTAGGCAACGGCTCGCCGGATGAAACGTTCATCGATTCCTCGACGCGCATCACCAGCATCTCCGAATCCGCAAACGGCGACGGCAGCTACAAGGTCTCCGTCGACATGCGTACGGCGAAGGGTGAGTACTACGAAACGTTTATGGTGGCGTCAGGCAAGATCTTGGATAAAACCGCCATCAAACCGTAACTCGTTCATCGAGTAGAAGACGGTCGCGCCGGCGCTCTGCAACGCGCCGGCGTTTTCATCGGCGGCATAGCCGAAAACCCGCATTCCCGCGGCCCGCGCCGCGAGCACGCCGCTGGGTGAATCTTCGATGACGACCGTGCGCTCCGGCGGCACGCCCATGCGGCGCGCGGCAAACAGAAAAAGATCCGGCGCCGGTTTCGGATTCTCGACCATGCTCGCGGTGAAGACGTTCTCGCCGAAATAGCCCTCCAGTCCGGTGAGGTGCAGACAAAGGCGAACGCGCGGAAGCGGGGATTGCGAGGCGACGCAGATTGCCGTACCGGCACCGCGAACGCGCTCGATCAGGTCTTTGATGCCCGCTACGGGCTGCAGCTCGCGCACGAGGCCGAGCGCGGTCGTCATGCCCCATTCGTAGCCGAATTCGGGAGAAAGAGCTCTGCCGATGCGCTCTTCCAGCGCGCTCGAGACTTGTTCGACGGTCTTGCCTTTGAATGCGGCGCCCGCTTCTTGCGCGGACATGGGTGCGCCGAGTGCCGTGAAATACGCCGCTTCGATGCGATTGACGAGCGGTTCGCTGTCAACGAGCACGCCGTCGCAATCGAAGATGACCAGATCCACGCGTTAGTTTTCGTCGGGCCAGGCGGCCAACTCGCCGATTGCGGCGCTCTTGAGCACCTTCAGGCCGAGCATCGCGCACTTCATGCGCGTTGCGCTGATGCCGATGCCGACGTTGTCCAGCACCGCTTCTTTGGGAAGCGTGGCGACTTCTTTGAGCGACTTGCCCTTGACCGATTCCGTGAGCATCGACATCGACGCCTGGCTAATCGCGCACCCTTTTCCCGAGAAACGCACGTCGCTGATCTTGCCGCCGCGATCGACCTGCAGCTCGACGCGAATCTGATCGCCGCAAAGCGGATTCATGTCCTCCGCCTGCGCATCGGGCGTATCGAGATGCCCGAAGTTGCGTGGATTCCGGTAATGATCGAGGATGAAATCCCTGTAGAAATCGTCCATTTCAAAAGGCGCTCCGGCCGAGCCTCCGCGCCCCCCGCAAAGCGGGGCCCCCATCAGGCCCGGTAGTCGGAAAACACATCGCTCCGTTACGACGGAGCGATGTGCTCCTTGCAAATGGTTTACAGCTTAAATACATCCGCGGCCTTGTTCAGTGCGCTCACCAACGCGTCTGCGTCTTCTTCGGTGTTGTAGATGTAGAAGGAAGCGCGCGTCGTCGCGGGCCAGCCCATCTTTTCCATCAGCGGCATCGTGCAATGATGCCCCGCGCGCACGCAGACCCCTTCCGTGTCGAGCAGCGAGGCCAGGTCGTGCGGGTGGATGTCGCCCAAATTGAACGAGATGACGTCGGCAACCGTATCGGGGTCTTGCGGTCCGTAGATCTGCAGGCCGCGAGCCTTCAGGCCTTCCAGATTGTCGAACGCGTATCGCATGATGCGGCGCTCGTGCTCGCGCACCCAGTCCATGCCGATGCCGTTCAGATAGTCGACGGCGACGCCGAACGCGATTGCATCGGCTATATTGCTGGTGCCGGCTTCGAATTTCCATGGCAGATCGTTGTAAGTGGCCGACGCGTATTCCACTTTGCGGATCATGTCGCCGCCCGTAAGGAACGGCGGCATGGCCTCGAGCAGTGCGCGCTTGCCGTACAATACGCCGATGCCCGTGGGCCCGCACATCTTGTGCGCACTGATCGCGTAGAAATCGACGTCGAGCGCCTGCACGTCCACCGGCATGTTCGGCGCCGCTTGCGCGCCGTCGACGAGCACGACTGCACCGGCCGCGTGCGCCTTCGGAATGATGACCTCGAGCGGCGCGATGGTACCGAGCGTGTTGCTCACGTGCGAAAGCGCGACGAGTTTGCAGCCTTCGAGCAGCGTATCCAGATCGTCGAGAACGTGCACGCCGCGATCGTCGACCGGAATGAAACGCAGCTGCGCTCCCGTTTTCGCCGCAAGCAGCTGCCACGGCACGAGATTGGAGTGATGCTCGAGCTGCGTGGTAAGAATCGCGTCTGCGGGTTTGACGTTCGCCAGCCCCCAGGCATACGAAACCAGGTTGATCGCTTCGGTCGTGTTGCGCGTCCAGATTATTTCCTGCGGCTGCGCGTTGAGGAACTGCGCCACTTTGTCGCGCGCGGCCTCGAAAGCGTCGGTCGCCCGCGCGGCAATTTCGTACACGCCGCGATGAATGTTCGCATTATAGTGCGAGTAATAATCGACCAGCGAGTCGATGACGGACTGCGGCTTCTGCGAGGTCGCCGCCGAATCCAGGAACACCAGTCGTTTGCCGCGGCTGTTGCGCTCGCGCAGAATCGGAAAGTCGGCGATGATTCGCTCGAGCTTCGGGTCGGCCGTATGAATCATGAACGAACCTTTTCCTCCAGCGCGGCGCGTAAACGCTCGCGCAGCGCTTCGCCGGGGAAGCGCGCGACCGCCGGCTCGAAGAAGCCCAGAGCGATCATTTTCTCCGCGGACTCGCGATCGATGCCGCGGCTGGTCATGTAGAAAATCTGCTCTTCGTCGATCGCGCCGACGGTTGCGCCGTGATAGGCCTTCACGTCGTTCGCAGCGATCTCGAGCGCCGGGACGGAATCGATGTGCGCCTTCTTCGAGAGCAGCAGCGCGTCGTCGCGCAGGTTCGACTCGGTGCCCTGCGCGTCGGGCACGATGCGGATGTTTCCGAGGTAGCGAGCCTGGCCATGGCCCGTTGCCGCCGACTTGACGATCGTCTCGGAGAACGAGTTGCCGACGTTGTGATCGACGTTCGAAATGAGATCGACGTGTTGTTCGTCGCGCGGGAAGAAGATGCCGGAGATGTCCGCTTGCACGCCCGGACTGTCGACGCGCACGTCCACCGAGGTTACCGAGAGACCTGCGCCCAGTTCGGCAACGGCCCAGTTCACGCGAGCGTCTTTGCCGGGTTTCGCGGCGCGGGTGCACAGGACCGTCGCGTCGAGCGGCAGCTGCTGATCGACCGCGTAGGTAACGGTTGAATTCTCGGCGCTCACCACTTCCGTGATGCCGCAGATAAAGGCGCCGGAGGAGCCGGTTACGCGCTCGACGACCGTGCATTGCGCGCCGGCTTCGAGCACGACGAGCGTGTACGGGAAGAGCGCGCCCGAGGCGGCGTCGTACGTGATTTCGATGTCGCCGTCGATTGCTGCATCCGCTGGGATGTAAACGAATGCACCGCTGTTGCGCAAGGCGGCTGAGAGCGCCGCGAACTTCGTTGCCGACGGGTCTACGGCCGAGCCGGCGGCGCGCTCGACGATCTCGCGATGCGTGCGCAGTGCCGTCTGCAGATCGCATACCGTTGCACGGCTGCTCTGCGGCGAGCTGAGTTTGACGGAGACGGAAGCCGGCACGTTCAGCGCGCTATAGTCGAGCGCTTCAATGTCGATCTTCCAAAAGCGTCCGGGACGTTCGCGGCCCGAGCGCAATTCGAACGAACGCGCGAGCAAGTTCTTGCGCGCGTCGTGTGAAAGCAGATCTGCGTCGAGTTGCGGAATGGCCTGTTCGAGATTCGCCGGAATACCGATGGTTGCGAGGGCGCTAGGCAATTTGGCCGATCTCCTCGCGGATCGTGTCGTAGCCTTCGCGCTCGATGCGCAGTGCCAGCGAGGCGTCGCCTTCCTTCACGATGCGGCCGTCCATCATGACGTGGACGACGTCCGCCGTGATGTGCTGCAGAATACGTGGATAGTGCGTGATGATGAGGAAGCCGGTGTCCTTGCCTTCCTCGCTCTTGCGCATCGCGTTGACCGATTCCCCGACCGCGCGCAGCGCATCGACGTCCAGACCGGAGTCCGTTTCGTCGAGGACCGCATATTTCGGCGCGAGCACGGCGAGCTGCAGCATTTCGAGACGCTTCTTTTCGCCGCCGGAGAAGCCGTCGTTCAGATAGCGGCCCAAGAAGCCCGGATCCATGTCGAGCAGTTCCATCTTCTCCATAAGCAGCGCGCGGAATTGCGCCGGCGTCAGCGCGCCGGGGCGCACCGCTTGGCGCGCAGCGTAGAGGAAGTTGGCGACCTTTACGCCCGGAATCGCAGCGGGATATTGAAAGGAGAGAAACAGGCCCGCTTTGGCGCGCTTGTCGGCGGCCATGGAAAGCACGTCTTGCCCGTCGAGCGTGACGGTGCCCGATTCGATTTGGTAGTTCGGATGGCCGGTAAGCGAGAATGCCAGCGTTGATTTGCCGCTGCCGTTCGGGCCCATGAGCGCGTGCACGCGCCCAGGTTCAACCTCGAGGTTGATGCCTTTGAGAATGTGATTGCCGGCGACGTTGACGCGCAGGTCGTTGATGCGAAGGCCCCGATCGGACACGCGGTTTTGCTCCTCTAGAGATGATGATGGACCCGAAGGTCCGCCTGTAATGCTACGCGCCCCCGGATAGAAAGTCAAGGAAAACCTGGACTATCTTCGCATTTCGTGGTAGCATCTCCCGTAAGGACATGCAAGCCGACCGTTTTTTCCAGACAACCAGGGGCCGCATCGTCGAGGAACTGCGCCGGCGTAAATCTGCGTCCGCCATCGACCTTGCCGGACTCTTCAATCTCTCGCCCAACGCCATCCGCCAGCAGCTGGTCGTGCTGGAGCGCGACGGTCTCGTCTTGGAAAAATCGGTTCGCCGCGGCCGGACCAAGCCGACGTACGAGTTCTCGCTGACCCAGGAAGCAGAAAAACTCTTTCCCCAGCAGTACGACAAAATGCTCGGGGCGGTGCTCCGCGAGGTCAAGGAGCAGTTCGGCGACGACGGCGTGTCCAAGGTGTTCGACGGCATCGCCAAGCGCACGGTCGCCAAGACCAAGGCACGCGTGACGGCCAAGGACACGCCCGGCAAGATGGCGCAGCTCGCCGAAGTCTTGCGCGAAGGCGGCGTCGTGGCCGAGTACAGCCTCATCGAAGGCGGGTACGCTTTGCACGAGCACAACTGTCCCTATTCCGAGGTCGTGAAGGACCATCCCGAAGTCTGCTCGGTGATCCATCAGGTGCTCGACCAGACCGTCGGCGGGGAGCACGTGCAGACCGAGTCCATCGCAACCGGCGGCACCCAGTGCCGGTTCGAAGTTAAAGCCAACTAAGGAGCAACCACCACTTGGACTTTCCGAAGTTTCAACGGCTCGTCGAAGAGCGCGCCGGATTCCGGACGATGGAGAATGCCACCGCGAGCGGCGAGTATTTCAGCGACTCGTGCGGTGACATGTACAATTTCTTCTTGAAGATCGGACCGGGAGCCATCATCGAGGACATCTCGTACTTCACGACCGGGTGCGGCTTCGGCACGGCGACGTGCAGCCTCGTCGTCGACTTGGCCAAGAATAAGACGGTCGATGAAGCCGCCGCGATTTCGACGCAAGACATCGAGAGCGCACTCGGCGGTTATCCGGAGAAGAAGAAAGATTATCCGCAGCGCGCGATCGAGGCGCTGCACGTCGCGCTGGACGACTACAAGCAGAAAGTCACGTCAGGCGCGGTTCCGGATTACGGCGCGATGCTCGCGCCCGAGCGTAAGGCCGAACCGGTCGCGCAGGCGCCCAGTGCGGCACCGCAGCAAACCGAAGACGGCAAGCTGCTGATCAAACTGCACTAACCGTTCGGTGTAAACGTCACATCGAAGAAGTACGCGCTGGGCACGGCCATGCAATATGACCGTGCCCCGCTATATCTGGAGATGCGCGCGGCGCGAACGGCGCTAAGATCGTAAGAGTCGGAGCCGGACGGCCCCCATACCCACGCATCGCGTAGCGTACCGTCGGGCGACAATGCAACCTCTACGCTCGTCATGCCGTCGCCGAGCATTCCTTCCATTCCGTTTGGGAACTGAGGCTGCGCCTGCGAGCGTACTTCGGCGTCTTGAAACGGCACCGGGCAATCGCTGCTCTCGAGCGGTTTGGACGCCGTTGCAGCCAGAACGACGGAGTTCGCTGCAGGCGCTGCGTTCAGCGCGTCGGGATTCTCCAATTCGTATGCCTTGTCGCGCATGCGGCGGACCGCCGGACGACGGTAGCGCTTCTGTTGCTCCGGCGACATGTCGGGCGGAGGTGGACACGAGACCGGCCCTAGGCCCTGCCATCCGAATGGGCCATCGTTTTGTGCGCTCGCCCCATACACCCACGCACGCGCAATTTGCACTTCCTGCGGAAAACGCGCATAGAGCACGGGCGATACCCAATC
>Ga0070714_100004254_pt1 | contig 10784 bp, 8 predicted proteins | sample LARL83metaG_FD_65450 | JGI IMG/M metagenome (GOLD analysis project Ga0070714, IMG submission 65450) | Corn, switchgrass and miscanthus rhizosphere microbial communities from Kellogg Biological Station, Michigan, USA - LAR L8-3 metaG | ecosystem: Host-associated > Plants > Roots > Rhizosphere ... | reverse complement strand
GCCGGTGCCGGCGTGACCATCGCCATTACGCAGTTGCCGGGGCTGCTCGGCGTGAACGGCGGCGGTCACAACGTCCCGGATCGACTGCTGATCCTGGCCGGGCAGCTTCACGCGACGAACCTGACCACACTCGCCCTCGGCGTTGCCGCGCTGGCGCTGCTGTGGTGCGGGGAACGCTGGCTGCCTGGCCGGCCAGTCGCGCTCGGCGTGGTGATACTGTCGATCGTCGCAGTGACGGTGTTCGGTCTGACCCACCTCGGTGTCTCCGTCACCGGTGCGATCCCGTCCGGACTGCCAACGCCCGCCCTGCCGGCGCTTCGACTCCGTGACCAGGAGGGCGTTGTCGCGCTGGCCACCGGCTGCATGCTGCTGGCCTATATCGAGGGGGTGGCAGCCGCGCGGACCTTTGCGGCCAAACATGGCGAAAGCATCGACCTGCGGAGGGAGCTGCTGGGTCTCGCCGCGGCCAACGTGGCAACCGCTGCGGTGGGTGGCTATCCCGCGGCGGGTGGCCTGTCGCAGACCGCGGTGAATGAAAAGGCCGGCGCGCGCTCGCGTCTCTCGCTTGTGTTTGCTTCGGCGGCTCTCGCGCTATGCCTGCTGTTCTTCACTGGCTTGATCGCCAATCTGCCGCTGGCAGTGCTTGCGGCTGTGGTGCTGATGGCCGTGCGCGGCCTCATCGATTTTCACGCGCTCGTCCATATGTGGCGGGCAAGCCGGGTGGATCTGCTGAGCGCGATGGCAGCGTTCATCGGTGTCCTGCTTCTCGGCATCCTGCAGGGGATCGTGCTGGCAGCGCTGGTCTCCGTCGTGTTGTTGCTCGTGCACTACTCAGCGCCGCACATCGCCTTCCTGGGACGCATTCCAGGGACCGCGGAATACTCCGACACGGAACGTCATCCCGAGAATGAACCGCTGGTCGGCGTGCTTGCGTTCCGTCCGGAGGCATCGCTGATCTATCTCAACGCCGAGTATGTGCTGACGCGCGTATTGGCGCGGCTGGCTGCGACGGACGGCATCAGGCGCGTCGTCTGCGACCTTTCGGCATCACCGATGATGGATCTTGCCGGAGCGCGGATGCTGTCGGAGTTGTCGGAGAACCTGCAGGCGCGTGACATCGGCCTGACTGTCGTCAATGCGCATGGGCGCGTCCGTGACCTGCTGCGCGCTGAGGGTCTGGATCGCACCATCCATGGAATCACACGGGGCACGGCGCTGGAAGAGGCTCTCGCCTGATCGGCGCGCAACGCAACGAGCTTCACGGCCGGTCATCTCCTTGACGTGTCGCTCGTTGTCTCCTGCAGTGCGCGCACGCCCAACGCTGCGACGAGACCGGTGAGCAGGATGCCGATGAAACCGATCATCAGCGCAATCAGCCGAGCCACAAGGCGTGCGGGAACCAGGTCGCCGTAGCCGATCGTCAGTCCAGTCACAAAAGTGAAATATACTGAATCGCCCACCGGCCACCGCTCCAAGAACCCGACGATGAATCCGAGCGCCAGTTGAACGAGCACAAGGCCAGACAGGATTGGCCACACGACGCGCAACTCGCGGCAAAACGCTGCGAGAAAGCGCCGTCTCAGCTCAGCGGGGCGCACGCGGATGCCCGATCCATTGAGGTCTGGCAGGCTGCTTACCCGCGCGCCGGCACGACGCTCGCGGCGACCCCTACGCTGTAAGTCACGTCAACCTCGTCGCCTTCGTGCAACGTTCGCACGAAGTCGAGCACTCTGGGGTCGTTGATCTGGAGCACCCGGAGGATGCGCGCCGGTCCTACGAACGAGACCGTCTTGTTGGCGAGGTCGATACCCTGGATCTGCACACGTGCGTGGATGGTTTCCACCCGGAACGCGCCGGGCATCGATCCTGGCGTCGCCCTTCCAGCCACTGCCCCTGCGGCCGTGACCGGTGCAGAGCCCGCCTTACTCATCTCCAGTGCAACGGATCGATGCACACTGACCAGGACGTAGTCGCCGGGGTGTATCTGCGCGAGATTCCGCACCTCGGGGCTCGCGACGATGGTCTCCAGCTCACCGTTGTCGCCGCGCAGCAGCACCTCGCGGGTCTTCTGATCCACCGATTCAACACGCGCCTTTGCCTCGACGAGGTCGCTGATGACCACTGGCTGGGCACGCAGCGGTGCACCGTGAAGACCAATGAAGACCATGGTGCCAAGTGCGACCAAAATGTCAGGAATACGGTTCATGCCGGATTGCTCCATGTGTTGGCGACTGCTTCAGCAGCTTGTCGAGCGGCAAAACGGTGCGCGTTGACGTGGATCAATCACGCGCGGAGGTGATGCCTGGCGAGCGTGCTGCGACAGGCGATCAGGCTACCTTCCAGCCATCATTCGTCTTGCACCAGGTGATCGTGGCGCTGCGCTGCGCACGCGGGCCTGGCACAGTGGTCTGATAGTTCACCACGCGGCAGGCCATGCCCTTGCGCTGCAGTGGTTTCCCGGCGGTGACCGTGCCGCTGGCGCCGGATTTGGGGTTGCTCCAGCTTTCGGTGCCGCCCGCAACGAGCTGCGGTCGATCGAGCAGGCGGTTGGTGGCCTCGGTGAGCGCCGTGAGGTCATCGGCGTTCAACGGCGTTGCACCGCTGCCACGGAACGGATTGATCTGGGCGAGTGCCGGCTGCGACAGCAAGGCTGCGGCAAGCAACAGTGGCAGAATACGGTGGTGGATCATTGAGTTCTCCGTGGCGTCATGTGGTGTCGTCTGTGTTTGTGTTTCGTTCAACGCTCATTGACGCAGATCAATATCAGAATACCACAATCATGCTAGGAGCCGCGAACCGGATGTCGCACAATGAGGGCTTCATCGGCATGCCACCGACGATTCGGCCAATAGTCAGACTTTTCGTGGCATGGCTGCTGCTGCTGGCCGTAACCGGCTGCGCGTCGATCGGGCCTGCTACCGTGCCGCGTGACCGTGTGGACTACATCACGGCTGTTGCTGAATCCTGGAAAGAGCAGACGCTGCTCAATATCGTTCGGATGCGCTATGGAGATGCACCGACCTTCGTCGACGTTTCGTCGGTGATCAGCGCCTATGCGTTTCAGGGTCAGGTCTCGGCAGCCGGACAGATCAGCTCCAACCTGACCGCCACGATTCCATCCAATCTGGTAACGTTGGGTGGCAACGCGACTTACCTTGACCGCCCGACGATCACCTATACTCCGCTTGCGGGGGAAAAGTTCGCGAAGAGCCTGCTCAGGCCGATTCCGCCCAGCGCGATCTTCGAACTGATCCAGGCCGGCTACCGTGCGGACTATATCCTCCAGATGACGACACGTGCCATCAACGGTGTCTATAACCGGTCGAGTGTCGGCGGGCGAGTACGCGAGGCGGATCCCGAATTCTACCCGCTCCTGGATGCATTGCGACGTCTGCAGCTGTCCGGGGCGGTCAGCCTGCGGCTCGAGAAGCACGGCTCCGACGAGGTCGGGATTCTGATCCTGTCCGGCGAGCGGACGCCGGAGGTGGAGAGGGATCTCCAATTTGTTCAGAAGACACTTGGAGTAAGGCGAGGGAAGAACGGCGAACTGACTCTCACCTTTGGCGCTCTTCCACGCAGCGAGCAGGAGATCGCCGTGCTTTCGCGCTCGATGCTGGGAATCCTCCTGGAGGTAGCCAACGGGATCGACGTGCCGAGCGCCCACATCTCCGAGGGACGAGCCGGCGCGACCGCCTCGGTCGCCAACGCGCAGGACCCGCACGACCGCCCCATGATCCGCGTCCTGTCAGGCGCAACCCCGCCCGCCGGCCCATTTGCCGCCGTGCATTATCGCGACACGTGGTACTGGATCGACGATGGCGACCTTGGCTCAAAGGGTATCTTCACCTTCCTGATGATGTTCTTTTCTCTGGCGGAGACTGGGGTGACACCACAGCAGCCGGTGCTGACGATCCCGGTGAACTGATTCGGCGCTTGCGTTCGCCTTCAGCTACTGGTCGCTTACATCCACTCGTGCCCAGGTGAGGTCGGGATCATACCGCGTGATCGCAGCCGCCACGCGAGGTGTGTTCGGGCCCAGATCCTTCTGGAACACGATGCCGTCCTGATTGACTACAAATGTCATGATGCCTGAGGAGTCATAGCTCGCGGGCCAGGCGATGAGGGCGAAGCCGCCGGTCATGCGGCCGGACCGGACGTAGCTCATCGCACCGCCGGGTGCACTGGGGCCTTGCGCCTTCAGTTCGCGAAAATAGTAGCCCTGGTATGGGATCGGCTTGCCGTTCACGAGTTCGCCGGGATAACCCTCATTCTGCGCCTGCTCCACCAGAGGGCCGAGCGGGCTCTCGGCATTCGCCCCCGTGGTGGGCCAATACAGCCCATCCTGACGGCCCGGCGTGCTGACCAGACGTTCGGCGTAGTAACCGGCGCCGGTCTGCTGCTTCATGCGATCGAAATAGTCCTTCTGAGCATCCACGTAAGTGAGCGACACCCGGATTGCCGCAAGCTCATTCCGGCCTATACGGCGATCGATGATCTCCTGGGCTCCGGCCTGCGTGTCGAATCGCCATCGTCCGTCGGTCTGCACGATCGGTATCGGGAGCGGCCAATCGTCGTTGCCGACGTCGAGCGTCATTTGTCCCGCGCCTTTCGGCACAAGCGTGTGCTTTTCGTCATAGGCGGCGGCGAAGTGACGCTCTCGCTCCTCGTCGGCGTAGCGGTCACCGGATGACAGCAGATTCGCGCTGTCAGGGCCGAGAATGCTGCGCAGCGCCACAAGATCATGGGAACGGGCCGCCGCAGCCAGTGCGGCAACCGCATCCTCTGCCGAGGCGTAGCTCCGTTGCACAGGCTGGGGCGCCGCAAGGACACCATGAGCAGGCAGTAGGCCAAGAGCCATGCTGATCGCAGCCATAAAGGTGATCCGCCGTATCATGTCGTCTGTGCTTATGGTGAGCATCCTCATCTGCGTCCCCCTCCGCCGCGTCCGCCACCACCGCGTCCGGCGGCGGCACCGCCACTTGGCCGGTGCATCTGTCCGGCCGAACGGCTTTGCCCGCCGCGCTGGCCGAACTGTGACGCCTGGCGTCCTTCGTTCATGCCTGAGAAGGCTCCCTGCGACGGCCGATTGGCCGCAGGCCCGCTGGCATTCGGCCGGGTTCCCTGGCTCGGACGCGAGCCAGGTTGGCCGAGCCCTGGCCGGCTTCCCGCGCCGCCCGGCGCGTTCGGTCGACCTGCACCGCCGGCGAGTTGCTGACGATTGCCCGCCACCGGCGATCGCACTGCACCGCCCGGCACCGATACCTGCTGCCGGCCGATTGCACCCGCCGGCAGTCCACCCGACCGCGCAGGCCGTCCGACCGGTCCCCCAGGTGGCCGCGCCATCCCCGCCGGGCGACCACCAGCGCGGTTCGCCTGCCACGTGCTCGAATGAATCGCGGCACGATTGGCATTGATGCTGTTGTACCGATTGACATTCACATTGACGGAGCCGCTGCCCCAGGCCGGTCGTGCCCAGTTCCACAGTCCGGCTGTGATGGCGACCCCGGCACCGAAGGCAAGCCCCGTCGCGAGTGCCGTGCCGACCGGATAGGCGACCGGCGGCGGCAGATAGACCGGCGGATAGGATGGGTACGGCCAAGCGCCGTACACTGCCGTCGGGTTGTAGCTCGGCACATAGACCACATTCGGCTGTGCAGGTTCGATGACGATCGTCTGCTGTTCGGTACGCACGACCTGCTGCGGCGACGATTGCAGGTTGCCATTTGTTTGTGCCTGCCGACGCAGCCGCTGGACCGAGTCGAAAACGGCCGCCTGCTGGTCGGCGAATGCATAGCCCAGCTGCTGCATCCAATCGAGGTTCCCATTCATCATCGCCAGTACCTGTGGGAACGGCACGAGCGACTTCACGCTCGGATCCCATGTCTGCCCTTCCAGCGTCTTGGTCAAAGCGTCGCCGGTCAGCGCCTTGTTGGCAGGGTCCTCGACCCAGCGCGCCGCCTGTACGACCTCTAGCGGGAAGGTCGAAGCCATCAGGATCTGCGTCAGCAGCGAATCAGGGTATAGCGCGATGGGCGCGACCAGGGCATCGAGCTGCTCGGTGTTGAAACTCTGCTCCGCTGCCGCTTGTGTCGTGCCGCCCTCGGTTGTGGGCTGCGCGCGCACACCGGCGGGCCAGAGGAAGTGGAGCATGAGGCAGCAGGCAAATAGCCGGTTCAGAGTTCTCGGCATGCGTGGCCTCTGCATTTGACGGCAGACACAAGCTGGTCGTGCAAGCTATTGCACATGACCGGCCGCTAAGTGAGGCGACCCTCGCAGGTTTTCGATCAGGATAAAGACGCTGACCAGAAGCACCCAGAGAGGAAACACGAACAGCACCCAGTCGAGATAGCCGCTGCCGATGAGAATGAATGCGGCTGATACATAGCCAAGCACCGCTATCCAGCGGGCAGTGATGTTCGTGTGCACCGCGAGCGTCGATGTTGTTATCATGAAGACCGCTGCCATTTTGAACGCATAAATGTGCATGATGTCGTAGGCGAATGTACGCGCAAAGGTGAATGTCGAATCATCGAACAACGTACTCGGCGTTGCGGTGTAGGCACGGACAAGTCCTCCTCCAATGGCAGCAGCCACAAACAGCATCCCGAGGAACATCAGGCCGCTGCCGAGGAATACCGTTGCGAAGAACTTGTCCTCCAAAGCTCCGAGGCGATCACGCATGACGCCAAGAAACCACATGAAGGAGATACCGGCGATCGGTACCAGGTTCAGCGCAATGGTCACTCTCTTCGAACTGGTCGTCAGCCATGCGCCAACTTCGAGTGGGTCCGCCGGCGTTGAAAGCCGGAGCAGCCATAGACTGGAGATCAAAAGGACTGAAAACAGGATCCCGGCGATCGCGGCGGCCCGTGGCGTTCGCATGCGGGCATGAACGAGTGGTCCTTCTGCACCGGCATCAGCGGTGGACGAAATTCCCATGGTAATGGCGCTTCCTCGGTGCGATAGATCTTAGGCTGGATGGTCCGCCGGAACGCGCTTCTCGGGCGCAGCGGCAACCGGACGTGCAGAAACACGCAGCTTTTCGCGGATCGACTGGAAGATCACGTAGAGTGCCGGTATCGCAAAGATGCCGATGAACGAAGCTGCCAGCATGCCTCCGAACACCGGAGTGCCAACGTCGCGCCGTGCCAGCTGAGACGGGCCAACGGCCACAACCAGCGGCAACAGACCCAGGATGAACGCGAAGGATGTCATCATCACGGGGCGGAACCGCGACCGCGCACCCTCGGTTGCGGCCTCCAGCAACGGGATGCCCTCGGTTCGGCGCTCCTTGGCGAATTCCACAATCAGGATGCCATTCTTCGCAGCCAGACCGATCAGCACGATCATACCGATTTGCGCGTAGAGATCGAGCGTGAGACCGGCCGCGACAATCGCGGCATAGGAGCCGAGCACACCGACGGTGACCGACAGCAGCACCGGGACGGGAATGGTCCAGCTTTCATACAGCGCAACGAGGAACAGGTAGGCGAACAACACCGCGAAGCCCAGGATGATCGCGGTCTTTCCCTCGGCTCGCTTTTCCTGGAAGGAGACATCGGTCCATAGCCCGCGATACCCGCGTGGCAGTGTCTTCGCCGCAATCTGCTCCATCGCCGCGAGCGCCTGACCGGATGAAACGCCCGCCGCGGGACTGCCCTGAACTGTCACGGCGATCTGGTTGTTGTAGCGGATCAATGCCTGCGGCCCGATGATCGGGCGTACCTCGACCAGGCTGCGCAGCGGAATCATCTTGCCCTCGGCACTGCGGACATTGATCCGATAGATGTCGTCGATCGACGTGCGATCCGCGGCTTCCGCCTGAACCTGCACCTGCCACGTGCGTCCGAACAGGTTCAGGTCATTGACGTAGTATCCTCCCAGGGAAGCCTGCAGTGCCTGGAACACATCGGAAAGATTCACCTGAAGGATCTGCGCCTTGTCACGATCGATATCGAGGTAGATGGACGGCGTGGCGCTCGAGAACGTACTGAACACCCGGTTGAGTTTGGGGTCCTGGTTGGCCGCCACCAGTAGTCCGCGCAGTACCTGGGACAGCGCCTGCGGACTGCCACCGCTGGTGTCCTGCAATACGTAGCTGAATCCGCCCCCGGTGCCGAGACCGATGATCGGTGGCGGCGCAATGGGAACCGCCAGTCCGCCGCGAATTTGGCGGAATTTGGCCCCCAGCCTCGCGATCATGGCCTGCGCCGATTGCGAGGCGTCCGTCCGTTCCTCAAAGGACTTCAACGAGACGATGAGGAAGGCTGCATTGGATTGAGAATAGTTGTCGATGAAGTTCAACCCGATCGTCGCCGAGTAGTCCGCGACGGAGTGCTCCTGTTTCAGCACGTCCTCGACCTGGCGGACGAAGTCAGTCGTGCGACCGATCGAGGAGCCGTCAGGCAACTGGACGATGACGAAGAACGCTCCCTGGTCGTCTTCCGGCAGGAATCCGGTCGGGGTGATCCTTCCGAGTGACCAGATGCCAGCCATCGAGACGGCGACGAACACCAGTCCGATGATGGAGATCCGCACCAGCCGAGCGACGATCGCGCCGTAGCCATCGCGCACCCAGTCGATCCCCCGCATCAGCGCGCCGATCGGTCCGCGCCGCGGACCATGATGCGGCCGCAGCAGCACGGCGCACAGTGCTGGCGACAACGTGAGGGCATTGATCGCCGACAGGAACATCGACACGGCGACGGTCACTGCGAACTGCCTGAACAGCTCGCCCGAGATTCCCGGGATGAAGGCAACCGGGACGAACACTGAGAGCAGTACGAGCGTGATGGCGATGATCGGTGCAAAGATCTGTCCCATCGCCACCTTGGTCGCCTCGCCAGGCGAGAGTTCGGGACGGTGTTCCATCACCTGCTCGACCGCCTCGACGACGACGATCGCATCGTCCACGACAATGCCGATGGCGAGCACGATCGCCAGCAGCGAGACGGTATTGGCAGAGTAGCCGATGGCGTTCAGCACAATGAATGTGCCGATCAGACTCACAGGGACGGCAATCGTCGGGATCAGAGTCGCGCGCAGATTGCCCAGGAACAGGTAGACGACGAGTACCACAAGCACGAACGCCTCGATCAGCGTCTTCTGTACCTCGTGGATGGTGGCGGTGACGAAAGTGGTCGGATCGTACGTGACTTTCCAGGCCAGATCGTCCGGGAAATCATGCGCCGCGTTCGCTATGACCTGCTTGACGCCACCGAGCGCCGAGAGCGCATTGGCGCCTGGCGCCTGGTAGACCGCGATCAGTGCGGCCGGTGCTCCGTTCAGTCGTGTGGAACGGTCGAGATTTGCGGCTCCCAATTCCAGTCGGGCGATGTCGCCAAGGCGGAGGATGGAACCGTCCGGGTTGGTCCGGATGATGATCTTCTCGAATTCCGCAGCGGATGCGAGGCGTCCCTTGGTCTGGATGTTGAGCTGCAGTTGCTGGTCGCTCGAGGTAGGCCGGGCGCCGAGCCTGCCGACCGCCGCCTGCACGTTCTGCGACTTGATTGCGTTGATGACGTCGGCTGTGGTCAGCCCGAGACCGGTCAGCCGATCGGTCCGCACCCAGGCGCGGATCGAGTAATCCTGCGGACCGAACAGCGTAACATCGCCAACGCCAGGCGAGCTCTTGATCTGGTCCAGCAGGTTGATAGTCGCGTAGTTGGAGATGTAAAGCTCATCCAGCGTCTCTTTGGGCGAGTAGAGCGAGATGACGCCAAGCAGCGCGGACGACTGCTTCTTGACCGTCACGCCCTGGCGTTGCACGTCCTGCGGCAGTTTTGCCAGAGCGACCTGCACACGGTTGTTGACGTTGACCGTGTTGATGTCCGGATCGGTGCCAAGTTCGAATGACACCTTCAGCGCGTAGCTGCCGTCGTTGCCGCTGACACTCTTCATGTAGATCATCTTGTCGACGCCGACGACCTGGCTTTCGATCGGCTGCGCAACCGTCGCCTCCACGACGGCAGCCGATGCGCCAGGATAGCTCGTGGTGACCGACACCTGCGGCGGCACGATGTCGGGGTACTGCGCGATCGGGATCACCAGCAGCGACAAGAGACCCGCAATGGTCGTGACGATGGCGATGACCGTCGCGAGCCGTGGACGATCGATGAAGAGGATGGAGAACATGCGGTCAGCCTCCGGCGAGCGGCGGCGGCGCCGGACTGGCGAGGACCGCCGTGCCGGCGCGCAGGCTCTCCATCCCCTGCACGACGACTTGCTCACCTCCCTTGAGCCCATCGTCGATGATCGTGGAGGCGCCTGACTCGCCTCCCGGTTTCACCCGCCTGACCGCCGCCTTGCCGTCCACGACGAGGAACACGTACACGCCCTGTTGGTCGACGATCAGCGCCGACTGCGGGACAAGCACCTTGTCCTCTGGTTTGTCGGCTTCGACCGACACACGAACAAGCTGCCCGTCGACCAGGGTGCCCCTCGGGTTGGGCAAGGTCGCGCGGACCAGAACCGTGTCGGTCGTCTTGTCGACCGTCACATCGATGAAGTCGATCCGACCGGATTGGTCGTAGAGCGCGCCGTCCGAGAAGCGAATGCGCACCGCGAGCTGTTGTTTCAGCTTGTTGCGGTCCTCCTGCAGCTTGATCTTCAGGAATTCGCGTTGGCTCACCGGAAACGTCACATACATCGGGTCACGGCTGACGATTTCGGTCAGCGGGCCACTGTCCGGGCTCACGACGTTGCCCTTTGTCAGCTTGGAACGACCGATTTCGCCGGTGATCGGGGCAGTGATCGTTGTGTAGCCGAGGTTGACGTTGGCGGTC
>Ga0070714_100004253_pt1 | contig 10785 bp, 9 predicted proteins | sample LARL83metaG_FD_65450 | JGI IMG/M metagenome (GOLD analysis project Ga0070714, IMG submission 65450) | Corn, switchgrass and miscanthus rhizosphere microbial communities from Kellogg Biological Station, Michigan, USA - LAR L8-3 metaG | ecosystem: Host-associated > Plants > Roots > Rhizosphere ... | reverse complement strand
GCCCCGGGTCGGCGGGAACATCGTGGACCGCGCCCAGGATGGCAGTGAGTGCCGGTGGGCGCGGATCCTGGCCTATGACCCGCCGGACCGGGTGGTGTTCAGCTGGGACATCAGCCCGCGCTGGACCGTCGAGACCGACCCGGCCCAGACCAGCGAGGTCGAGGTCCGGTTCTACGCCGAGTCACCCTCACGAACCCGGGTGGAGCTGGAGCACCGCAACATCGACCGGCACGGCCCGGGATGGGAAGCGGTCACCGAGGGCGTGGACGGGGACCAGGGCTGGCCGCTGTACCTGGACCGCTACGCCGCGCTGCTGAAGGACAGCTGACATGCCGCCCATCGTGACCACCGCCGAGATCAGCCGGCCCGCCGCGGAGGTCTTCGCCGCCGCCACCGACCCCACCCGGTTCCGCCAGTGGCAGAAAGGCGTCACCGACGGGCACCTGGAAAGCCAGGCCGGTCCCGGGCAGCCGCCGGGCGTGGACGACAGGTGCGTGACGACACGGCGCATCGGCGGCGCTGAGCGCCCCTCGACCTCCAAGCTGGTGCAGATCGACCCGCCCCGGACCTGGAAGATACGCGGCATCGACGGCCCGATCCGGGCCGCGGTCGACGTCCTGGTCGAGCCCCTGACCGACGCCAGTTCCCGGCTGACCATCAGCGTCGACTTCACCGGGCACGGCATCGGCAAAGTCCTGGTGCCACTCATGGTCCGCCGCGAAGCACGCAAGGAGATGCCTGCCAACATGGCCGCGCTCAAAGAGCTGATCGAGACCAGCCAGACCGCCAGCTAAGCCCAGCCGAGGCGGGGTGATCTCACCAGTACCTCCGCCGCCCGTGTGGCTTGCCTGGTGCAATATGGCTGGTCATCGGGTGTGTGCTGGCCCTGGGGCTGGTTACGGTGGCCGGGTGCTGGGGACGGGCTGGACCGAGGTTGTCGCGTTGGTCGCGGCGTATGTGATTGCTGTTCTGGCGACTCCGGCGGGTATTTCCGGCGCGGTGCTGCTGCTGCCGTTTCAGGTCAGCGTGCTGGGCACGCCGAGCCCCTCGGTCACCCCCACCAACCTGCTCTACAACGTGGTCTCGACCCCCGGAGCGCTGTACCGGTACTGGAGGCAGGGACAGACCGGCGGGCGCCTGGCCTTGGTGCTGATCGCCGGGACGCTGCCCGGCGTGGTGGCTGGTTCGGTGATCCGGGTCAAGGTGCTGCCAGGACCGCGGGTGTTCGATCTGGTGGTGGCGGCCGTGCTGGTGCCGCTGGGGGCCTGGCTGGTGCTGACCCGGTCGACGCGCCACGACGATGACCGGGCGCGCCCGGTGCGGCGTATCCCGGTGCCGGTCCTGATCGTGCTGTCGGCGGTGGTCGGCTGCGTGGGCGGGATCTACGGGATCGGCGGCGGCTCGATCCTGGCCCCGATCCTGATCGGGTCCGGACGCCGTGCCGCCGAGGTCGCCCCGGCCGCTTTGGCGTCCACGTTCGTGACGTCGGCCGGCGGCGTGATCACCTTCATGGTCTTGTCTGTCCATCATCACGGCTCGGTGGCCCCGGACTGGCCGACCGGTATCGCGCTGGGTCTCGGCGGCCTCGCAGGCGGCTACACCGGGGCGCGGCTCCAGTCGCGGCTGCCCGAGCTGCTGATCCGCCGCCTGGTCGGCGTCCTGGTCATCGCGATCGGCGTCCGTTACCTGGTGTCCGGTCTGCGTTAACCTACGCTGCCTGGCAGCGGCCCGGCCCCGCGCTTAGGGTAGCGATCATGGGCGATCCCGGCGAACGGCCGCTGTCGCTGCAGGAGTGGGTAGTGCTGTGCATCGCCTGCGAGAACCCGACCTACGGCTTCGCCATCGCCGCTCTGCTGTCGCGCGAGGGCAGCCTGGGCCAGGTCTGGCAGGTTTCCAAGCCCGCGATCTACCGTGCCATCGTGCGGCTGGAGCAACGCGGCCTGGTCCAGGCCACCGGACGAGAACCCACCAACGTCGGCCCCGCCCGCAGCCTGGTCATCGCGACCCGGACTGGCCGCACGGCCGCCAGGAGGTGGCTGCGCACACCCGTGGCGCATGGCCGTGACGTGCGGTCGGAACTGATGATCAAGCTCGCGCTGCTGGTCCGGGCCGGGGATGACCCCCAGGACGTGCTCAGCAGGCAACGCGCAGCATTCGGCCCGCTCGCCGCAGCGCTGGCCGACCGGGTGCACGACACCACCGGAATGGACCGCACGGTGGCGCTCTGGCGGCACGAGATGATGTCCGCCATCACCCAGTTCCTCAACCAGGCCGCAGGCATGCCAAGGCCCGGCAGCTAGATCACTTCCCTGCCAATGTCCGCCGTGACTTCCGCACCGCGTCTCAGCGGTCCTGGAAAACGCGAACGCTGCCCGGCGTCAGGCTGACCCGCACCTGGTCGCTGGCCGTGAGCTGGAGGCGGTCGATGTCCCTGTGAAGCATGAGCGCCGTTATGGGAGGGTCGCTGTTGAGGGTGATGCGGGCCAGCGGCCGGGTGCGGACGATACGCTCCACGTGCGCAGCTAGGCCGGTACCGGCGGGCGTCTCGGCTGTTACGGGACTGAGCTGGACGTCTTCGGGCCGGTAAAAGACCTGGACGGGGCCGTGCAGGCCTGCAGCCAGGTCATCGCCGACGGCGAGCTGCCCGATGCGGGCCGTGCCATCGGCTGCTGTGCCAGGCCCGAGTTCGGACCATCCGAGCAGGCGGGCGACGTCGGGGTCGGCCGGTTCGGCTGCGACTTCGGGTGCTGGTCCGGTCTGGCGCAGTTGCCCGCCGACGATCACGGCCAGGTCGTCGCCGATGCTGAGGGCTTCGTCGCGGTCGTGGGTGACGTGCACGGCCGGGATCTCCAGCTGGGTGAGGAGCTGTTGCAGCAGGCCGCGCAGGTCTTCGCGGGTTGGCTGGTCGAGGGCCGACAGTGGCTCGTCGAGCAGCAGAAGGCCAGGCTGGATCGCCAGCGCGCGGGCCAGGGCGACCCGTTGGCGTTCGCCGCCGCTGAGCGAGCGCGGTGACCGGTCGGCTAGGTGCTCTATTCCGAGTCGATGCAGCAGGTCGTCGGCACCGTCCGGGGACGCTGAGCGGCGAGCTCGTGGCCCGAATCTGACGTTGTCCTTGACGCTCAGGTGGGGGAAGAGCGCGGCGTCCTGGAAAACCAGGCCGATGCGCCGCCGCTCCGGCGGCAGGCCGGTGATGTCGGTGCCTGCAAGGCTGATCTGCCCGGCTTGCTGCGGGCGGAGCCCGGCGATGGTCTCTAGCAGCATCGTCTTCCCTGCGCCAGATGGCCCGAGCATGACCAGTACCCGGTCAGGCGGGCTGGCGAGGCTGACCGGGCCGAGGGTGAAGGACCCGGCCTGGGCGGTTAGCCCGCTGACGACGAGTCCGCGGTCAGCGGTAGGCACGATCGACCCGGGCGAGCAGCCGCCCAGAGGCCAGGGTCCGCAAGACCAGGAAGGTAGCCAGCGTGACGATCAGCAGCACGACGGCGGCCGAGGCCGACTGGGTGAGGCCGGACTGCAAGAACAGATTGTAGATCTCCACCGGGGCGGTCGCCGGGTAGTAGGCGATGATCACTACGGCGCCGAACTCGCTGATCGAACGGGCATACACCAGCACCGCGCCGGTGAGCACCCCGCGCAAACCGAGCGGCAGCGTGACCCGCCGGAACGCATGCCAGGGCGTGGCGCCCAGGCTGCGGGCCGCCCGTTCCAGCCGGGGATCGATGGCCTCGAACGCGACCCGGGCGCTGTTGACCGCGAACGGGCAGCTGACAAACAGCATCGCGGCCACGATCCCCCACTGCGATCCGTAGAACGACACCCCAATGTGGGCCGCCGGGGCGCCGACCCAGCCGGTGCGGCCGAGCAGAAACAGCAGCGCGATCCCGGCGACCGTGTGCGGCACCACCAGAGGCAGGTCGACCACCGACTGGATCACGTCACGGCCGCGGAAGCTGCCACGGGCGAGGAGGTAGGCCAGCGGCACCCCGAGCAGCGTCGCGATCCCGGCGGTGATCGCGGCCGCCTGCATGCTCAGCAAGATCGCGTCCCTGACTGCGGCCGTACTGGCGGCATGCCGCAGGCTGGCCACCGACGAGGTAGTCACCAGCCGGACGATCGGCAGCACGATGAACGCCACCAGCAGCCCACCGAGCAGCCACGTCACGACCCCGAACCAGCCCGACGGCCAGCTGCGGGCGGGCCGCCTCACCTGTGTCGTTGCCTCTGTGGTTGTCACGGGGTCATTTTGGCGCTCAGCGGCCCGCCTGCGGTCCTACGCGCCGGAGGATGGCCACTGCGTGGTAAGCGGCTTGATCGAGGCGGGGACCTTGGCCTGCGGGTTGGCCAGCGCGGGTGAGATGACCACGAACCCGTTACTGCGCATGATTGACTGCCCGGCCGGGCCGATCACAAAGTGGATGAACTTCTGGCCCAGCGCCGCGTCGGGCGCGCTGGTCGGGATGGTCAGCCCGTAGATGATCGGCTTGGCGGTCAGTGTGCCCAGCGACCCGGCATGGATGGAGACCTTGGCGTAGGCGGCGGCCATGGCCGGGTTGGACAGGTTGATCTGCGCGGGCAGCTTGATGTATTTCAGGTGCTCCTCTTGCGCGGTGGACTTGTAGATCGCCAGGTAATCGATCTGCCCCGACTGCAGCGCCGAGATCAGCGAGGTTTCGGTCTCGGCCACACTGGAATCGGGAGAGTTCTTCAGCACCGAGGCCGACAGGCCCGGCTGGTGGTAGTAGCCGTTGGCCAGCTGCAGCATCTGCAGGGTCTGGTAGCCCGACGGGTCGGCGGCCGGATTGGACCGGCCGATATGCACACCCGGCTGGGCCAGCACCTTGTACCAGTTGGCGGCCGTCAGCCCGCTGGCGCCCTTGCTGTGGCTGGTGTAGGCGAAGGTGATCTGGTTGGACACAAACCCCAGATACCAGGTCGCGGAGTGAGGAACCATCAGCTTGGGGATCAGCGAATAGTCCGCGACCCCCAGCACGTCGGCGGGCTGGTGCAGCTGGGTGATCGCCTTGACCATGTCACCGCTCGCGCCGAACATCGAATGCACAGTCACGCCCGGATTAGCCTTCTTAAACGCTGCTATTTCTGCGGTGAATGGGGCAGCCAGCGTGCCCGCACCGAACACGACCAGCGTGCCACTGCTAGCGCTGGATGAGCTGGAGCTGCTGGACGTACTGGGGCTGCTGCTGCAGGCAGCGGCCACGCTCAAGACCAGGCACACAGCTCCGGTCAGCCCGGCCAGGCGGAATCTGCGGCCCATCACTGCCTCCTTCTGTATCACTACAGAACGGGGCAGAGCCTAACAGGGCCTGGACCTGCGGAGGTGTTGCGGCAGACAGGCGGCTTCACCCCGCTGCCGTGACCTGGCTGCGCCGGTAGAGTCCGGGTCATGCCCAGGTATCTGCAGGTCAGCCAGGAGATCGCCAGTGACATCGCATCCAGGCTCCTTGGTCCCGGGGACGAGCTGCCCAGCATCCGTGAGGCGGCGGACCGGTACAAGACGACCGGCTCAACCATCGGCCGCGCCTACCGCCACCTGGCCGATGCGGGCGCGATCGAGGTCGCGGACCGCCGCCGTTCCCGCGTCGCCCCGGAAGGCGATGTCGCGGCCAGGAGGCTGCTCAGTGGTCACCCAGTGCTACGGCTGGCAGGCAGCGATGACCCGGGCCTGGACATCGCACTGCGCCGAACCGGGACCTCTGTCACCACAGTTGGCGCACGCGGCAGCTTCCACGGGCTGACCCGGATCTGGCGCGGCACCGCCGACGCCGCCGCCATCCACCTAAGGCACCGCTCCGGCGGCCATAACAGCCCGTTCGCCCGGACGCTGCTGCACGGGCGCCGCCCGGCGATCATCCACCTATGGCGCCGCGAGCAAGGCCTGCTCACCCCCCAGGGCAACCCCGACCACATCACCGGCCTCAGCGACCTGCGCGACCTCCGGATCGCCCGCCGCCCCTTCGGCACCGGCACCCGGGTCCTGCTCGACCAGCTGCTCACCGAAGCGGGAATCGCGCCGACCGCGGTGACCGGTCCGGAGGCGGCATCCCACCTGGAAGTGGCCATGTCGATCGCCTGCGGCCAGGCCGACACCGGGCTCGGCGTCCGGGCCGCCGCCACCGCCCTCGACCTCGGCTTCATCCCGGCCACCTGGGAAGACTTCGACATCGTGCTCGGCAGCGACGCCCTGCCCGCCGCCGAACCCCTCATCGCCATCCTGCGCGACCCAGACGTGCAGTCATCGATCGACGCGCTCGGCGGCTATGACCTATCCCGGGCTGGCTCGGTGGAAATGCTGACTTGAGTTCTCGTACATAAACCGCCGACGCTCCCCAGGGCTGCCTGCGGCGAGGGCCCCGCGCCGGTTCGGGGTTCCTGGCGGGGAATCCAGCTGCCGTTACAGCAGTGGCCGCGACGCTGTCGTTACGAATAAGCCTGGAGAGCGGTCCAGTTGGCTGTGGCGGCGGTCAGGATGCTGCCGACGCGTTCCTTGGTCTCGCTGAGGGCCAGGTCGATGAAGCACTGGCAGCGTGTCGGACGAGACGGAACGCTCTCTTAAATCTCTCGTCCAGGCCTACATCGGTCGACGGCACGAAGATGTCCAGTGAGACTTTAGGGGGACGGCCGATCCCTGGCGGAGCGTCAGGGAAACGGAGCCCTAAGATTCTGGTGCTCCGCAGCCCTCCAAGCTGATGGTGCGCATCCTCGCTTCCCAAGACGCAGACCCTTCCGGCGCCGTGGCCCCGTCTAGGCTTCGGCCGGAGCGGCTCCTTCCGGAGCCACGAGGCCCGCAGGGTTGGCGGTCAGCTCCAGAGCACGGACCGTCGCGTGACACTGCCGCGCTCGACACCCGGAGCCTCAGATTCAGGCGCCAAGGTGGGAACGGCGTGGGAACCGCCAGCGCTCGACGAGGCTCCCGAGGGCTGGGATCTGCTCGCCTGTGGCTGCCTTCACCTGGGATATCATGACGGCGGCCAGGTGGTGGCGGTAGGGGTGCATTCCTGGGGGTCAAGTGGTCGAGGACTCGATGCCTGCCAGTTAGCGGCTGCTCAGTGGATCTCGGCCTCGCATCGAAACGAGGCTAACTGCCGAATCGAGCAATAATGGATCAAGGCGGCGCCCATGGGCGCCGCGGCCCGGCGCCAGCGTCCCGGGCTCTGCCTTGGGAGACATCCCAGGGGTTAAGGCTGTCAAGCGGCGGTGGTGAGTTGCCTGTTGCCGCGCTGGGGCCAGGCGGTTGCCTCGTTGTAGAGGGTGCGGGTTTTGAGGCAGCCGTGCAGGATGCCGACGAGGCGGTTGGCGAGTTGCCGCAGCGCGGCGTCGTGGGCGATGCTGCGGGCGCGGAGCTGGTCGTAGTAGGCGCGGGCGCCGGGAGAGGCGGTCAGGGCTGAGTAGGCCTGCCGTCCCAGGGCGTCGCGGAGCCGGTCGTTATGCACGTACCGGGCCATGATGGTCTTCTTCTTGCCGGACTGCCGGGTGATCGGGCTGGTCGCCGCGTAGTTCCTGCGGGCTTTCGCGGTGGCGTAACGGTGCGGGTCATCGCCGAACTCGGCCAGCACCCGGGCGCCGAGGACCGGCCCCAGGCCGGGCTGAGACAAGATGATCTCAGCGTCCGGGTGCTCGCGAAAATGCGCCTCCACCTGGACCTCCAGCACCTTGATCTGCTGGTTCAGGGTGGTGATGACCGCGGCCAGGGCCCGGACCACAGCGGCGCCCGCAGCGGTGACCGGGGGCGCCTGGGCCAGCTGCGGGGACCGCAGCGCGGCCCGGATGGCGGCGAACCACTGACAGACGCGGTCAGACGCTGTGATTGCACCAGCGTCACCGCCTCTGAGCTGCGGGAATAACCATACGCACTACGTTCGCAGGCCTGCGTACTTAGTTCGCATCGAGGAGGTCAAGGGTTCATGTAAGGAACTCCGGCGCTTGATCGGCGTGGGGGTTCCGGGTTGCATGAGCTTCCCGGCTGGTCCGGTAGGTGGCGGCGCGTAGGTTCTGAGGCCGGTGTTCTACCGGGTCTCGCGGATCTGATTGCCACTGCTGGCCTGGCCACGGATGACCCGTATGAGGGAAGTGGGCCGTGCCTGGTGTGCTGGGCTGGCCCGGTTGCAGCACATGAATGGGAGCCGTTGCCGGGTTCCTGTGGCCTGGGACCGTGGCCGTGGAGCGTGCTGCCTTGCTGTGCCGCCGGAGCTGACGGGCAAGCAAGGGACCAACGTCCTGACGGTCAGGTGTCGTCCTGAGCCCTGCCGCGTGCTCAGCTCAGGCAAAGCGGCAACCGCGCCGGGACAATACGGCCCGAAGGACAGGAAGACCACCGCCTCGGCCAGGAAGCTGCGGCGGGGATCCGCGCGGGAACTGACAACACCAGATGACAACAACTGGCCTCGTCCCGCTGAGCGCACCCACTCGCGCGCACGCCCATTTGTCACGGCGGCTGAATTTTGACCCTGGCGGGCTTCAGATGGTGATGGCGATCTTTCCGTGTGCGTGTCCGCTTTCCAGGTGGCGTATGGCCTCGGGTACGTCGGGGAGGGCGTAGGTCTTGCCCACGATGGGCGTGAGGTGACCGGCCTCGATGTGCTGGCGCAGGGCCTGGAGGTCCGCCTGGCGCTTGCTCGTGCTGGAGACGTACATGGTCAGCCGCTGGGGCACCACCGGGGAGAGTGCGAGCGCACGGAGCTGCCGTCCGACCCCGGTCCACTTGTCGCCTTCACCGCCAGCGATCACGAGCGTGCCCTTCGGGGCCAGCGCCCGCCGTAGCCGCTGCAGCCCGCTGTCGCCGCCGATGTCGAGGATCAGGTCGTAGTGCTGGCGGCCGTCGGCGAAGTCTTCCCTGGTGTAGTCGATGACGTGGTCGGCGCCGATCGAGCGGACCATATCGGTTTTCGCGGTGCTGCACACCCCGGTGACCGTGGCTCCTGCGGCTTTGGCTAGCTGCACGGCGTAGCTGCCGACACCGCCGGAGGCGCCGATGATCAGGACCTTCTGCCCGGCGGCGATGCGCCCGGCGTGCAGGCCTTTGATGGCGGCGAGCCCGGAGACCGCGACGACGGCGGCCTGCTCGAAGCTCAGCCTGACGGGCTTGGGCACCAGTTTGTCCTCCTGGGCGGCGGCGTAGTCGGCGAAGGATCCCTGGGCGATGCCGAACACCTCATCCCCTACCTGGAATCTGGTGACGCCGGCGCCGACCGCGGCGACCGTGCCCGCCACGTCCAGCCCCAGGACGTGGTTTTTCGGCCCGCGGAACCCGAAGCCCAGGATCCGCATCAGGTACGGCTGGCCTCTCATCAGGTGGCACGTGCCGCGGTCCACGCCCGCCGCCCGCACCTGCACCAGGACCTCGCCGGCCGCGATGACGGGCTTGCCGGTCTCGGCCAGGCGCAGGCGATCGGCAGAACCGTAGACGTCCTGGACGACCGCCCGCATCACCTCATGCTCCGCCACTGTCCCCGGTGCCCGTTCTGTCTTGGCTGATTGAGTTCGCATGGCAACCTTCCCTTTGACCGTGGGATGAACACTGCCTTCCGGTCACTTCACGAGCGGCTGGTTGGTACGGACCGATGAGACGACGTCGATGATGGCCTGGGCGGTCACGGCGGCATCTGCCTGCTTGAGGATCAGGTCCGGGTGGCTGGCCCCGCCGACTATGCGGTGCACGCTGTTGGCCGACAAGGTGGCCGTCTTGTCCTGCGCCGCCATCCAGGCCGCGTTACTCCCGCTGCCAGCGGTCAGGACCACCAGCGGCTTGTCGCCGAAGCCGGTGAGCGATGCAGCTTCGTGTTCCGATGCACTGGCTTGGAGGAACTCGTCGATGGTGCTGCGCAGACTGGTGGAGGTGGCGATCTTCGCGCGTACCTCGGCCGCAGATCGCGGTGGCAGGGAGCCGTAGCCGCCGCCAAGGCCGATCAAACGCCCCGCACCCAGCCGGGCCAAGGTCGAGGCCAGCACGGAGGCGCGAGCCAGGAGGTCGTCGGGACCCCAGCTTTGCGCCGAGGCCGAGACCGGCAACGCCGATCCGGTCGAGTCGATCAGCACCATTCCGGCAACTTCCTTGGGATAGCGGGCCGCGAAGATACGGACGTAGAGGCCACCGAAGGAGTGACCTGCCAGCACATAGGGACCTGGCACGTGGCCGCGGTGCAGCAGCGTGTGCAGGTCGGTCGCGATCTGCTCGCCGTCCTGGGTGTTGCCCGAAGGCTCGCTCCACCCGCGGCCTGCCCGGTCATAGACACACACCCGGGTGTGCTCGGCGACGGCCGGCGCTATCCAGGCCATCGCGGACGACATATCGCCGCCCCCCGGTTGCAGCACCACCGTGGGACTGCCTGAGCCAGTGCAGTGAATGTGCAACCTGTATCCGCCGACGTCGATCAGCTGGCCCGTCACCGGGTACGCGCTTGCATCCAGGTGCTCGCGGACACTCTCATAGCCCCCGCCCACCGAGGCAACAGCCATCACCGCGATCACCGGGTAGAGCAGCCACCGACGAGTGCGGCCAGGCAGCTGCCGACGAGCTTGCACGGTCATCCAGGTCGCCAGCGCCAGCAGCGCGGGAGGCCACACCCAGCGCAGCACACCGGCCACGCCGGAGCCGACCGCGATGAGCAGAAGCCCGGACACGCCCATGAAGACCGCCGGCACCACGGCCCATCGCTGTGGCTGATCGGTGAACCGCACCGAGAGCATCGCCAGCATCGCCCAGCCCAGGGCGAACCCGCACAGCACCGCGCCGGTGATGTCGTCTTCTTGCGCCTGGATGAACGGCGCGGC
>Ga0070714_100004251_pt1 | contig 10787 bp, 8 predicted proteins | sample LARL83metaG_FD_65450 | JGI IMG/M metagenome (GOLD analysis project Ga0070714, IMG submission 65450) | Corn, switchgrass and miscanthus rhizosphere microbial communities from Kellogg Biological Station, Michigan, USA - LAR L8-3 metaG | ecosystem: Host-associated > Plants > Roots > Rhizosphere ... | reverse complement strand
CCCAGGTGTCGGTGGCCAGCTCGACGCCGTCCCGCATCCGCACCATGACGTCTTTCTCGACCCTGAACCCCATGCCCGGCTCCTCCGCTGCGGCGACCTCTGCCGCCTCAACGTAACACCGGAAGAACCGGCCGTCTCCGGGCGAATTCACCGGGCCTGACCGGGCCCGCCGGCGGAAAAGACGTTGCCGGGCCGGCGGCTGATGGCTCTATGATTCGGCCAGGAAGCACCGCGCCGAGAGACCAGGGAGGGTAGATGCGCCAGGCGTTCACGTCCACCGAGATGGCCTTTGGGACCTATTCATGGGATGTGGCGCGTGTCGCAGAAAACGCTCAACCTGGGGATCCTGGCGCATGTAGACGCGGGTAAGACGACTCTTACCGAGCGGCTGCTGTACGACTCGGGCGTCATTGACCGGCTCGGCGCGGTCGACGCTGGCACCACCCAGACCGATTCGCTGCCGCTGGAGCGGCGGCGCGGCATCACGATCAAGTCCGCCGTGACGTCCTTCCCGGTCGGGGACGTCGCCGTCAACCTGATCGACACGCCGGGCCACCCGGACTTCATCGCCGAGGTGGACCGCGTGCTGAGCGTTCTCGACGGGGTTGTGCTCGTGATCTCGGCCGTTGAGGGCGTGCAGGCGCAGACCCGGATCCTGATGCGCTCGCTGCAGCGCCTGGGGATTCCGGCCCTGCTGTTCGTGAACAAGGTTGACCGGCCCGGGGCGGACCCCGGGCGCGTACTGGCGGACATCGGCCGCCGGCTCAAGGTCGCCGCCTTCGCCATGGGCTGCGTGACCGGCGCCGGGACGCCCGGCGCCAGCGTCACCGCGTCGGCCGCGGACGACGCTGAGTTCACCGCGGGCCTGACCGAGCTGCTGGCCGACCGCAGCGACGGGCTGCTGGCCACGTACGTGCAGAGCGAGGCCGGGGTTCCGTACGCCCAGCTCCGCACGGAACTCGCCGCCCAGACGCGGCGCGGGCAGGTGTACCCCGTCTTCTTCGGCTCGGCGATCACCGGAGCGGGGATCACGCAGCTGATGGCCGGCCTCGCCGAGCTGCTGCCGGCCCCGGGCGGTGACCCTGACGGGCCGCTGTCCGGCAGCATCTTCAAGATCGAACGCGGCAGCGGCGGGGAGAAGGTCGCCTACGTCCGCATGTTCTCGGGAACCGTGCACGTCCGCGACCGGCTCAGGTTCGGGTCCGGCCTGGAGGCCAAGGTGACCGCGGTCGCTGTTTTCGAGCGGGGGCCCGCGGTCCAGCGGCAGGCGGTCCTGGCTGGCCAGATCGGCAAGCTCTGGGGTCTGGCCGAGGCCAGGATCGGGGACCGGATCGGCGATCTGGCCGGCAGCGAGGCCAGCCTTCAGTTTCCGCCGCCGACGCTGGAGTCGGCCGTCGTGCCGGGTGACCCCGGCGACAGGAACCGGCTGCGCGTGGCCCTGGGCCAGCTCGCCGAGCAGGACCCGCTCATCAACCTGCGGCAGGACGACGAGCGGCAGGAGATCTACGTGTCGCTCTACGGCGCGGTCCAGAAAGAGGTAATCCAGGCCACGCTGGCCGACGATTTCCACGTGGCCGCGACGTTCCGCGAGACGACGATGATCTGCATCGAGCGGCCCCTCGGCACCGCGAGTGCCGTTGAGGTCCTGCAGTCCGACGGCCATCCCTATTCGGCGACGGTCGGGCTGCGCGTCGAGCCCGGGCCGGCCGGCTCGGGGGTCAGGTTCCGGCTCGACGTCGATCCGCGCCTCATCCCGCTGTATATCTACAAGACCGCTGGCCACTTCACCGACGCCATGACGCAGTACGTCCGGCACGCCTGCGAGAAGGGCCACTACGGGTGGCAGGTCACCGACTGCGTGGTCACGATGACCGACTGCAACTACTACATCGGCGACGGGACCACCAAGCGGGTCCTGCCCACGCCGCGGACCACGGCGGCTGACTTCCGCAAGCTGACCCCGCTGGTGCTGACCGAAGCCCTGCAGCAGGCGGGCACGGTCGTCTGCCAGCCGATGGCCCGCGTCCGGCTGGAGCTGCCCGCGCCGAGGGCGGGCGATGTGCTGTCGGCTCTGGCCCGGCTGGGTGCTGCCTCGGAGGCGCCGGTGCTCGATGCTGAGCTGGCTGTGGTCACGGCCATGCTGCCCACGGCACGGGTCCGCAGCCTGCAGGAGCAGCTGCCCGGGCTCACCGGTGGCGAAGGCGTGCTCGACGCGGGCTTCGGTGGCTACGAGCCGGTGCGCGGCAGCTTCCCGCGGCGCTGATCCGGGGCCCGCTGCCGGTGTGGATCAATTGGGGGCTCAGGAGCGGGGCCAGGCCAGGACCGGGCCCCGGGCCCGCAGCGTCACCGGGGAGCCGGCCGGCAGCTGGGGGCCGCCGAGCGTGCGCACGATGATCGTGGGCGCGTCGCCGCCGGGCTCGGGCCGCACGTGGATCACGGCGTCGTGGCCGTGGTAGCCGTAGGCCACCACGCGCCCGGCCAGCTGAGCGGGCGCGGCGTCGCGGTTACGGCCCGCCGGGCGGCCCGGGGCGGGCTCGGCCAGCAGCTCGACCTGCTCGGGGCGGACCAGGACCGTGGCCGGGCCGGCCTGGTTCCCGGCCAGCGCCGCCGGGCCGTCCGCGAGGGAGCCCCGGCCGGGACCGAACGAGGCCAGGCAGGACGGCTCGATCCGCAGCCGTCCCAGCACGGTGTCGACCATGCCCGCGTCGAGCACGCCCTCGATGAGGTTCGCGTCCCCGATGAACCTGGCGATGTCCGCGTCGGCGGGCCGGTCATACAGATCCTGGGGAGCGGCGCACTGCGCGATGCGGCCGTGGCGCAGCACCGCCACCCGGTCCGCGGTGGACAGCGCCTCGTCCTGGTCGTGGGTGACCAGCACCCCGGTCGTTCCGGTCTCGGCGAGCACGTTCTGCACGTCGGCCCGGACACTCGCGCGCAGGTGCGCGTCGAGCGAGGCGAACGGCTCGTCCAGCAGCACGATCCTGGGCCTGATGGCCAGCGCCCGGGCCAGCGCCACCCGCTGCTGCTGGCCGCCGGAGAGCTGATGCGGGTAGCGCAGGCCCAGGCCCGCCAGCCCGACCGCCTCGAGCAGTTCGTCAATGGCCGGCCCGCGGCGCTGCCGTGACGGCAGCCCGAACCCGACGTTGGCCGCGACCGTGAGGTGCGGGAACAGGCTGCCCTCCTGCGGCACATAGCCGATCCGGCGCCGCTCCGGCGCGACATGCCCGCCGGGACCGTCGACCACCGAGCCGCCGATCGAGACCGTGCCCGCGTCGGCCCGGTCGAACCCGGCCAGAACCCGCAGCAGCGTGGTCTTGCCGCTGCCGGACGGCCCGAGTATCGCGGTGAGCGAGCCCGCGGGCACCTCGAGGTCCACGCCGGTGAGCACCGGGTGCTCGCCGAACGCCTTGTGCAGGCCGGTCACCTCGAGCTGGGTCATGCCGCCATTCTCGCGCGCGGCCCGGTCACCGGTGCGCCGGGGCAGAACGGTCGAAAAACCGGCCGAGCACGTAACTCGGCACCGCGGCCACGGCGATCATGACCAGGGCGAACGGGGCGGCCTGGCCGTAGGACAGGTTGGTCTCGTAGGCCCAGAACTGGGTGGCCAGCGTCTGCACCCCGGTGGGGATCAGCAGCAGGGTGGCGGTGAGCTCGGTCACCACCGACAGGAAGACCAGGCAGAACGCCGCGGCCAGGCCCGGCCCGGCCAGCCGCAGCGTGACCCGCCACAGCACGGCCAGCCGGCGCTGGCCCAGCGAGCGGGCGACCTCGTCCAGGCTGGCCGGGGCCCGGGCCAGGGAGGCCTTCACCCCGACCAGGGCCAGCGGGAAGAACATGATCGAGTAGCAGAAGATGAGCAGCGGCGCGCTCTGGTACAGCAGCCCGCTGCCGTAGCGCTCGGTGAAGTAGGACAGCGCGAACGCGGCGACCACGCCCGGCATGGCCAGCACCAGGTAGGTGCTGCGTTCCAGGAGGTGCCGGACCCGGCCGGGGTACCTGACCGCCAGCAGCGCGACCGGCAGCGCGGCCAGGGTGGCCAGCGCCCCGGCGCACACCCCGTAGCCCGCGGTGTCCAGGGCGGCGCTGACCAGGGACACCCCGGCGATCGCGTGCGCCCCGCCCTCGAACATCCACCACACGCTCGAGCCGACCGGGACGCCGAGGGCCAGCGCGGCGAGCGCGCCGAAGCAGGCCAGCACCGGCAGCGTGGCCCGCCCCAGCCGCTGCGGCGGCATCCGCCGCTGGGCCAGCGGGCCGGACCTGGCCACCCGGCCCCGGCCGCGCAGCATGCCCTCGCCGGCCAGGACCAGCAGGCTGAGCGCGACCAGCACCAGCGACAGCGCGCACGCGGCCGGCACGCTGAACGACACGGAGAACTCGGTGAAGATCTCGGTGGTGAACGTCTGGTAGCCGAGGATCTCGAACGCGCCGTACTCGGCCAGCAGCACCAGCGCCACCAGCAGGCAGCCACCCAGGATCGCGCCGCGGGCCTGGCCCAGGGTGACCCGCACGAACGTGCGCACGCGCCCGACGCCGAGGCTGCGCGCCACCTCCTCCTGGCCCGGGTCGGCGGCCCGCAGGCTGGCCGCGACCGGCAGGTAGACCAGCGGGTACACGGCGAGCGTCATCACCACCACCGCACCGCGGAAGCCGTGCACCCAGGTCCACAGCGACGCCCAGCCGAAGCTGACCACGAAGTCCGGGATGGCCAGCGGCACCACGGCCAGCACCGCCCAGACCCGCCGGCCTGGCAGGTCGGTGCGCTCGACGCACCAGGCCGCGGCGGTGCCGATGACCGCGCAGCCGATCGTGACCACGACGGTCAGCCGGACCGTGTTCCACAGCAGGTCGGCGGTCAGCCGGCGGAAGATCAGCTGGGTGACGGCCGCGGTGCCCGCGCCGTGGGCCTCGATCAGCAGGAACACCAGTGGCAGCGCGAGCGCCGCGGCCACCGCGGCGCTGACCGCGACCAGCACCGCGGGCCGCCGGGCCTTCCTCGCGGGCACGGCGGGCCGGGCCGCGGGCCCTGCGGCCGGGGCGGGGCCCGGCCGGGAGAGCGTCTGCGGGCGCGTCATTACAGCAGGCCGGCCTGCCGCATCAGCACGATGGCCGTGGTCCCGGTCCCGAGCTCGCCGATCGTGATCGGGTACGGCCGGAGCTGATCGAACGGCGTCTCGCCGGCCTGGGTGGTCACCCCGGAGTCGATCGGGTACTCGTAGCTGATCGATTTGCTGGGGTCGGCGATGATGCTCTGGCCCTGCTGGCTGACCAGGAACGCGACGAACTTCTGGGCCGCGGCCTGGTGTGCGGACGACTTGAGCACCCCGGCGCCGGAGACATCGATCACGTACCCGGGGTCGCCGGGAGCCAGGTGAGCGATCCTGGCCTTGGTGTGGCCGGCACCGATCTCGGCCCGCATCCGGTACCAGTAATACTGATTTACCAGCCCGAACGCTACGGCTCCCCGGTTGACCTCGTCGGCAATCGTCTCGTTATCGGGGTAGACGTGCCCGCTGGCGTTGGCCTGGATGCCCTTGAGCCAGTGCTGCGTGGCTGATCTGCCGTAGGCCCGCAGGTACGAGGTGACGATCGGCTGGAAGTCGGTCTCCTGGGGCGCGAGGGCCAGCTTCCCCCGGTACTGCTGGTCCGCGAGCTGACTGACCTTGGTGGGCAGCTTGCTCGCCGGGATCAGCGCCGGGTTGTAGATAAGCACGCTGACCCGGGCCGAGATGGCGGCCCAGTCGCCCTGCGGTGAGTCGTACCTGGCCGGGGTGTGGCTCAGCGTCGCGGCATCCACCTTGGCCAGCAGCCCCTTGGCCTGCAGGCTCTCCAGCGGGGGCGAGTTCTCGGTGAAGAAGACGTCGGCCGGTGAGTGCGAGCCCTCGGTGACGATCTGGTCGGCAAGCTGGTCCTCGTCGTCGCTGCGCACGTTGACCGTGATGCCGGTCTGCTTCTTGAACGCCGCGACCAGGGCCTGGGTGGTCTGCACGTGCTGGCCGCTGTACAGGGTGATCGACTGGGCGTTGGCTCCGGACGCCTGGCCGCAGCCCGCCAGCAGGGCGCAGCACACGGCGAGCCCGGCCGCGGACGCCGCCAGACGGCGAACTCCGGGCATGGTGGAACCACTGGGAAACGTCATGAATCCTGTCCTCCAGGGGAGGGCCGCTAACAGGCTGGATTAGCTTAGGCTTACCTAAGAAATGATGTCAAACACCGGCCGCCCGCCGGCCCACGGGGGTCCGAAGATCGCGTCTCCGCCCGGAGGGAACGTAATCTGAGGGGACAAGTTAGGTGAGACGCCGAGGTGACAAGCGTGCGAGACATCCTGGACCCGATCAGCAAATGGTGGGATGCGGGGGACACGTTCGGCCTGGCCACCGTGGTGCGGACCTACCGCAGCGCGCCCAGGGAGCCCGGTGCGGCGATGGCGGTGTCCGCCGACGGTGAGGCCGTGGGCAGTGTCTCAGGCGGCTGCGTCGAAGGCGCGGTGTACGAGCTGGCCAACGAGGTCCGCGAGAGCGGGCAGCCGGTGCTGCAGACCTACGGAATTTCCGATGACGACGCGTTCGCCGTGGGCCTGACCTGTGGCGGGATCATCGACATCTTTGTCGAGCCGGGCGGCCGGCAGTATTTCGCCGAGATGGGCGAGGTGGCCGCCGCGGTCCGGGCCGAGCAGCCGGTCGCGCTGGCCACGGTCATCGACGGGCCCGGGGTGGTCGGCGCGCGCCGCGTGATCTGGGGTGACAGCGCGGCCGACGAGCCGGAGGGTGAGCCTGGCCAGAACGGTGCCGGGGCCGAGCACCAGCTGCGGTCGACGGGCACGCTTGGTTCCGGGGACCGGCTGGATCACGCGGTGGACGACGACGCGCGGGGCATGCTCGCCCAGGGCCTGACCGGCATCCGCCGGTACGGCCCGGACGGTGAACGGCGGCGCGACGAGCTGTCGGTGTTCGTCCAGTCGTTCGCGCCGCCGCCGCGGATGCTGGTGTTCGGCGCGATCGACTTCGCCGCGGCCGTGGCCAGGGAGGGCAAGTTCCTGGGCTACCGGGTGACGGTCTGCGACGCCAGGCCGGTGTTTGCGACCCGGGCCAGGTTCCCTGACGCGGACGAGGTGGTGACCGACTGGCCGCACCGGTACCTGGCCGGCCAGAACGTGGATGCCCGCACGGTCATCTGCGTGCTCACTCACGACCCCAAGTTCGACGTGCCGCTGCTGGAGGTGGCGCTGCGCACCCCCGCGGTCTACATCGGGGCGATGGGCAGCAGGCGGACCCACGAAGACCGGCTGGCGCGGCTGCGCGAGGTGGGCATGTCCGAGGAGGAGCTGGCCCGGCTGCGCTCGCCGATCGGTCTCGACCTCGGGGCCAGGACCCCGGAGGAGACCGCGGTGGCGATTGCCGCGGAGCTGATCCAGCTGCGCTGGGGCGGTTCAGGGCGCCCGCTCACCGGGACCACCGGCCGGATTCACCACGACTAGCCCGTGGCCGACGTCGCCGGGATTCTGCTCGCCGCGGGCGAGGGCAGCCGGCTCGGCCAGCCCAAGGCGCTGGTCGAGATCGGCGGGGAGCCGCTGGCGCAGCGCGGCGTGGCGCTGCTCCGCGACGGCGGTGCGGCGCCCATCGTGGTGGTCACCGGGGCGGTCGCCGTGGACCTGCCCGGCGTGCTCGCCGTGCACAACCCGGACTGGCGCAGCGGCATGGGCTCGTCGCTCGCCGCCGGGCTGGCCACGGTGCCTGACGGCTGTGCCGCCGCCGTCATCGCGCTCGTGGACCAGCCCCTGGTCGGGGCGGAGGCGGTGCGGCGGCTGATCGCCGCCCACGCGGCCGGCGCGGGCATCGCGGTGGCCACCTACGACGGGACCCCGCGCAACCCGGTGCTGATCGCCCGCGAGCACTGGCCCGGCGTGGTCGCCATGGCCGTCGGCGATGCGGGGGCGCGCCCGTTCCTGCGCGCGCACCCGGAGCTGGTCACGCCGGTGGAGTGCGGCGACACCGGCCGTCCGGACGACCTGGACACCCGCTCCGACTTCGACCGGCTGGCCAGCCTGGTCCCGCCGCGCGGCGATTCGGGGATCAGGGCTGACGGGCCTGTATCCCCCAGGCGTGCGTTACGCTCTCGCCCGGCTGCAGGGTCAGCAGATCCGTCCCGGTGACAAAGCTGTTGGGCGGGCAGGTCATCGGCTCGATGGCGATCGCCCGCCTGCGGCGGGACGGCTCCAGCGCGTCGCCGGTGAAAACCTGCAGCCACCGGTATCCCTCGCCCGCCCAGAACGCCAGGTGCAGGCCCGTGCCGCTCAGGTTGGCCCAGGCCCGGCCGCCGGCGTCGGTGGACAGGCCGGTGAGCGCGTGGTCAAGCACGGTGCCGCCCACGGGGTGCGGCTCACGGAAGTCGTAGGGCGTGCCGGTGACGTCCTCCGGCTGGCCCTGCGGGATGCCGCGGTCATCGGCCCGCAGCCAGCGCGCCGCGGGCAGCTGGAGTTCGCACTCGTCGACCACGGGAGTGCCGACGGTCAGGTACGGATGTGAGCCGGTGCCGTACGGCGCGGGCCTGGTGCCCGCGTTGTCCGCCGTGACCGTGACCCGCAGCCCGTCGCCGGCGCTCAGCCGGTACTCGACGCTCAGGTCCAGGCAGAACGGGTAACCGGGCCGCCCGTGCAGCACGTGCCGCAGCCGCACGGCGTCGGCGGCGTGCGCCACGACCCGCCAGTCCGCCCACCTGGTCAGCCCGTGAATGGCGTTGCCCCGGGCCGGCTCGCTCAGGTCAAGCTGATAGCTGGCCCCGCCGAACGAGTACCGGCCGCCGTCGATGCGGTTCGGCCAGGGCGCGAGCAGCTGGCCCGCGCCGGCTGGCGGCAGTTCATCGGGCTCGTATTGCGTGATAACGGGCTGATCTCGATACCGGAATTCGCGAAGGCCGCCGCCGAGTTCGGTAACGGTCGCTGAGTAGTCGCCGGCCGATATCCGGAACTGGATCCCGGTGAGCGGGATCGTGGTCAGATTCGTCATGCCGCCCATCTTGCTTTCCTGGCCTGACTGGCCGGGGGGCGGGGCAGATATTAACGCCGGCGGGGCTGCTTGGGGAGCGGGGGACCTTCAGCCCCGCCAGCAACTGCACGATAGCCGTCCGGGCGGCACATGCGGGCGAATTTCACCAACACCACAGGTAGTTCTCAGCGCGCCGGAGGGCCCGCCCAGCCCGCTTTATGCCTCACCCTGAGGTCATGCCGTGATCGTCCGGATAATCCTGCGGCGCCAGGCGGCCGGTCCGCACTGCTTCGGCGGCCAGCACGCCGAACAGGTAAAAGTAGGCGGACTCCTCGTCGTCGAACAACCGCACTTCGTGCCGGGACCCGGCGGCGGCGTTAAACACCTCGAACCCGTCCGCCGTCTGAATCAGGCACATGGCCCCGTCGATCTCTTCGCCGACGGCGTAAGCGCTCGGCGGTATCGCCGCCAGCCCGGCCAGTTCCGAGAAGATCCGCTGCGTGGCCAGCCTGGGTTGCCCAGAACGCCTGCGCCGGGGAGACGCTGGCCCGGATTCCGGGCCAGACGGCTGCGTTTGCGGCAGATCAGGAGATTGGTGCGGGCCAGCCTGCGGGACCTGGTTCAGGTTCGGCAGGTTTGGTGCCTGAGTTTGGTGCAGGCTGCCCGGCGGCGGCAGGTTTGGCGGGGCCGACGGCATCGTTGCGGCCTGGGCCTGCGGCATGTTTTGGGGCTGGGCCTGCGGCAGGTTTGGCGGCGCGGCCTGCGGCATGTTCTGCGGCTGCGCCGGCGGCAGATCCGGCGGCTGCGGCTGGTGCAGGTTCGACGGCGGCGCGGGTGGCAGGTCGGGGGCCTGGTTCTGGTGCAGGTCCGTGGGCTGGGCCTGGGGCAGGCCCGGCATCGGCCCCGCCGGGCCGGGCGGCTGGGCCGGATAGCCGCCGTACGGCTGGCCCTGGTGATTGACGGGCGGACCCTGGTGGCTGCCGGGCTGAACCTGCGGCGGAGCGGATGGGCCCGGCATGGCCGGCCGAGCCGGGGCCGGGTACAGGCCCGCGACCTGGTCCTGATGGTTGGCCGGTTCTGCCTGCGGCACGCCCGGCATCGGGCCCGCTGGCTGGCCCTGGTGGTTGGCGGCCGGATCCTGCGGCAGGCCGGGCGGCTGGGCCAGGCTGGGAGGCTGCGCCTGGCGCATGTTCGGCCGCTCGGACTGGCTGGGCGGCTGGACGGGATACGCCCCCGAGTTCGGGCCCTGGTGGTTGGCCGGAGCCTGCGGCGGGCTGGGCAGCGGGGCGGCCTGGCCCGGCTGGGCCGCCGGCTGGCCCTGGTGGCCCACCGGCTGGCCCGGCTGACCGGGTGGCGGGCCTACCGGCTGGCCCGGATCCAGGCTGGACGGCCGGGACGGCCGGCCTGGCCGCCGGCCGGACAGGCTCCTGGCTGACGCGGCGCGCCGGGCGGCCGCCTCGAGCGGCAGTGGAGCCTCCCTGGTGGGCGGGATCACGGCCAGGTCCCGCGTGGCCGTGTCGTCTCCCCGGCCGGCGAACGAATCGGTGCCGAAGTTCCCGGAACCGAAGTCTCCGGCCCTGTAGTCTGCCGCGCTGTAGTCCCCGGGATAGGGCATCGCGGCCGGGTCGGCTCCGGGGGCTGCATCCGGTCCCGCGGCAGAGCGGGGGCCGGCTGGTGCCTGCGGTCCCGCGGCTGAACGCGGGTCGGCCGGTACGTGTGGCCCGGTGGCTGAACGCGGGTCGGCCGGTACGTGTGGCCCGGTGGCTGAACGCGGGTCGGGCGGTACGTGTGGCCCGGTGGCTG